>Ga0105053_10000390_pt1 | contig 66270 bp, 66 predicted proteins | sample BON01_FD_78093 | JGI IMG/M metagenome (GOLD analysis project Ga0105053, IMG submission 78093) | Freshwater microbial communities from Lake Bonney liftoff mats and glacier meltwater in Antarctica - BON-01 | ecosystem: Environmental > Aquatic > Freshwater > Ice > Glacier meltwater | place: Lake...
ACGGCCGACCTCTCTACACCAAGCAAAATTATCCTGATTATTTCGATGTATATCGGTAGGATAGGAACACTAACCCTGGCCTTCGCTCTGGCCTCCCGCGTGGACACCAACAACTATCGGTATCCAAAAGCACACATACTCGTCGGTTAAGACGAACGAATTGCATCTACCGGATTCATCCGAGAAGCACGAATGGCGGGGAGAATACCTGCGAGTACACCTATTATAGCCGAAACAAATATGCCCAACCAGAAATTGGATGCCGAGAGGAAGACAGCAAAATCGAGAGCGTTGGCTGCAATGAGCGTCATCAGATAAACGAGCATAAGCCCAAATAGTCCGCCCAACAAGCTAAGAACAACCGATTCTACTAGGAATTGAAAGAGGATGAAGTAATTTTTTGCTCCCAATGCCTTTTGAATACCAATCTGACCGGTCCGTTCATAAACAGATACAAACATGATATTGGCAATACCAAATCCACCCACCAGGATCGAAAAACCGCCAATTATCCAGCCAATAACGCCTATGATGCCGAAAAGTGCATTCAATTGGTTGGCCAACAGGCTAATTTGATTTAGTGCAAAATTTTCTTCTTGCGCCGGCTTGATCTTACGAATTGCCCGTAATGTTCCGCGCAAATCATCCTTCAGCTCAGTGACAGGTATACCCTCTTTCCCTTTTACAAGGAGGAGTGGGTACATATTACTGAAGTCGGCACCACGCGTTTTGCGCACTAAATTAATAGGTACCATGAGCGCATCATCGAGTGAAGTATTTATAGAGTTGTTACCCTCGGCTTTAAAAGTGCCCAAAACCCTAACTTTCTGGTCAAAAACGACCATCTCCCTACCGACAGGATCTAAACCTAAAAAAAGTTGATCGGCAATGGTTTTGCCTATAAGAACTACCCGTGCACCAACATGAGATTCAGACGGGCTAAAATAACGGCCTTTATCAAGCTCAAAATCCCGTACCTGGTCGTAATCATGACTCACCGCCATCACATTGGGGCCCGTTATGCTATTTTTTTCGTACTTGGCTAGCTTACCGTTAAAAGTAGTCATGATAGTTACGGCTGCAGCCGTTTCGGAACGCTGCTGTAGCTGCTCGAACTCCTTGTAAGTGGGAACTGGCCGAATTGCATACTTCCACCACGGATAATCGCTACCGAAAGTCCAGGGAAATTTCTCTATGTAAATTACCTCATTGCCAAGATTTGAGAGTGAGTTTTTTATTTGTGCTTCCCAAGAATCAACAAACGCGAAAACCGAAATAACCGCGAAAATGCCAATAGTGATGCCCAGAAGCGACAAAAACGTCCGCAACTTATTGGCCCAAAGCGCCAGAAATGCAAAAATAACTCCTTCTCGGAGCAGTCGTAATAGCATGATGCCAACAAAAATACATTATGCTGGCACATAATGATGAAGCAGATTGCTTTTCTTATCAATACATTATATATCGTATCTTCGCAGCCTTGAAATCATAATGACCGCATGAAGTTATCGGAATTTAAATTTGACCTGCCAGCCAGTCTAATCGCACAACATCCAACGCCCAATCGCGACGATTCTCGGCTCATGGTACTCAACCGCAAAGACGGTTCGATTGAACACAAACAATTCCGCGATATCCTGAGCTATTTTGGCGAAGGTGACGTAATGATCTTTAATAACACCCGCGTTTTTTCTGCCCGTATGTACGGCAATAAAGAAAAGACAGGGGCGAAAATTGAAGTATTCTTACTCCGCGAACTCAATAAAACCATGCGTCTGTGGGACGTTTTGGTAGACCCTGCCCGTAAAATACGTGTAGGCAACAAATTGTACTTTGGCGAAAACGACGCACTCGTTGCAGAGGTAATCGACAATACCACTTCGCGTGGCCGTACCATACGATTTTTATTCGACGGTACCGACGAGGAACTAACAGCCGTTCTGGAATCCTTGGGCGAAACTCCTATCCCTAGACTGCTTGGTCGCGATGTAGAGGACGAAGACAAAGAACGTTTCCAAACCATTTATGCCACCCAAACGGGTGCTGTTGCAGCCCCTTCAGCAGGTTTGCACTTCAGTCGCGAGTTGATGAAACGCCTCGAGATTAATGGCGTGAACTTCGCAGACGTTACCCTTCACATTGGATTGGGTGCTTTTCGGTCGGTTGAAGTTGAAGATTTAACCAAACACAAATCTGAATCTGAAAACTTTATTGTTTCAGAAGCAGCATGCAATACGGTAAACGCTGCCATTGATGCGAAAAAACGTATATGCTCCATAGGAACAACTACTATGCGTGCGATTGAATCGTCGGTAGCTGCAAGCGGCCACATGAAACCTGTTGAAGGCTGGACAGATAAGTTTATCTTCCCTCCCTACGATTTCAGTATTGCCAATAGCATGATTACCAATTTCCATTTGCCTGAATCTACTTTATTGATGATGGCAGCTGCTTTTGCTGGTTACGACAATCTAATGAAGGCCTATGAGGTTGCCCAAAAAGAGAAATACAGATTTTTCACTTACGGCGACGCCATGCTCATCATCTAAACATAATTACCCGCTACAAAGCGGGTTTTTTATACCCCTATGACCTCGGAGCTTCTTATCGCCCTCCTTACCCTTACCTTCTTAGAAATTGTTTTGGGTATAGATAATATCATCTTCATTTCTATAGTCACCAATAAACTGCCCGAAGAACAACAACCACGTGCTCGCTTTATAGGCTTAAGCCTAGCAATGGTCTTCCGCATACTTTTGCTATTGGGCATTACATGGTTGATTGGATTAACTAAAACTGTCTTTTCAGTGATGGCCGTTGATTTTAGCTGGCGGGATATCATACTACTGGCTGGCGGTCTTTTTTTATTGGGTAAAAGCACCGTAGAAATTCACCATAAAGTAGAGGGTGTTGAGGACCAACCAGGCGTTGAGAAAAAAAGCAAGGTGAAATCAATGGCTTCCATCCTTTTTCAAATCGTATTACTCGACCTGGTATTCTCCTTCGACTCTATACTCACCGCAGTCGGCCTTACCGATAATTTACCGATAATGATTGCGGCTGTCATCATTTCAATTGTTGTAATGATGTTGTTTGCCGGAAAAATCAGTGCGTTCATTAATAAACACCCCAGTTTACAAATACTGGCACTCTCCTTTCTTTTACTGATAGGCTTTATGCTTTCGGTAGAGGCCTTCGACCAGCATGTCCCTAAAGGTTATATCTATTTCGCTGTTTTCTTCTCTATGATGGTAGAGATGATCAATTTGCGCTTTCAGAAGAAGCAGAAAAAAGCATAAATCAACCCATATTCAGCGCTAAGTGAGCTGATTTCTTTCAAACAAAAACGGCTGCCCATGGCAGCCGTTTTATTTAATATTCGTCCTCATTAAAGAAGAAGTCATCTTTTGTCGGGTAGTCCGGCCAGATTTCTTCAATCGTTTCATACGGCTCTCCGTCGTCCTCCAGTTCTTGTAGGTTCTCTATAACCTCTAACGGAGCACCCGAGCGAATGGCGTAGTCGATGAGTTCTTCTTTGGTGGCCGGCCACGGTGCGTCTTCTAAGTGAGAGGCAAGTTCAAGTGTCCAGTACATATTTTGTTCCTTTTAATTTGCGCAAATATAGATTTTAAGCAATAGGTTGGGACGTTTGTAAAAAATAGGTGCAATTAAATTTTACACAAGCTTGTGCAAAAATGTATTATTACATCCTAACCCCTTGGCAACCACTTGATTTCTTCGTCACCCGCATCCAAACAAAACTTACGCGAAAGGGTAAAAAGATAGTCGGACAAACGGTTCAAGTATTCAATTAAGACCATTTCAATGGCGGCATGTTGGTGTAAGTCGACCACTAAACGCTCGGCACGCCGACAAACCGTGCGTGCCAGATGCCCATAGGCCGCCTGTTGGTTACCCCCTGGCAAGACAAATGCCCGCAATTCTGGCAAGTCGAGATTCATGTGGTCCATTTCAGCTTCCAGAAGTTGTACATCTGCATCCATCAAATCAGGAAGCTGCATGCGCGACTTAATTGGATCAGCCGCCAAATGGGAGCCAATTACGAATAAACGGTCTTGTATATGGGCTAGAATGGCTTGTTGGCGCTGATCTACTTCTCCTGTCCGGATTAAACCTATCCAAGAATTTAATTCATCTACTGTCCCATAAGCATCAATTCGTAAATCAGCTTTAGAAACCCGTGTGCCGCCTATGAGCCCGGTTTCACCCGTATCTCCGGTTTTAGTATAAATTTTCATGTATTCACGATTGGGCCTGACGTACCGAAACTATCTGATCATTCGCCCCGTCGGTTTCCACCATGCCATCCCGCAATCTTACAATGCGGTGAGCGTGACGGGCAATGTCTTCTTCGTGGGTGACGAGTATGATGGTGTTGCCTTGCTCCTGAATTTCTTCAAACAAAGACATGATTTCATAAGATGTTTTGGTATCCAGATTACCTGTAGGTTCATCAGCAAGTATAATGGATGGCCTATTCACAAGTGCACGGGCAATGGCTACGCGTTGACGTTGTCCGCCAGATAGCTCATTGGGTTTGTGGCTCATGCGGCTTTCCAGCCCCACCGACTTTAACACTTCAGAAGCCCTTTGTAAACGTTCTTCTTTACTAAAACCAGCATAGACAAGCGGCAGAGCTACATTTTCGAGAGCACTTGCCCGTGGAAGTAGATTGAAGGTTTGAAATACAAAGCCAATTTCTTTGTTCCGGATTTCAGCGAGCGCGTTGTCGTCCATGCGACTTACATCGGTTTGATTCAGAATGTACCGCCCATTTGTTGGCGTATCCAAACAGCCGATGATATTCATAAGCGTTGACTTACCGGAACCAGAAGGACCCATCAATGCCACATATTCATTTTTGAAAATCTGCAGCGAAATCGATTTGAGGGCATTGATCTCCTCCAATCCCATTACATAACGTTTCCCGATGTCTTCGAGTCGAATAATTTCCTGCATAGCCTTTATTTTTCGATGACTTTTGGAACGCGGAAAAAATCACTATCGCGTTTGGGTGCATTTTTTAATGCTCCCTCGTGGTCTACGTCTTGTATCACCTCGTCTTTGCGCAAGATATTGGTTTGATCGTTCATATATATTAGCGGTTCTACGGCATCGATGTCGAGTTCATTCAATTTCTCAGCAAATTCCAGGAAACGATTCATATCGTTCAACATGGCTGCTTTGGTCGCGTCATCAAATTCGAGACGTGCCAAGTGGGCGAGGCGGTCAACGGTGCTCAGGTCTAACTGCATGATATGCGGATAAGGTTTTTTCAATGACATCAAAGGTTGCCTGACGCAGCAGTTTTTCGGCTCGCTCATTATTGGCTTGTGGCCAGATAGGGGCATGTACCACTACCCTGCTTCTGCCAGGGAATAAAGCTATATTTTCTACGTCGGGCAAAATATAACGACTGTCGATCAAAGATACCGGAACAATGGGGATATTGTGTTCTACGGCGAGCTTAAAGGCACCCGATTTAAAAGGTTTTAACATTGCCGGCCCCCGAATTATCCCACCTTCCGGAAAAATAGCGATGCTCTGTCCCGCTTTAAGCTTCTCAGAAGCCCGCAAATACGCTAAGTGTGCCTGTCGGCGGTTCACCCGATCTACAGCCACATCTATGGTATGAAAAAACCGTCGGAAAAGCGGTATCCGCGTCAATTCATCCTTGGCCATGTAACCAAAAAAGTTTGGAATAACTACCGCTAACGTAGGGATGTCGATGTAGGAATCGTGGTTAGCACAAAATACATACGCCTGCTTGGGGTCTAATTCGCTTTCTTTTTCAACTACCACTCTTACACCTATGCCAAAGAATAAAAAGCGCCCCCAAACCTTCCTGAGCCTGTGTGCGGCTGGATAAAGCTTTTTATGCAGTAGCAAACCGAAGTACAACGGAAACTGCAATAAAAAAGTCAGCACAAACAAGCCTAAAAACCAAAAGGCGAGTAAACGACTGATACTGTTTGGCTTCGTTTTCATCAAACCACAAAACTACAATTAAAGTCGGTTTTACTATTTAAATCGGTTGTTTCTCTGCACCATTTCACTGCTAGATTTCGTATTTTGCGCGCCATGGAAATTGTCGTGAGTGGTATCCGGTCGACGGGTAATCTACATTTAGGAAATTATTTTGGTGCCGTGCAGAACTTCATCCGCATGCAGCACGAGCAACATTGCTACTTTTTTATCGCAGATTATCATGCCTTGACCACCCATCCAGATCCAGCCCAGCTTCGTTCAAGCGCACGAAGTGTGCTTGTTGAATACCTTGCTTGTGGCATCGACCCAGAAGCGTCGACGGTTTATCTCCAAAGCGATTTAAAGGAAATACCAGAACTTTATATGCTGCTGAACATGCACGCATACGTTGGAGAGTTAGAAAAGGTGCCCACTTTTAAGGACAAGGTGCGCAAACAGCCCAACAACGTCAATGCGGGCCTGCTTACCTATCCTGTACTTATGGCAGCTGATGTAATGATTCACAAGGCTACTAAAGTACCGGTAGGCAAAGACCAAGAACAACACCTGGAGATGGCCCGGAATTTTGCCAACCGTTTTAATCATTTTTACGGCCACGACTTCTTCCCCGAGCCCTACCCTTTCAATTTTGGCAATCAACTTGTCAAAGTACCTGGCTTAGATGGTTCTGGCAAGATGGGCAAAAGTGAAGGCGCTGGCAATGCCATTTATCTCCGTGAAGACGAGGCAGCATTGCGAAAAAAAGTGATGCGTGCCGTAACTGATACCGGTCCAACAGCACCTAATAGTGATATCACAGAGGCAGTTGGTAATTTATTTACGCTCTTGGCGCTGGTAAGCACGCCCGAAATTATGGGCCAGTTTAAAGCAGCTCATGCCGATTGCTCGATACGCTATGGAGATCTCAAAAAACAACTGGCCGACGATATTGCTGCCTTTGTTGCTCCCATACGAGAGCGTATATTAGAAATTGAAGCCGACGAGGCGCTCATCAACCGCACCCTGAATTTGGGTGCCGAAAAAGCACGCGTAAGTGCTTCCAAAACTCTGCGGGAAGTCAGGGAAATTATGGGATTCAAAGCAAATTAAATGGGCAAACACATCGCCATCGCCGGAAATATCGGTTCAGGCAAAACAACCTTAACCACTTTACTGGCCAAACACTACAATTGGGACGCCCATTTTGAAGACGTTGATAACAACCCTTATTTGAACGACTTCTACAACGATATGCAGCGTTGGAGTTTCAACTTGCAGATTTTTTTCTTGAACTCGCGTTTTAGGCAGCTGCAAGAAATTCGTTCGCAGGATAAAACTGTGATTCAGGACCGCACGATTTACGAAGATGCCAACATTTTTGCACCCAACTTACACAGCATGGGGCTCATGACAGGTCGTGATTTTGAAAACTATAAAAGTTTGTTTGATGCCGTAAGCAAAATGATTGGGGCGCCTGATTTACTTATCTACTTACGGGCATCGGTGCCTACACTCGTCAAACAAATTCAACGCAGAGGGCGTGATTACGAGGATAGCATTAGACTTGATTACCTGCGGAGGCTCAACGAGCGTTACGAAGCTTGGATAGACACGTATACCGAAGGAAAATTATTAGTCATCGATGTCGACAACATCAACTTCGCTGACAAACCGGAAGATTTGGGAAGCATCATTAATAAAATCGAAGCCGAATTCAACGGTTTATTTTAATGCAAAAAGGCTATAAACGGCTTGGTTGGTGGTTTACAGCCAGTTTAGCCGCTTTATTGTTTTTGCCGCAGCTCATGCATCCTGGTATGTATGTAGATGGTTTGCTGTATGCCACTATTAGCCGGAATTTAGCCGAGGGGATGGGAACCATGTGGTCGCCTTATTTTTCAGAAGTGCTTTTCCCAGCTTTCTATGAACACCCTCCATTGGCTTTTTGGCTGCAGAGTATCGGCTACCTCATCTTTGGCGATCATTGGTGGCTAGATAAAATTTATGGTATTGTTTTACTTGCAGGCTGTTTATTACTAATCGGCAGAATTGCGTACCGTGGTCTAGGTGTACACTGGATACCCGCTGTTGGATTTTTACTGCTACCTATAATATGGTGGAGTTTTGGCAACAATATGCTCGAAAATACGGTCAGTTTTTTTGTATTACTGAGCGTTTGGGGTCAATACCAATGGTTACGTAAACAGCAAAATTACTGGCTAATAATTGCTGGTGTAGCGCTCTTATTTGGCTTTTTGGCCAAAGGACCTGTGGCCTTATTTCCACTCATATGGTTACCCCTCGATCGCTACTTCCTGGAACGCTCAGAAATGCGTCGCGCTTGGAAGGGTATGCTTTGGGTGGGCGGTGTTTTTTTGGCAGGCTTCCTTTTATTGATGCTTTATACACCATCGAGAACAGGTATTCTTCAATACTTAGACCAGCAGGTGTGGTCGAGTTTGAGTGGCAAACGAAATGACGGCTCACGACTTGACATTGGCATACGATTGGTTGAAAACCTAATCCCCTTATTGCTTTTGTATGTCTTGGGTGTTTGGCTAAACCGCGCTCCAGAACAACGTGACAATTTGCGCTACAGCCTCCGCTGGGTTTTATTCGCCCTTTGCGGCACATTACCCATATTCATAAGTAGTAAAATAAATATTCATTATTTCATTCCCGCCTTCCCGTTTTATGCCTTGGCTTTGGCGCCATTGTTCCGAAACGGCATGTTCGATTATTTGCAGGACACTTTTCATTTGCGTCGTTTCCGGTATAGCGGCTGGTTTTTGGTCGTTGTTCTGTGGTTGTTTACACTCATCCTAACACTCAACCAAACTGGTAAACCGAAAAGAGATCTTACCACCCTGTCTGATTTAGAATTGATTGCAGAGGAGGCAGGAAATGGCTCAACCATAGGCTTGACCCCTGAGCTGTATACTTTATGGTCTTTACACGCGAATGCGCAGCGATTTCATCATATAAGTCTGGCTATGGATAGCAGCACCCAGTTCGTGATCTCCCTCAAACCATCACTCTCTGGGCACCATATGCTCACACCCGCCAACCAGGAGTTTTTTCTGCATATCAAAGCTCCTTAGGTGAAAAAATACATACAACCATTTTTCTTAATACTTTCATATTCTTAAAATCAAATCCATGAAATTGATGAACAAAAGCCTCGTATTCGTTTTGATGGGCATGCTGCTTTTCGCTGCCTGTAAAAAAGACAATCCTACGCCAACTGGCCCGAACAACCCTGGCGGCACGAACAATCCTCCAGCTCCAACCAATACCGAATTGATTTCTGCCAAACCTTGGAAACTCACATCATCGCGTTTAATTGAGCAAGGTCAAACAGACGCAACCAATGTAAATATCATTGGCTCAGCCGACTGGCGCTTTACCTTTGCAGCTAATGGCACGGGCTCTATCTTAGGCACGTTTCTAAACTCAGGTGAAATGACTTGGGCATTTGCAGCCAGCGAAACCCGTGTTGACATAACCAAAGCCGGATCAGCTGCTGTAAGTTATAACTATACCACGACTACCTTGAAGCGTACCCTTCCAAATGTTACCCTTACCCTTTTAGATGCCAACGGCAATCCAGTTGGTACGGTTACGGGAACCGTACTCGAAGCTTGGGAGAAAATGCCATAAGTCAAAAAATTCTTGTAAAATGCCCTTCAGAATATCTGAAGGGCATTTTTTTTGAACCATAATAGCATGTAAACGTTGTAAAAAAAAGCTTCTGCCATGAAAAATAACCTCAATGCAATAGGACTTGAAAAAGATCAAGCCAAACTACTCGCCGATAAACTAAATACCCTACTAGCCAATTACCAAGTATTCTATTTAAATACGCGTGGCTTTCATTGGAACATTCAAGGTGAAAAGTTTTTTGAGCTACACGTGAAATTCGAAGAAATATATACCAATTTTCAGCTAAAAATTGACGAAATCGCCGAGCGCATACTTACCCTCGGTAAAACACCCTTTCACAGCTTTGACGACTTCCTGAAATACGCTATCATCAAACCACAGAAAAATGTGAGTCAGGGAAAAGAAGCAGTTGAGCAGGTATTATCCGGTTTCCAACAGTTGTTGATATTACAACGAGAACTTCTGTTACTTGCCAGTGATGCGAAGGACGAAGGCACGAATGCCCTAATGAGCGATTATATACGCGAGCAAGAAAAACTAGTGTGGATGTATGGTGCGTTTTTAAAAAGCTAGGTAAAATCATACTTAGCGTTCTCTTCTAATTACTATCCCGCCATCAATGCCAATCTCTCGCTTTTTGCCTACTAACATCCATGGCTGAACATATAAACCGAAGAGGCCAAACTGATATTGGTAGCGCCCACCTAATCTTAAATTTGCCGATACTACTGTGGTTTGCTCTGGTTCAAAAATGAGATTTTGCCCCGTAAGTGCTTTTGAGTAAACGGCCACACCTGGGGCGGCACTTAGGGTTAGTTTGTGATTTGAATAATCGTCCAGCAATTGATAGTCTACTCCCGTATACAAGCCAAAAACACGTGTATATGGATTATCTACCGATTGCGTACCGTTCTTAAGATCGGTTAGCGACGGTGTAATTCGAAAACCTACCGTCCACCCAAGCGGTTTTTCCCAGAATATACTACTACCAAAGTGCAATCCATTCGGAGCCAAGTTGCTCACACCATAGCCCAGATGAAAGTCAGAGAGTCGGATGTCTAAAAGTTGCTGAGCTTGACCTTCGGTACAAGCAAAGAGGAGTTCCAAGGCAAGTAGAAGCGGTTTCATAACCTAAGTGTTTAGACCAGCAAGGTCGCCAATAACATTTTATACTACAGCCCATTTTTTGTTTTGTTTTGAGTAACTTTTTATAAAAAAAGCCCTGTAACTAATAAGTCACAGGGCTTTGGGCATTTCGACTGTTTTATCTATTCAGTCGCATTCTTTACTTCACCGCTGTTTTGCGCACCCGATGTCGCATTCATTTCTTCGCTTTTAGGCTCGGCAGTTTCAGCTTCAGCATCTTCCCTATTTTGAATTTCGGTAGCAGCAGCTTCGCTTTCCATCATTTCAGTTTGAGCACCCCCGGCAGGTACTGCATTCATACCTGTTACATTTGAAATCAAGGGAGCTATTACCAAAGCAACAACCGAAATCAATTTCAACAATATATTCAGTGATGGACCAGAAGTATCTTTGAAGGGATCACCTACAGTATCACCCACAACCGCCGCTTTGTGCGGCTCTGATTTTTTGTAGAAGGTCTCACCGTTAATCTCAACACCTTCTTCGAACATCTTTTTGGCATTGTCCCAAGCACCACCAGCATTCGACTGGAAAATCGCCATGAGTACACCAGAAACGGTTACCCCTGCCAACAAACCACCCAAGGCTTCGGCGCCAAAAGTAAAGCCAATTATTACCGGAGAAACTACAGCCAACAAGCCAGGCAATACCATTTCACGTATAGCCGCTTTGGTCGAAATTTCAACACATTTGCCGTATTCCGCTACACCATCTGCCTCGTCGAAGGTCTTTTTGTCTTCGGCACTCCACGTACTCATTTCAGTATCACCATTTTTCTTCATTACCGCCAAAGCTTTGGTAAGCGCAGGAATGGTGGTGAACTGACGACGTACTTCTTCAATCATCGCCATTGCAGCACGACCAACTGCCCCCATGGCCATGGCCGAAAATACAAAGGGCAACATGCCACCTACAAACAAGCAAGCCATTACATCGGCTTTAGAAATATCTATGGTGCCGATCTTTGCGGAGGTCATGAAGGCGCCAAAAAGTGCTAAGGCAGTTAACGCCGCCGAAGCAATGGCAAAACCTTTACCGATAGCAGCAGTCGTATTACCCACAGCATCGAGTTTATCCGTGCGTTTACGCACATCTTTCGGGAGATCGCTCATTTCAGCGATACCACCTGCATTGTCAGAGATTGGACCATATGCATCAACTGCCAATTGGATACCAGTATTGGCCAACATACCTACAGCAGCAATGGCAATACCATATAAACCACCGAATTCAAAGGCTCCGATTATCGAAGCTGCAATTAACAATACTGGAATAGCTGTCGACATCATGCCAACACCCAAACCTGCAATGATATTCGTAGCAGCACCTGTAGACGATTGTCGTACAATAGACATCACTGGCTTTTTACCCGTTCCGGTATAATATTCTGTTACCAAACCAACCAACAAGCCAGCGACAAGGCCAATAACTGTAGCTATAAACACACCGTTGGCAGTCATAGCGCGCTCAACACCATACAGTACATCATGGAATATCCATTCAGCAGGCAACATCCAATGAATGATAAAATAAGAAGACACAATCATCAAACCAGAGGATACGAATTCACCCATGTTCAAGGCTTTTTGTGGATCACCACCTTCTTTTACTCGTACGAAAAATGTACCCACAATGGACATAATAATACCCGCTGCAGCCAAAACGAGCGGCAACAAAACACCACCGAGTCCATTGAAATTATCGCCAAATCCGGGGGCCATAAAGGCTGCACCCAATACCATGGTACCGATGATAGAACCTACATAAGACTCAAATAAGTCGGCACCCATACCGGCTACATCACCCACATTGTCTCCAACGTTATCGGCGATGGTAGCTGGATTCAAAGGATGATCCTCCGGAATACCAGCTTCTACCTTACCTACCAAGTCGGCACCTACGTCGGCGGCTTTGGTATAAATACCACCACCCACGCGCGCGAATAAAGCAATAGACGAAGCACCAAACGAAAAGCCTGTTATGATTGTGATTACGCGATTTAAATTTTCAGCGGTATCAACCCCAAACATATTACTGTAAATCAGAAAAAGACTACCTAGTCCGATAACGCCAAGACCAACCACGCCCATACCCATTACGGAACCACCAGCAAAGGCGATTTCGAGTGCCTTACCCAAACTGGTACGTGCTGCATTGGCAGTACGAACGTTTGCTTTAGTGGCGACTTTCATACCGATATAGCCCGCTAAACCTGAGCACAAGGCACCGATAATAAAGGAAAGCCCTACCAACGGAGATGAGTTGGCATTATTAGCTGATACAGCGAGCAATATAGCAACCGCAACAACGAAGATGGACAATACGCGGTATTCTGCTTTCAAAAACGCCATAGCGCCTTCAGCAATGTGACCAGCAATTTTTTTCATTTTGTCGGTGCCGGCATCTTGTTTGGCTACCCAACTGGATTTCCAGAAGGTGTAAAGCAAACTAACCGCACCAATCACAGGGATCAGGTAAAAGATTGAATTCATTAGGTTTTAGGTTTTTTTAAAACTGAACAAATATAGAGGAAGGACTCAGATTTTAACAGACTGAGTATTCAGCTGGCTAATCTAAATGCTTTTAATCAGAAATACGGGCAAAATTCTGTGTAATCAGGGTCTGTGGTAAAGTTTTATATTGGAAAGGCTCCTCATCGAACGCACTGCCACAGCCTAAGTGAGTAAAATCTTTACTCATTACATTGGCTTTATGGTCGGGGGAAGACATCCAGAGTTTCACAACTGCTCGTCCAAACTCGCCATAAGTCATTAAACGAAGGGGTTTCCCATTCAAATTTAGAAAGGTGAAAGTACCATCGGGATTCTTAACTGCATCGTATCTCTCTTCCGGGCGCAGTTTATAGGCAGGCAATTCAATGATGTTCTCTCCAAAAGCTGTAAAACTCTCGCCACCCTTGTTTTTGATGCGTTGTTCTGGCTCCCTGTTTTCTCTGTCGCCTTTGTTGATATGGCTAAAAAAACGTTTGTCACGCATTTCAATTGAATGAAACAAGGCCGCTTCGCGCAGTGTCGGATGATAGCGATAGGCTGGTAGTTTACGCTTCAGTCTTTGTTCATTGGTCGCAAAAAAAACAGCCATATCAATCAATGCCACATCGGCTTTTTGGATATCTATGATTTGTAAGGCAGCAGTGGCATTAAAAAAGCTGTCCACAGCGAGACTGGTGTACCAGTCCGGATCGGCGGATTCAGGCTGAGCCGACACAAATAGCGGCAACAAAAATAGAACAAACAGATTACGCATGTATTGAGGTTTGGCCCAAAGATAAAAAGTCAGAATTAAAAAGAACCATCCCTTTAGCTCACTCGTTTTTCGACATAATTTGAATTCATCAAACTTAACGCACCCATATATTTCAGTGCAAACTCCAAGGTGTCGCCTACTTTTAAGCCTCTGGGGTTTAACCCAAGATCAATAACAATCATATCGCTGCTTGACCCCAATACTTCCATATCCGCACCTGGCATGATAAGATATTTGGGATCAGTGTCTAACACACCGATATCAATAATCGCCCGGTAGCTGCTTTTGCCAAATTTACTTTCATCCAATTCCAGAAGTTCTCCTCGTGGATTGAAGCCAAGTTCACCTGTCGGCAGGCTGGGTTTTTCACTGAGTTCGATTATTTCTGCTTCCAGACTAAATACATCATCCCGCATCCCAGGAATGAGTGCGTCCGAAAAAAGATCGGCACCAAAAAACAACGTTTCTCCAATGCGAAAATGGTTTACACCGGGAGGAATGCGTTTTTGCATGAGTAACGGTATGGTTACCGATGTTCCTCCACTGATCCAAGGAATTTTTCGTTTAAATTTCAGTTCTATGATTTGTTTGTAAAGGCTGAGCTGAATGAGTTTATCCTGAGAAGGCATTACGCCATGTAAACAATTAAGATTCGTGCCGAGTCCAATAAAATCGAGCATAGGCAATTCGAACGCTTCTTCGTAAAAATCTACCAACCTTTCACCCATCACCCCTTCCCGCAAATCACCCATTTCAACCATGACAATTACTTTGTGGGTTTTGCCTTGTTTGCGGGCTTCGGCTGAAAGCAATTTTAGACTTTCAATATCTGTTTGAAGACTCACATCTGCATACTTGATGATGGCCGGAATACTACGTTTTGGAGCCGGCTTTATGTACACCGTTTGAACCTCTGGAGCTAACCTTTTTATCAAACGCAGATTACTTACGCGCGAATCATGTACCTCTTTAATGCCCAAGTCTAGCACCTCCTGAATGAAGCCTTTGTGGCCACATAAAAGTTTGGTGACTACTCCCCAGTCGGACGCTGTGTTTTTGAATAAGCCTTCCAAAAACTGGTGATTATGCCTGAGACTGGACCTGTTAAGTGTAAGAATGGCCATCTTATTTTTGCAAACGCATTTCGAGGTATTTATTCTGAAATCCAAGACTTTCGTACAGACCTACGGCGGGGTTATCCGCCTCAACGTGCAAAGCAATGCTACCCGGCAGATGTTCAATGGCCGCTTGCATTAGTTTTTTGCCAACACCCCGGCCGCGTGCCTCGGGTGCTACAGCTATATACACTAAGATGTGTTCAGGGATATAAGCCTTCATATGCGTATGGTTGACCACAACAGCACCCAAAAGTTGTTCCTGCTCCGATTTGGCTACCCAAACTGCTCCACCTTGCTCTGGCTTGTTTCCTAATGCATAATCTAAACAGGCCTCAATATGCGAAATAGGGTCACCGTATTTTTCGAGAGCACCTGCTAAAAATCGGGCAATATTGAGTTGAGTTACCGGCTCTGGTAGCTGTGTTGCATCATATCGTTGAATAGTCATACTGCTGTGGATTTTAGTTTTTTGTTGGCGTCGTTTTTCGAGATCAGCATAAAAGCACCCAAAGAGACGGCCAAGCCGGCCAGATTAGGGTCTACACCATAAGGAAGTGTGCCATACGCCAAGGTAATCATTAAGGTGGTTAAACCCCCTCCTAACATGGCAAAAATCGCTGCCCGCTGCGATCCCCACTTGCCGAATAGGCCAAATAACATCGGCACCAATAATCCCGACACCAAAAATGCATAGGCATGTAACATGAGCTTTAATACTTCGGTGCTTCGCCACGCTAAAGCAATGGCAAGGACACCAATAAAGAGGGTTACCGCCTGAGAAATGCGAACGTTTTGCGCCCAAGCAGGTCTGATTTTTTCAAGGAAGTCGGTTACTACATTGCCCGATGCAGCCATCAAACAAGAATCGGCTGTGCTGAGTATTGCGCTGAAATAGGCTGCCAGCAATAAGCCCAATAAGCCAGCAGGTAACATATTTACCAGCAATAACGGTAGACCCTGCTCCGGGTCCGTCAAAAGATTTAGGTTGGCATACAAACCTTGTTCAGCTGCAACACGTGCCAGCAAGCCCAAACCCACCCCCATGAATGCCATAATTGGCCATTCAAAAAGACCTGCGATAAACCACGCGCGTTTGGCGGTTTTTTCATCTCGACTTGCTAATATGCGTTGAAAAAGAGTCATCCCGACGAACCAAATGGGTATTATAGTTATCGACCAATTTAAAAGTGTTACCCAGTCGACGGAACCCAGCGACAACATAGAAGCCGGCAAACTCAATTGAATTGCCTCCCAGCCCCCTACGGCTATCCAAGCCAGCGGCAAACCTACACCTCCTAAACCGACAATAAGTATTACCCACTGTATGGTATCGGTATATATAACGGCTTTCATCCCGCCCATAACTGTGTAGATGACAGCCACACCTCCCATCAATAATAGGGCTTGATGAATACTAATTTCAGGAAAAGCAGCTGTAGCCAATTTGGCACCAGCAAGTAATTGAGATGAGGTAAATGCAGCATATCCAATGGCCGATATCAAACCAGCGACCAAGGCTGCCTTTGAGCCAAAACGATCTCCAAACCATTGCGGCAGCGTAAGCCATTTCCGAAAGGAAGGGTGGCGACATATTTTTGGTATGAGCAACACGGCACTTAACCAAGCGCCGATTAAACCCGTAAACAACATCCAACTGCCCGACAAACCAAGCACAAAGCCCAGTCCTCCTAGTCCAATCGAAAAGCCGCCTCCTACATCTGTCGCCACTACAGATAATCCGATATGCCAACTCCCCATATTGCGGCCGCCTACATAATAATCATCGTTATCCTGATGTTTACGATGAAAATAGAACCCTACAGCCAACATGAGCAGCATGTAAATGGCTAGAATAATTAAGTCTACTAAATGCATAAATTGTATGCAAAATTATGCATTTAATTGCCAAAAATTTCGGTTAAACTCTAAATTCTACAATTATTTTGGGAATTGCTTAAATTTTAAAATAAATTATATAAAATTAATTCAGATAATTTTAAGCCATTAAATAGCCAAATATCTGAATATTTAAGTAGTCATTATTCCCTAATGGAACTGTTATCTCCAAATATTTTCCCCGGATTGAGAATCCCGTTAGGATCGAAAATAGATTTTATGCCTTTCATGAGTTGAAAATGAATTGGCTCAAATAGGATGTCCATGTACTCCTGCTGCACTAAACCTATTCCATGTTCACCTGATATGGTTCCCCCCAGCGATTTCACGACTTCGAACAATTCGCGTATGCCTTGTTTTACGGTATGTTGCCAAGCCGTCTCGTCTAATTCGCCACGTATAATATTAACGTGAACATTACCGTCGCCGGCATGACCGTAGCACACAGATTTAAAACCATATTTCTGACCTATTTCCTTAATCGACTTGATTAATACGGGCAATTCGGCTCGGGGAACAACAGTGTCTTCTTCTTTATAGATGGAATTGGCTTTAACTGCATAGGCTACATTGCGCCGCAATTTCCAGAGTTGCTCCTTTTGATGACTCGCTTCGGCCAGCATTACCTCCCCAGCACCAAAGGACTCCATGATGCCGAAAATTTGTTCTGCTTCTAGATACAGCTGCTCCATATAGTTCCCATCAAGCTCAATTAGCAAATGAGCTTGAACTGTTTCGGGAAGCTGTAGTTCTTGTTTGAGGTAATGCGCCGACCATGTTATGGCATCTCGTTCCATAAATTCCATGGCCGAAGGTATTATACCCGCTCTAAAAACGGCAGAAACAGCCGCACAAGCATTTTCCAGCGAATCAAATGGCACCAACAATAATAAATCCTGTTGTGGATGTGGCAATAACCGAAAAACTACCTTCGTAATTACGCCTAAGGTCCCTTCGCTGCCAACCATTAATTGGGTAAGATTGTATCCCGTTGCATTTTTGAGCACATTCGCACCTGTCCAGATGAGCTCACCCGAAGGCAAGGCGACTTGTAAGTTGAGTACATAATCTCTAGTCGTACCATATTTCACGGCCTTAGGACCACCAGCCGATTCAGCTAAATTACCTCCCAAAAAACAAGATCCTCTGCTCGACGGGTCGGGTGGATAAAACAATCCTTCGGCTTTTACCGTCTGCTGAAAAAATTCGGTCACCACTCCTGGCTCTACCGTTGCTTGCAGATTTCGTGTATCAATCTCCAAAATACGATTCAAACGCACTGTTGATAAAACTACGCCGCCAAAAACAGGAAGTGCGCCACCACTCAAGCCTGTTCCTGCTCCTCGGGTGGTTAACGCTAGTTTATGGTCATTGCATATTCGCAGTATAGCCGCCACTTCTTCAGCGGTGCCCGGAAAAACTACCACTTCTGGCAGGTAGCGTAAATCTTCCGTTTCGTCTCTGCTGTGAATTTCAAGCACTTCGGGCGCTTGTGAAATGTGTTCGGCACCCACACAGGCGCGGAGTAATTCCAATTGATTTAAATCGGGCTGGGCGTAGGTCATAAGATTGCTGCGTTAAATTTAAGGAAAGCCGCCGCATACACAGTGCTTCTTTTGATGTGAACTTATTTTGGGCTATTTTAGCAGCCGTTTTGAACCGTAAATGAAGCTGTAATGGCAGAAGTAATTAGGATGCCGAAAATGAGCGACACCATGACCGAAGGGGTGATCGCAGCATGGCACAAAAAGGTAGGCGATCAGGTGAAATCAGGCGATATACTCGCCGACGTTGAAACCGACAAAGCCACCATGGAATTGGAGAATTTTGATAATGGCGTATTGCTATACATCGGGGTAGAAAACGGAGCATCAGTTCCTGTAAATGCCATCATTGCCATCGTAGGTAAAGCCGGTGAAGATTATAAAAGTCTGCTCGACGGTGACGCACCAGCCGCTGCATCTGCTCCAGAAAAAGAAAAACCGGCCGAAAAAACAGCCACCGCTGAAAGTCCTGCAGTAGCTGCAACGGCTACTCCAGCACCGGTAGCTGCAGTTTCAGGCGACGAACGCTTAAAAGCATCTCCACTTGCCCGTAAAATTGCTGAAGAAAAAGGCATCGACCTCAGCAAGTTGCAAGGCAGCGGCGATAACGGACGCATTGTAAAACGTGACATCGAAAATGCACCAGCACCAGCTGCTGCAACTGCACCAAGTTTTGCAGCTGCCGTGGGTGTAGAAGCATTTACGGAGGTAACAGTGTCACAAATGCGGAAAACTATTGCCCGCCGTTTAGCCGAGAGCAAGTTCAGCGCGCCGCACTTTTATCTCACCATCGACATCAATATGGAAGCCGCCATGGCTGCCCGCACCGAAATTAACACCGTTGCAAGCGCCAAGGTATCGTTCAACGATATGGTCATCAAGGCATCTGCGATCGCATTACGCAAACATCCTAAAGTCAATTCGAGCTGGTTGGGTGATAAAATCCGTTTTAACGAACATGTACACATTGGTGTGGCCATGGCGGTTGAAGAAGGTCTACTCGTACCAGTAGTTCGCTTTGCCGATAACAAACCGCTTTCACAGATCGCGAGCGAAGTGAAGGTTTATGCCGGCAAGGCCAAAGAGAAAAAACTACAACCTAGCGATTGGGAAGGCAATACTTTTACCATATCTAATCTTGGGATGTTTGGCATCGAAGCGTTTACAGCTATCATTAATCCACCCGATGCATGCATTTTGGCAGTTGGTGCCATACGTGAAACCCCTGTGGTGAAAAATGGTCAACTGGCTGTAGGGCAAATGATGAAAGTTACCCTAAGCTGCGATCACCGTGCGGTAGATGGCGCAAGTGGTGCCGAATTTTTACAGTCCCTCAAAGGATTGCTCGAAGCACCCGTACGTATGCTGGCATAATTTTCCCGGAAAGCATAAAGTCCGTCATCTGAAAGGATTACGGGCTTTATTTTTGCACTTTGGTTTATAAAAAACGCTTAGCGTGTTTTCCTGAATTTGTCACTCACCCCACCGTCATAAACAAGCATAATATCGCGCACCATGGCATCCTGATTCAGTTGTTGTAAAAGTTTACCGTTTTCGTCGTAGATATAAGTGGAAGGAATGAACATATCGCCGAAATAACGATAAAAGTTAGCATCCTTATCTAGCCCAAAGTAAAGGTTCTTTTTCTCCCATAAATTCATCGACTTCGCAAATTGCAGTGCTTCGCCCTCGTCGAAGCGGGTGATCCAAACGAAATTTATTTCGGTGAGATATTCGACCTTACTTCCCAAGTCACTGGCCAACTTCTGGCAATGACTGCAGTTAGGACTGAAATAAACCACCACGGTTTTACCAGCATCAAGGTCGCCTCTGTCGAGTGTTCCTTTTTCACCAAGCTTCATAAAACTGAAGTCGGGCAAACGACTTCCATCGCCAATTTTGACTTGATTCGTTTTGAAAAATTGAGAATACAACAGGAATCCCACAACAAAAGCAGCCAAAATTACAATACCTATCTTGAGAAAACGCGTCATAGCTCTATTTAAGAAAACCTAAAATTAGTGTTTTCAGGATTAAAATTAGCTTTTGAATGTTGTAGAAGGAAGTTTTGGTAAAGGTGACTCTTTTATAAAATCAAGCTCAAAAGAGAGAACGCTAGTTTCACAGGACAAATGCTCTAAGTTTTCTTTTGCCAAAAGCAGCCTACGCTGATGTGACAAATCAATTTTCGCTTTTTGCTGAAAGAAAAACCTGATTTAACCTGAACTTAACTCACTGTTTATCTGTAGTTAACATAAGGGGGCTTACCTTTGTTCTACTCTACTTATTATGTTGCTATACCAACTTCGCGCTTTTATTCCTTCACTGTTTTTCGGTGTAATAGGCGCATTATTATTGGGTTTAGCCAACTGGTTGTTGGTAAGCGGCCCACTCCTGTTGCTTCCCCTCCCCTTGATTTTAGCTGCTCAGTTTTTTATGACCAGTTCAAGTAGCCGCTGGATACGTTTTTCGCAATTGCTCCTTACTTTTTTCATAGCCATTGGCCTAGACAGTTTGGTTTTTGCCCACCCATCCACCCTCATGATCACAACAGTGGAATATATTGTCCGTGGTATAGTGCTGAGCGGTATTGGCATCTTATTGGCCGGTTTATTTGCGACTTACAGTAAACCTATTCGCTTTTCTTGATTAAAAGTCGTGGATTGAACATTTCCTGAAAACACTTGTTCTCAGGTCACCATGACAACAAAAACTATACTCATTACCGGCAGCAGCTCTGGTATCGGCTTAGCGAGTGCCAAACTCCTCGCTGCCCAAGGCCACGAAATTTGGCTTCTAAATCGAAATCCTAAAAAATCAGTTGCGGCAGTTTCACTTATTAAAACATCAGTCCCCGAGGCCCGCTTGTTCGAAGTAGCCCTTGACCTAAATGATTTATCTTCTGTAAGTGCCGCTGCAAAACGTTTGTTGGAGCTTCCTCGTATAGATGTGCTTCTGAATAATGCTGGTGGTCTAACTAGTAAACGCTGCCTAAGTGCGGATGGTTTTGAGCAGCAATTTCAACAAAATCACCTGGGTCATTTCGCGCTAACCTCTGCATTAATGCCGCTATTGCTGTCGTCAAAGGCGACCGTTATTAATGTAAGTTCTGAAGCGCATAGGGCTGGACGTATTAACTTCGAAGATCTTCAAGCAGAAAACAGCTATAGTGGTTTTGGTCGTTATGCCGACGTTAAATTGATGAATATACTATTCACCCGTGGTCTGCACCAGCGTTTCCACAGTCAAGGGCTGAATGCGTTTGCCTTACATCCCGGCGTAGTAAATACCAGTTTTAGCGAAGGCTTAGGCGGTTTTAAGTGGATGTGGAAGATAATGACCCCTTTTCTAATTACGCCTGAAAAAGGTGCTGCTACCTCAGTTTTTCTGGCTACTACAGCGCCTAACGAAAAAAGTGGCTCCTATTTTAAAAATAAGAAGCCAAGTAAACCTTCGCGCATTGCATTAGACCAACCCACCGCCGACCGACTATGGGAAGTCAGCGAAAAACTGATTCAAAAGGGGTAATTGTATCGTGCAGGAACAAACTTCCCGGCATCAATACGATTCCTCTCAAAATCTTTTGTGCAAGCTCAGATTCAACAACAGCACACAAATCTCCGGATGGCGTTGCAGGAGGTTGGATTGCTTTTAAATCTGCGCTGGTATTTAGTTGCTCTGTCAACCGAACTTGAGAATACCTTGAAAATCCCTTCGAAACTTCTTCACTTGAACAAATAACACGAGAACATATATCTAGGTAACTTCCAAAACTCTAAATCTAGCTTAAAATAAAAGCCCCAACCAGATATTGGCAGGGGCTTTTAAGCAGGCACAAATAAATTATCTACTAACGAAATGCACTAAGGCCGGTTATTTCCATGCCCGTAATGAGCAAATGGATATCATGTGTACCCTCGTAGGTAACAACCGATTCGAGATTCATCATGTGGCGCATGATTGGATATTCGCCCGTGATGCCCATGCCACCATGAATTTGGCGGGCTTCGCGGGCAATTTGCAGCGCAATTTCTACATTGTTTCTTTTGGCCATAGAAATCTGGGCTGTGCTAGCCCTGTCTTCATTTTTGAGCACACCTAAACGCCAAGTCAGCAACTGTGCTTTGGTGATTTCAGTAAGCATTTCCGCCAATTTTTTCTGGGTCAATTGAAAACCGCCGATCGGTTTGTCGAATTGAATCCGCTCTAAAGCGTAATTTTTGGCAGAATCGTAACAATCCATAGCGGCACCTAGTGCACCCCAAGCAATACCGAAACGTGCAGAATCTAAACAACCCATCGGACCTTTTAATCCAGAAACATTGGGGAGGAGGTTTTCTTTCGGCACTTTCACGTTGTCGAATACGAGTTCACCTGTAGCAGAAGCACGTAAACTCCATTTACCATGGGTTTCTGGTGTAGTAAAGCCAGGCATGCCACGTTCTACAATCAATCCGTGAATTTTACCTGCTTCATTTTTTGCCCAAACTACAGCGATATCGGCAAATGGTGCATTCGAAATCCACATTTTGGCACCATTGAGCAGATAATGATCACCCATATCCTTATAACTTGTAACCATACCCCCGGGATTCGAGCCGAAATCAGGTTCGGTAAGTCCGAAACAACCCATCATTTCGCCTGTCGCTAGTTTTGGTAGGTATTTGTGTCTTTGTTCTTCTGAACCGTATTTATAGATAGGGTACATGACCAAAGAACCCTGAACGGATGCGGTAGAACGTATACCTGAATCGCAACGCTCTAGCTCTTGCATAATGATACCATAACTAATCTGGTCCATACCGCCACAGCCATATTCGGTCGGCAAACTCGGTCCGAATGCACCAATTTCACCCAGACCGCGTAAGATATGTTTGGGGAATTCTGCGCGCTGAGCGTAGTCCTCAATGATGGGACTCAATTCCTTTTTTACCCAACTGCGTACGGTATCCCGTATGAGTTTGTGCTCTTCGGTCAACAGCTCATCCAATAAATAATGATCGGGATGCTGATAATTATCGGTTCTCATGAAAGCTTTTTTATGAAATTTGAAACAAATTTACGCTTTCCACCCTTTTGAAGGTGGTCATCGGTGGTATAAAGCACAACACTATGGGTAAAATTGTTTTAGAAGGAATGGAATTTTATGCTTTTCACGGGGTATTTGCCGAAGAAAAGCGCATTGGCGGCCGTTATTTGGTTGATGTAGAAGTGTTTTATCCTTTTGAAAAAACACAGGACCAGCTGAGCGATACGGTTGATTATGCTATCATTTACGAAATTGTAGCCCGTCACATGCACCAGCCCGCTCAACTTATCGAGTTTGTGGCTGTGCAGATAAAAAATGAAATCGCTACCCGTTTCCCGAAAAGCGAAAGCCTGGTGAGGGTATCAAAAATGGCCCCTCCGTTGGGCGGCAGTTTGAGTAGGACCTATGTAGAGGTATAAGCAAAGCAGGAAAAGCTTATTTTCGCGTTATGATTCAGACTGCCGAACGTTCTTCAGCCCAAGACGCCTCCGAAAACCCAATATTTCAACGTCATATCATTGCTTATCGCGAGGCTGCCCAACGCATCCAAGGTGCACTTCTTGAAGTAGGCTGCGGCGAAGGATATGGCATACAGTTTTTGGCTCCGTCAGCGAGCAGTTACCTGGGTATTGATAAGTTCCCCACAACCGTTGCCAATCTCCCAGCGCACGCACAAATTAAACAGCTTGAAGTTCCTCCCTTTACTGGTATAGCCGACGCCAGCTTCGATTTTGTCGTCAGTTTTCAAGTCATTGAACATATCGAAAACGACCTGCTGTTTTTACAGGAAATCAAAAGAGTATTAAAACCAGGTGGACAGTTGCTCATGACCACCCCGAACCGTTTGATGTCGCTCAGTCGCAACCCTTGGCATGTACGCGAGTACAAACCCAATGAAATGCGCACCTTGCTCGAGCGTGTTTTCCCAAAAGTTGATTTGCAGGCCGTTTATGGCAACGAAAAAGTAATGCGCTACTATGAAGAGAATAGGAGTTCAGTACGCAAATTTACCCGTTTCGATATATTCAATCTCCAATACCGACTCCCTAGAAGGTTATTGCAAATTCCCTACGACCTAGCAAATCGTATGAATCGGCGCATGTTACAGAATCAGCATACCGGCCTGGTTAACGACATCACTGCCGCCGATTATTACATTTCCCCTGTTCAAGATAACTGCCTAGACTATTTTGCAATCTGCACCGCCTAACTCCGCAACAGCGTAAAGAATACCCTATTTGCGGTATAGGATACCTACAAAGAGCGGCTTAGCTTTGAAAACCAAACTAAACCTAGGTTATTCACTGTTTTGCAGCGGGCAAAACATAACCTAAAAAGAAAAAGATGTACTGCATGCGGTACATTTTTACAATAAAGTCTTTTAAAGACTGATCGTTCATGGTCGGACCTCTTGCTGAGAAGTAAGAGGTTTTTTTATGCCTCTCAGGGTTTTAGGGCACATAAAACACATCAGGCTCGGCATTTCCAGAACTGATTCAATTTCTAATTTTGATTAACTAAACCCTAATTATAAAAAACCTACCCTTACTCTTTGGCGTATTCTTTGGCGTACTCCTGACCTCCAGCGTTATTGTTTCTTGCGAAAAGGAGCAAGAAGACCCCACGGGAACGATGGCGCCGCGACAACTGGATTCCTGTGCACTATCCTAGGCAATGAAACCATCCATGCACCAGCTACATGGCGTCGGATAAATGGAACCTCCAATCGTTTTAATATTGACTTTCAAATGGGCATTAGAAATACCGTCGTTGACATGTATTCTAATGATACTCTTCCAAATACCATGAATTTCCCTACTGACACTTGCCGTGCGGCTGGCACAAGCGTGAGCGCGTTTTTTGATGGCACAGATGAATGGGTCACGAGTGGCGGTACTGCCCGCACTGCTGCCCATACAAATGACTTGTTAGCTGATTGTTTTCAGGGAGCGCTCAGTTAGCTACCCAGCACCGAAATCAAAGCCCTCAAAGAGAGCGTATTTAATCAGTTGGCAAAAATCAACTAATCAAGCTTAAGTAAAAAGAGCCGGTTCAGTTGAGGTGGCTTTTTTTATTTGCCCAGTTTTTGGTAGGCCGACTCCAAGGATATTTCATGATCGGCCATTAACTTCAATTGATCCCCGCCCAGTAAACGTGTGGCACCATTGGGGGTGATGAACTTCCCGTTGCGTTGAATAAGCACAATAAGTACAGTTTTAGGGAGCTCGAGTGCCATAATTTCCTTTCCGATTACCGGGTTCTCCTCTCCGATTTGAAAATCTACCAAAACATTTTTTGCTTGATCGGTGAGTTCTAAGTCAAGCGCAAAGCGACGCTTTTTGGTGGCGGGTACCGTTAGTCCCAGAAAATTAGCAAATAAAGCAAGCGTTGTTCCCTGCAAAAGGACGGAGCTGACCGATATAAAAAAGACCAGATGAAAAATCTCGTCTGCTTTCGCTAAACCCGCCAGTAGCGGATAGGTGGCAAATACAATGGGAACAGCACCCCTCAGGCCGACCCAAGAAATAAAAACACGCTCTTTGCGTCGCAGATGAAAAAAGGGCAAACTTAAATACACGGCCAATGGACGGGCAACGAACATGAGAAAAAGAGCAATAAGTAATCCTGTACCAGCTATAGGCAGAATTTTACTTGGATAAACGAGTAGTCCTAAGGTCAAAAACATCACAATCTGCATCAGCCAAGCTAGGCCATCAAAGTATTGTATCAATGTTTTTTTATGAACAAAAGCCCGGTTACCAAGGACTACCGCTGCTAGATAAATGGCTAAAAAACCATTTCCACCAACAAAATCTGTGACAGAGAAGGTAAAAAAGGCCAGCGACATCAAAAGTACCGTATACAAGCCCTCAATCTCTAGCCTGATACGATTCATGAGCTGTATCATAATAAAGCCCATGATGAGCCCAATCACTGCTCCCAAGAGCATCTGCTTAAAAAACAGCGGCACCAGCGACCAGACGGATGCATCAGGCATCTGAACGAACTGAATCATGGCGATAGTTAAAAAGTAGGCCATGGGGTCATTACTTCCACTTTCAAGCTCTAAAAGTGGCCGCAAACCTCCCTTTAAGCCAATACTGCGGGTACGTAGAATTGAAAATACCGCAGCCGCATCCGTCGAAGAAACAATGGCCCCGAGCAACATTCCCTCTGCAAAACTGAAATCGGTTAATAGCCAAACAAAAGAACCAACACTCAGCGCAGTGAGTAATACACCCAGCGTTGAAAGTACTATTCCTTTCCGCAAAATGGGTTTAATGCTCTCCCATTTCGTCTCCAAACCCCCCGAAAACAAAATGAAGGTCAAGGCAATGACACCTAAAAACTGGGTAATCGCAGGGTCGTTAAAATGAATTTTTCCTATACCGTCGGAGCCGGCAAGCATACCCACGCCCATAAAGATGATTAGGGATGGTATTCCATAGCGTGTACTCAGCTTGCTCGCCACTATGCTTAGAAAGAGCAGCAGCGAGCCTATGAGTATGATATTTTCGGAACTAAAATTCATAGCCTCCAAAATACGACCAAAAAAAGAAAGGCCGGAAACAATTGCTGCTTCCGGCCTTTTTAAGACTTAAGTATACCCTTATTTTTTCTTGACCATTTTACCCGAATCGAGCACGATAGCCGATGCGATAAAGATAGATGAATAGGTACCCACAATCAAACCAATGAGGAGTGCGAAGGTAAATCCTTTGATTACTTCACCACCAAAGAGGAACAATACCAAGACCACCAGAATAGTTGTCAAGGCCGTAATAATGGTACGGCTAAAAGTAGTATTGATGGCCGAGTTGATGACACTTTCATTGTCTTCGCCATGGTGTATACCGAGGAATTCACGCATACGGTCAAATACAACCACGGTATCGTTGATCGAATAACCAATTATAGTTAGGATTGCGGCAATAAACGCCTGATCGACCTCCATGCTGAATGGCATAAACTTCCAGAGCAAAGAATACAAACCCAGTACAAATGCTACGTCGTGCAACAACGATGCTGCTGCTCCAAGCGAATACTGCCATTTCCGGAAACGAATAAGTATGTAAGCCGAAATAACTAAAATAGAGATGATAATAGCCATGATCGCTGACGCCTTGATATCGTCGGCGATGGTTGGTCCTACCTTCTGAGAGCTGAGAATACGATCGGATTTGAAAGTCTCAAAATCCACTTTATTCACCATGATAGTTGATAATCCAGCATGTAACTTCTCTTCTACTTCAATATCCGTTTCTGGTGTATTGTCATCGATTTTGTAGGAAGTCGTGATTTTGAATTTATCGGCTGCACCAAAGGTTTTTACTTCCGGTGCACCATCAAAATATGGAGCCAAAGCAGTGCGTAAATCGGTTGAACGTTTGGCCTCGTCGAACTGAATCACATAAGAGCGTCCGCCTTTGAAGTCTACGCCAAGATTAAAGCCAGTAGTAGCCATCGAAATCGCACCAGCCAAAATAACAGCACCGGAGAACATATACCAGTACCTGCGGTTTGCGAGGAAGTTAATGTTCATGTTGCTGAACAACTTAAGGCTCCACGCTGTACCAAAGTTTACCACTTTTTCGCGTGCAACTTGCCAGTCGATGAGCATACGCGTAATAAAGATGGCGCTAAACAAGGAGGTTAAGATACCGATGATGAGGGTAGTCGCAAAACCACGGATTGGGCCAGTTCCAAACGAATAGAGGATGATACCGACCAACAAAGTAGTAACGTTCGCATCTATAATTGAAGAGTACGCATTTTTAAATCCATCGATGATTGCCTGACGCAAGGCTTTGCCCTTGGCCAGTTCTTCACGTATTCGCTCGAATATAAGTACGTTCGCATCTACCGACATACCGATGGTCAATACGATACCTGCAATACCTGGTAAAGTCAGTACAGCTTGTAAGGAAGCCAGTACGCCAAATATGAAGAAAATGTTTGCGGCCAACGCGATGGTTGCAATTACACCACCACGGGCGTAGTAGGCTATCATAAACATGATGACCAACAATAAACCGCTAATCATCGACAATACACCTGAGCTGATGGCTTCAGCACCTAGGCTAGGACCTACAATGGCTTCTTCCACGATACGGGCAGGCGCTGGCAATTTACCAGCTTTCAGGATGTTGGCTAAATCTTTTGCCTCATCGGTCGTGAAATTACCGGAGATAGATGACATGCCACCAGAAATTTCGCCTTGAACATTTGGATAAGAATACACATAGTCGTCGAGAACAATGGCGATACTCCGCTCTACGTTATCGGCAGTCATGCGGCGCCAGATTTTGGCACCCTCTGCGTTCATGGTCATGCTTACTTCTACCTGACCAAAATTGTCGATAGACTCACGGGCTTCGGTGATCACATCCCCTTCGAGCGGAGCACGACTATCGTTTGCGCGGGTTTTGATGGCCACGAGGTCGACAAACTTATTGCCTTCGCCACGACCTTTTACGGTCCATAACATGCGGAGATTACGTGGCAACAATGCCTTTACTTCGGGAGATGCCAAAAGCGCATTTACGGCGGCAGTATCTTTTACGTTGGCTGTACCAATGGCAGGGCCTTTGTTCGCGCGGGTTGAACCATCTTCACCTTGGAAAACCGCAGGCATTAATACCGCAAAAAGTGGGTTTTCTTCCTTGGCTTGTGCGGCATTTAAGCCACCTGTGGTATCCGTTTCTGCTTTTTCAGCTAACTGACTTAGCAGGTCATCGGCTTTTTTAGTGGTATCGGTAATTCCATCGGCGGTTGTTTTGGCGGCAGAAGTTGAATCTGTGCCTTTGGCCAATTTTGCGCGATCGCCCAACATTTTGTTCACATCGAACATACGCTCGAGTATTTCACTGGCTTCGTAGGTTTCCCAGAACTCGAGTTTAGCCGATCCTTGGAGGAGACGACGTACACGCCCTGGGTTGTCGACACCGGGCAATTCGATGATGATACGGCCGGTGCCCTGCTGACGCTGAATGTTTGGTGATGTCACACCAAATTTATCTATACGTGTGCGGAGGATATTAAACGATCGATCGATGGCGCCTTCCGTTTCGGCACGGATGACTTCCATTACCTGGGCATTGCTCGAATTATAATCGATTTTGCCTTGGTTTTCGCGGGTAGCGAAGATGGCGGCAAGTTTGCCGTTGGCATCGAGTTCGGTAAACGACTGTTCGAACAAAGTCACATAGTCGAGTTGACTGTTGGCCTGACGGCTGGCAGCCATTTCGAGGGCTTTGTTGAAGTTGGCGTCTTTGCTGTAGTTGCTGAGTGCTTTGATGACGTCAGCCACCGACACTTCCATCACTACGTTCATACCACCTTGGAGGTCAAGACCTAGGTTCAGCTGCTGTTCTTTGGCTTGCTGATAGGTAAAACTGCGGATACCTAGATTATAGACGGTTACATCTGACAGTGAGTCGAGGTAACGACGTTCAACGGCTGCATCACCCTTGGCGTATGCAGCGGCTTTTTTCTCTACACGACTGGTTACCAGCGTGAAGGAAAGCTGGTACAAACATACCAGCGCGAAGGCGATCACGAAAAACCGGATCATTCCTTTTGCTTTCATGGAATTATAATTTAATAAAGTAAAATGTAAGTGAATGGGGAAAGGGCAAAACCCTTAGGCTACTAAAAATGGTAATCCATCAGGGTGCTTGTGCAGGCTGAATGCACGTCATACGTATTTCCTGTTGCCCAATGAGGTTTTCGGCAGGCAAGCTGAGGGCAGCGATTTGATGAACGGGTTGATTGGCTGCTTCAGGCCATAAAACTGTCAAAACTGCAGCGTCTGTGCGTAAATTAAGCTGGAAACCTGTTCCTGGCTGTACCAATTGTAAAGGCTCGAGTACCGGACGTTCTGTGTTCTCTTCTCCAGCGGCTGATTCAACAACAACAACTGGACGTTCTGCTTCTACGAGGCTCGTCCAAGCGGCGGTAACCGTCGCCATACCCCACAGCATAGCAAATAGGCACAAATAAAGTTGTTTGAGTTTCATTGGCGTTGCGAAAATAAGGTTTATCGGTTATTCCACAAGCTATTTGTTGAGATCCACGAATTTCTCGATGTCGGTGTTTTTGCCAAGCAGAATCATATAATCTGTATCGTACAGTACGGTATCCGATTTAGGTACGCCCATAATATGGTATTCGGTAGCCCGATCGCCCTCTTCATTCACCGATTCATAGGAACGACGTACGGTGATGAGGTTGAGGTTATATTTATTGCGTAGGCCAATTTCAATAACAGTTTTACTGGCTACACCCACTGGTGTACGCAGTTCTACAATCTGGTAGTCATCGGGGAGTTGGAAGAAGCTGACGAGATCGGGGTTCAACAACCTACCTGCAACCGATATACCCACTTCATCTTCGGGCGAAAGCACCTCTTGTACGCCTAGTTTGTAGAGGATTCGTTGTTGTTGTTCGTTCGAAGCCCGAGCAATGATACGTTTTACTTTGAGTTCCATCAATACTACGGTGGTCAGCAGCAGCGCTTCAAAATCTTGACCGATGGCCACTACTACCCCTTCCAAATCCTGCACGTTTTGGGAGCGCAAGGCTTTGATATCGGTAGAATCGAGCTGCACCGCGAAGGCGACTTCATCCCGTAGGGCATCTACCCTTTCGGCATTGTTATCGATGGCCATCACCTCTGCGCCCCGCGCCGACAATGTCCGGGCGATGGTAGTTCCAAAACGACCAAGGCCTATAACACCGAATCTGTTTTCCATTGTAACTGGGTTTTGAGGTGATGAACAAGTACTTCCAGTCCTTTGTCGAAACTGGTATTGTTGGTAATGATAATATCGCTAAACGCTTTGTATGGCAACAAATACTGCTCAAAAGCTGGTAATACGTGATTCTGCCACTGGTAAAGAACCGTATCCTTGGGATAACCACGCTCTTCGGCATCCCTTTTTAAACGCCTTTCGAGCTTTACCTCTTCTTCAGCGTCGATAAAGACTTTGAGGTCCAGCAATTCCCTTATTTCTTCGTAATGAAATACAAAAAGACCCTCCATAATGATGACAGGCGCGGGCTTTACAACGAGTAGGCTGGCTTCTTTGTCTGGATTATTGAAGGTGTATTCTCGCAAGTAAATCTCCTCTCCTTCGAGCAGCTGGCACAAATGGCGGTGAAATTCGTTGCGGTTGATGGAAGTAGGCAAATCGTAATTGATTTCACCATTTTCATCGCTTAGTTGCTGCTCCTGAGGAACATAATAATTGTCCTGAGAGATGACACACAATTGGTCTGTGTCGAATTGTGCCGCCAAACGCTGGATAAAAGTCGTTTTACCGGAAGCGCTGCCGCCTACTATGCCAACAAGATAAGGTCTTTCCAAAATGAGGTTTTGTCCGGCCTCAAATATACCTACTGCCTTTCAAAACTCAGCAATCAATCGGAGGTTGAGCATGCGCGCCGTAAGATAGTTTGGCACAGCCTGTTGAAAACCTTCGGTATCTACGATCCAGAGGTAGGAGATGGTATTGTTTACCTGTAAAAGATTAAAGACCTCAGCATTCAACCAAATGCTATTGAAATTTTTCCAAAAACCACCTTTGATTTGTTTTTTGGTGTTGGCACCGACGAGCTGTTTTGCAAAACCGATATCCACCCGGCGATATGGCGGCATGCGTAATGTATCCCCGGCTCGGTCGTAATTGGGTGGACCATAAGGCAATCGGCTACCATAAACCACATTCAAATGAACCCGATAGCTGGGGTCGACAGGTAAATAATCTTGAAACATGATGTTGAAGGTCATGCGCTGGTCGCTCGGCCGTGGAATGTAGCCCACTTCTTCACCGGTAGAGCTGCCATCGGCGTTGAGATAATAGTCACCAGCGATATTTTCGCCCGTCTTCATAAACGACAACGATGCCCAGGATTGCAGCGAATAAACAAATTCGCCATTGATTCGAAAATCAATCCCTTGGGCGTAGGCCCGAGCATTGTTACTACCCAAATAGCGCAAGCGTACATTATCGAGCTCATAGGGCACAATCTGGTACATATCCTTGTAATAAAGTTCGGTCACAAAGCGGAAAGTCCGGTCCCACGCTTCAAAGGTATGGTCGCCACCCACCACATAATGTATAGCCCGCTGTGCACGGATGGCAGGATTTAAGACCCCAAAAGGGTCGCGCATTTCGCGGTAAAACGCTGGTTGGCCGTACATGCCTACAGCAGTGCGAAACACCCAATCATGCTCCCAGCGTGGTTTAAACGCTAGTTCTGCCCGCGGGCTGACCAACAATTCATTGCTGTACGTCCAATAATTAAAACGCACCCCTGCGGTTAGATTTAAATCATACAAATCATTCAGCAAATAGGTATCCTGGATATAACCGCTGATGCGATTCGCATCTACCCTATTGCTGGCATAAATGGTCTCGTAAAGGTTCACGACATCATTGGCCACCGGTCCGCGCCCTGGCAAGGCAAAGGCGGCAGAGTCAATATTTTTCCATTCCATGAGTTGGTCGGCTATAGCTTCGCGTTGGAAGCGTATCCCCCACTGCATATAACCGGCTGTAAGACTTTGGAAATACCCTTTGTGTTCGAGGGCATATACTTGAACCGTGAGTTGGTTGCGCGCGTAATCTTGAAACCCACCTATACCCCGTGTAAAAGCTACTTTTCCGAAGTTTTCAGAGCCAATTTCTGAATCGAGTTGGTTCAGCAACCAGGCGCCTTCTACATCAAAGTTTTCTCTTTCATCGGAGGTATAGGCCGAGCCGATGAACTTCAACTGCATACGGGGTTGGGGCTTAAAGGTGGCAGTGGCACCTGCTGTGAAGGTTTTAAAACGGGTAACTTCCTGTCCGTCGAAAAACACCCGCAGCTGTAAAGCCTCGCGCACGGTTCCAAAAACTGTTTCTCGGTTTTCGGGAATTACCGTAAAATCATTTTGATTGTAGCTCAGCAATAATCCATACTCCCATTTCGAATTGGGTGTGTAGGTGAAATACCCTTGCATATCAGTAGAAACCGGTTGGTATTCCCCTTGGGTATCGAGGGTTCCTAATAAATTCGACAAAGTCCGGTACCTTCCTCCGATGAGATAGGTCATTTTGCGGTTTTTCAGCAGCCCTTCGGTGGTGACATTGGCCCCCATGAGACCTGCCTGCACAGTACTTTTAAAACTGTCGGGTTTACGATAGCGTACATCAAGTACCGAGCTCATCTTATCGCCATAACGGGCTTCGAAACCCCCAGCCGAAAATTGTATCGAACCCACCATATCGGGATTGATGAAGCTCATGCCTTCTTGCTGTCCGCTGCGCACCAATACTGGCCGGTAAATCTCTATATCATTTACATAAACCAGGTTTTCATCGAAATTACCCCCACGAACGGTGTATTGTGAGCTAAGCTCTTGGCTTGGTCGTGCGCCAGCCGCTTGGAGTAGCATTTCAAAATTACCGCTGGGGTTGGCCAGACTGCTGTTGAGTTTAGGATCAAGTTTTACGATGCCGGTGGTACGTTGCATCCGGTCTTCTACCGTTATATCGGCCATACCGATACTGCTCATTTTAAGGACGACATCCAGTTTTTTCTGCTCTCCAGCCTTCAAACGTACTATTTGCTGCACCTCTTCGTGACCGAGATATTTAAAAACAATGCGAAGGTTGCGACCCGCAGGCAGTTCAAGTCGATAACTTCCATCAGGCGAGGAAGCTACACCGCTGTTCAGCTCGAGCACCAAAACAGTGACGAGCTCTAAAACTTGGCCTTTTTCATCACGTATCGTCCCTTGTAGACTTGTCTTTTCTTGGGCGTAAGCTGTTGCCAGACCACCCAATAAGCAAAATAATAGGGACAATAAACGCGTCATCCGTGGCTTAACGCAGAATTAGTGGGAAGGATTGTTACGCACCGCTACTTCACGCAATTTTGCGATGGCAGGCAAGGGTTCGGTAGCGCTAAACACAAAATTACCGGCTACCAGTACGTCGGCACCAGCTTCTACCAGTTGTACCGCATTTTGTTGGTTAACGCCTCCATCAATTTCAATTTTGAAAGACAGTCCTTCTTTGGCCCTAAACTCAGCGAGGGTAGCTACTTTGCGGTAGGTGTTTTCGATGAACTTTTGTCCGCCAAAACCAGGGTTAACGCTCATTACACAGACCAAATCGGCATCGCCCAGCACCTCAAACAAACCTTGTACCGGTGAATGGGGGTTGATGGCCACACCTGCCTGCATACCTGCATTTTTTATCTCCTGAAACGACCGGTGTAAATGGGTAGAAGCTTCGAGGTGAACCGTAAGTACAGCTGCACCAGCTTCGGCAAAACGTTGAATGTACCGCTCTGGTTGGGTGATCATCAGATGCACATCGAGGGGCTTTGTGGCGTATTTACCAATGGCTTCAAGTACCGGAAATCCAAATGAAATATTGGGCACAAAAACACCATCCATGATATCAATATGGAACCAGTCGGCGGTACTGCTATTCACCATTTCCACATCCCGTTGCAGATTGGCAAAGTCGGCAGCCAATATAGAAGGAGCTATTAAGGCTTGCATCCGATAAAGGTACGCTTTCGGGAATTCAAAATTTCAAGTTCAAAGTTCAAAATTGCCAGCAACGAGAACTGGCACATGCGGTGATTCGTATGCTGTTGGAGAGGTCTCCTTTGTTATGGAGCGCATTAAAGGCTAAGGTGCTCAGGCTTTCTGCTTATTTCTTTACATCGTGCCTTAGTTCATGCTGTTTCGTGGGGCAAATTTACGCTACACGGCTGCTATAACTCCATATAAGCTGAATTGAAAAAAACAGACCACCTTTCCTCATTCGCTGCGTGGGCGATGGCATCGGCTTCGTTCAAAAAACCCTACCTTTGCCCCTTTGTTTAGCCCTTCCTTTGCATGAATCGTCTCGAAGAGATCCAACGCCGCCGTACTTTTGCCATCATCTCCCACCCCGACGCCGGAAAAACCACGCTGACTGAAAAATTCCTGCTGTTTGGTGGTGCCATTCAGACCGCCGGTGCGGTGAAAAGCAATAAAATCAAAAAATCAGCGACTTCCGACTTCATGGAAATCGAAAAACAACGGGGTATCTCTGTTTCTACCTCGGTGATGGGCTTCGAATATGGCGGTTGTCGGGTAAACATACTCGATACGCCCGGCCACAAAGACTTTGCGGAGGACACTTACCGGACGCTAACGGCAGTCGATTCCGTAATTCTGGTAGTAGATGCCGCGAAAGGTGTGGAAGAGCAGACAGAGAAGCTCATGTCGGTTTGCCGCATGCGCAATACGCCGGTGATTGTATTCATCAATAAAATGGACCGGGAAGGCCAGGATCCTTTCGATTTGCTCGAGGAACTCGACGCCAAACTCAACATCCACACCACCCCCCTCACCTGGCCCATCAGCAAAGGGGCTACGTTTAAAGGCGTATATAATCTCTACCGCAAAAAACTCAACCTCTTTTCGCCCAACAAAACCGGCATAGCCGACGATGTAAAGGCCTACGAAGACCTCAACGATCAAGCCCTCGACGGTTTGCTAGGCGAACGTTACGCCAATCAGCTGCGCGAAGAAGCCGAGCTGGCTCAACTCCATCCCGAATTCAGCATCGAAGCCTATCAGGCCGGTGACATTGCACCAGTATTTTTTGGTTCGGCCCTGAACAACTTTGGAGTACAGGAATTGCTCGACACCTTCGTTGAAATTGCACCCGCACCGCGGGCCCGCGAAACCAACAAAGGCACGGTACAGCCCAACGACACCAAATTGAGTGGTTTTGTCTTTAAAATCCACGCCAATCTCGACCCCAATCACCGCGACCGCATTGCTTTTATGCGGGTGTGTTCGGGTGTATTTGAACGCAATACCTTTTACCACCATCCCCGGCTGAAGAAAAAATTCCGCTTCTCTACACCCATTATGTTTCAGGCCAACGAGAGAACTAATGTAGATTTTGCCTACCCTGGCGATGTAGTGGGATTGTACGACACCGGCAACTTTAAAATTGGCGACTCGCTCACCGAAGGTGAAAATGTATTTTTTAAAGGTATTCCCGCTTTTTCGCCCGAATTGTTTCGCATGGTGGAGAACAAAGACCCCTTCAAAACCAAACAATTCGAAAAAGGTCTCAAACAGCTCACCGACGAAGGTGTAGCCCAGCTGTTTGTACAACAACCTGGCAACCGAAAAATTATAGGCACAGTAGGCGAGCTGCAGTTTGATGTGATCCAGCACCGTTTGTTACACGAATATGGTGCTCAGGTGACCTATCAAGGGCTTTCTTACGTCAAAGCCTGCTGGGTAAGTTCAGAAGATGAAGTGGCCCTCGAAAAATTCTTCCGCTACCGTGGCGACCACCTGGCCTACGATAAGGATAACCGCCCGGTGTACTTCGCCGATAGCATTTGGATGCTGGAGCGGGCGATAGAGGATAATCCCTTGCTCAGATTCGATTTTTCGTCGGAGTTGATAGTTGCGGAGGAGTGAAATCTGCGGTTTTTAGCGCAGGGATTTAGAGTCCGTTGAATTTTAAGGAATTTAAGAAGTGATAAATTCAATAAAGCGCGGAATTCAGGCTTATCTACTTACTATCCATTTTTGAGTTCCGAGATGTTTGTTATCATCGAAAAACAGAACGAAGTAGACACCATTATCTAAGTTCGCGGCTTTCAGCTTCCTCTTTCTTATCCTCTTCTCGCACGCGCGGGGCTCGACGCCCGATACCGAAGAATAGGACCGGTGGTTTCGGCTGCGCTCAACCATCGGCATGGTTAAAAAAGATCCATGAAAATCATACTCATCTCCGCACGAGCGGGGCACGCATAAAAACCAACGTCCCATCAGCTAATGTTTGCCGTTTTACAGCATACCGCACAAACGCCACGGTTCGATGGCTCCATGACGGCTGCGAATAAAAAACCGCTGCGTAACTCAAAAACTCCGTGTATTCTACGTTAAAAATGGAGCTACTGCCCCAAATACACCTTCAATGCCCGGCTACGTGAGGTATTCCTTAAACGCCGGATAGATTTTTCTTTGATCTGTCTCACCCTTTCGCGGGTCAATAAGAACTTTTCACCGATTTCTTCGAGTGTAAGCGGCGCTATACCGCCCAGGCCGAAGTAAAAACGCAGTACATCGGCTTCGCGTTTGGTGAGTGTAGTTAAGGCGCGTTCAACTTCCCTGCGAAGCGATTCAGTCATTAAACTACTGTCGGGGCGGGGCGTGTCATCGCTAATCATAACGTCGAGCAAGCTGTTTTCTTCGCCATCGGAGAAAGGAGCATCCACAGAGATGTGGCGGCCAGAAACGCTCATGGTGTCTTCTACGTCGGTCGGTGTCATGTCAAGCAGGTCGGCGAGTTCGGCGGCGGTGGGTTCACGTTCGAACTGTTGCTCAAGCACCGAAAAAGCTTTGCTGATTTTATTCAGGGAGCCTACCCGGTTTAGAGGCAGCCTAACGATACGTGATTGTTCGGCAAGCGCTTGTAGTATCGACTGGCGGATCCACCAAACGGCATAAGAGATAAACTTAAAACCTCGGGTTTCGTCGAAACGCTGACCAGCTTTGATTAAGCCCAGGTTGCCTTCGTTGATTAAATCGCCTAAGGTTAAACCCTGGTTTTGGTATTGTTTCGCCACCGAAACCACAAAACGGAGATTAGCTTTGGTGAGTTTTTCGAGTGCCCGCTGATCGCCTTGTTGGATACGTTTGGCGAGCTGTACTTCCTCTTCGGCCGTAATCAGATCTACTTTGCCAATTTCCTGGAGGTATTTGTCGAGCGACTGACTTTCCCTATTCGTGATCTGCTTGCTGATCTTGAGTTGTCTCATAGCTATGTGGCCGGGGCTCGCGTTGGTTTGGTCGTAAGTCAGCCATTTTCACTAAGCGTGTAGGCGGACAGACTTGCTAATTAAGGAAGATAAAACAACGAAATCAAGCACTATTCTCAATTCCTACCGCTTAGTTGCCAACTAGCTGCCTAAAATAAAAAATCCCGACGCGTCACGCGTCGGGATTTAAAACTATTGATTTTATATTCTTATTCGGCTGCTGGGGTATCGCCTCCTTCGGTGCGCGGTGCACGTTCAGGACGGTCGCCATATGGACGGCTACCCCGATCTCCACCACGGTCACTACCCCGGCGATCTCCGCCACGGTCGTTTCTGCGGTCGCCACCCCTATCGTTGCGGTCGCGGTTTTCACGGCGCGGACGCTCTTCAGGAGCCACATACCCTTCTGGTACAGGCAACAATGCTTTAGCCGAAAGGCGGTATTTACCGGTTTTTGGATCAATCTCTACCAATTTCACCTCGACCATATCACCTTCTTTGTATACGCCTTCCATCGAATCGATGCGGTCGTAAGAAATTTCGCTGATATGCAAGAGGCCGTCTTTACCTGGCAAAAACTCTACAAAAGCACCGAATGGCATGATACTCCGCACTTTACCCATAAATACGGTACCTACTTCTGGTTTAGAAGTGATGCCTTTGATGCGGGCAATAGCGGCATCCATACCGGCTTTATCGCTGGTGTAAATTTGTACGATACCAAAATCTCCATCTTCACCTATGCTCACCACAGAATTGGTTTCGCGTTGGATTTCCTGGATGATTTTACCGCCTGGGCCGATTACAGCACCAATAAATTCGCGGTCGATTTTGAATTCAACAATACGTGGTACGTTCGGACGGTAGTCGGCACGTGGCGCTGGCAACGCTTTGAGCATTTCGACCCGGATATGGTCACGACCAGCTTTGGCTTGTTTAAGCGCTGCAATGAGCACTTCCCATGGTAAACCGTCGATTTTGATGTCCATCTGGCAAGCGGTAATACCATTGGCGGTACCAGTTACTTTGAAGTCCATATCCCCCAAATGATCTTCATCACCTAGGATATCACTCAATACTTTAAAACGTTTGCCGTCGGTGATTAAACCCATAGCGATACCCGAAACCGGTGCTTTGATTTGAATACCGGCATCCATCATAGCAAGTGTACCTGCACAAACGGTGGCCATAGATGATGAACCGTTTGATTCGAGTATGTCGCTCACAATACGAATGGTGTACGGACACTCCTCGCGGCTTGGAAGCACTTGCTTCAAGGCACGCATAGCTAGGTTACCGTGACCAATTTCACGGCGACCCGGACCACGATTCGGACGGGTTTCACCGGTAGAAAAAGACGGAAAGTTGTAATGCAACATAAATGGATTGTAACCATCGTACATCGCACCATCTATCATCTGTTCGCTTTCTTTCGAACCGAGGGTTACCGAAGTCAACGACTGCGTTTCACCGCGGGTGAATACTGCTGAACCGTGGGTAGAAGGCAAATAACTTACTTCTGCCCATATTGGACGAATTTGGTCGAGTTTACGACCATCCAGGCGGCGTTCTTCGTCGAGGACGAGATTACGCATGGCATCGTATTCTACTTCGTGGTAGTATTTTTTCGCCAGGAATTTATCAACTACAGTGCCTTCAGGCAAAGAAGCGATAAAGTCAACTAATACTTTTTTGAAGGCTTCGGAACGCTCGTTTTTAGAGGCGCCCGACTTAGCCACGGCATAGGCTTTATCGTAACAAAAAGCATGGATGGCTTTTTGCAATGCTTCGTCACTGCGTTCGTGATTATATTCGCGTTTAACCACGCCCAACTCTTTGGCCAAGTCAATTTGCGCCTGACATTGGATGCGGATGGCATCGTGGCCCATTTTGATGGCTTCGGCCAGCTCTTCTTCTGAACATTCTTTGGATTCGCCTTCAACCATCATCACATTGTCGATGGTAGCAGCAATCATCAAATCGATGTCTGCATTTTCGAGCTCAGAGATACGTGGGTTGATGACAAACTTACCATCGATGCGGGCAATACGAACTTCGGAAATCGGGCCGTTAAATGGCACATCCGAGACGGCAATAGCTGCTGATGCGGCCAAACCGGCGAGTGCATCAGGGGCAATATCTTTATCGGCCGAGATGAGTGAAATCTGCACCTGGGTGTCGGCATGATAGTTTTCAGGGAATAAAGGGCGCAGAGCGCGGTCAATCAGACGGCAAATGAGAATTTCATAGTCCGACAAACGACCTTCACGTTTCAAAAAGCCACCCGGGATTTTGCCCGTAGAAGCGAATTTTTCTTGATAATCAACTGTCAAAGGCATGAAGTCGACATCTTCTTTGGCCTCACGAGCCGAAACTACGGTAGCGAGCAACATGGTGTCGCCCATTTTTACAACGACTGAACCGTCGGCCTGCTTGGCCAGTTTACCGGTTTCGATGCTGATTGTTCTGCCATCTCCTAAATCGATGGTCTTGGTAATTGGATTCATTTTTCTCTCCTCTTTTCTTGTTGCAGCTAAATAAAAAAAGGCGATTGGAATTTACAATCGCCTTGTAGGGTATACAATCTCGTAATATTATTTACGCAGACCGAGTTTTTCGATAATCGTACGGTAACGTGCGATATCGTTTGTTTGAAGGTAAGTCAACAAGTCGCGGCGTTTACCTACCAACTTGATGAGGGACTGCTGTGTAGAGTAGTCCTTTTTGTTCTTTTTGAGATGTTCTGTCAGGTGCTTTATACGGGTCGAAAACAGGGCAATCTGGCTTTCTGCCATGCCTGTATTCGCGTCACTGCCGCCAAACTGGGCGAAAATCTCTTTTTTCTTTAAGGTATCCAGATACATCTTCTGTGTTTTATTCTTTTCGAGCACGCAAAAATAGTGCTTCCTTTTTAATTCACCAACTAGTTTTTCAATAGTCTGAACAACTGCGCCAGTTTTGCTTTGAGTTCGCGGCGATCGACGATAAAATCGAGGAAGCCTGAATCGAGTACCATCTCAGCGGATTGAAAACCTTTCGGTAAGTCTTTTTTGATGGTTTCTTTAATTACACGTGGACCAGCAAAACCGATGAGGGCATTGGGTTCAGCGATATTGAAGTCGCCCAACATGGCAAAAGAGGCGGTTACACCTCCGGTAGTTGGGTCGGTCATGAGCGACACATACGGCACACCCTCTTTGGCCAATAAAGCGAGTTTTGCACTGGTTTTGGCCATTTGCATCAATGAATAGGCTGCTTCCATCATACGAGCACCTCCTGATTTACTGATGATAAGCAGGGGCGATTTACGTTCCCGGGCTTTGTCGATGGCACGGGCAATTTTTTCGCCAACCACCGCACCCATAGAACCGCCAATAAAATCGAAGTCCATACAGGCTACAACCACTTCTTCGCCCTCTATGCTACCATAAGCGGTACGAATGGCATCTTTTAAACCCGTTTTTTCGATGGTAGCCGTTAAGCGTGCATCGTAGGGTTTGGTATCGATGAATTTGAGTGGATCGGCAGCGGTCATATTGGCGTCGAGCTCGGTGAACTGGTTGTTGTCGAACAACATTTCAAAATACTCCACCGAACCAATACGCGCATGGTAATTACAATGCACACAAACGTATTTGTTGAGCTTCAGATCTTTCGTCATCTGCGACTTCTTACAGCTGGGGCATTTAAACCACAGACCATCGGGTACTTCTTTTTTCTCCTCGGTTGTGGTGGTTACACCAGCTGCTGAACGTTTAAACCAAGCCATGCTTATGCGAGCTGAATGCTATTGTCGAGATAAACGTCTTGTACTGTATTCAGCAGCTCAACACCCTCTTTCATCGGTTTCTGGAATGCTTTACGCCCGAGTATCAAACCCGTTCCGCCAGCACGTTTGTTGATGACAGCTGTGGTAACTGCTTCGGCCATATCACTGGCACCTTTCGATTCTCCACCACTGTTGATTAGTCCGGCGCGGCCCATATAACAATTAGCTACTTGGTAGCGGCATAAATCGATTGGATGCTCGCTGGTAAGTTCTTCGTAAACTTTTTTATGGGTTTTACCATGACCGGTGGCCAAATAACCGCCATTGTTGGTTGGTAATTTTTGTTTGATGATATCGGCTTGAATCGTTACACCTAAATGGTTGGCCTGACCGGTGAGATCGGCAGAGGTGTGATAATCTACGCCATCTTTTTTGAACGCATTGTTGCGGGTGTAACACCATAAAACGGTCGCCATACCAAGTTCATGGGCCATTTCGAAAGCTTCTGATACTTCAATTATTTGACGGGTTGATTCCTCCGAACCAAAATAGATGGTGGCACCTACGGCCACAGCGCCCATATTCCATGCTTCCTTTATGGTTCCAAACATGATTTGATCAAACTTATTCGGGTAGCTCAAAAATTCGTTGTGGTTGATTTTAACGATAAACGGGATTTTGTGCGCGTATTTGCGCGACACCGAACCCAATACGCCATAAGTAGAAGCAACGGCATTACAACCGGATTCCATGGCGAGTTTTACGATATTTTCGCTGTCGAAATAAATAGGATTAGGGGCGAATGACGCACCCGCACTGTGTTCTATGCCTTGGTCAACCGGTAAAATAGAGAGGTAACCGCTGCCACCCAAACGACCATGTCCGTATAAGGTTTCCATACTACGCAAGGTTTGGTTGTTGCGGTTGCTGTGCGACCAGATGCGGTCAACAAAATCACCACCGGGAGCATGTAACAACTCTTTCGAGATGGTTTTCGACTGGTGACCTAACAGGTAGTCGGACTGTGCACCTAGAATTTCGCTGATTTTATGGTTTGCCATGGCTTGATTTGTAGATTTGGTTTTTTTACGACAAGGCACAAAGCTAAAGGAAAATTTTAATTGGACACCGTATCAAAGCAGTGCATTACTATTTCAAGCCTGGAAGCCATGTTGAGAGCTACCTGTTACGGCTCAGGTAAGCTGGGTGCCCAATTCGCCCGATTAGTGGCCATATTGCTAGATCATAGTCCAGATTTCGCCATAAAACGTTTCCCTACCAGCCCCTAGGACATCTTGGGGTCATTGAGTGCATTTGCAGTCACGATAGAGGAATGTACAAAGTTAAACCCTGCTAATGAATGTAACAGCCATTGAAACAGAAATTGCTCTTGAGATTAAATCAATTTAGCTTATAGGTATATATTGTAAATGCTTCCGGCCCCACCTCTTGGGTATAAAACAGGGCAGGATCGGCATATTTCGAGGGGAGGAAAAATTTGCCTCGGAAAGGAAACGGGCCATCGTAAATGACTTTGTTTGCTTTATAATCTATTAGCTGAACATAGTTCTGTTTATTTTTAAGTATCTCCATTTGTTCCAATTTCCTCGTGGTAGGGGCAACACATTCCTTGCTGTTTTCAACAATTGTAACCGTTTCGTACGACCGATACAAAGTTGAATCAACGGCAGCTTGGCGGTAAATTCTATAGCAGAGATTGGTTGCATTAAGCAACTTCATATGGAAATATTGATATGAAGCTATGGAGTGACTATTATAATCTTCGGTATTGAGGTAGGGTGCGTTGGTAACTGGCACTTCTGCCTGGGTAATATTAATGAATTTACCAGGCAGGTATAAAGTGTGGGTTGTCTGGTTATCTGTATCGTAGCGAAAGATGGCATGACTTAAATGCTGCGTATACAACACCTGACCACTTTCATCCACAGCAAAATAATTCGCCTCACTATGGAAGTAAAATTGCTGCTGGTACAATTGATCGAAGAAGCCGAAAGAATGAATAATTTTACCCTTACGATTGACTTCTGCAATTAAATCCTGACGATCAAAATACGCTTTAGCCTTTTCCTGCTGCTTTACAAGTTTTAGCTCCGGCGAGGATTGCTCAATACTCAGAAAAAAGCTATTTCTTCTCTCGTTGTATGCAAAGTTGATTCTACCCGAAAGCCAAACCTTCGGCCACATTGCATTTATTTTAACGGAATTTATCCTGCGTCCTTGAAGATCATATTCCGTAATCAGTCGCATATTCCTTTGGATGGTATAAACGCCACTTTTACTGACGTCGAATAGCATAATAGGAGCCACCTCCTTTTCCAGCTCATTTTGTATGAACGGCTTGATGGAGCCGGTTTTTAAGTCCAGTACATATAACTCACCCTTTTCAGCCGTCAAAAAAAATACGAGCGAATCCACGCGAAGCATTTGCGCAATTGTAGGCTTTAGGTGGGCGAATGGCGTATTCAAAAAGGAATACTGAACACTATCTACCATTAAGGGTGTTGCAGATACTTGTGCCCATGAACTGGTTTGAAATAAAACAAAAACCAGAGCAATAAAAAAAACACTGCTCTGGGGTTTTTCCGCTTTTGTGAAATTACGAGCCATTTTTAGCAGCCTAGACAAGTTCCTGTATCGCAATCGCCTTGAAAATTTGATCTTCCACATCTTCCACATGCACCTTTGTTAACACAATTCCCCATTGAAGAATGCCATTCATCACCATTACCATCCGACCATGTCCGATCTCTAGTGCATTCACGCCAAGACCAAGGAAGAGCAGCATATTCAGTCCCATCTTCAGAATCAAAACTAACAAACAAAACGGGCTGATTTTGTGCTATTTCTTCGGTTAGAGTCAAATTAGTGACTTGTCATGAAGATACTGAAAATACATCTAACTCTGATAACTGTGATATTGGTTGAAATTGAGATGTAATTACTGGTTGATTATCATAATTTATGATGTTCGTAAATGGCACGTAAATAAAAATATTATACACTCTGTTGTTAATCGTTAACTTTTTAAATATACTTCCTAACTGGTCAATCTGAGCTTGGCTATATCCTTGCTGAAATAGTGAATTTTCCATTAAATTCAACAGATTGATGTTGTTGGCACTTAATTCAACTTCCAGATCACTTAGGCAAATAACTTCATCATTAATTGTTTCTGATACAACCGAATAAATAGTTTGCATTACAGAAGTATCTGAAGTTAGATGAATTAGAGAATTAGTGATTAAATCCAAATTTTGTTCCAGTGAAAAATATTGATTCGTTGAAAAGGCAGAAGGTAAGGTAGTGTTGACTCGCCTTCGGGCGGTAATTCATTTTGATTTTCATTTCGTCCTAAGCTTTCCGAGAAACTAGATTGGTTCTTTTTACATCCATTTAATGATGTCATTACAATGCCCTATAAAAATATGCTACTAATTACTTTTTTCATCTCTCAAATTTAAAAGTTTAAACAAAGCTAAATAACCCTAATGTTTTTCACAATAGACCGTGCATGTTAATAAAAATCTAATATTCATTCTTGCTTTTGACTCTTGAAACATTATTTTCCTTTATTGAGAGTCTTAGCAACAAATATCAGACGAAGTGACGTAATGGGTGAGTCTTCAATATCTTATTTTCAGCAAACGGGCGTAGATTTAGCATATAATATCAAAGGAAAATTTTAATTGGACACCGTATCAAAGCATATTGAAGTGGTTGAAGTACTCAACCAGGCTACACTCGAAATTGTATTTGCCATTCGAAAGCAAGTTTTTGTGGTTGAACAGCAAGTAGACCCCGAAGAAGAGTACGATGAATTTGAAGGCAGTTCCCGCCACTTTTTACTCCGTGTAGCTGGTGAAGGCGTGGCTACCGGTCGTTTTCGCCGCACCGATAAGGGCTGGAAAATCTAACGTATGGCGGTACTCGAAGCACATCGTGGGAAAAACCATGGCGCACGAGTGCTCGACACCATGTTGGCGGCCCTTCCATCTGACGGCCGAACCATTTATTTACATGCTCAAGAACATGCGCTGCAATTTTATCTCAAAAAAGGGTTTAGGGCAGTTGGTGAACGTTTTTGGGAAGCGAATATTCCGCATTTTACGATGGAGATACAACGCGCTGAGTAGTTGATATACAAACCAATATACAGCTAGCCGGGCACACTATACATTTCAATATACAACAAGGCGTATTGATATTAATGTTAAAAAGGAACATGGAAATTCAACCATGCGCCCTGTTTTACCCTTCGATTGGCGAGAAGTACCTTTTGTACGCCTACTGCTGCCCTTGCTATTGGGATATGTTTTTAGTAAGTGGGTAGCGCTCACACTGCTTTATGCTTGTTTAGGCATAGCGTTTAGTGTTGGCTTGCAGCAATGGTACCAAATAAGCCCTTTATGCAGTCGGTGGAATTGGCGATTTGTGCCAGGTATTTTATTTTTCATCTCCTTTTTGCTTTTAGGGACAGCTCTTCCGCGTTGGAAAGATACAGGCCAACGAACAGATCATATTCGATTTTACCAAGGTGAAGCACATTCATCTAGCTGGCTACTGGTACGTATTACCGAAACCCCAGAACAAAAAGCCAAAAGCATCAAATTACTAGCCGAAGCGCGCTGGTTGCAAGCTGTTGATAGCCGTATTGCCGTATCAGGAAAGGTTTTGCTGTATTTGCAGACGGATATCCTTGCGCCCAAGCTCCAGCCGGGCGATTTCATCTGGTTACCCAATCGTTTTCAAACGCCTGAAGGTCCCGCCAATCCGGGTGCTTTCGACTACCGTAATTATCTGTTACAGCAGCAAATTTATGTGCAAGCTTATGTGCAGTCGGGCCGCTGGAAAAAAGCCGGGAAAGACCGTAACGGTCGACTCAAGGATCTGGCATTACAGCTCAGAACACATGCTTTGCTGCAATTACACCGCTACCTTGGTCATGGTCCAGAAAGTGGTTTGGCTGCAGCCCTCATTTTTGGGTATCGCGCCGAATTGCCACCACAATTGGTTCAGGCTTACGCCAATAGTGGAGCCATACATGTTTTGGCGGTATCTGGTTTGCATACCGGCATTTTATACGTACTGCTTCAGGCGTGTTTCAAACCGCTGCGTCGCATTCGGAAATTGCGTTTTTTGCCTCCCATTATGGTGTTATTAGGTTTGTGGGCCTATGCTTTGGTAGCAGGTTTGCCCCCTTCGGTAAACCGAGCAGCAACCATGTGTAGTTTTATGGTGATTGCCAGTGAAATCAAACGCAAAACCCTAATTTATAATACACTCGCTGCTACCGCCTTTTTGTTGCTGCTGCTGAATCCGGCTTGGTTGTATTTTGTCGGTTTTCAACTTTCCTTTTTTGCTGTTTTGGGCATCGTATTTCTGCAAAAACGTATTTATAGTTGGTGGACTGTGCGCAACAAATTCATCGACTACCTCTGGCAACTGACGGCAGTTGCGTTGTCGGCACAAATACTTACGATGCCGCTGGGTTTGTATTATTTCCATCAATTCCCAACCTACTTCTGGCTAAGTAACTGGCTAGTGATTCCTTTGGCTACGGTACTTTTGGGTGGTGGTTTATTGTTGCTCGCGCTTTCGCCGCTGCCCATGGTGGCTGGCTACTTGGGTAAACTTTTACATTGGCTTATTTATTGGCAAAACAAATTGATTGTGGGTATCGACCAGCTACCGGCAGCGGTTTGGTCGGGTTGGTCGTTAAGTTTCCCCATGCTTGTGTTTTTATTTTTGCTGATTTTATCAGCCAGCATTTGGTTGATTTATCAGCACAAAGTTGCCTTCTGGTCGGCTTGGACTGCTGCCCTGCTTCTCTGCTTTTTGGCTTTTCAGCAGCACTGGCGCTGGGAGAATCAGTACCAATTCACACTTTACCATCTCCCCAAACAAACTGCCTTTTCGGTTATTGCTGGCAGGCAGGCGTTATGGTATGGTTTCGAGGCAGCAGCAGACCGGCGTTTTGTACAACAAGCCCACCTCTTGCAGTCGGGGATTTTGCAATCCGACTACCCAATACAAGACACTATAAGTGGCCTTATTTGCGTAAATGATCTAAAAATATTGCGTTTAACCAAACAAAACCACAGCCGGATTAAACATCCGGGCCCCTTAAAAATCGACTATTTGCTGATTAGCGGTCAGCCTTATATCGACACCACCGGACTTCGACAGCGACTCGAAGTGAAACGTATACTATTAGATGGCAGCAATTCCCGCTATTATTGTAGTAAGACCCTGCCCAAGTTGAAAGCTGCCGGATTTGAAGTTAGCTGCACCTGGGAAGAGGGCGCCTTAATTTTTCCGCTATGAATTACGCATATATCGAAAGCACCGTTGCCGAACGTATAGGTTATATCGTGCTCAATCGTCCTGAAAAGCGGAATGCTTTTAACCATGAATTGGTTGCCGAGCTCAAAACTGCTTTTCAGCAACTTTATGGCGACAAGCACTGTAAAATCATCATTCTGAAAGCCCGTGGAGAAGTGTTTAGCGCAGGTGCTGATTTAGGCTATCTCAAGTCGTTGCAGTCCAACACCTTCGAAGAAAACCTGGCCGACAGCACTCACCTTATGGAACTATATAAGCTGATTTACAGTGGACCAAAGGTGGTAATCAGCCAAATAGAAGGCTCAGCCATTGCCGGAGGATGTGGATTGGCTACGCTGACCGATTTCTCCTTTGCCGTTCCCATTGCCAAATTTGGTTATACCGAAGTCAGAATTGGCTTCATTCCTGCCATTGTGATGGTCTTTCTAACCCGTAAAATTGGGGAAGGTCGCGCCCGGGAGTTGTTGCTTACTGGGGATTTATTAACAGCCGAAGAAGCATTGAAATACGGTATGATTAGTTTTGTAGTGAATGCCGATGAAATTGAAACACTCGTTTATCAGTTTGCTCAAAAACTCATTGAAAACTGTTCCTCAGAGTCGTTGGCTAATACCAAAAGAATGCTCGCCCGTATTCAAGATTTGCCGTATGAAGACGCTTTGGGTTATGCTGCCGAGCAAAATGCACACGCACGGGCCACCACAGATTGTCAACGGGGCATTGCAGCCTTTTTGAATAAAGAAAAAAACCAATGGTAAAACTCATTTCATTACTCCTTGCTTCCACCCTACTACTCGCAGGCCTGAATAGTTGCGACAACACTAAAAAAACACCCGAATCGCAAGAGGAAACTCCTGCACCGGCAGGTGCTGCCATGCCAGACACCTTGGTGCATCGGCAAGCCAAAAAAATTAGTCAGGAAGCTTTTGCTGCACTTTCTGGCGCATTACAAAAGGCCATCGCCGAAGGAGGTGTACTCCACGCCATCGACCTTTGTAAAACTCAGGCAAATCCTATCACAGCAGCCGTTGGCGCTAGTCAAGGTGCTGTCGTTAAACGTATCGCTGTGCGTTACCGCAATCCTGACAATGCCGTTAATTCCACCGAATTGCAGCTTTTCGACGATTGGTCTACGCAAATTGGGCGTGGCGAAGATCCAGCAGCTGTAGTCTTACACGAGGGCGAAAACCGTATTTGGTATGGCGCTATTCGAATAAGCAATCCGCTCTGTTTGCAATGCCACGGTGCGCCCGGTAAAGATATCGCTGAGGCCACCCTCGCTCAGCTGCGAGCAACATATCCCGATGACCGAGCAACGGGTTTTGCTTTGGGGGATTTGCGGGGAGCATGGAAAGTTACCCTACCCTAGCCCGCGCTCCGGCCTACATCTCCTAATCCTTCGACCAAGCCTGTTTGGACTCGGACTGACGGGCCACTTAATTTTGACCCAATTTCTAGTTTTAAGTTCATGAATTGGCCGAAGTCATGGTCGGAATAAGAGAAGATAAAAATTTAGACACCGTTTAACTGGGCAAGGGCCAGCTATTCATTAAAAGTCGAATACCCCTTCACCATCTGCACTACAACTTTGGCGATGAACTGAATACCCGCATGGCTGCTAAACTACTCTTGTAAACAGCCGTCAGTCCGAGTCGGAATAAGAAAAGATAAAATTTAGACACCGCTAACCCGAGCGAGGACCGGCTGTTATTTAACGCGCAAAAACATCCTTCAACATCGGCACTACCCCGTTGGCGATGAACTGAATACCAATAGCTAAAACAATAAAGCCCATCATTCGAGAAAGAGAGCTTATGCCCGATTCACCAAGGAACCGTACAAGTTTTGGGGAAATGATTAGAATCAAATAGGTCACCAAGGCGATGGCGATAATAGCACCGACGATAGCAGCGTACTCCCAAAAAGCTGAAATTTCGAGGGCCAGGCTGATCAGCAAAGAAATAGATCCTGGACCTGACAATATCGGCATAGCCAGCGGTGAAAATGAAATATCGTCTTTGTGTAAGGCCTCTTCTTTTACCCTTTTGGTGATGGCACGACCTTTTTCGTAGCTCGACTTCGACCGCAGCAAATCAAAACCCGATTTGGATATAATAATGCCACCAGCTATCCGTAAACCTTCGATACTGATGCTAAAAAAATTGAGGATATAGGTGCCAATCAAAAAGAAAACGATGAGTATGCACGCCAAATAAATGGCTGCTTTACGCAATTGTACCCGCCGCCAGCCTGGTGAATCGTTAGAAGTTAGCGCCAAAAACACTGGCATGGCCCCGAGTGGATTCACAACTGAAAAAAGTGCACTAAACGTGGCGAAAAACAGTCCCATGGTTTGAATTGAACTGCAAAGTTACGTTACTTCCTTGGTTTTGCTTTAACCGGTTCAACGATAAAGCGGGGCAACTTTGAGCTGGAGACTTTGATCAAACAAATTCTTGTGTGTATTGTTTTAATGAAATGCCCTTTTGCGCCATCTCAATTTTAGGCCTACTTCTAGCCCTTGTTGCGTTGAATACAACTGCATTAGCGCAAAAAATGACTACAAAAACTACTGTAGGTGGAGATTCCACTACAATTCCAGAGACAGGCTTTTCAAAAATTGTCCATTTCAAAACAGCTATTTTGCCTTAGATAAATACGGCAAACACCTCTATCGCGGTCGAAATTTTGACAACATAACTGCACAACCTTTGACAGCCTATATCCGACAACTGGGTATCTCCCAAACTATTCAGGATAGTTTAAATCTGTTGTATCCGGGCTTGGAATGGGACTTTGCCTATTTCCATAGCGAAACTTTTCACGTGGCCCAAAACCAACTTTATTTTCACTTTACGTATGCCTTAGAATACAAAGGAGATGAATGGGGTAAAAAACACATCATTCTTGTTTTTCGCATGCCAATTACTGAAAATGAACCACTCACTTGGGCTGAGCTACTTTTTAGTTTTACTGATAACCGCACCACATGGCAATTAAAAAACATTTGCAGCAATGTTTTTATGGCAGAACCTATACCATTGGTTGATTACCAAGGTGATCATCCCACTTTAAGCTATCTCTTTACCTACGACGAATTAATCCGCGACAGCCTATATGCTGCATTTGATAGTACAATGGCACATTCCAATAAAGTATACATCCGAAAAGAATACCTCAATTCTTCATCAAATTATCTCATGTATACAGATTTAAGTCCTTTTGGCTTTCAAAAAGCCAGCTATTTCAATACAGGATATGAATGGCTTAATCTGAGTTACAAAAGTGAGTTGTGTGAAGCTCCCGACAATTACTTCATCCTGTCGCCGCTTTTTTTATACGACAATGAACCCCATTATCTGGCCCAATATTTTATCCAAGGTGGAGCAAGAAAAACCGATTTGGCTTTGGGTGATTATAAGTGTATCTGCGTGCATGATAGCAGGTTGACCACGATGGACTAAACATGAATCAACTATGCGCAATACATCAGCTTTTTAGGTAAATATCAACTTCCGCCCAATCAAATAGAAGGCATCAAAAAAGTAAACGGTGTTTGGAAGCACATCAACCTGGAATTCTAGTGTTTGTAACTTTTGACTGTTTGAATAAAGGCCTTTACGTGTTCCACCGGCGTATCTGGATACACCCCGTGGCCTAGATTGGCAATATATCTATGCGGGCCAAAGTCTTTTAACATAGCTTCCGTTTCTTTTTGAATCACTTCTGGCTGCGCATACAACAAACAAGGATCCATATTGCCCTGAAGCGTAAAATCAGCTCCTACCCTTTTGCGGGCATCGGCAGGATCCATATTCCAATCCAACCCGATGGTATTACATGACATAGTCGTAAAATCTTCCAACGCAAAAAAGGCACCTTTGGCGAAGACGGTTACAGGAACTTCGGTGATCGCTTCACAAATTACTCGGATATAACGGGAAGAAAATTCGGCGTATTGCACCGGACTCAGGATACCTGCCCAACTATCAAATAATTGCACCATGGCAGCCCCAGCGGCTATTTGTGCTTTAAGGTAAGCGATGGTCGAAGTGGTGATCATTTCGAGCAAGGCATGGGCAAATTTTGGGTCGGTGTACAATAGCTTTTTGGCTATGCTAAAGGTTTTACTGCCTTTGCCTTCGGTCATATACGCGAAGATAGTCCAAGGTGCACCGGCGAACCCTATCAGGGGAACCCTACCATCTAATTGTTTAACGGTGAGAGCGATAGCATCGGTTACGTAGGCCAAGTCTGCAGGGTCGGCTATATGGATTTTCTGCAAATCAGTCATATTGCGTACTACCATCGGAAAGTTAGGGCCACGGGCTTCGATCATTTCATAGCGGCAACCCATAGCGTCAGGTACGACGAGTATGTCGGAAAAGATAATAGCGGCATCTACACCCAAAATATCTACTGGTTGTATGGTTACTTCGGCAGCTAGCGCGGGCGTTTCGACCAGGGTTTTAAAATCACCGGCTTTTTCACGAACGGCGCGGTATTCTTTGAGAATACGGCCGGCTTGACGCATCAACCAAACGGGGGTTCTTTCGGTATTTTCACCACGGGCAGCGCGGAGGATGAGATCATTCTGGTAAATCATGGCGCAAAATTAGGGGAATTGGGGGAGAATGCACACAAAGGTGCGGAGTTTGCACGCAGTGGCATGGAGAATGCGGAATTTTATGCACGAGCGCGGTTTTTTGCTTATTTATGGCCCATTTAAGCATAAAAAAGGCCTGATTTGGTTAATCAGGCCTTTTCGACTTGGCGGGTTAACGCCTTATTTGATCATCCGCATCAAGCGGCTCCAGCGGACCTTATTGAGGATATTAGCGTTGTAGTCGAGGCTAAGCCAAACGAACACAGCTTTTCCAACGACATGATCTTCAGGTACAAAACCCCAATAGCGACTGTCGAGGGAGTTGTGGCGGTTATCGCCCATCATCCAGAAATAGTCCATATTGAAAGTATAAGAGGTGGACTCTTGGTCGTTGATGAAAATTTTACCCTCCCGAATTTCGAGTTTATTCTTTTCGTACACCTCGATTGCCCTTTGATAGATATTAATATTGTTCAAATCTAGCGGCATAGCTACCCCTTTTTTAGGCAAAATGATAGGGCCATAATTATCGATATTCCACGGGTAGTATTTTGTAAATGGAAAAATCTCTTCCGTAAAATAGTTTTTTGGTGCATTGTACGACTCGATGAACTGCACATTTGCAAAAGCTTTTACTTTAGATGCATTTTCTTTGGTGAGATTGAGCAGGAAATCGCCTTCGGTAGAGATGGCTCCTCCTTCGGTAATGTCAAGTTTTTCGAGGGTTTTGGGATTGAAGCCGCTACCATCCGTTTTCACATGGTATTTAAACTGGCTTCTCTCTGGCTGCTCAATGGCTTTACCGTTGATGTACACTTCCCTATTGCGAATTTCGAGCGTATCGCCGGCTATACCTATACAGCGTTTGATGTAATTGTCCTGCTTATCCACAGGCCGGAAATCTTCCATGGGGTAATTGAATACGACCACGTCGTTGTTTTTGATTTTACCGAAACCGGGCCAGCGTTTGTAGTCGAAAGTGAGCCATTCCAAATAACTTTTGGTGCCGAATATGGGCAAAGTATTGTGCGCAAAGGGAAAGCTGAGCGGCGTCATGGGCAAACGGGGACCATAGGACAGTTTGCTCACAAAGAGGAAGTCGCCGACCATCAATGACTTTTCCATCGAAGGGGTTGGGATGGTATACGCCTCTATCATAAAAGTGCGGATGAGGGTGGCCGCAATTACGGCAAAAAGGATGGCCTCGGTCCATTCACGGAGTTTGGTCTTCGGCTTGGCGGCCTTCTTTTTTTTCTGCCAGAATTTCCAATTCATACTAAGGTTGTTCACTTGTTGGGCTCTGAACCGAGTCAGAACGTTTTTCGGTTTCTAAAATTGTAACGCCTTTAACACCTGCGCCGTAGTCGTATACCAGTTTACCGCCCAACCAGCCACCGTACAACATAAGTATGACAGTAACGGCATAGGCACCGATAAAGACGCGCGTTTCGTTGGCTTTCATGTGGGCTTTGCGCAAAAGTTTCCACACAAACAGGGCGGCAACGAGCCAAGCGAACAAAAAACCAATGGTTTCGTGCTGCTCAACGGCTTCATGCAGGGCGTCCGACATACGGAGTTTATCTTCTTCCCAACCACCGGTTATTACTGCCATCGCCGCGCCTGCAGCACCACCAAGCAACATCCAAAACGACATCTCCCCGAAAAAAGCTTGTTTACGCAACAAACCGATGATTTCGAATAACAAGCCAACGATGAGTAATGCGATAGGAAAGTGCGTAAAAAAAGGATGCAGTGGTGTATTCATCAACCCATAAATTTAGAAAGATCGAGTCCGGGGATGTTCGGAATCAGACCGTCCGTTCCTTTTTTAAACTCTTCTTTGTAGGTGCGGTGGGCCTCTCGCAGGGCGTTGTTTACCGTTACTAAAAGTGCCTCTTCAAGCATAACCTTATTTTCAGGTTTCAGCAAATCAGCGTTTAGCGTGATCGACTGAATATGCTTATTGACGGTAGAGGTCACTACAACTGCCTCATTGTCGCCGCTGGCAGTAACAGTGAGGCGATCACATTTTGTTTTGACATCAGCAACAGCATCTTTCAGCTTGTTGATTTTGTCCATCATACCAAAGAGGTCGAACATGAGATATAGCTTTTATTAAATTACAATTTGGACTTGATTTGGTTGGGCAAGCGCCCCAAAAATAGTGGAATAAATTCAATGGTATGGATCAAAAGCAGCTTTAGCCTTCGATGTCAATTTTGAATTTGTCGGAAATGACTTGCATGTCCGCATACACCTTGTCGTTGATGCGTATGCCATTTTTTTTGCGGTCGCGGTAATGTTTCATTTCTGGCTCGCCATGAACCAAAACCGGTTGATTGGGATCGCTGGGCACAGCACCTTTAAACCTTTTGGTCCAGGTGTCAATAGCGTCATAATATTCGTCGAGTTCACGGAAGGCATCGATGCGAAGTGCACCCACAAAGTGACCGATACCTTTGCCCACTGGGTCGGATGGTGGTTGTAAAAAACTCACAAACGGGGGTACCCAAGGGCCGAAATTAGCACCCGACAAAACACCGCTTAACAAGTCGGCAATGGCGCCCATGCCGTAACCTTTGTGACTACCATGGTCTGCATCACTACCTAGCGGTAACAAAGCGCCTCCCTGACGCAATATGCTTGGATCGGTGCTTGGCTTACCATCCTTATCAATGGCCCAACCTTCGGGTATAGGCTTACCTTTCCTTTCGGCGATTTCCAGTTTACCATTCGCTGCGGCCGACGAAGCCATATCGAAAACCAGTGGATCATATTTACGGGTAGGGAACACCCAACAATGGGGGTTGGTGCCGAGGAGTTTTTCTTTGCTGTTGGTAGGGGCTACCAAGGGACTCGCATTGGTCATGGACATGCCTATCATATGGTGAGGCACTGCTTTGAGTGCATGATAGGCAGCGATGCCAAAATGATTGGAATTGCAGATACTAATCATCCCTACGCCGGTTGCAGCAGCCTTTTTGATGGCAATATCCATGGCGCGGGCGGCGACGATTAGGCCTAAACCTCCATCTCCGTCGACCGTTCCAGCGGCGGTAGCTTCACGCACAAGGCGGATATTTGGCCGGCTATTCACACGGCCGGCTTCCCACAAACGTACATAGCCTAATAAACGAGCGACGCCGTGTGAATCAATTCCGCGTAAATCTGCTTCTAGCAATACATCCGTAGCGAGATACGCGTCTTCACGACTGTGGCCCATGCGCAAAAAAACTTCACTCACAAAAGCCCACAGCTGTTGATCGGATAAAAAAATAGGGTCTTTTTCCATAAGCTTAGGCTTCCCATCCGCTCGCCAGTACATCGGCGATGTGCATGGTACGTAGCGGAAGTTTATTTTTTTGAATGTACCCTTCTAAATGCATTAAACAGGATAAATCGGCCGAAACCAAAATTTCAGCGCCGGTATCCAAGGCATGTAGGCATTTCTGCTCAGCCATACCTACCGAAATAGCTTCATATTTTACGGCGAAGGTGCCGCCAAAACCACAACAAACGGTATTGTCTTTAATTTCTACCAACTCTAAACCCGCCACTTTTTTGAGCAGCTGGCGCGGTTCGGCATAAATGCCACATTCCCGCAAAGCCGAACAGGCGTCGTGGTAGGTCACCTTATGATCAAAAACCGAGGGGAGTTTGCTGATATCGAGAAATTTGAAAACGAACTCCGAAAACTCGAACGTATTGCGCTGCAATTGCTTCCAGTTGTTATGAACGGCGGAATTGTGGAAGAGGTCGTGATAATAGTTTTTGACCATGCCCGCACAAGAACTGGACAGAACAACTACCGGACGGTTGTTGGGAAAATCATGCAGACATTTTTCACCTACCTCCTTGGCCTCATCCCAAAAACCGGCATTGAAAGCCGGCTGACCGCAACAGGTTTGCTTTTCGTTGTAAAACACCTCACATCCCAGTTTTTCAAGGACTTTAATGGCGTTAAATGCGGTATCAGGGTAGACTTGGTCTACAAAACAGGGTACGAACAAGTCGATTTGCATGCTTAGCCCTTGTGTATTTTAAAATTCGGGATACGGCGCATCAACAAAATACCTAACACAAAAAAGATGGCCAGACTCAAGGCCGAATTCCGCATGGTACCGGTCATTTCGTTGATAAAACCAAATGCAAAAGTACCAAATACGATGGCAAGTTTTTCGGTCACATCATAGAAAGAAAAGTAACTCGCGTGATTGGGCGTTTCATCGGGTATAAGTTTGGCGTAAGTGCTTCGCAATAAGGCTTGCATGCCGCCCATCACCACGCCAACTACTGCAGCTAGCGCATAAAATTCATATTCATGGTCAACCAAATAGGCGGCAACACATATTCCCATCCAAATTACTATGCCAATTAACAAGGTGTAAATGTTTCCGATTCGTTTAGAAATGGCCGAAAACAAAAATGCTCCCGCTATGCCAATGAACTGAATAATCAAAACTGTAGCGATGAGTTTGTCGGTACTGAGTTTGAGTTCATCGGAGCCAAAAAGAGTTGCCAAATACATGACCGTTTGCAAACCTGCACTGGTGCAGAAAAAAGCCCATAGATAGGTCCGGATTTTTGGCAGCTCTTTGAGCTCGTTCCATACCTTTTTAAGTTCACGAAAACCGTTGGCGAGCAGGCTACTTTTGAGCTTGCCCATTGCGGTTTCTTTGGGCAAACGAAAGAGGGTAATCTGCGCAAACCCAATCCACCATATACCCACCGTTACAAAAGACCAACGTGTAGTCAGGCCAGAATAATAACTTTTGGCAGCTGCCATTGCTTCTGGCGCTTCCATGCCTTCTAATAGATAGGTTGTTGCTTTTCCTTCCACATCGAACAGTATACCAGGAAACATGATGACGATAAGTTGTGCAACGAGCAGAATAATACTGCCGCTGTAACCATAAGCATATCCCCTTGCGCTGACTTCGTCGTAGCGGTCTTCGGTTACAATTTCGGGCAGAAAAGAGTTGTAGTAAATCACACTTCCTGCCCAACCAAAGGCAGCCATCATGAATAATATCAGGCCTAGATGCACATTTTGATCGGTTAAAAAGTACATCGAGGCACAGCTAACCGAGCCAATGAAGGCGAATATGCCAAGCATACGTTTTTTGAGTCCTCCATAATCGGCCATACCACTCAGCAGCGGTGTTACAATAGCAACCAATAGGTAAGCAATCGACAAGGAATAGCTATATGCCGCGGTGTTCACCACTTCTCGTCCAAAAATATTGATATAAAAATGGTCATCTGTTGGCAGCGCCCCCCTTTTTATGGCTGCCGATTGGGTAACGGCATTATAATAGATGGGAAAAATTGCGGTGGTGATAGAGAGGTTATAGACCGAATTGGCCCAATCGTACATGCACCAAGCACGGATTTGTTTGGGGTCGTTGAGTAGCGCCATAAATCCAAAAGTAAGGGATGCAACTTAAGCTGCTACTTGAATCGAGAAATAATTTACGCTGGAAGCTGAGTAACCTAAGTATTGCTTCAATGCTCACAAGAAATTAACTTAAAAACTAAAATCCATTTTTAACTCAGCCACCTAGGTACGCGTGCTCGCCGGTGATAACAATACCCAACAAGATATCCACAGCTAGCTTTTCTATCCGTTCGTTGTCTTAAATTGCAAATATGCTCGCCAACACCTTACTCCTCGTCCGACCAGCAACTTTTGGGTTTAACCAACAAACAGCGGCTTCGAATGGCTTTCAAAACATCTCAGCGCTTAGCAACACCGAAGCACAAAGGCGTGCCCTCATTGAATTTGACGAGGTGGTTACGCTGCTTCGCTTAGTAGGCATTCAGGTACTGGTCGTCGTCGACAACGCACAGCCGCCCAAGCCCGACGCCATTTTCCCAAACAATTGGTTCAGCACACATACCGATGGTCAACTGCTTATTTACCCGATGGCCACAGAAAACCGGCGCACAGAAGTGCGGCTCGACTGGTTCGATAAACTTAAAGAATTGGGCAAAAAGCCCCCAGAAACACTCATCGATTTAAGAATCATTGCCGAAGAGCACGAATTTCTTGAAGGAACCGGCAGTTTGGTACTCGATCCGGCCCACCAACAAATTTTTATGAATCGTTCGCTGCGCAGTCACCAAAAACTCGCTCAAGAGGTGGCAAACGTACTTGGATATAAACTTTTGTGTTTTGATGCATTCGACAAAGCCGGCCATCCCATTTACCACACCAATGTACTCCTTGCCCTATCGCCACAACTCGCAATATTTTGTCCTGAAGTGGTTTCCGAAGGCGATGAAAAAGTAGCGTTGTTGCATGCCTTAAATGCTGCCGACCGCATAGTGCTCGAAATCAGCCGGGCCCAAATGGATCAATTTGCTGGTAACGTTTTGTTTGTATCCAACGTAAAGGGTGAAAAATTTGGAATTATCAGCCGCACCGGCTGGAATAGCCTCACACTAAGACAACAAACCGTTTTTTTTCATTTTTTCCAACCCGTTTTCCTCGACATCCCCACCATCGAACAAATAGGTGGTGGCAGTGCACGTTGTATGCTGGCAGAGTTATTTTAAGCCGCGTTTATTTGAAAAAACTTTTCGGGAACAAAAACAATCCATAACTCTCGCCAGGGTTTTTATCTACCCATTTGTGGTGGGCACGGTGCGCTTGTTGTAAAGCTTTGAAATAGGGAATATGCGTATTTACCCAACCTTTTAACCGGCGGTGTACCAACATATCGTGCAGCAAAAAATAGGCGATACCGTATACCGAAATGCCTAGGCCAACCCAAAAGCCTGGGTTTAAACTTTCGACCCCCTGAACTAACCAATAAACCCCAGCTCCTCCGAAAATCAAGGTAAAAACATCATTTCGTTGAAAAAACCCGCGTCGTGGTCGATGATGCGACGCATGAATAAACCACAGCGCGCCATGCATCAACCAACGGTGGATAGCTGCCGAAATTAGCTCCAAGCCAATAAATCCAACCAAAAAATAGAAGACGGCCATCATGCCACTTGACTCACCAACGACAACATCTCATTAAAATCGCGAATGAGCCGCACATTTTCTGGCAATTTGAGGTTACTGTCGGCCAATACAAAACCACCGGAAGCATAAATTTTAGTTTTCGGGAACTGAGCGCTCATTTTGCCCAAATACTCTGCCGCAGACTCACCATTGAGGAGCGGCGAAGTAATCACAGTAAAAAAGTAATGGGGTGAATACGAGTGATTCACAATGCTCAAGTCGCCAAAAGGCACGTTAGAGCCTATATAAATTACTTTGCCACCCCTTGCACGAATTGCATAGTGGGCAAATAACAATCCAATTTCGTGGAACTCGCCTTCAGGCAAATAAAGCACATACTTTTCCGACCAAGCCTCAGCTTCGTTCGTCTGACCATCGATAGCTACGATGAGTTTTTGGCGAATGATATTGGTAATAAAGTGTTCGTGGGCTGGATTGATAGAACCCGTTTGCCACATGATACCAATGGCTCTGAAAAAAGGAAAAACCACCTGAACCATCGTCTTTTCGAGACCCAACTGCAAAATCGCTGTCGACAGAATTTTTTCAAAAGCCACCACATTCAATTCCAGCATGGTAAGCGTCAGTGACTGCAGCTGGTTTTCGTAGTCGGTTTTTTCTTCCGATACCTTCAGCACATGGGCTAAAAGCGCTTCGGTGTCCATTTCGGCGATTTCCGAAATTTTATAGCCATTGCGATTTAGCAAACTCACATTGAGTAGCTTTTTCAGGTCTTTTTCGTCGTAGAAACGGATATTGGTCTCCGTTCGGCGAGGCGAAACCATGGTATAACGTTGTTCCCAAATACGTAGTGTATGGGCCTTTATACCTGTTAATGCTTCAATCTCTTTAATGGAGAAAAAATTCACAGAATCGACAAATTAAAAATAACAGTTTTTTAAGGCAGCCAAATGCACAACTTTCGAACAGCTTTTGGTCAGTAGTTATGAACCAGCGAGCACTTCAATTGTTTAGAAAGCTAGTATAAATAATTGTTCAATTATTATCAATAGAGAAGAACGCTGACAAAATGTTTCTTTCGTGCCATCGCCACTCAAGTCGTCGACAAGCTTAGTTTAACAAACTCACAACAACCATCCTTGGCTCGATACGCAAACTGAGGAGGAAAAACCATGATTTCGATGCTGTCCATCAACGCGATTGCAGTTTACTCAAAATTACCGACTATCCAATCACTGCCATAGTAGAAGTAGACCGCGCCACTATTTGCCAATCTCCCTCCTGCTCTACCCACACTTCGCTTTCGCAGAAATGTATTTTTGAACCGGCTTTTTTTACGCGACCGACAGCGCGTAGTCGGTTGCCCGTGCCAGGTTTGTAATACATGATATTGATATCGGCTGTAACTACGTGCTGATGAAGTGGAGTGAGGCTGTAAGCAGCAAAACCTGCCACGATGTCGGCCACTGTCGCTGTTACGCCGCCATGGAGGAAGCCCAATTGTTGTCTTGTAAAGGCTACCAAATCCATCTCACCGGTAATTTCACCAGGCTGAATGTCGGTGATTCGGAAGCCGATATGATGCATAAAATGCTGGCCTTCGAGCTTTTGTAGGATATCGGCACGGCGGCTTTCGAAATCGGCAGGCTGTGACATGAAAAATTGACTTTAAAAACACAAAGGTAATGCCTGTGGGCACTTGTTTTTGGGATAAATGTGCTATTATTGCGACTACTATAATCATACTGCGCTCATGAAAATGATGAACCTTATCAAAGCCGCATTATTTGTGGTCATCGTTGTTTTAACCTACTTTCTGGTAGAAACGATTTCGGAACCCATCCGTTTCGAAAAGGAGAAAGCCAAACGGTATGCGAAAGTAATCGAGCGACTGAAAAATATCCGGACGGCTCAGTTGGCTTACCGCGACGTTAAAGGTCAGTTTGCCGACGATTGGGATGAATTACTCGACGTCATTAAAAACGACCGCCTACGCTTTATTAAGGTAGAAGGTAACCCTGATGACTCGACAGACATCCTAGCCGGTATTAAATATGACACTATTTATGTGCCTATCATCGATACTTTTTTTGTAGGTATTAATGTAGATTCCCTCCCACTCATTCCTTTCGCAGAACCAGAGCGTTTTACCATTAGCGCTGGAAAAGTGCGTAAAGGAAATGTAGACATCAATGTTTTCGAAGTCGTCGACAGCAAACCTTTCGATAAACGCAAAGTGTTGAAGATAGGCTCTATGACCGACGCCAATTTCTCTGGTAACTGGGAATAAATTGAAAAACATACGACTTACAGCTCCCGGCTTCGATCCGGCAGCCACAGCCGATAAAACCCTGGCCATCGTTCTAAAAAACGATGGCTATTGTTTTTGTGTTGGTGAAAGCGCCAGCAAAAATATACTGGCTGCGCAAGCCGGTGTTTGGCCCGAAGCGCAGCTCAACTTACATCCCAACGACCGGTTATTGTGGTTGTTACAAGAAGAAGCATTGCCTGGGAAAACGTACAGTCGTGTAGTGGTAGCTTTGGCGAGCAGTCGTTTTACCTTGGTGCCAGCAGCCGTTTATCAAGATGGAACGGGTACCGATTATTACGAAAGTGTACACAAGCGCTCACTCGACGAACAACTCAACCGCGACAGCCTCAAACATACCGAAGCAGAACTAATCTATGGCCTCGCCTATGGGCTTCTCGGTGCCGTTCGGCTGCGTTTCCCCAGTGCAAGCATACGCTCACTACCAGGTGTGCTGACCGAATATTTGTATGGGAAATCAACTTCGGCTGAAACTATTTTTGTACAACAAAACGGCCCAGAGCTGTTAATTTGGGCATATAAGAAGCAAAAACTACAGCTCCTCAACTGTTTGTATATAGAAACTCCAGAAGATATTTTGTACCACTGCCTGAACACTCGGAAGCAACTGAGCCTCGAGCAGGCCGGACTGGTATTGCTCGAATCTGGGGAAGACCAGAGTGGTTTGCTGAAGTTACTTGCCAGCCAGTTCAGCAGCTGCACCACGCTGAGTCCTGGCGACGAGTTATCTGCCGGTTTTGAGCTGGCTAAACGCGATAAAGGAGCTGTTGCCACAGCTTTCGCCCTGTTATGCGTATCATAAGCGGCATATACAAAGGCCGCAACATTCAAGCACCTGCCAAATTACCCGTTCGGCCTACCACCGATCGTGCCAAGGAAGCCCTTTTCAGCTACTTACAACACCGTTTTAACTTTGAAGACCTCAACGTGCTTGATTTATTCGCTGGCACAGGAAATATCAGCTACGAATTTGCCTCGCGGGGTTGTGAAAGTATCCTCGCCATAGATCAAAACGCTGGCTGCTGCCGATTTATCAAAGAAACTAGCGAGCTATTAGGCATCGAAAGTATCCAGATTCATCAGGCGGATGTATTCGGCTGGCTGCAACAAAACACAACACCATACGATCTCATCTTCGCCGACCCACCCTATCAGCTCGACCGACTAAAGTCTCTGCCATCGCTTGTACGCGAAAAAAAAATGCTTAAAGTTGATGGCCTTTTTATACTTGAGCATCCTTTTCAGCAGAAATTCGAGTCGGACCCTAGCTTTTTGGAAGCCAGGAATTATGGTCAGTCGGTTTTTAGTATTTTTACCGCAACCGAAACTCTCCCATGAAACGTATCGCCCTTTTCCCTGGCTCCTTCGACCCTATTACCAACGGGCATGTTGATATTATTCGCAGGGCCATGCCCATATTCGATGAAGTAGTGATCGGAATTGGTCAGAATAGTGCAAAAACCTATTTATTTGAACTGGAACAGCGTAAAAGTTGGATAGAAAAGGTATTTCGCAACGACGCAAAAATCAAAGTAGAAGTTTATGAAGGCCTCACGGTTCGTTTCAGTAAATCAATAGGAGCCAATTATATCGTGCGTGGTTTACGTAATGCCCCTGACTTCGAATACGAAAAAAGTATCGCTCAGTTTAACAAAGCCATGCATGGCATCGATACCGTTCTATTTTTTACGGAGCCCGCTTTATCACCTATTTCGTCTACCATTATTCGCGATGTCATCCGCAACGATGGGGATGTATCGTTATTTGTACCTGTAGAGGTGCGTATCACCAAAAAAATTCAGCAACAACTTAATCAGTTGTAAGATAAGTATTGAGCAAAACGGCAATGGATGCATAGGTATTCTCAAAAACTGCTTCCAAGTCGTGCCGACTTATCCAGCACACTTCGGTGATACCTTCTTCGGTTTGAGGTAATAATAGGCCGTTAAATTGAGTTTGCATTTCGTACCAATGACTATTTTTAAGTGCCCTCTTGCCTTGAAAAGCATAGGTATGGTAGGTGGTGGCTATGAATTTATTCAGTTGTAGTTGGTTAACCCCACACTCCTCCTCCACTTCACGCAAGGCAGCCATTTCGGTCGACTCCCCTTTTTCGAGCTTACCTTTGGGCAAGTCCCATTTACCAAAACGCTTGATAAACAATAGCTTATCTTCTTGTACCACTATCCCACCAGCAGCATCGATATTTATGTGTGCTGCTGCAAACAATTTGAAGCACGCCTTCGGGTCATGGCAAACGGCGTAAACAACTGCCAGACTATCATCCTCTTCCAATCTTTTCGTCCATAATAACAATGCTTTTAGCTGAGGCTCATGTAAAACTACATGTCCTTTACGCGCCTCCGTTTTTTTATGTCGGAGTATGTGAAGCGGCTTTTCGTTAATGAAGATTTGGTACATTTGTGCTGTGAAGAAGACTGATGAGACCTCCCTGCAAGTTGCAAAACTTTTGCTGGAAATTAAAGCTGTAAAACTGTCCCCCGAAGCGCCATTCAAATGGGCATCGGGTTGGAATTCCCCCATTTATTGCGACAACCGTATTACGCTTTCCTATCCTAAAATCCGGACGTACATCCGCCAGATGTTGTCGGAGACCATTCGCCAGCAATTGGGCGAGGTAGATATTATCGCAGGTGTAGCCACAGCAGGCATACCCCAAGCCGCTTTGGTAGCCGAAGAAATGGGTTTACCCCTAATTTATGTGCGTACCGGTGCCAAAGAACACGGCATGGGCAACCAAATTGAAGGCATTATTCGCCCCGATGCCACTGTGGTGGTAATTGAAGACCTTATCTCGACCGGCGGCAGCAGCCTGAAAGCCGTTGAAGCCATACAAGCCGCAGGTATGCAAGTTAAAGCGGTGCTCTCCACCTTCACCTACGAATTCCCGAAAGCCAATAAGGCGTTTAAGGAAGCGAAAATACCACTGTTTAGTCTGAGTAATTACAGCGCCCTCCTACAGGTGGCCAAAGAAGAAAACTACATTCTCGAATCAGATATCGAAAAACTAAGCAGCTGGCGAGAAAAGCCAGAGCTTTGGATGAAGGACTAAGCCTGTCTTTCTATAATTTGACTTTGGTTAGGAGGTGATACTCGCGCTGTAAATTGAGGGAGGTTAATGTGCTGATGTGGCGTTTCGCAGAGCTCAACTTTGGGAATGTGCTGATGTGCTAATGAATTTTAGATGTTAACCAACAACAGTTTTAACTAAACATACTGTCAACCTTTTATAGGCCGAGAGCAGGCAAATCAACCAGACAAGACTGTTGTTTGATTAGTCGAAAGCTGCAAGACTAATTATTGATTATCCAAGACAAAAAGCATCAAGGTTTTGTAGCCATCAATTAGTACATCAGCAAATTAGTACATCAGCAAATTAGCACATCAGCAAATTAGCACATCAACAAATTAGCACATCAGCACATCAACAAATTAGCACATCAGCAAATTAGCAAATTAGCACATCAACAAATTAGCACATCAACAAATTAGCACATTAGCACATCAGCAAATTAGCACATCAGCAAATTAGCACACCAACAAATGAGTACATCAGCAAATGAGCACATCAGCAAATGAGCACATCAGCAAATTAGCACATCAGCAAATTAGCACATCAACAAATTAGCACATCAGCACATTAGCACATCAGCAAATTAGCACATCAGCAAATTAGCACACCAACAAATGAGTACATCAGCAAATGAGCACATCAGC
>Ga0105053_10000422_pt1 | contig 64176 bp, 48 predicted proteins | sample BON01_FD_78093 | JGI IMG/M metagenome (GOLD analysis project Ga0105053, IMG submission 78093) | Freshwater microbial communities from Lake Bonney liftoff mats and glacier meltwater in Antarctica - BON-01 | ecosystem: Environmental > Aquatic > Freshwater > Ice > Glacier meltwater | place: Lake...
GTCAGCCCCACTTGTTCCACTTATTTCGTTGTCCATTATAACATTGTCTACAACAAATATCGGTTGCGTATTTTGGCCGAAAGTGGAATTCCCTCTAATTGTAATTCTCGATCCACCAAATGTTCCGCCTGATGTTGTGCTTATTTGTACCCCTGCGGTTTTTCCCTGCAAGGTACTTATGGGATTTACCAAAGTTGCTCGGGCCAGATCTTCTCCCTTTAAAGTAGAGACGGCATAACCTATAGTTTTATCTTCTCTTTCAATACCCATGGCAGTTACAACAACCCCTTCAAGAGATTTGACATCGGGTTCCATTGAAACATCTATCACGGATTTACTCGAAACGGATATCTCTTGATTTTCATAACCAACGAAAGTAAATATTAAGACAGCAGAATTGTTTTCAACATTTAGTCTGTAGGAACCATCCAATTCTGATATCGTCCCATATGAAGTGCCTTTAATAAGGATACTTACCCCAGGTAATCCATTTCCATTTTCATCAGAAACCACCCCCGACACACTATTTGCGTCCTGAAAGGCAAATTCAGATAAAGTTGATAGGGTAGCGCTTGCTTCACCAGATAAAGAACCCAATAACATCACACCCATTAAAATAAGACTGAATGAGTATCGTGTTCTAAAGCCCTTTAATTTAGTATAAATTAATTTCATAAAATTAAGGTTTAATTGAATAATCGCTTTTGATTTTTTTAATCTACATAAAATTATTTTTATATTATTTAAAATTTGACAAAAGTCCACTTCTTTTGCTCCTTGATTACTTAATAATTCGGTTTTAATATTATTATAAACGCTGAACTCTCCAATCCCTCTAATTAAGGGAATAACGTTATCTCCTTTCCTATCTATTGAATTTTAATATAATCTGACATTTTCCGTTAATAAGCATTATAGGTAATCGTTCTTAAACGATTTCTTTCTTCAGTAATAGTGGCTTCGGGTAAAGGTTCACCAATGGTGTCTTTAATTTTCCATAATTTCCTCTTTTCGAATCTGCTTTTTTAAAAATTGGAATTCTCACTCAATTGAGGTAGTCCACGTAAAGTTGTGGAAAAAGTGGAACCCATCTATAAAACCAGAATCGTTATAAGCCCAATTTGATTTTTATTTACTAGCATCCGAGTAAAAAACCAGTCAAAATCAGTATTCATAGAATAGTGCAAAATGGTAAAGGGGAACACCTATTTGGTAATTCCCGCCTTTTGGTGCTAGTTGTAGTTACCACACAACAACCAGCCCTTTGCAATACACAAAATTATCCGGACAGTCGACTATATGCCCACTAACTGCTTTTTTTCCCTTGTGAGTTAGTTGATCAAGCAGTGGAGGCCTTTAAATCAGATCATTAGTCTAAGACCATGAGTACTTGGAAACAGCTCGTTTTCATGCTTTATGGGGTAATATCCTAAACCAATTCGCTGAATAGTCTATGCAAGTGCCTGCTTTTTTTGGAGAACAAACTCAGCTATTTGGGTATTTATAAACTTCCTGCCAGCAGTACGCTTTCTGACGCCAACCGCAAGCGCTCAAATGAGGCGTTTGGTTACATTTATTACCTGTTGTTAGCCCATAACAAGCCTGAGATTTCGGAAGGCTATCTGAGCTTGCCCATCAATGGAGAAGTGTCTCCTGATCAAGTCAAGCTAGTTGATTCTACCACTTTGACTCTATTTACCGATGTATTCAAAGGAGCGGGAAGAAATCCCATGACCGGCAAGAAAAAAGGAGGCCTCAAAGCACATGCAGTGCTTCCGCTGGACAACCTGGTGCCTGAATTGGTCTGGTTGACCGCAGCCAGTACCAATGACAAAGATTTCCTCGGACAGCTGAAACCCCAAAAGGGAAGCATTTATGTCTTCGATAAGGGCTATGTCAACTACTCGGTCTATAAAAAATGGACCGAGGACGGCTCATTTTTCGTCACACGGCTTAACGAGAATGCGAACTACGAAGTGATCAGTACACATCGTGAAGATATCCATGACTTCCTCTCCGGAGGCACAATTTTAGACCAACTTATCACCTTAAAAGCTACGGGAGAACCACTAAAGGCAAGATTGATCACCTATAAAGATCCGTTGACAGGCAAGATATTCAGGTTTCTGAGCAACTTGTTTGACTTCCAATCCCACACGATCGTACTGCTTTATAAGAACCGCTGGGAGATTGAACCCTTCTTTAAAAAGATCAAACAGAATTTTGAGCTAGGATACTTTTTCTCGGACAGCCGGGAGGGGATCAAAACGCAGGTTTGGATCGTGCTAATCGCCAACCTGATCTTCAGTGTCATACACAAAAAGATAAAAGAAGCAGAACAGTTCACCACCTTGGTGGCCATGGCCAAAGGCAACCTAATATCCTATATCTGTTTTCAGACTATGCTACAGACTCGATACCTGAACGAAGAACAGCGAAATCTGAAAATAATACAATTGTATATTTTCAAAATTGAGCAGGGGGGTGTTTCGAGAGAAAAAGAAAAAGAACCCTGATTAGTCTCTAAAAGCACTATTTTAGATAATTAGAGAATTACTCGGATGATAATACTCTGTTTTCTTGGTTAATTTCACTTAAATAAACATTTTAGGGGTGGCCATTTAAGGTCATATCATATTTGAAATATACATTTTATCTGCACTGACCATTCTGGTGATTAAATTATGGAAGATAGTTTCCTTGTTTTGTGAACGATTAGTTCTGTATGAAAACTCATTTAGGTAGCGTTCAATGTGTCTCTTACTGACCCAGGAATAGGTTGTTCGCAGCCATGATTTAACTTGATGTATCATCGTATGGATGGCTTTAAAATTTAAGCCTAACTCACTTGGAATCTGATCTATAGTATAATCCTTACTGATTGGGTGATATCCTTTCCATTTGTCTGTGGTCACTTGTGCTTTCTTGTCACTATGATGGTCAAATATTGGTCTTAGTGACTTTGCGGAAAAGTCCTTGATTTTCAATGCATAAAATCGCTTTACTTTTCCTGCCTCAGTGAGCTCCACAGCGCACACAACCTTCTTTTTCTTACCTCCATAACTCCTGCCTGTGTGTCCTGCTTCTTGGCCTCCAACCACGAATTCATCCACATGAACCTCTCCTTGCATGGGATGATTTTGGTTCGATTTCATCGCTTCACGGACTTTATGCATGAAATTCATTGCCGTTTTACGATTGATGGAATATCGCTTGGCCACATACATTGCAGAGAGCCCCTTAGTACTTGTACTCATCTCAAAACAAATATGAAATGCCTTTAAAAGACCAAACTTGACTTTATGAATAACGTATCTGCCCCAGCACTTTCAGTACCACTACACTTATTAGACGTTCGAGCAAAGTCTTTCCTAATTTGACTGCCTTGATGCCCACATTTACGACAGGTAAATCCATCTTTCCATTTAATTTCTGCTAAATACTTTTTGCAATCCAGCTCTGTTTGGAATCTTTTATCAAACTCTATGACTCCTTGTCCTTTGAAAATGTCCATTCTATGCGTCTTTGATAGTATAAATACATGCATTTAAAAGGACACCTCTATAAGACTATTCGGGGGGATCTTGTCCATATTAGGATTATTTACGCTTGTGACTAACTTCTCGTATTAGAAAAGTAGTACGTTTTAGTGAGCTTACTTATCTCTTTATAATTTATCTTTATTTCATTGTTTACTTTTCTTTTAAGAAGTAAACAGTTGTTTTTTATGTAGGTTGTAACCTGTTTAAACTAAGGGTTTTTACCCCTCCAAAAATCTGTCCTTCATCCCCTTCAAAAAGCTTCCTCAAAATACGCCCCCTTTCCTTCTCCTGCAAGGTTTAGTTTCAAGCACGTCGAAAACAGGCTAAAACCTAGGGTTTAGCACCTAGCACTACCTCAACAAATCAAAAGCAACTTGCCCAAGCGGGCTCACCCGCTCATCACTTTATCATCGTCATATCCAAAATGTAGATTCTATTTCTGTCGTATTTGATGATCCCCTTTGTTTCCAGATCTCTCAGGACGGTGGTGACCATTTGCCTGCTTGTAGCGGTCATCTTGCCTATTTCCTTGTGGGTTAGCTTCATGTCCACATGCCACTGATTTGGGAATCCCGTGATTTGCCTTCCAAATTCGGTCGTGAAATCCTTGATAAACCAGGTGATTCTCTGTTCGGAAGTCTTGAAAATCAAGTTCTCCAGACGGGTCTGGATTTTTTTGATTCGCAGACCGATGAACTTGGTGATAGCGAAATTGAGATCTGGATTTTTAGCCATCAGCTCTTTGAATCGCTCTTGGTTGACTTTACAGATGACCACATCCTCCGTAGCCATTGCCAGATCGTCTCTCGAATTCTCGCCTGCCAAAACTAGTTCTCCGAATATTTCTCCTGGCCCTAGGATACTTAGGATCATTTCTTTACCGGTATCAGAGACTTTTGAGATTTTGACCTTGCCCTTTTTCAAAAAATAGATAGTCTTTGCTTCGTCTTGTGGGAAGTAAACAGTCTGATTCTTCGCCACATCAGCCATAACTGTCATTTTCTCTAAATCCATGAGCTCCTGAGGCTTCAGCACTTTCATCATACTGAAATTATCAAGGTACCAGATGTTGGCATTTTCAGTCATAGCGTGATTTGATTAGATGTTTATTCAAACAGGAGTGCTTTAAATTAGTTAATAACAGGGGTTTTATAATATAAATCGAAACCTGTCTTAATAAAGACACTTTAAGCGAGTAGGTTTTCGTAATTTTTATTTCTATTCGTTTTTCTGTCGCTAGAGATTCATAAACAGCAAAGGAAATGCTTGACACTCAGATTGAGGCCACATCGGACATCGGTCACCCGTCATCCAGCCAGATAGGTTAAGGCAACTGTTCATATCAATTCACAAAAAATTCAAAATAACTACCCATGATACTTAATTCCTTCCAACAGAAACTTAATGACGAGAATCCTTATGATTTCTCCGGTTTAAAAGCCGTTTTTCTCAATTGTACGCTCAAGAAATCTCCTGAGCAATCCCACACTTCGGGTTTGATCAGTATGAGTCAGGCCATCATGGAGGCTAATGGTGTGTCGGTGGAAGTGATTCGGCCAGTTGATCATGAGATTGCTTTTGGAGTATATCCCGATATGAAAGAACATGGATGGGCTGTGGATGAGTGGCCGGAGATCCAGAAGAAGGTCATGGATGCGGATATTCTTGTTCTATGTACTCCGATCTGGCTAGGTGATAAATCATCCATCGCAACTAGGACTATTGAGCGCTTGTATGGCTTTTCGAGTGAATTGAATAAGCAAGGTCAATATGCTTATTATGGCCGGGTTGGCGGATGTTTGGTGACAGGAAATGAAGACGGGATTAAGCATTGTGCCATGAATGTCCTGTATTCTTTACAGCATTTGGGCTATTCTATTCCGCCACAGGCAGATGCAGGTTGGATAGGAGAGGCGGGACCTGGGCCTTCTTATATGGATAAAAATTCCGGTGGCCCTGAGAATGAATTCACCAATAGAAATGCCACGTTCATGACCTGGAACTTAATGCACTTGGCCAAGCAGCTGAAAGATAATGGAGGGGTAACTGCTTATGGTAATCAACGAACCAAGTGGGATGCTCGAACTGATTCGGATCATCCAAATCCTGAGTATAGGTCGTAGAAAAAGAATGACTGGTTTTCTATAATTGGAAAAAGTATTTCGTTGTAGTAAAGCGTTTGTGGCTTAGACTTGAGCCTGTGTTTAGGATGGGTGAAGTTTGTAACTTCACCTAAATATTCTTTTCAATTTGTAATTGAATCCACTTCTCTTAAACCAATTAAAAATTAGGTTGGATATTAAGGTGTAATTACAAATTACACCTGGTGACCTCAACGTCTGGTCTACGCTCAGCGGGGGTGTACACCTAGTCTACAATAGTTGGTTTACTTGTTATGCTTCACGCTGATGCAGGCTTCAATAGCATTCTAACTATACTTTTTAATTCCTCACGAATCCCTTTTGTAACTACGTTCCACTCATTTCTCATTGACGAGTTAAATTCAATAAAATCGAAGTTCCTCATTTCTTTAGGTACAATATTTCCATCGAAATATTTCTGAGCGTTTTCATGTTTATTTTGCATTAAAAAGTGACTTCGCTGATAAAAATCATATATGCTTACTAATGTCATATTTATTTTGAGTTCAATCTCTGGCGTTAGGTAAATAGCTTTATCTTCTTCCATACGGAATGCATTAGTCACAGAATCAAATGCTTTTATAAAAGCTTTAAAGTTTTCCGTGAATATTTCAAAATACTTTGCAGTCTCTTGTTCCTCTGTACTTCCACCAAATTTTCGTGTAATTGGGCGATTTCGAAAATTATGTCGTGGCAGTGATGTTTTTACAACTGCTGCATAGGCCAACTCAAGCGCTTCAATGTTTTTTTGCTCGTAACTGACGGGACGGATTTTCTGAGTGGTTGCAAGAACTTCAAGTTGCGAACGCCGTTCTTGTTTTTCTTGATCCAATTCATGTTGAAATCTTCGTTGTGAACGTTCTAGCTGATTACTCAAAAGAATTTTTATCAAGATACCAGCGACAGTGGCTCCAGCAAATCCTCTTACCCCTTCCCCAATAAGTCCATAGCAGCTTTCCCATGTCCATCAGGAGTAGTGAAGAAAGGTCGTTGTTCTATTTCATAATTCGTTTCTGGGGCGATGCCCAAGGCATGATAAACTGTCTGATGAATGCCATCGATTTTGATCGGGTTTTCAATGCTTTTGCAAGGACGTTCATCAGCGGTTTTACCATAGACGTGGCCTTTCTTAATGCCTCCTCCAAATAGCAACATGGAGCAGCCATCTGTGAAGTGCCTGTGCATTCCGTAGTTTTTCATGTCTTCGATGATGTCAGGCACTTTTACTTGGTCAAGCACTTTCAGTCCAGGTCTTCCTTCGGTCAGCATGTCCCGGCTAAATTCACTGGCTACGATCACTAGCGTTCTGTCCAGTTTCCCACTTTCATCCAGATCAGTGATCAACTGGGCGATCGGGGAATCGATCATTTTCTTCATGTCCTTCAGACGAGTATGGCCATTGTCATGCGTGTCCCAGCCAAAAAATGGTTCGTATTCTGAAGTAACGGTGATATATCTGGCTCCTTGATCTACCAGCCTTTTTGCCAAAAGACATCCTAGTCCAAACTTTCCGTTGTTGTACTTGTCATAGCTCGCTTTGGGTTCTAGGCTTAGATCAAAAGCTTTGGCTTCAGGAGAATTGAGCAGAATATAGGCTTGTTCCATCGAGCGTTTAAGCGATTCTTTTTGATAATCAGAACCGTATTCGCCCATTGCGCCTGCGGAAAGCAGGTTGTTGTAGAGTTGATTTCTCGATTCAAATCTGCTTGTGGACATGCCGATAGGAGGGCGTACGCTATCCAGTCCAGCACTCGGGTCAGGAATCAAAAATGGTCCATGCTCAGATCCCAGGAAACCAGCGCTGTGAAAAGCTTTTAATTCTTCTCCCTCACCTACGGAAAAACGTTGACCGATATTGATGAAAGATGGGATTACAGGGTTTAGAGGGCCTAATTCCTTGGAGATCCATGATCCTATGTGCGGAACGACCACTGATTGTGGCGGTTCATAGCAGGTATGAAAATGGTATTGATGGCGCGTATGGAGGATGTGTCCCAGGTCTGCGGCCACATAGGAGCGGATCAAGGTTCCCTTGTCCATTACCTTAGCGAGGGATTCCAAGCCTTCGGAAAAGTGAATTCCATCCAACGCCGTGGGGATAGAAGGGAAGGTGCTGAGTACTTCCTTGGACTCCATGCCTTTACGAAATGGCGTGTATTTTTTTGGATCGAAAGTTTCTGTGTGAGCCATTCCTCCAGCCATGAAAAGTAAGATTACGGAATCTGCTGTTGCGGGAATTTTGTCTACACCGCAGGAAGTCAAAAGTCCCGCCAATGGAGCTCCCATACCCATAGTCGCCATCGCAGCAGTAGAGGTTTTTTTGATAAAGTCTCTTCGGTTAAGTGATGTTTTCATGGTTTGATTAATTAAATTTTTCCCGCAGATAATCTGATTGTACCGTCATTGCGAGGTACGAAGCAATCCCTGTTGCATTGAATAAGACTGCTTCGTTCCTCGCAGTGACGATCTTAAAAGACTGCTTCGTTCCTCGCAGTGACGATCTTATAAGATTGATTCGTTTCTCGCAATGATGATCTTACAGACTGCTTCGTTTCTCGCAGTGACGATCTTATAAGATTGATTCGTTTCTCGCAATGATGATCTTACAGACTGCTTCGTTCCTCGCAGTGACGATCTTATAAGATTGTTTCGTTTCTCGTAGTGACGATCTTACAGACTGCTTCGTTCCTCGCAGTGACGATCTTATAAGATTGTTTCGTTCCTCGCAGTGACGATCTTACAGACTGTTTCGTTTCTCGTAGTGACGATTCCATAACATCGGACACCCGACACCCAGCACCCGACATTCAACACCCGACATCCTCCTCAATTTACCATCTGAAACTCCGGAAGCAATAGCACCGCCCAGAATAAATCCTGGATTTGAGCAACGTCCGGATTCTGTCCCAACGACGCCTTTGCGATAGCCAGCTCTTTCTCATTTGGCTTTCTATTCAGCGCTTTTAGATATAATTCCTCCGTGATCTGTACAGGATCGCTCAGTTGAGTCTTCCATTTTGCCGCCCCTTTTTGCAATGCTGCATTCAATCGTTCTCCATTGGTGAGTTCCAGCGCCTGCAACAAACTGCCCTGAGCTTCTCTGCTCGTAGAGACGATTTCTCGATTTGGTCTTCCCAAGGCTGTAAGGAATGGATTATTTGCCACAAGTGATGCTCGTGCAAAAGACGGAGTGACATGCTCAGGTTTCTGCAATTCAAAAGGATTGTATTTGATAGCTTCGTCTGGGAAAAGTGGATAGACAATATCACTTACGGCATCAGAAAACTGCTCCGCTGTCATTCTCCTCCGAACCATCCCGTTGAATTTATAATCGTCGGCCATTACGGCATCGTAGGATTCGTAGCCGATAGACTGAGATTGGTAGATTTTCGAACTTGCGATTTGGTAGATCAGATCTTTCAAATCATAGCCATTTTCCACAAAATCTGAGGCCAGCCAATCCAGCAAATCCTGACTCCATGGCGCATTGTCCATTTCATCCACTGGCTCCACCATTCCTCTTCCCATGAGTTGCTTCCAAACCCGATTCACAATCGTGCGATACATTCTGCCATTTGCAGGCTGCACTAAGTTGTCAGCCAGCTGTCTGAGCTTTTCGGCTTTAGTAGCAGCACTGTCGATATCGCCCAACTCCTCCCAAAGGATTTCAGTTCTGGCAAATTTCCCCGTGGGAACCTCACAGCGACTGACTTCTAGCGTAGAGTCTGCAAAAATATTTGCGAAAGCATAGGCCTCTTCCAGTTTCCAGTCGGAGATAAAACTATCGTGGCAGGAAGCACATTTCAAGTTTAAGCCCAAGATAACCTGCCCCACATTTTGGGCAGCTTGCATCTCTATTCGCTGACTTGCGTTCACTGTTCCTCGCCAGCGGATTCCCTCGATAAAGCCCTTGGACTTTTCGGTTGGATTAAGCAATTCCTTGACAAATTGATCGTATGATTTATTGTCGCGGAGGGAAGTGTAAAGCCAGTCCGTGATATTGAAGCGGCCATTGGTGATGTAGCCAGTTCCTGTGTAATCGTTGCGAAGCACGTCATTCCAGAAGGTCAGCCAATGCGTAGCGTAATCATCCGATTGGTTTAATAAATCTTCAAGCCAAATACTCCGCTTGTCTGGTCGCGAGTCTCTCCTGAACTCTTCCAGATCTTTCGGACTTGGGATCAGGCCTGTGACATCTAGGTAGATTCTTCTCAGATAGGTTTTATCATCAGCCAATTCTTTCCATTCCAACTTGTTTTCTTGGAAATACTGATCTACCCAGGCATCAACGGGATTATCCAAACCAGCCTTGTAAGCAGGAAGAGTCGGGTTGCGAGGAGCAAGTTCGGCAACCCGGTAAACAGATTGCTGAGCAGCACCGTCTGGCCATGGGGCGCCTTTAGCTACCCAAAGCGCAATCAATTCCTTTTCGTCTTTGCTCAGCAACTTACCTTTGGAAGGCATTACATCATCATGGTTCTTGCCTAAATTAATTCTGCGAATAATTTCGCTTTCACCGGGATTTCCAAGAATTAGTATTTGACCATTTTCGCCTCCGGCAAAGAAAAATTCTTTTTCATCCACGCGTAATTTTCCTTCGATTTTTGCTCCGCTGTGGCATTTATAGCAATTATGTGCTAAGACCATCCGCACATCTCCGATCAGCCTCATCTCTGTTTCGGGAGAAAGTTCTGTTTGATAAGAAGCGAGATTAATGGGTGTTTTCTCGATTTCAAATTCCTCCTCGTAACTGGGTAAAACCTCAGTGAGGAAGTCCTCGCCATGCGTAAGCGATCCACCGAAATGACCGGCGACGGAGACACTAATGGCGGTAAGAAATAGACTGGCTCTAAAAATTTTTATCTGAGATGATGTAGGATTAGTCCTGACTTTGGATAGAAAAGCAAGTGTGAGAAGACTCAAAACAGCTGTACCAATTCCTACCCATTGATGTAAATCCAGAAGACTTCCCGATGTCCCTTCATTGGTAGCAAGCAGCCAGCCCATCGGTGCGGCGATGATTGCGCTCAGCGCACCGATAGCCGCTAAAATCAGGATTCCAGGTCTAATTTTAGAATTGAACTCCCTGAACGTAAACAGCTCCATCAATGCCGCCACCACAATCAATGCAATCGGGAAATGAACGATTAGTGGATGAAGTCTTCCCAGAAGCTCCCAGAGCCAAAAAGCAGATTCTTGCATTACTGTATTTTGTTAATTTTTTATCAAAGCCGGCAAACCAGACCTAAATTACTAATTAGGCCATTGTTCAGTTTCGAAATTGAATCTAAGATTCATTAGCGTATTAAACGATATACTAACCTAATATTTTCTAATTAGCAATAGATCTCCTACGAGATAGAGATTAATAACCGGGGTTTTGTGTAGTTGCAGGATTGATCCGGATTTGGTCTGCAGGGATTGGAAAGAGAACTTGGTATTCCTCAAAGGTGTAATCTTCTTGGGAGAAAGGTATACCGCCCCGACTGGTTGTGGGATCTTCTCGCTCTTTTTTGCCGTACGCATTCAATAAAGTTTTTATTTCAGAGGGACTCAATGTTCTCTTCAAGTCAAACCATCGGTGGTTTTCAAATGCAAGTTCAATTCTTCTTTCTTTTAGTACCGCTATTCTGAATTGATTTTTGTCCAAACCATTTAGCGGAGAAAGTGTAGCCCTCACGCGCACCGAATTCAGGTACTCATATGCTTCTGATGTAGGACCACTTGTCTCGTTGATTGCCTCAGAAAGCATCAGCAGCACATCAGAATACCTGATTATTGGCCAATTATCATTGGTTACGCCACGGATGGAATGTGGATTATTATATTTATTAATGAAAGGTACCGGTACCCATTCGCCGCTATTGCTGGTATATCCTTCTTTAAGAGAGACTGACTTACGAGTATCTCCGGGTTCGTAAAGGGATATAAATTCTTTTGATGGGATATTCCACCCGCCTCCATCTTGCCCAGGGAATTTAATTACCGCCCCTTGTGAAGCCAGAGGAGCAAAGGTGTATATGAAAGAACTGTTCACTCCGAATGTATTTTCACCCTGATATTGAACATCCCAAATTGATTCTTTATGGTTTTTATTTTCAGGTTTAAATACGTCAGCGTAGTCAGGAAGTAAACTATATCCAAGAGTAAGAACTTGTTTTAAAGAAGTAATTGCCTCAGCATATTCTTTACGATCTAGTCTCACTCTTCCCTGCATAGCTAATGCGGCTCCTTTGGTTATTCGTCCCACTTCGTTCGCTGGGTAATTGACTGGGAGTAATTTTATCGCATCACTTAGATCAGCCAATACCAAACTGTAAACTTCCTCTGAAGGACTTCGCTGTAATTGAAATGCTTCGGCAGGTGTCTTTATAGGTTCAGTTACGATAATGACATCCCCAAATAATCTTACCAAATCAAAGTAGAAATAGGCTCTCATAACTTTTAATTCACCTTCTGACCGATCTTTGACATCTTGGCTAGCGGTGGAAGTTTTCAACTTATCCAACGTGGTATTGATGTTTGCCAGAATGCTATACGTATTGTTATAAAGCGAGGCAAAATTTGGTGTTCCCGCGTTGTATTGCCAGTATTCAATAGCCTCCAATGCAGGCCCCTGTCCTCTATTTCCAATATTGAAGTGTAAGGATGTATTATCTGTTATGAATTCTGTGTATTGCCACTGATTATTAAAGTAACCCCTTAGCAAACCATAAATTCCTGTTACTGCTTGTGTTACTTCCTGGTCTGTTTTGTAGAATGTGTCGGAAACCAACACCGTAGGGTCGGTCTCGTTAAGGAAGTCTTCTCCGCAAGAACCAAGACCAAAAACCAAAATTATTGTCTGAAAATATATAAGTATCTTTTTCATGTTTCTTTATGTTTTAAAAACTGATAGTTGCTCCAAGTGTAAAAGTTCTAGGTAGTGGGTAGGCTTCATCATCTGACCCAATATTTACTCCCCCTCTTCTATTTACATCTGGATTGGTTCCTGGATAATCAGAAAATAAGAATAGATTTTCCCCACTAAAGAACAATCTTGTTTTGAACTTGACCACGTTCAGAGGTAAGGAATATCCTAACGTGACGTTTCTTAACCAAACATGTGAAGCATCATAGAGGTATCTTGAGTTAGCTTCCCTTTCCCATTTCCATGTATTTGAAGTAGCACCTCTTCCGTCACCAGGCATATCAGCGGATCTAAATCGATTCACTCCTGATTGAAGAATATTAAACACTCCATCCATGTTCATCGTAGTAGCTTCAATATTCCGCATCATATCGTAGTTGAAGGCACCTGTGAATAGGAAATTGAAATCAAATCCTCCCACATCACCTCCTAAAGTCCATCCTAATATCATTGCCGGATGAGGGTTGCCTATCTCGATCATGTCTCTGGTATCATAGGAGATTACCCCGTCACCATTCGCATCAAAATACTTGTAAACCCCGGGTATAGCTCCGTCTTGAGTAGGTGAATTTTTAATTTCTTCATCCGTTTGGAAGATTCCTATCTTTTTAAATCCATAAAGCATAGCCATCGGACTTCCTACTTTTGAAACGTTGTAGCTTCCATAGAAACCTCCGCTCCAGATTGCATCTGAATCTCCTCTTAATTCAAGAACCTCATTTCTATTGAAGGTTAGGTTTAGATTGGTTCTCAGATTAACCCGGCTCACTTTAGTTCGGAAGTCTATGCCAAGCTCTAACCCAATGTTTTTCACTTTCCCTACGTTATCCAAGGATTGGGTAAAACCAGAGACAGAAGGCATCTCAACCGAGAGTAGCATGTTGTTAGTGATACGGTTATAATACTCTGCAGTAAGTGTTACCTTATTCTCAAACATGGATAAGTCTAGTCCAATGTCAGTTTGTTGGGATTGTTCCCATCCTAAGAAACTGTTACTGAAATTTGAAAGAACTTGGCCGGTAATAATTTTTCCTCCAAGTACATAGTTGGAAGCTCTCATTACACTTTGGCTTGAATAATTACCAATGGCATTATTGCCTGTGATACCGAAACTACCTCTTAGTTTCAGATCTGTAATCCAACTGGTTTTTGGGAAGAAACTTTCTTCAGAAAGTCTCCAGCCTGCCGAAAAAGCGGGGAAGTTACCATACTTATTATTTGCTCCGAATCTGGAACTTCCTTCTCTTCTGAATGTAGCTGAGAATAGGTATTTGTCATTGAATGCATAGTTGGCTCTTGCAAAATAGGCCAACAAGCTCCAGCCATATTCCCCTGAGTTGGACGTGGTTCGTACCGCCGCATTGAGAGATCTGGTTTTATCACTTGCGAATTCATTTCCATTTCCCTGAAGGAAACTGGTATTTTCATTTTGGGCTGAAAACCCTAGGAGTGCGTCTATTCTGTGCTTTTGGATTGTCTTTGAATAGGAAAGCAATTGATCAGCCGAGATATTCAAAGTTTCAATAGTGCGTTCAAAAAGTGAAGCCTCTCTTGGAGGGGGTTGATTGAAACCTCCACCTGCCAAAGTGGACGGTCTGAATTCTTTCTGCTGAGATCCAGTGAGGTTTGCATTTACAACGGTTCTGAATTTGAAGTCTTTCAAAAATGAGACTTCCAGAAACGTATTAGCCATCAAGTTATTGGTGTTCCGCTTTCTAGTAGTTTCGAAAAGTTCCTGAACCACATTGGCAGTACCGAAAACACCGTTTGTTCCTCCTATGTATGGATTGAAAGTTCCGTCTTCTTTGTAAACAGGATATCTGGGGTCTGCCCAAAGAGCTCTGCCTATAATTGCATCGCGGCCGCTGGTCGGAGCATAATTTTCTCTGGAATGGGATGCCGATAAGTTCGCTCCCATAGTTAAAAACTCATTGATTTTGCCATCTACGTTCGCTCTGAAATTGAATCTGTCAAAATCAGTTTTGATTACGGCTCCTTCTTGATTGACATAACCAATTGATACCAAAGAGCGGATGTCGCCTTTACCAGCAGTTAGTGTGGCATTGACATTCTGGAATTTTGCATTTTGATTCAGAATTTCGTCAAACCAATCTGTACTTATCGCAGTTTGCTCCGGATATCTAAAATCTAATGGAATCTCATCAATTGAAGGTTCTCTCTTGTTGAAATAGCGGATCTTATCTACAAAGCTTTCATTTTTGAATGTTGCGAACTCTACACCATTCATCATTTTTGTTCTTCGATTGTCTGGCACGTTAGTCATACCTTGGTTTATTACCACCTCAAGCCCAACTTTCCCGTTTTTTGCATTTTTAGTTGTAATCAAAACTACCCCATTAGATCCCCTTGCCCCATATATAGAGGTAGATGCGGCATCTTTCAATACCGTGATGGTTTCAATATCCGAGGGATTGAGATTTTGGCCTAAAGAATTCCCTATTGGAAACCCATCCACAACAAATAATGGCTCACTTCCTGCACCTAGGGAGCCTAAACCTCTAATTGTAATTTGCATTTCTTCACCTGGCTGCCCTGATTGTTGTCTTACTTGGACACCCGCAGCCTGGCCTTGAAGGAGTCTTGATACGCTTGTCGTTGGAACATCCCCGACGGCATCCATATTGATCACGGATACGGCAGATGTTATATCTGCTTTTCGTTGAGATCCATAACCTACAACCACTACCTCGGAAAGATCTCCCATTGATGGGCTTAACTCTATTTCATAATAGTCACTAGTAGTTACTTCCTGAACAAAACTGTCAAAACCAATAAAACTGATGATTAATTTGTCCCCCTGACTTGCTGAAATTTCGAATTTCCCATCAACGTCACTTATCACAATTGAGCTACTGCCGTCTACTTTAACAGTTGCTCCCGGAAGTGGCATGTTGTCTTCCATTGAGTTAATTATTCCTGTGATTATATTTTTTTGCTGCGCAAAAGAGTCTCTTGATGAATTAAAAAACATAAGACTAATAATTGTCCAAGTGACATAAATCGGAAATGTTCGTTTCATATGGGTTTGTGTTATTTAATCAATGGTAATCCATAAATAAGGTGGTGTTATCCTGTGCTGTCCTGTATGGTTATGAATTATAAATTTATTAGATAGCTGCTACTTGAACATAAATAACACTTTTGCTCATGACTGATAATGAAGTACAAAGGATAAAACTGATGCTCAATTAATGAATTAATATTAACTAAGTGTATGTGTTAAAAAACTTCTTTTTATCATATCTCATCCACTTTATAAGTGGATACTTCGGGGTGTTAAAATCGTATTTTTTTGAAAAAAGGAAGGCCCTGTCTTTAAAAGACAAGGCCTCAAATTCAACACGATAAAGTATTATATGTATATCCGCTAATTCACTAGGGAAGGTATAAAAGCATTGTAGAACAAGCTCCACTTTAGGATTTAGGTCCTTCGGTCTCTCGTCTTCCAGCCGTTGAACCAAGGAGAATGTGGCTACTGGCATGATCAGATAGCTATCGGATGCGGATAATCATAAAGTATTACTCTTGCTCTCGGTAATCTTTCAATTAATCTATCACAAACCAGGTATATCCGCCAGCTGGGATTTCTACCGGAATATCTACCGAGTAGTCGCGATTGAGCGTGTAACTTTTTGAAGCTCCTCCTTCGAGCTTGATACTTGCAGTTTTATCAAGTCCCGAGTAATAAAGTGGAACATTAATGGACTTTTTGATGGATTCTGAAGTTGGATTGAAAAGCATCGCTAATCCTTTTTCTTTCCCTTTAGGATCTACGTGCATCCAGCCATCCCAGTCCCTTCCATCGGCTCTTCTTAGTCTGACAATGTCAGCGTTCAGGATATCCCGATATTTTTTGTACCAATCGATCACATCTATTACTACTTCTTTTGTCTCCTCAGTATCATACAATCTTGGGCCTCGGTAGCAAGCCTGCACACCAGCACCATAATACTGCATCATCAATTGCTTGTAGTCTCTCAGGTGTTCAGATAGTGGTTCCAATACTGCGTCTGCTCCACCGCCATGATAGGCAGTCAACGGCACAAAACCCCAGCCCATAGAAGGGGTCTTTTCCCAGGTGGCATCATAAATGTTTTGGCGATTCAGTATTTTTTGCTGCTCGCGGGAAAGTGCGAAATTGACTTCCCTATAGCCAAGTGCGATTTTATGAGATCCATCCAAAAAGTACCAATCGGGCGCATTGATATAAATCCCTTCCCCGTTCATCCACTGATATAGCCCTTTTTGAAGGTTCATCTGAACCCATTGCGAATCTTCCAATCCTTGGTGTCCAGGATGAGAAGTGGAGGCGCAAACATCTCCAGGATAAGGTCCATCATTTTCGAAAATATCAAAGCCAGTTTCCGTGTAGAAACTTTTCAGTTTTTGGAGGTAATCCAATCCCCATTCGCTTGCGAGACAGGGCGCATTTCCAAAAAATGCTCCTCCCGGCTTTCCTGTGATTGGGCTGATTACATCATTCTCTGCATCTATACTTCTAGAGCTGAAAAGTGAATATCCGCCAATTTTAATTCCTCGGGCATGTGCATAGTCTGCCAGCGATTTCCAGCGGGCAATATTTTCTGGTGAATCATCCTCCATATTGATATGACTACCAAAGCTCAGAATCAACGCTTCATATCCCGTAACCACACATTGCTCAATGGCTGTTTTGACCTCCTCGTCATTTTTACTCACTAGGTGCATAAAAATTGGATTTTGTAGAACCCACGGAGCGATGGTACGATACATCTTCTTTCTAGCCAGACCATTTCTCTCCCGATCATAACTGTCCAGCACCAATTCATAGCTTCGAATAGATTCAAAACTCTGATTAGACGCTAGCGAAATCCCAATTCCCTTATCTGGATAAACTTCCAGTATGACTGGTGTTTCGTAATTATAGTTGACTTGCGACGTATAGGAAGAGTCCATTTTCCAATGAGAAGCCTGATCACTCAGTTCAGCATGCATGGCATTGTTGAAGGCAAAATTATTCTCTACATACAGTTGATGCTGCTTTTTCATTTTCTCTGTAGCTCCCACCACTGCCGACTCTTCCTCAACTATCGCCAGCTGTTCGTGGATTACCTGGTCGATCTTATAAGAATTCTTCCCATTATTCTCTACTGTCAAATACTTTGATATCAAAGGAATATTATCAAAAAGCTCGTAGTGAACTTCAAGATTCAATCCTTCAAAGTCCGGATGAGCGTAAGTGAAAGAAACTTTTATACCATTAGCTGGCAAAGATTTGCCTGTCCAATAGGCTATCTTGGTAGGGAAATGAGGCGTGATTTCGGAAACTGTATAGCTCTGATATTGAAAGTTGTTTTCACCTTTCTCCAGATCCTTCAGCCATTCCTTTAAGAAATACCCTTTTTCAGGAAGGTTAATTTGACCGCCAACCGCATACGATTTTCCATCGATAGTAACTTCTGCTTCGGGTAATACGGAGCGAAGCAATTGCTCTCCATTCATTAGGTTTTTGAAGTCGAAGCAGACTAGGTTGGGGGAGAGGTGGAAACTTCGCTGAACGAGGCCATTGATTAGTACAAGTTCATTTTCCGTAGTTGTGATTAATTCTGCTTGATTAGATGTCTGAAAAAGCAGCCAGTCATTTTCACTTTGTTGCGCAAAAGCAGTGAAGCTTATTGTTAAAAAAAGAAACGCTGAAGAATAGATTTGGAGTCTTTTTTTGAGACTCAATGGTGGGGTGAAAAGCTGCAGCTTTCTTAAAATGTTCTTTAGCATAAGATTTTAAAACAGAGGTTTTGTCTGATCAATAAACAATAATGTTATTGATCAAACAAAACTTATTTAAAGAATTGATTTTACTAATCCGCCTTCAACTCGAATCGCTGCTCCATTTGTAGCTGAAGCCAAAGGACTGGAATAGTAGACTATAGTGTCGGCAACTTCTTCGACACTAGCAAATCGCTGAATCAGTGAAGTAGGTCTCATGTCTTGGAAAAATTCTTCTTCAACTTTTTCTACAGATTTTCCGCTTGACTCTGACATACCCTCTATGAACCTACCTACGCCTTTGGATTTTGTTGGGCCAGGCAAAATTGAATTGACGGTGACATTAGATCCTTTGGTGAGCTCTGCCAAACCTCTAGCTACAGCAAGTTGTGCGGTTTTGGTCATACCATAATGGATCATTTCTTCAGGAATGAAAACTGCTGATTCGCTGGAAATGAAGATTATTCTGCCCCAGTTTTTAGCAAGCATCTTTGGGAAATACTGTCTTGCCAGACGAATTCCGCTCATGACATTGACTTCAAAAAATCTAAACCAATCTTCGTCAGGAATATTTTCAAAAGCCTTTGGCTCAAAGATGCCAACATTATTGATCAAAATATCCACTTCTGGAAGTGCCTTTAGCAGCTTTTCAACTTGGTCCATTTTTGAGAAATCGGCTGGAATTCCAGTGACTTTATCACTTCCTGTTTCCGATTTTAGATCTGCAATAGCCTTATCTACACTTTCTTGTGATCTTCCATTGATGATTACTGTGGCTCCTTCTAGTAGAAATCTCTTTGCGGCAGCAAAACCAATTCCTGCAGTGGATCCAGTGATAAATGCTTTTTTATCTTCTAATTTTAAATCCATTGCTTGTGATGATTAAAAAGGGTTAGTTAAAAAGGCAGCAAAATGCTACATGCTAAGGTAAACTAAGGAGGAGTTAAGAAAATTCGTATGAGTGTGAAAATCTAGAGAGAAATTATATCCTATTTCTCAGGATCGTTCATTACGCAAGTAGTTCGTTTCATAGGAATGAGTGTAAATACCCTATCACCATTCGCTCCTATGGAAGGAGAGGACAATTCTAAAATCTATTAAGCTACAAACGAGGGGTCCCGCTGAGACACTACTTAGCTGACATTCCAAGTTAATTTCGGTTTGTTTAGGCACAAACCGAGGCGAAGTGTACTTTGATTCATGTGAACAAACTCAAGGTGAAGTAATTCAGAATTAATTAGCTGAGTCCTTGGTACAAATCGCCGTCGCCGCCGTTCGTGTCCTCACGAATGGCCTACAGAGGAGGTTTATTCCAGTTTATAAAGGGACAAATGCTGGAAACTATTTCGCTCTTTTAGAGCTGTAATAAACTGTATTCACTTCTTCTAACCCAGCCCTATCGAGCTGGGCTTTGGTATGGCTGGCTTTCAGCCCTGTTGGTTCACATGATTGATCAGATTAGCTCTGACCTTTGCATAAACCTCTATGTGCTTTGCGATTTAAAAAACTCTTTCCTTCACCAACTGACCCATTACCCAGTTTGCACGTGCTCCACTGATTCCTGTGCTTTTGCAAGTTTCAGTTCCGAGAAGATCTCCTACGATGGTTTTTATCAGTGGTTGCTGAATGTGTTTCGGAAGTTCAAAGCTGAATTTTTCTTCTCCCCTCTCATCTGTTTCCAGAATGAATTCTCCTTTTCCGAAGGTCTCATAGCTGATTTTTCCCTTGCTACCATAGATTATCGTTTCGTCTATTTCTGCATTTTCAGATGTAGTAAAGCACCAGTTTCCTGATCCAAGGACACCACTTTCAAACACAAAACTTCCTATCACAATGTCTTCGGCTTTGTAAGTTTTAGCCTGATTGGAAGCAAACCCATTAGCATGAGTGATTTTCCCGAAGAAAAAATCCAATAAGTCTAGCTGATGAGAAGCTAGATCAAAGAAATATCCACCACCGGCAAGTTCTGGATCTACGCGCCAATTGGTTTCCACTTTTGTGATTAAAGTAGCATCTAGCTTTTGCTTGAGATTGATATGAACTGTCCGGATTTCTCCTAAAATTTCGTTATCTATTAGTTCTTTGATTTTGCAGAAGTGTGGTAATTCTCTTCTGTAGTAGGCAACGTATAGTGGAACTCCTGCTTTCTCGCAGACTTCAATCATCTCCAAGCACTCAGCGTGAGTACGTGCCATTGGTTTTTCTACATACACGGGCTTGCCCGCTGCTGCTGCAAGTTTCGCCAATTCCAAATGGGCATTTGGAGGAGTGGCTATGTAGATTGCGTTAACTTCAGGATCGTTGATCAGGTCATTCGCCGAAGTGTACCATTTGGCTATTCCGTGTCGCTCAGCGTAGCCTTTTACCTTCTCTTCCGATCGCCGCATGACAGCAGCGATTTTACTAGTAGGGACGAGATTCATGGCGGGAGCGGATTTTACTTCGCAGACGTTACCTACGCCTAAAATTCCCCATCTTACTTCGGTATCTTGAATTTTGCTCATACCCTAAAAATAGGGGATAAGAGTTAAAGCATGAACTTTAGGTGTCTTTATATCTTCTTGTAGTTTAGGATTCAGGAGTTGGACTTCTTTTTTTCATGACTAAGCTATCTGCAGGATAAGTAGCTTTCAAATAAGCCATTTGGTCTTTTGCCCAGTCGATAATTACCTGTCGATCAGCATCTGATAAATCTGCTTCAGGATGAAGCCCTAAGTACGTGTACGATTCCAAAGGCATTTCTTTTTCCTCTACCATTTCGACGATTTCTTCTAACTTATGATTCTGATTAGCCAGTGGTCGATTAGTGAATTCATCAAAATTTAAATGCCCTTTTCCTTCCTGAATATGGTCATTTAGCCAGTATCCTACAGGCTCTACACTTGCATACCATGGATATTCGGAGGTATTTGTGTGGCAATTGTTACAAGCATTTATGAGCAACTTATTAACGTTGTCGGGGATGTTGTAGCTACCAGAAATAGGGTGTTCAGCAGATTTTCCCTCATTTTTTTCATAAGGGATAAACTGGATGGCAACTAGGATTACTAAAATGACTAATCCGATTTTTATTAGCATGGCTTAAAGAATTTTCCTGTTAGACTCAAGAATTCTGATAAGGTTTAACTTACCAAGAAATCACTTGAAAGACTATCTGTATTTAAACTAAAATGGGCTAAATGATTATGACATAGATGTACAATCATTTAGCCCAATATGTGACGTAAATAAATCTTCAATTGACTTCAAAAACACTTAATAACGCAGAAGCTCTGAGCAGAAATAGAATCAGTTCATCAAAACAGTAAGGATCGAATGACTAATTAGCATTCTGCACAAATTGAAACCCAGAGATTAATAACTGATTGTTATCTCTTATGCCAGGATTTACCTTTGTTCTTTGAGTAGAAATTCCCTTTTGGGCCTTCTCCTAATAATTCTTTTCCGCCGTCAGCAAGGACTGTAAATTCACCTGGACTGGCTGGATTCCCCATATATCTTAGATTCCAAGTCTCACCTTCATCGACAGAATATTCAATTTTAAGCGGGTTGGTAGGGCAGATACGAATCAGTTCTTTTCCCTTTTTAATCTGTGTTGCCATTTTTAATTATTTAATTACTTCCAATCTAAGAATGCTTGACGTTTAAAAAAAAACTAATCAAACTATTTATGGATAAAATCCTATTTATTATTACTCTTTCCTAAACTGTTTTTCGTTTTTTAGACTTAAAACCCGCTATATCCCACACAACAGCTGATCTAAATCCACGTCAAAGAAAGAGAATTTAAAGTTGTGAGTGGGGAAAATTATTGAATCAGCTGATTTAAACTTCTATGTAAAAATATCGAAACCCGTTCAAAATCAATTTGAACGGGTTTCGAATGATTTATTTTAGATGATGAATTACATCTCCCATCCTTCTCTGTACGTTCTTCCAACGAATTGGTTGGCATCTTCAAAGTTAGTGATAAGAAGTTTGTCACCATCCCAAAGTAATTTTTTACGACCGTAGTATTCTGGCTTTCCTTTGCTGTCCTCTCTGCGAAGCATATAACTACGGATGGCTAGATTGCCCATCAAAACAGTTTCAGTCATCGGTCCAGCATAGTCAAATGACGAAGTCAGTCCTTTGTGTTCAGAACTTCCGAAGCCTGCTTTACATGCATCCACCCATTTTCTCTGGTGTCCGTATTCTGGCTCAATGTTTTCTTCCGTCTGAGGTCCAACTTCTTGTGTGCCGTCATTCAAATACAGTTTTGGCATCAAAGCTGACGAATCATTGATATTAGTAGAGATTATACCTTTTTCACCGATGATCAAAACACCATTTGCTCCACCGCCGATTTCCTGATCTGCGGGGATGATGTCTGGATGTGCAGGTTTGATACCGCCGTCCATCCAAGTCATGTTAATAGGTGCTTTGCTTTTGGCAGTAGCCGCAAAATTCAATGATATGAATGAGGAAGCAGGACATCCATCTGGATGATAATCCGGTGTCCACATGCCGCTATATACTGATCCTACACTGCATTCTGCGTCTGTAGGATAATGTAAGCCTAAAGTTCTGAAAGGAATATCTATTAGGTGACATCCTACATCACCCAATGCGCCAGTACCGTAATTCCACCAGCCTCTCCAGCTGAATGGGTGAAGTTCTGGTGTGTAGGGAATTTCGGGTGATGGGCCTAGCCATAGATCCCAGTTCAATGCATCAGGCTTGGCGCTTGGGCTTGGCTTAGGAAAAGCACCGCCCTGTGGCCAAACAGGTCTATTTGTCCAAACTTCTACTTTTGAGATCTTACCTATTTTGTCGTCATCTACCCATTTTTGAACAAGTTTCAGTAAGTCATTCGAGCCACCTTGGTTACCCATTTGGGTTACTACTTTTTGACTTCTTGCCATTTCAGTTAGCATTCTTGCCTCCTTGATGTTATGAGTCATTGGCTTCTGCACATAGACGTGCTTTCCTCGTTCCATCGCATATTTGGCTGCAGGGCCGTGAACATGATCAGGAGTAGAAATAGTTACCGCATCGATATCTTTTTCTTTGTCCAACATTTCGCGGAAATCAGCATAACGTTTTGCGTCAGGGAATCTCTCTACCGATGCTTTGGCAGATCCCGAAAAATCAACATCACATAGTGCTGCTACTCGCTCACGTCCATTTACTGAGGCATTTCTAATGTCACTGGCACCTTTACCTCCGGCTCCGATTGCTGCCAAATTTAATTGATCACTTGGAGCAATAAATCCTACTCCACCCAGAACATGACGGGGAACGATCATAAATGAGGAGGCAATTGCTGCATTTTTAATAAAATCCCGTCGGCTTTTTCCTTCAGGATTTTTCTTGGGGTTCTGCATGAGGTTATTAGTTTAAGGTCAAATAAGTTCTCTAAAATAGGGGATTATTTTTCTGGATGAATCCTGTTTGTTTTAAAACCATGAATATGGAATGATCAGTGGTAAACTTGGAAAATCTCTTAAAGTCAAATTTTACCTAATAGTAGGGGTTGATTTTATGCGTAATCAAAAAAAATGTGTTAATACTCAAAAAGAAGGGTAAGATTTTATGTGTAATCGATAACTCAAATGTTAAAAAGATTTTTTTTGGTTTAAGTTTTATTTTTAAATTTTTCGATTTACCAAAAGTAAATATCAGGAAATGGTAAAAGAACAGGATAATACAGGTAGCCGGTGCAAGATTTTCCAAGTTTCTTTGAATATATTGAAAAGCAATAGCTTTGAAATATCAAATTCAAATAGCCTGAAATGAAAATAGGAGTTTTAAAAGAGACGAAGGAGGGTGAGCGCAGGGTAGCTCTTAGTCCTGATGTCATCAAACAATTGATCAAAAAAGAGTTTTCTGTCACTGTAGAGCAAGATGCTGGAATTGGATCTAATTTTTCTGATGAAGAGTATACCGATGCTGGCGCTACCGTAAGTAATGTACAGGGAGTATTTGCAGCAGATGTGTTGCTCAAAGTCAATATTTTTTCGAAAGGAGAAGTTGCTCAGATGCGAAATGGAAGTGCCTGTATCTCCATTATGTATGCTTACAATCATCCTGAAATATTGGCCGAATTGAATAAAAAATCCATCATGTCCTTTTCTATGGATGCTGTACCAAGAATTTCCAGAGCACAGAAAATGGACTGTTTGAGTTCTCAGGCCAATCTTGCCGGGTATAAATCGGTGATTCTGGGAGCAAATTATCTGGGAAAAATTTTCCCGTTGATGATGACCGCCTCGGGTACTATTACACCTGCAAAGGTCTTGATCTTCGGAGCTGGTGTGGCAGGTTTGCAGGCGGTTGCTACTGCCAAGCGATTGGGAGCGGTGGTAGAAGTCAGTGATGTTCGTCCTGAAACCAAAGAGCAAGTAGAGTCTTTGGGCGGGCGGTTTTTGACTGTAGAAGGCGCCGAAGAAGTAAAAGTAGAAGGAGGGTATGCTTCTGAAGTTTCTGCAGAGTTTTTGCAAAAGCAGAAAGAGCTCATTCAGAGTAAGATCAAGGATTCAGACTTGGTGATTACTACTGCTTTGGTGATGGGTAAAAAGTCTCCGATTCTAGTGACTGAGGATATGGTCAAAAGCATGAAGAAAGGTGCTGTGATTGTGGATATGGCTGTGGAATCCGGAGGGAATTGCGAAATCTCCGAGAAGGATAAAATCGTGCGTAAATATGGGGTGACCATCATCGGTGAATCAAACCTGCCCTCGCTTCTCTCGACTAATGCGAGCCAGCTTTACGCTACTAATATTAGCACGTTGCTGATGCACTTGGCTACAAAAGATGGATTCAATCTTGACCGTGAGGAAGAAATTACCAAAGGTGTTTTGATCACTTACGAAGGTCATGTGGTTCATGAATTCACCAACAAAATATTAAATAAGTAAGCATTAACCTTATCACATTATGAGCTCAGAAGCATTGATTATTCTGATTTATATACTTGTTCTAGCAAGTTTTCTGGGATTTGAGCTGATCGCGAAAGTCCCTCCAACTTTGCATACACCATTGATGTCTGGTTCCAACGCGATTTCTGGGATCACCATAGTAGGTGCACTTTTGGCCTGCAACGAGATGGGCTATACCAACTTAAGCAAATGGCTGGGAATGGTTGCCTTGGTGCTAGCCACCATCAACGTAGTCGGCGGCTACACTGTCACAGATCGTATGCTTAAAATGTTCAAGAAGAAATGAGTTTAGCCATAGAATTAGCCTATTTGGTTGCTTCCATCATGTTTGTGATGGGGATGAAATTGATGAATAAAACCAAGTCAGCACGAAAAGGGAATAGACTTTCTGCCTTGGGGATGTTAATAGCCATCGTAGCAACCTTGCTTCAGATTGATGCGATCTCTCTCGTTGAGATATTTGGGTGTATCGTTTTAGGCTCAGCGATTGGTCTTTATTATGCCAATAAAGTAGAGATGACTAAGATGCCAGAAATGGTAGCAATCTTCAACGGATTTGGTGGATTAGCCTCCTTTTCTGTGGCACTTTCAGACTATTTCCTACGAACGGAAGTCAACATGGAATCTATAGAGATAGTGACAGTGATTAGTATTATAGTTTCCGTCTTTATAGGCGGACTTACCTTTACTGGATCATTGGTGGCCTATTTAAAGCTAAATGGAAATATTTCAGGTTCGCCAATTACATTCAAAGGACAGCATCCAATAAATCTGATCTTGTTTCTAGGATTTTTAACGGCCGCGGTATTTACAGTAATTGACCAAACTGACCCGATGTTGATTATCATTCTGATAGTAATTGCATTGATTTTGGGTGTTCTGACCGTGATTCCTATCGGAGGAGCAGATATGCCAGTGGTGATTTCTTTACTGAATTCATACTCAGGAATGGCAGCTTGTGCTACAGGATTTATCCTAAATAATAATGTATTGATCGTTGCTGGCTCACTGGTAGGAGCATCAGGGATCATCCTCACGCAGATCATGTGTAAAGCCATGAATCGTTCGTTGGTCAATGTTCTTTTGGGAGGATTTGGTCAGACAGTGAATGAGATACAAGGGGACGAACCATCCATTACGGTAAAAGAAATTGGCGTGGAGGAAACTGCCATGTTGTTTGACGGAGTTTCATCCGTGATTGTAGTTCCGGGTTATGGTATGGCTGTGGCACAGGCTCAGCACGTGATTCGGGAGTTGATGGAGCAATGTGAAAAGCGAAACATTGACTTCAAATTCGCAATTCACCCAGTGGCAGGTAGAATGCCAGGTCATATGAATGTCTTGTTGGCGGAAGCAAATATCTCCTATGATAAACTGATCGAAATGGAATCCATCAACGATGAATTTCCTAACACGGACTTAGTACTGATCGTAGGGGCAAATGACGTAGTGAATCCAGCAGCTAGAAACAACTCTCAAAGCCCGATTTATGGAATGCCGATCTTGAATGCCGATAAAGCCAGAACGGTCATCGTCTGTAAGCGAAGTATGGGTAAAGGCTATGCCGGTGTGGAAAATGAGTTATTCGGCTATCCAAATTGCCTAATGCTCTTCGGAGATGCCAAGCAGACTATTACCAAAGTAGTCTCTGAAATGAAAGATATGTAATGGAGTTTTCTGATTATCCGCATCCGATAGCTATCGAATGATGCCAGTGGCCTTGTTTCTTTAGTTTAAGAAGGCAAGTGAGATGACCTATACCTGAAATAAAGTGCTTGAGTTTGCCAATTCCTATGTTGCTCTTACCTTATTTGGTAGAAAAGCGGATTATCATAAAATGTAATAAATAAAACGAGCGGTCTGGATTCCAGATCGCTCGTTTTGGTAGGGGTGGTGCGTAAGACTTATTTACTTTAATATAGACTTGATTCTTGCTTCTACCACATCATATTTTTTGCGAAGACTCTCTTTTTCTTCTTTGGAGTAGGCAAAAAGGGGCATCGCCAAAATCCCTTTGCAAAGTCCAGAAAATGACATGGACGCTTTTAGTCCTTTCAAATAATCAGATTGGTAATTACCATGCGTATAAAGGTTCTTGCTTAAGAATAAGACAGTCACTTGTAAAGCTTGAATTCGGTCGGAGTTTTTGGTTAATATGGCTTCATAAAGCTTGACATAAAGCGCAGGAAATAGATTAGCTCCTCCACAAACTCCGCCATGTCCACCCATATTCATCGTCTGTACCAGGTGTTCCTCTGGCCCGACGAGTAACGTGAAATCTGGTTTTTCCCTGAACAAATCACACAATGATTCGAAGTAGGATAAATCTCCCGAGCTGTCTTTGATGCCAATTATATTAGAGTGATCGGATAGTACTTCAACTGAATTGGTGTCAATGTTGATTCCAGTATGGGAAGGCATATTATATAGTAAAAGAGGCAATTCAACTTGATCCGCTAGTTTTTGGTAGTAGTTAATTAATTCTTTCTGATCAATATTCATGTAGAATGGCGGTGCAGCGACTACAGCTTTTGCTCCTGAATTCTTCGCTTTTGCAGCCAGTTTTAGACTTTCATTGAACGAACAATTCGTGATTCCTACCAGCACAGGTATGCGGTCATCTACTTTGGCGCAAGTCATGGAAATCAGCTCATTTTTTACTTCTGGACTAAGACTGGAAAATTCTCCAGTAGTGCCAAGTATGAAAATCCCATCTACTCCGCCCGAGATAACGTGATCAATCGTTTTGATCAAACTTGGATAATCAAGTGTAAAATCTTCGTTAAGGGGTGTGATTAAAGGTGGTATAATCCCGCGGAAGGGTTTAGAGAGAGGCATGGCTAGTTTTTGTTGGTGGTTTTAAATTTTTACTGACACGGTTTTCACTTTGACTCGATTGTAAGTATAAGAAATATGCACCGTACCATCTTTGGCTTGAATGATCGCTGGGTAGCTAAACTCCCCCTTTTTCTCATCTTCAAGATTTACCAATTCTTCCCAGTTAACTCCGTCAGAAGAACCAAAAAGCGAAAGTTTGTTTCGGCCTTTTTTGATCGGGTTTAAAACCAACAAGTGGTAGCCGTTTGAAAGAGTTATTCCGTCGATTCCAGAATTATTGTTGATCAACTTACTCGCTTCGATAGGAGTCCAGCTCTTTCCTTGATCTTCCGACCAAGTCACTCCGATTTTGCCTTCTTGAGTACGACAAAGCATCTGTAGTTTCCCCTCTGGATGAAAGAAAATAGTAGGCTGAATAGCGTTGAAACCTGCATTATTGATTTCAAATTTCTCCCAGTTTTTCAAGTTCTGATCTGATGATTCTACATGAAGCGTCCATTTTTCTTCAGTTTCAAAACTGCTGGGGTAGAGGATAGTTCCGTCTGCCAGTTTTACAGGTTTGTTTTTGATAGGACCAAGGAGATTGTCTGGGATTTTGACTTCCTCAGACCAAGTTGCCCCTTCATCCGAAGAGGTTTTGTAGACTCCCCACCAGTTTCTCGGATTTAGGCCTACTTTGTAATAAAGCACTGTTTCTCCATCATCTTTTTTGTAGAGAACCGGATTCCAAGTAGGGTAGCGTACCGTTGGGCTTTCCACACCATCGGCCACCATTTCTGGAGCTGACCAGTTTCCTTCTGTTAGTCTGGATGTGTAAATACTGACGTCAGGATGTCTCTCATAGGTGCCGCCAAACCAAGAAGCTAAAATTCCATTTTCAGTTTCAACCAGCGTGGATGCATGGCATTCTGGAAAGGGAGCTTTTTCATAGATGAAGCCTGAGCTCAGGATTTTCACGTTTGGTTTATCTGGATTTGAGAAAAAGCTAAAAAGCGAAAGAATGAAAACTAATGTTTGCATGGGTTTGTTTGTATGAGATAATGTTTTGAAAAAAGAGATGGAGTCTGGTACTTACCTGTTTTGTTTCCACTGGATTTCAGCAAAATCTATAAAATGTTCCCAATCCTCCCAGGTTAAATTGTGCTTGCCTTCACGGATATGATAGCCTGCAAAAGGTTGGATAATAGGTGAGATTAATTTTTCAAAATCTAACGGGAATTTAACGTCTTGATTGTAGATTTCGGAATAGACTCGACTTCCCAATTGCATGGAAATATACTCCCCCTTTGGGTCTGACCATTGATCGTCCCGGGCGCTGGCGATGTAAAGGGCACGCGGTGCTAGTAGCATTGCAAGCATGTGCTGATCTACCGGCAGAGTTTCCTCTTTATCATTGAAGGCTTTAAAGTTTTCCGCAAACCAATGGGGGAAACGAGTATTGATAGCCGCGAGGGTTTCTCCGTACTTTCTTCTGGAGAGTGCCGCACCACCAGATCCTGATTCATTTGCCAAGACTACAGACCATCGTGTATCATTTGTAGCAGTCCAGAGTGCGGCTTTTCCGGATCGAGAGTGACCTGCTATAGCAGATTTTCTTGTGTCATATAACGGATCTTGCTCAAAATAATCCATTGCTCGCATCGCAGCCCAAGCCCAAGCTCCAAACGTCCTCATGCCATCTGGTTTGTTAAGTTCTTCAGGATACAATGCATTTAGAATTCCTTTTGTGAATCTTTCTGCATCGTCTGGAGCAACCGTTTCTCCATGAAAGGAAGCTGTGGCATAACCTCTGTCGATCAACTCTGAAACTGACCAGTATCCTTCCTCTACTAGGCTTCCATCTTCAGGTCTAGCTCTGTGATTGATGAGCAGGAAAATTGGGAATGGCTCTTTCCCTGCCTTGGGAAGGAAGATATTTAGACGCATGGTGTGTGACTTACCATTTCTGGAAACGGCTATATTTACTTCTTTTAAAATCGCTTTTTCCGGATAAGGATTTTGGCTTTCCTTCACTTCTGAAAATGAAATCTCATCAAAATCAGTTGGGATGTTCTCATAGACATATTCTCGGAAAAGATTCAGAATCTCAGGCCTACGAATTACTTCCCAGTCTTCTTGAGTGCTGATGATCTTGCCTCTCAGGCTAACAAAAGGGTCGGGAAGAGTGATGTCGGGAACTTCAATTTCATTGTAATTAACGTTGTTCTGGGCCATGGAAAATGAATAGTTGACTAACAAAAGGAAAAGAAGTAGGGTTGGTTTTAATGGCATGATTTATAATGTAATATAAATTTCAAAAATCGTCTTAGACGTTAGAATTATTTATTAAAAGCTAGTGAATTACTGTGTTTTACCCAAGTGTTTGGAGAATGTTCAATTAAGTGTGTCTGCTAATTTCACAAAATATGAAGAACAACCAGTCAATTGAGGATTTATTAAATGATCCCACAATGAATGAGCGGCTCAAAGAGCGACTTTACAGCAAGAAAGGAATACTTGGCAAAGAGAGTCCATTTAGCGAAGAAAGAAACTAAAGTTACTTCGTATTCTTCAGCATCGCTTAATCAGTTTTCTTCTAGAAGGTACTTTCTGCCCAGGAGACAAAAAACTAGTGAATTGGAACTTCACAAATGGGGATCTTATCCAGCTAATGTAGAAACAAGATAAAATTAAACTGCACTACGGGTCAACGCTGTGGCTGTAATAGCTGTCAGAAAAAATGACTTTTCAAAGATTTGCTACCCTGCACAATTCTCTGAAACAGCAGGGATAGGAAGCCTTCATCTTAAGAATGTACGCTGGAATCAATTGTAGTTGATCAAATCCGGCGCAGATACAAAGATATCTGATTTTCTAAATCTTAGATTTCTTCTAAAGCTAAAGGCAAATTTGGTGTTTCCTTCATCATCGCTAGGGATGAATGTCCCCTTTACTTCCATCGTTCCGAAGATCAGGTTTTCATTTCGTACTCTCATTCCAAGGCTTATCCCCCTGAAGTTTTGATATCTATTTTCGCAGGTGGGGCATTTTAATTTGGCCCAATAAAATGACGTGAAAGGTGCCACCCGAAATCCAGCCAACGACCACGGCGTATAAAGGCTGGATTCAAAGCCTAGAGAAATTCTTTTTGTTGCATCTACTTCTTCTACACGCAATCCGGGAATTGTATTGCCGCGTATCGTTAACCAATCGTTGGTTACTCTGTCAAATAATTTTGTAAAGAAAGCTGAGGCCGAATTCCTGATTTTGAATTTACCTATCGAAAATGCTTGGGTATAGAAAGTTCCTCCAGTTTGAAGGACTCCATCTTCCCAATTTCCATTTCGAAAGTAGCTAGCCGCATTTATAGCTAATTCATAAAAGCTCCCGCTTTTTGAAGCTCCTTTATAATCCAAGTTAATTCCTGCGTACGGCCTGCTGATGGAAATCGCATTTACATATCCCACTGTGGTAGAAAGGTTGTAGCCAAAAGGGATGTCCTCCGTCCGGCCAAAGCCATAGACATATTGAGTTTTGAAGAAGTCCTGCTGATAAAGGCTGAATTCTGCTAATATCCCTTTGCTGCTATGATACCGGCGTTCATCCATCACTTCCTGTTGATCTGGCTGATCAATAAAGTCTCCGTCAAAAAGGCGTAAAGCCAAAAATTCCCTGCGTCTATCCTGTAAAGTTTTTTCGGAGCCAAAATTGTAGCCAGTCCACAAATCCATAACATTGTATTTATAATCGAGGAATACAGAATCGGGTTTAGATTTCACGTTTTTAGACCAATTCTGGCTCCAACTAGCGCCGCCAGCCATTTTAGAATAGGGGGAGACAAGTGGTCTTTCTAGACTAATTCCCATAGCCGTTTCTTTTTCTTCGCCCATACTTATACCAGAATTAAGTTGTGTGTAATACACCATCAAATCTGCTAGGCTGCCCATTAAACTACTCTTGGAATAGGCAAAAGCAAATCCAGTCTTTGGGTTCCTATCTGCATCAAAAAGAAAATCAATTTCAAATCCTTGTGCTCTTCCATCAACATTTGCATCATATACTTTAAAAAGTGGGGCAGTAGGAATACTTCCACCCAGCGATCCTCCAATACTGAAAATGTCCCGAGATATTACATTTAGATCCACAGAATCAGTGCCTGGTACGGATGTGACTATGATTCGGCTTTCAAGGATAAACGGTTGGTCTCTAAGAAATCGCTCATTGTCACCTAGTTTATATGGATTTAATCGTTGATTTGGTTTGATGAACAAGTGTTGGCGAACGGTTTTTTCTCTGGTATTGGTGTGGAGATTATTTGCAATTCTACCTACTTTCTGAACTATTGGCTTATGACGTCCATAGATAGAAAATTCAAATCCTAAGTTTTCAATTGTGATATTTCGGATGATCATACCTTCATAAGGCAAGAATTTTTCTTCAGCTTTTTCAACTAAAACTGAATCCCTATTCGATCGGGTGATTACATCCTTGGCTTTGCTCAGCGCCTTCTGAGTGATTGATATTTTCGAAGTATCATTCACATTTTGGGCAAAAAGATCTGCTCTTATGCATACAAGCATAAGGAAGAGCAAAAATACTTTGAATGATGATTTAGGCACTTAATAAGATGATTTTTCTGCGAATGAAAAGTACTGAATAATTAAATCAAAAGGATGTAGTTGATTCAACGCATTTTCTCTGCCAGACTTACAAAAGTACTGGTTGTTTGAGAAAGAAGTCCGAATTCTGAGTATTTGGGAAAAAGGAAATTCTTTTGGACTGGAGTTGACCACTAAGGTCATGTAAAGCGAGTCATTGCGGTGGAGGCAGCAGGTTTTTTATCAGAAAAAAGATGGATAGTTATGATTATCCGAATCCGATAGCTTTCGGATGATGTCAGTAACCACTTGCTGCCAAATGGATTTGGTTACGCTCGACTTTCGATAGTGGAATGGGTCGAGGAGTGGGGGGATAATGTGCCATTATTCCTCTCCTTCTAAGAAGTGATTTTATCAAGACATCGAGAGATAAGAAGATCAGAAAATTGAATTTGGTTACTACAGTGGAAGTACATATATTGAATATATTAATTTCTAAAACACAATACCCAATATGATTTCCATTTTATTTAATTGTTATTAATTATCCTGATAACCCTCAACTTTATTACCATTTACCTGACGGGATTAACTAATCTTCTTGCTCAGTTTATGTATGATGATGGGTAGATCATTTTGTGAATTGAAATTCTGCTTCCTTTAAAAGGATAAGAGACCATAGAATTAATCAAAAAGTTTGATCTGAGATGTAAAAACAAAAATCTGATTGGTAGGATATTAAGTCAATTTTATCATGGAATTAACCCTTCTGAAGGTACGGGGCTATTTTTCATAATCTGATTAAAGAACAGCCAATCTGAAAAAAAAGGATAGATAGTTATCCTAAAATGAAGTTATCCGCTTTATTTAATACACTTAATAATAGCCTAAAGCTATCTTAACGAGGCAGCATGATATTTAAATTACTTTTGTGTCAAAATTATAAGGAGGCTGCTGTAACAGGCTTTCGAAAGTGAGTATTGAAAATTCTTAGTTATCTAACACTTTAAATTTTATGCATTCAAAATTACGATTATCTAAAATCATCTGTGCTTCTGCATGTTTGGTTACATGGGCTGGTTTAATTGTTAGTCCACCCCGCCTTTTTGCCAAAGGAGTAGAAAAGGAAGTAGTTTTAAAAATGAGCGATACGTTTTCAGATTTGGTATCTGTAGAACAGTTAATCACAGGTACGATAACGGATGAAACAGGAGCTCCATTGCCCGGGGCAACCGTTCGTGTTAAAGGAACAATTAATGGCACAGTATCAAATCTTGACGGGCAATTTTCACTTGAAGTAGGGGCAAATGCAGTGCTGCAGATTTCATATCTTGGATATACGCTGCAAGAGATTTCATTGAATGGGCGATCAGAGATAGCTGTCCAGTTAGAGCCTGACGCTACCCAGTTAGAAGAATTAGTTGTGGTCGGATACGGCACCCAGAAAAGGTCGGATGTAACCGGAGCTATCACTTCTGTCAAAAGTGAAGATTTCAACCAAGGTGTAATCACCAACCCAGTTGACCTTTTGCAAGGGAAAATGGCTGGTGTCAACATCGCTGCAACCAGTGGTGAGCCTGGCGCCACCCAAAATGTAATTATTAGGGGTATCGGTAGTTTGCGTTCAGGAACACAGCCTCTTTATGTAGTAGATGGCTTTTTACTTGACAATTCCTCAACAGGGGTTGCATCTAATCCGCTAAACTTCCTAAATCCCAGCGATATAGAAAGTATGGATGTGCTAAAGGATGCGAGTGCTACGGCACTATACGGTGCTAGGGCGTCCAATGGGGTGGTTGTGATTACTACTAAAAAAGGGAAAGTAGGAGCTACCAAAATAAATTTTTCTGCTTCTACCGCAATTTCGTCCATTGCTAATAGTATAGATGTATTCAGCGCTGATGAATTTCGAAGACAAGTGGTTGCTGCGGGTGGTGCGTTGGATGATTTTGGAGCAAATACGAATTGGCAGGATGAATTAACTCAAACTGGCATTTCAAATGACATCAATTTTTCGATGAGTGGAGCCACCAAAAATAATTTTTCCTATTTCGCTTCGGTTGGCTTACAGGATCAAGAAGGAATATTGAAGAATAGCGAACTGAAACGTTATTCGGGGAAACTGAACATGAATCAAAAGGCATGGAATGGTAGGCTGAATGTAGATTATAATCTGACCGCCTCCCACACCGAAAATTTGCGACCAAGCATAACTGGGACTATTAGTGATATACTTAGTCTCAATCCTACAATAGCGCCATACACAGACGGTAAGCCGACTTTGTTGAATACTAATGCTTTGAATCCATTAGCTAGGTATGATTTGTATAGTGACAATGCTGCCAATAACCGTATTTTGGCGACCATAGCACCCTCAATAGAGATAGTAAATGGTCTTACGTATAAGTTGAATCTCGGTGTTGATTATTCCAGCACAGATAGATACGAACAGTATAAGCCTTACAAGGCTGTTATAAATGAGTCCAATATTTCAGATGGATCTTTGGATGTCGGGATAAGTTCAAATGCCAATAAATTGGTCGAGAATACACTTAACTACAATTGGAATAATTACAAGCACAATGTAACTGTATTAGCAGGGCATTCTTATCAGACATTTTTGGATGAAACAAGAACAACTTCATACAGAGGATTTGCAGACAATAATATTGAACCTAGGTATCAAGATCATAATAGTACTATTGAATATCCCACAACGGTAAATTCATCTGCTGTAAGAAATGAGTTACAGTCTTTCTTCGGTAGACTGAACTATGTATACGCTGATAAATACTTGTTTACGGCCACTTTTCGTGCAGATGGGTCCTCCAAGTTTGGAGATAATAACAAATATAGTTACTTCCCTTCTTTTGCCTTAGGCTGGAATTTGAACAAGGAAGATTTTATGGCTGCCTCGGTTTTTAGCAACTTAAAGTTGCGTGGAAGTTGGGGTAAAACAGGTAACCAAGAGATCCCTGCTAAGATCACAAAAGCCAGTTATTCAGAGGATAGATTAGCAACCGGATCTGGAAGTTTGAGTACTTATCCAATTGATACTGATGCCAATTCATTAGACGGTTACCCCTATGGTATTGTATTTACACGTTTAGCAAACCCAAATTTGCAGTGGGAAGTGTCTACTCAAATTGATTTTGGAGTTGATTTCGCAGTTTTTGATAACCGATTGACTGGTACATTGGATTATTTCAACAAAGTATCTTCCAATATCTTGTTGGAAGTAGTTCCTGCCGACCCTGTACAGCCTACCTCTACCTATTGGAACAATATTGCTGATATGAAAATCCATAACTCAGGTATCGAATTGAGTTTGAATTACAATAGCAGTGAGCAGCGTGAATTCACCTATACACTTGGAGGTAATATTACTTTCATTCAAAATGAGGTGAAAGATTCACCTTACTCCGTATTGACCACAGGTGCTGCTCAAGGAGCTGGGCAAACGGGTGCAACTATCAATGGCTATATCAACAACGAGCCTATCGGTGCATTTTATATGCTTCAGTTTGATGGGATTGGCGAGAATGGCTTGAACAAATTTAAGGATGTCAATGGAGATGGGGCAGTATTGGACAATGACCGAAGTGTGGTGGGAAGTGCAATTCCTAAATTTATCTATGGTTTTCAGATGAACCTTAAATACAAAGCTTTTAATCTAGGGTTGAACTTTAATGGTACTTCTGGAAGCATGATTTATAATCATACTGCCATGTCCCTGTTTACTAAAGCACAATTATCCAGATCAAATAACACTACAGGATTCGCCTCTGAGTTTCCTGAGGAGTCATTTAATAATTCCAATACCGTCTCCACCCGTTTCTTGGAGAATGGCTCATTCTTCAGGTTGAACAATGCTACGCTGGCATATAATGTGAATTCGGAAAAGATCGGTTTGGGTAACGTGTTTCAAAACATTCGATTAGCGCTAACAGGCCAAAACCTATTTGTAATCACAGATTATTCAGGATTTGATCCGGAGGTCAATACAGGATCTACTTCAGCTGGTGTTCAAACTTTTGGAATCGACCGCTATACGTATCCAAGGGCAAGAACAATTTCCCTCAGTCTTAATTTAATATTCTAAAAAGAAAATTTATGATTATTAAATCATATAGAACTCATACTAAAATGAAAAACAAACTATTTCACAAAACACTCCCGATTCTTGCGTTTTTGCTCGCCTTTCTAGGTTGTACCACGTTAGATGAAGATATTCTGGATGAATCGCTGACTGGTACCGGTGAAGCTGAAGTGGTGAGCGGATCTATAGCTCCCGTATATGGCATGCTCCGTCAGGTGTGGTTACATACAGTTAATTTTGGACTTCAAGAGGTAGCTTCAGATGAAGGTATTCTTCCCTATCGTGGAGGAACGGACTGGTTTGATGGAGGTAAGTTTATTTCGGTACATCAGCATCTTACTACGCCAAGCAATGGCTTGGTAGGAGATTCTTGGACCTTCATTACCCTAACATTATCCAGGGCGGTTTTGGCAGAGGAAAGGATGCGGCTAGAGGTTGAAAATGGAAATACCAACGCTCAAGATGCCCTTTATGAAATGACAGCCATGAAGTCATATCTCAATATGCTGGCACTTGATAACTGGGGTCTTATCTTCAAAAAAGATGGATCTGACCAATTATCAGAAATTCTTAGAGGCCAGGATGCGATAGATCATATTGAAAGTGGATTATTGTCAGTAGTGGAGTTGATTAGCAACAATAAAGGGCCTGGAAGATTAAATAAAGATACTGTGAAAGCTTTATTAGCTCGGTTGTATTTGAATGCTGCCGTTTATCGAGATCCATATGGCACTCCTGATTTTGCATCAGCAGATATGGATAAGGTCATTCGATATACGAGTGAAATTATTGGCGGAAAGTCTTCCTTGTCAGCCGAATATTTTGAATTGTTCAATGATGATAATCACACTAATCCTGAAATTATATTTTCACTTGATCAAAGAGGTGTTCTTCAGACAGAACACAGTAGATGGGCTTACTGGCCGATATCCGGAGACCTAATTCCAAGACCGGAATTCCCTAATACTCGTGGAACGGATGCGGTAGCGGTAACTCCTGATTTTTTCCAGACCTGGGTGGATGCCTATGGCACGGTAGATCCGGCCGACGCAGATGCTCGTTTCTCTCAAAAGAATACGATTATACCTGAGAATCTTCAGGATCTTACCGGTGTGAATCCAACCAATGATGCAAATCATTACTTTTCCGTAGCGGCCAAGGATTTTGAAATAGATAGGGGAATACTTCGCAATATTATATGGGGTCCTAGAAAAGACGATGGAGGTAATATTTTGACTGACGATGAAGGAAAGGTTAGGATATATCCCGTGATCAATAGAAGAAGTAGTGGAGCAAACATTCGTTATGTCGACCATACACTTAAAGTAGATTTTACGAACGAGGGCAGTTTACATAATGCTGGATATCGATTTTCAAAATATCAGTTTAGCCATACAGCTCCTAATTGCTGTAGCTACAGTAGTGTTGATTTAGTCTTGGTCCGTCTAGGTGAGATTTATTTGATGAGTGCTGAGGCTAAATTGAGAAAAGGTGACAATGCTGGAGCTTTGGCTGACATCAATACCTTAAGAACCTCCAGAAATGCACGTCCGGCACAAACCCCAGCTGCATTAAATTCTATAGACATTGATATCTTATTCCGTGAAACTGGCTTTGAGTTATATTGGGAAGGTTTTAGAAGAAATTATCAAATTCGATTTGGTAAATATGAGGATAGTTGGACGGAGAAGACTAATACGGATGTCTTCAAAAGGTTATTCCCAATTCCTCAAAAAGCAATTGATGGATCATCTAGCAAACCAGGCTTTTTGGTTCAAAACCAGGGCTACTAAAGCCTAATCTGATTTTCCGCATTGATAGCAGAAGCCTATTCTCTTTGGTTTAGAGACTATAAAGATCGGAGATGAGTGACCGAATTGGCCTAAATCCGAGAATGGAGCTTGTTCTAGCATGCTTTTATATCGTTACTGGTGCACTTGCAGATATACATAAAACCAAATAAACCTAGTGTATAAGGAAGGCCGATGAGAATTTTCTCATCGGCTTTTTTAATGATGATCGTTTAAATACAGAGCACAACTGGAGGAGTAAGCCATTGGTGAAGCTGTTATGTTTGAAAAAGGAAAAGGCAAAGCTGAAATTGTTAAATTAAATAGTTCCTAATCAGTTTAACTATAACAACTTAGCTTATGCCATGTACGAAAGTTAGCGCAAACTCCTTTTCTGGACAAACGCTGTATGTAGGACTTGACGTGCACAAAAAGAACTGGGCAGTATCCATTTTAAGTGACCACCAGGAACTGAAGACGATGAGTACAGATCCCAATCCTGATCTTCTGGCAAAGTTTCTTTTCAAGAACTATCTTGGAGCCAATTACCAAGCCGTCTGTAAGGCAGGAGCACCACCTCATGGGCATTGTTTCCAGATCTACAGAAATGACGGCAGGAATATTCAACCGATGGGCAATCCCAAAAGAAAATTTGAAAACCGAAAATTCAAGAAGATTTGATTGTTTGTTATTGGTTAATCTATTGATATTTAAATAGATATTGGTTTAAAAAAAATAATTTTGCGATTAAGGAAGTAGCATTTTGCAAATTTTTTGCAAATAAAAAAACCACTTACAATTTTTAGTCGTAAGTGGTTGATTTTTAGCTCCTTCTCTTGGGCTCGAACCAAGGACCCTCTGATTAACAGTCAGATGCTCTAACCAGCTGAGCTAAGAAGGAATTTGTCGTGTTATTCGGAGCTTGTTCCGAATTGGTGATGCAAATGTAGGAGGCTAATCCATTTATTCCAAACTAGTCTCGTAAAAAAACTGCATGTTTTGGCTTGATATAGGTTTTTGTCTTCAAAATCAGAGACTTAAATTTTTTTTCTTTTTAATAAAAAACTATTCTCCTCCCTATTGCTGATGTATTTTTCAAAACTCAGTAAGATTTGTAAATTGAAAGCATAGACACAATTTATCCCACTAACTCCTTATTTATGCGAAATCCCATCAACAGGCGTGACTTTGTCCGTTATTCTGCCCTTACAGCCTTAGGTCTACAGTTTCTGCCTTACCAAGGTCTAAAAGCTGCTCCTTCAGACCGCGTTCGAGTTGCCCATATAGGTTTAGGGGGTATGGGGCGTAATCACATGAATTGGTTTGCCAATCTACCTGATGTGGAGATAGTAGCACTATGCGATGTGGATGAAAATCATGCAAATGAAGCTTTGACACTGCTTAAAAAAATACATCCAGATACCAAGGCTCAGATTTATACGGATTTCCGTCGGGTGTTAGATAGGCAAGATATTGACGCAATTACTATCGCCACGCCGGATCATTGGCATGCACAGATTACAATTCTTGCTTTTCAGGCTGGGAAGGATGTTTATAGCGAAAAACCACTTTCATATGCACAGGGTGAAGGGAAGCTGATGCTTGCTTCGCAAAATGAAACAAAGAAAATTTTCCAACTTGGAAATCAGATTCATGCAGGAGATAATTATCATCGGGTAGCTGAAATCATCAAATCGGGAGTTTTGGGGAAAATCAAAACAGTGCGACTTTGGAAAAGTGGAGAACCACCAATTATTCCTACGCTGAATTATCAGACGCCACCACCCAATTTGAATTGGGACATGTGGCTTGGTCCAGCACCGTTTTCAGAATATGCTCCTGAGAAATGTCATTTTAACTACCGGTATTTCTTGGAATATTCGGGAGGAGTTTTTCAGGATTTTTGGTGCCATATAGCAGACATCGTCTGGTGGTCTATGGAGCCGTCTGGACTCAAAAGTATAAGTGCAACTGGAGAGACGTCGGATGGGGTTGGCGATACTCCTAAGTGGATTGATGTGGATTTCAAATTCAAAAAACTAGCTATACATTGGACTTCCACTCCTCCGGATGTTCCGGGTGCGGCGGGGAGAGGTATAGGTGCCTATTTTGAAGGTAGCAAGGGTACATTGATTTGTGATTATTCCACGAGAGAAATCAGAATAGACGGGAAGGTTATGGATGATATTCCTGAAATACCCAAGTCGATCATCCGTTCTCCAGGTCATCAGCAAAACTTCATCGATGCAGTAAAGTCCAGAACTCAACCAGAATCCTATTTGGAATATGCACGGAGTATGACCATGCCAATGCATCTAGCACTTATTTCTTTCCGACTAAAAGAGGAATTGAAGTGGAATGCTAAAAAAGAACTTTTCAAAAATAATGATGCTGCAAATCAGCTACTATTCAGACCGTATCGCGACGAGTGGAATCTAATTGGAGCTTGATTCGTCCAATAAAATGGATAACTTAAAATGGATAAAATCTAATACAAATGGCTAAATATACACTAACCGTCAATGGCGGGACCAAAGAAGTAGAAGCAATGGAGGATATGCCGCTTTTGTGGGTTATCCGAGATTTGCTAGGAATGAAAGGAACCAAATTTGGCTGTGGCCAAGCGCTGTGTGGCGCGTGCACTGTTCATTTGGATGGCGTTGCTATTCGTTCTTGTTCGCTTCCAGTCTCTGGCGTGGGTGACGGCAAAATCACGACCATCGAGGGACTTTCGGAGAGCTGTGACCATCCTGTCCAAAAAGCTTGGGCACAGCATATCGTACCCCAGTGTGGCTACTGCCAATCTGGCCAGATCATGAACGCTGCTGCACTTCTCAACTCCAACCCTTCGCCTAGTGATGAAGAAATAGAGCAGGGAATGGCCGGGAACTTGTGTCGCTGTGGTACCTATAACCGGATCAAGGAAGCAATCATGACGGCTTCAAAGTCTCTTTAATTTTTCTAATTTAACACCATACCCATGTTTCCAAATATCCCATTTCTCAAGAAAGGTAAAAGAGAAGATCAGAGTAAGATATTCGTGGCTTCACGAAGAGATTTTTTGAAATTAGGTTCTCTGGCTTCCGGAGGGCTCATTTTAGGGGTGAGTTTCCAATGTTCAGTGGCAAAAGGAGAAACGGTCTCATTTGCGCCGAATGTATATATCAGCATCAATTCAGAGAATGAGGTGACCCTTGTTGCTCATAGATCTGAGATGGGTACCGGTATTCGGACTTCACTCCCACAGATCGTAGCAGATGAACTAGGGGCAGATTGGTCGAAGATAAAGATTGTTCAGGCCGAAGGGGATGAAGAAAAATATGGCAATCAGAATACAGATGGTTCCTTTTCGATCCGAATGTTTTATGAGCCTATGCGCAGAGCAGGAGCTACGGCTAGGTATATGTTAATTGCTGCTGCATCTTCTGAATGGGGAGTGGAAGCTTCCGAATGCGATACCCAAGACGGCATGGTGATTCATGCTGGGAAGGGGAAGAAAGCTAGCTTTGGCGACTTGGTAGGGAAACTGGAAGGAGCTCCAATGCCAGCTCCTGAAGATGTGAAATTGAGAGATCTGGCAAATTACAAGTTGATTGGGACAGATGTTCCGATCTATGATCTCAAAGATATAACCTGCGGAAAAGCTGTATTTGGCGCCGATGTGGATTTGCTAAATATGAAAATAGCGGTGATTAAACGAAGTCCAGTTATTGGCGCTAAGGTTATTTCATACAATGATGAAAAGGCTTTAGCAGTTCCAGGAGTAGTTCAGGTAGTGAAAATCGATGGTTCTGGTTTTCCCCCGGGATTAGATAAAGCGTTGGAAGGAGTTGCCGTGATTGCAGAAAACACATGGTCTGCAATCAAAGGCAGGGAAGCTTTGGAAATAGAATGGGATTTGGGAGAAAACCAAAATTACAATTCTGATCAACAGCAGGCAGAAATGCTGCAGAGTACAAAAGGCAATGGGAAAGTAAGAAGAGCGCGCGGAGATTTTGACAAGGCAAGTAAGTCGGCTTCTAAATCTCTGGAAAGAACATTTGAAGCACCATTTTATGCTCATGCTACCATCGAACCACCAGCAGCTATCGCTGATGTAAAAGAAGATGGCTCTTGTGAAGTGTGGGCGCCTAGCCAGCATCCTCAATGGGCTAGAGGAGCAGTAGCTGCGGCGATAGGTGCTGACATCGCTAATGTCAAAGTAAATGTGACCTTACTAGGTGGAGGTTTTGGCAGGAAATCCAAACCGGATTTTGTGGTAGAGGCAGCTTTGCTCTCAAAAGCTGCAAAAGCTCCTGTTCGCGTTCAATGGACGAGAGAAGATGATCTGCATTTTGACTTTTTCCACTCACACAGCGCTCAGCGGATCAAGGCGAGTTTGGATGCTTCTGGAAACCTGACAGGTTGGAACCATCATACTGTTTTCCCGGCGATCGGCTCTACCGGTAGCAAGGAAGAATTGCATCCTTCTGATGGTGAGATGGAGTTAGGTTGTGTTGATTTCCCCTTCGATGTGCCAAACATTCGGATAGAATCTCATGAGTCCACTGGGAATACTCGGGTTGGATGGCTTCGATCAGTGAGTAATATCCATCATGCTTTTGCCATACATGCCATGATGGATGAAATAGCCGAAGCGAGAGGTAAAGATCCTATAGAAAACGCATTAGAACTTTTGGGAGCGGATAGAGATATAACCTTCCAATCTGAAATGGCGAGTGGTGAGTTTGGGAACTACGGTGAGAAAATAGAAGATTATCCTTGGAATACGGGAAGGATGAAAAATGTCATTAGAACTGTAGCGGATAAGTCAAATTGGTCAACAAATAAAGCTAATGGGAAAATCATGGGTTTTGCTGCTCACAAGAGTTTCCTTACCTATGTAGCCTGCGTAGTGATGCTGGAAAAGGGTACTGATGGCGGGAATATAATCTCAGACGTTCATTATGCAGTGGATTGTGGGGTGGCTGTCAATACAGATCGAATCAGATCGCAGTTCGAGGGAGGTTCTCAATTTGCAACCAGTTTAGCTACGACTTCTAAAATTACTTTTGATAAGGGACAGGTTCAGCAAAATAACTTTGATACCTATCAGATCATTAGAATGCCTGCTTCACCGAAAAATATCCATGTTCATATTATAGAAAGTCAGATCAAACCTACTGGTGTAGGAGAGCCTCCTGTTCCGCCATTTATCCCGGCTTTGGCTAATGCCATGTACCAAATGAATGGAGAAAGGATTTATAAATTGCCTTTTAAAGTTTAATTCAGCAGTAACGTCACAGCTTCATTCATCGCAATGAAGCTGTGACTATTTATTTTGATCCTTTACGCTGAATCTCCTTTTCACCACTTTCACATACGTTGTCTTCCGAAAGCGGAGGGCAGACCAATCTTCATCGATAGCAATTTGACGAACAGCTTCATAGTCAAAACGAGCTAAAGAACTCCAGCCAGAATCGCTGTTGATTTGTGCTTTATATCGCTTTGAACTTCCTTTGGGATATGTCATCCATAGTTGTTCATCATCAGGTGCGAGTTGCTGCATCTCAAAAAAATAGTTTTTCACTTCATCTTCAGTCTGCATAAAGGCGAGCATGAAGTCTGACTTTGCGTCAGGATTTATCAATCCACCGGTTTTCCAAGATCAAATCAAGTCTTTTAATTCAGAAGGAGCATTCCAGATTTGGATGTTCATTCCGTCTTTACAGGTCATTTTCTTAAGTATTGGATCCATTTCTCAGTGTGCTAGACGTGCCTTAATATAAGAATAACCTGCTATGCGTTACTTTCATAGCTAGGCTACTAGTCATTTTAGTTACTTTAGAGCGCATTTAAAGCTATCCTATGAAAATATCTGTTGGAGTCATCATCTTAATTTTTTCATTTTCTTGTGTCAATGCTCAGGAGAAGGAAGTTACCACTTTTGGTGAGGGAGTTTCTATTGCCACGTTGAAAGACGATAGTCTGGATGAGATTTCTGGTATGGCGTGTAGCAGAATTCTTTCAGGTTTGATTTATGTTCACAACGATAGTGGAGGTGAAGCTGCCGTTTATGTTTTAGACTCCTTGGGAAATAATGTAGGAAAAATTGAATTCCTAGAGGCTACAAATAGAGACTGGGAAGATATCGCTGTAGGCCCTGGGACGAATGGTAAATCCTATATTTATGTAGGAGAAATCGGAGATAATAATGCTGTTCATGACGAAATAGTAATTTATAGAATCCCAGAACCAGACATCCTCAAACCGATTAGTAAGATACTGCCTCAAAAAACTACGCTCAAATATCCAGCAGGAGCAAGAGATGCCGAATCACTAATGGTCGATCCCATCTCTGGGGATATTTTCATCTTGTCTAAACGCGATAGTCTCAATACACTTTATCGATTACCAGCTGATAAATTTGGAGAGGATGAAACAGAACTGGAAGAACTGATGAAACTGCCCCTCACAAGTGCTACTGCAGCAGATATTTCTGCAGATGGCAGTCAGATTCTGGTGAAAAATTACCTTAATATTTTCTATTGGAAGAGAAAAATAGGAGAAACTGTAGCGCAAGCCATGAGTAGAGAGCCTATGGAATTGCCTTACTCTCCAGAGCCTCAGGGAGAAGCAATTGGCTTTTTGCCTAACGGAAAAGCATATTATACGCTTAGTGAAAAACGATTCGATTTGCAGCCCGTACTTTATAAGTACACTGCCAAATAGCGACTATGCAGACATCTTCAACCATTCTTATGGTTCGCCCAGCGAATTTCGGTTTCAATCCACAAACAGCGGAGAATAACTTCTATCAACAATCAGATACTAGGTCAGCCACTGAAATCAATACACTGGCACAGAAAGAGTTTGATGGCTTTGTAGCCATGCTTAGAGATCAGGGAGTTCATGTGATCGTGGAGGAGGATACTTCAGAGCCAGTCAAGCCAGATGCGGTATTTCCTAACAATTGGTTTAGTACACACCCTGACGGAAAATTGGTTTTGTATCCCATGTATTCTCCCAATAGAAGACTGGAGCGCAGAAAAGACGTGATTGAGAACTTGATGAAGCACAAGTTTAAAGTGGAGGAGATCATAGATTTGAGCTTTTTCGAAGAAGATGAGGAATACTTGGAAGGCACTGGAAGTATGGTCCTGGATCATGAGGCCAAAACTATTTTTGCCTGCTACTCAGAGCGGACACATAAAATTCCTTTAGACTATTTGAGAAAGCTTTTAGGCTATAAAGTAGTTGGATTCCATGCTGTCCAGGAGATCAATGGCATCACAGCACCCATCTACCACACCAATGTCATGATGCATGTAGGGACAGATTTGGCAGTGGTTTGTCTGGATAGTATTCCGAAAGCTTCAGAAAAGCAGGCAGTACAAAAAAGCCTTACGCAAGCCGGAAAAAAAGTTGTGCCGATCACGCCCAAGCAAAAATTTCACTTCGCAGGAAATATGCTGGAAGTTGGAAATGATGGAGGTGAAAAATTCACAGTAATGTCAGAAACAGCGCTTGACTCACTTACTATTGGACAGATTCAGCTGATAGAAAAATATTCGACGATCATAAGTCCATCCATTCCAACTATAGAAAAATTGGGTGGAGGAAGTGCACGCTGTATGATGGCTGAGATCTTTTTGCCGATGGCGAATAATTAGCGTCAGGAGATCCTCCTTCGCCTCTGCGAATGTCTTTACGCTCGGATTAAAGTTCACTGCTGTTTTGCCCTACGTGAGACTTAACTACCGGCAAAAGCAGGCACGAACGGTGGCTAGATAAACCACTCAGACGCACGTAATATTGGAGCGATTCAATTGACAGAAAAATTCTCAACCATCGTAAGTATATCCATTCCAACCCTGGAAAATTGGGTGGAGGAAGTGCACGCTGTATGATGGCTGAGGTTTTTTTACCTGTGGCGAATAAGTAGCTTCAGCAAATCTTTCTACTCCGTGAGTATCTTTACTGAAGTGGTAGAAACTGCCAATATTCAGTTTTGACTTTCGTTAGATACGAATGACGGCGAAAGTCATTCTCAAAGTTATTGGACCTCTGGGTCTACTAGCTTCTTTCTCACAAGTTCTGTTTTGTTTAATTGTGAGATGTTTTTGACAGCTTCAGCGGCTGCACTCGTTTCCTGATCTGCTGAATTAGGCTTGATTGTCTTTTTCGTTTTCATAGCTTTAAATCATTAAAGTGTTTGCGATAATTAAAAGCATTCAACAATACCTGAGCTGCTTTATTATCTGTTTCGTAAGAGTAATTTAATGATTTTTTATAGAAACAGGACAACTCAACAGTCTAAAGATTGCATGAGCATCCTTATCGAATCAGTCTGATAGACCTACGTAGTAAAAAAAGAAGAATTGCTGATTTTTACTTAGTACAAATCACTTCCCAGATATAAATGAAGAAGGCTTAAAGTAGCAAGAAATGTCTCCAAATCTTAAAACTTTAAACCCTGCTAGAAATAGGGTTATTCTACCCGTTAATAATCTATTATGTATATCCGCTTTGTTACCAGTAAAGAGCCAAGCATATTAGGATTTGGTTAACTCAAGAATTTAGGCCGCTTCGGTCACCCGTCTTCGGTCTTCTGACCGGGTGAGCAAAGAAATTTTGGTTACTGGCAAAATTACGGATAATCAGATAATCTATTAAATTCCTGTATAATTAAACGGAGATATCGCACGCAACTCAGCTTTCAACTCATCCGAAACCGGCAGATTGGAAATGAATTCTGACATCGATTTTTCAGTGATTTTGGTGTTGGTTCTCGTAAGGTCCTTCAGTGCTTCGTAAGGTTTTGGAAAGCCTTCTCTCCTCAAGACCGTTTGAATTGCCTCAGCTACTACAGCCCAGTTATCTTCCAAATCTGCGTGAATAGCTGCTTCATTCAGTTCAAGTTTACCAAGTCCTTTCAATAAAGACTCAAAGGAAATCAACATATGTCCAAGAGGCACTCCTATGATTCTCAAAACAGTGCTGTCCGTCAAATCACGTTGCAATCTTGATACAGGAAGTTTTGCTGCCAAGTGCTCCAAAAGTGCATTCGCAATGCCTAAGTTTCCTTCAGCGTTCTCGAAATCGATCGGATTTACTTTATGCGGCATAGCAGAAGAACCAATTTCTCCAGCTTTGATTTTTTGCTTGAAGTAGTTCATCGCTACATATTGCCAAACATCCTTAGAAAGATCCAACAGGATAGTATTGATTCTTTTCAATCCATCAAAAACAGCTGCAAGATTATCATAATGCTCTATCTGCGTAGTAGGGTAGCTTCTTTCCAATCCCAGAGATTCGCTCACAAACTGGAAAGCAAATTCATTCCATTTGTACGTAGGATATGCGACATGATGTGCGTTCATATTGCCCGTGGCTCCGCCAAATTTTGCAGAAAAAGGAATGTGATTTAACAACACAAGTTGCTTTTTCAGACGAACAACAAATACATCAATCTCTTTGCCCAAACGGGTAGGAGAAGCAGGTTGTCCATGGGTTTTTGCCAGCATGGGGATGTCTCTCCACTCAGTTGCCAGCACATGAAGTCTGTCGATCACGGCATCTAGCTGAGGCAAAATGATGTGATTCAAACCTTCTTTCAGCATCAAAGGAGTTGCTGTATTATTGATGTCCTGAGACGTCAGGCCAAAGTGTATGAATTCCTTATAAGGCTCTAATTCTAAAGCGTCGAACTTTTCTTTGAGAAAATATTCCACAGCCTTCACATCGTGATTTGTGATTTTCTCCGTGGCTTTGATGATGTCAGCATCAGCAAGAGAAAAGTCAGTAACGATTGATCTAAGGTTCGCGAAGAGGCTTCTGTCAAAGTCCTTCAATTGAGGTAATGGAGGTTCGCAAAGTGCGATGAAATACGCTACTTCTACATGAACACGGTACTTGATAAGGGCAAATTCAGAAAAATAGGCTCTCAAAGGAGCAGTTTTGCCAGCATAGCGTCCATCAATAGAGGTCACTGCGGTCAATGCGTTTAATTCCATCACTTTAAATCAATTTGGTTTTAGGAAGCTGCAAAGTTAATTTTTTGAGGCCAATAGTTCGGTTTTAAGCTACCTAATTCAGGAAATATCCTTCAGGAAATTCGAACCAGAGAGCCATTATCTCGGTTAAGCTTTACAAATAATCAGCAACAAGCCCAAATATTTGGCTTTGCGGGTTAATTTTGCAACCGTTTAAACAGACATAAGCTCAGATCAGGAATGTTCAATTTATTTAAGAAAAAGAAGGAGGAGGTAAAAACTCTACAGTTTTTGCCATTGAAAGTGAGAGAGGTAGTTAGAGAAACTGAAGATACAGTTACTTTATATTTTGAACAGCCGGAGCCGTTCCTTGATTATAAGCCTGGTCAATTCCTTACGCTTGTGATGGATTTTGAGGGCAACGAGCAACGAAGATCATACAGTCTTTGTACTTCGCCGTACGTAGATCCGTTTCCTGGGATTTCTGTAAAGCGTGTTCCAAAAGGCAAGTTTTCCAATTTTTTGAACGAGCGGGTTTTTCCTGGAAAAACTATCAACGTGCTGAAGCCTTTGGGCAATTTCACTACTGATTTTCACTCCAAAAACAAGAAGCATTTCTTCTTGGTAGCTGCAGGAAGCGGGATTACGCCTATCATGGGTATCCTGAAATCTGTGTTGGTGAATGAGCCAAATTCGAAAGTTTCGCTGCTTTACTGTAGTCGAAATGAGCAGCAAATCATCTTCAAAAAGGAGCTCGAATCCTTAGTTGAGAAGAATGCGGGTAGATTAGAAGTGATTCATAATTTGAGCCAACCGAGTGCAGATTGGGCGGGTATGAAAGGTCGATTGACTAAGGAAAGTATTATTGAGTTTGCTAAGAAAGCCGAATCAGAAGGAGATTTTGATAAGGAATATTTCGCTTGCGGTCCAGAGGAAATCATGGATAATGTGGTTGCTGTTTTAGATGATTTGGGCGTTGCTAGCGAAAAGGTGCACCGTGAAAGCTTCTATTCTGCAGCTGCAGATAAAGCGCATGACGATGCCGCTCACGGGATCACAGGCGGATTATTGACTAGAGATGTGACTGTGGTTTTGGAAGGTGAGGAGTTTGCAGTCACTGTTTCCCCGGATAAAACTATCCTTGAAGCAGGACTTGCTCAGGATTTGAATATGCCTTACAGCTGTCAAAGTGGACTTTGCACCGCGTGTAGAGGTAGACTTCTGAGTGGTAAAGTGAAAATGGACGAGGATGCTGGCTTAAGTCCACATGAAATTGAGGCAGGCTACGTACTGTGCTGCGTGTCTCATCCAATGACGGATGATGTAAAGGTGAACATTGAGTAATTCAGGTAATCTTACTAAAACTCCCATTTTGGAAATTCAGGAATACAAGAAGGTTTACAAAGACCTTGATCAACTTATTTTGATATTATTAATAATAGTACTTCCAATATTCGGAACGATCTATTTGTATCAAACTTCTGGTGATTTCACATGGGATATTCCCAAACTACCACTGATTGTTGGGCAGGTATTGACTGGGGCAGGAGTAGGCCTTTTATTAGCTCAATACTTACTTTTTCGGAAAAAAGTAAAGACTGTTTTCCAAACTGAAGATTTGTTGATTAAGCTAAAAATTTACGCAAAAGCTACTCGGGAACGGTATGTGATTCTTTTCGTGGTTGCGTTGATTTGTTCAGCTGGTTTACTCCTGTTCGGATCAGCTATTTATAATGCGATTTTTGCAACAGCACTATTCTTTTTCTCGTTGGGAAAACCCACTCCGGAGCGCATCAAATCCTTGCTTAAACTTAATAAAGAAGATGCTGAGATCATTAGGTTGGCTTCTAGACCCGAGTAAAGTTGGAGCAGTTAGATATTAGATTCTAGAGATAAGAACCAAGAAGCTAGAGCCAAGAACCGAGAGCCTAGAGCCAAGAAGCTAGAGTCAAGAACCAAGACCCTAGAATTAAGACATTATGACCTTGCCTAATTTTAGTTTGCATGTGATGTCTCTGATCGTTAGTGTTAATGACTAGTATAAGCCCGGTATGAAATGCTGGGCTTTTTGCATTCAGACTTTTCAGAATTCCAACGGCATGATCCGTAAGAATATAAGAGTTTACAAAACCTTTTTGATTCAGGCCTAAGAAAGAATATTTACTTAGTGTGGATAGACTTGAGCCAAATTGAGCTTCCTGTAGAAAATGGTTATTAGTCAAACTCCTGGTTTGTCTTATACCGTCTCATAGAAACGATTGGGTGGTAGCAAAGAATTGTGTTTGCCTTTGTTCGTTTCTTCGGAACGTATGATCATAGTTATGTACCAGACGTTCCGATGGAACGTGATATCAATGGGAGCTTCGATTAACTATCAACCAGTTGTCTCTAATGTATATCAAAATGTGTCTGAGTGAGTGAGTGGCTTTGCACACGTGATTCTTTATGCCTTGGATAACAAAATCTGTGAGTGACGACACGCACGGGGGACGCGAAAACCTCTATGTTCATATCGGTGATAAAAACACCACAAAAAAAGCCAACCCATACGGATTGGCCTTTCAGATAGTTTATAGCTAATTAATTCTCGATAGTAATATTTCCAGATGAAATGGATCCTTTCACCCAATTGGATGAATCATTATCAATTTCCAGGTTCTTGCCTGTGTTGATTCCACCTACTCTCAGATTTCCTGAAGAGGCTTTCAACGAGAAATTATAATCCTTCAGGTTGGAAGGAGTTTGAATCTTGAAATTGCCTGATGTACCGTTAAAATTGGTTTTTCCACTCAGTCCTGCATTCGTAGCTCGGATATTTCCAGAAGTGAATTTCATTGACCCCAAAGAACCTATGTTGCTCAACTTCGCATTCCCAGACGTAAGCGCAACGTTTAGCTCACCCTTCACCCGATCTGCAGTTAACGTTCCACTGGTGGATTGATAATCCACACTACCGCCTACATTGCTTATATCCGCATTTCCCGAAGTCACTCCAGCTTCAACGTCTCCAGATACTTTATCAATAGTAAGAGATCCTGAACTGGCTTTGATCACCAAATCACCCGATATATTTGTCGCTGTGATCTTACCAGATGAAACGCGAAGGTTTGTCCGATCTCCAACTACTTTATCAACTTCTATAGTGCCTGAGGAGTTTTTCATGTCCAGATCTATATTCATTGGCCCAGTGATTTTGATATAGCCTTTGCTTCGGGTATTTCCCCAAGATGAATTTCGAGAACTCTGCTCATGAGAAATTTTTAATACATCGCCGACAGTCACAAAGATGATGTCTTGGGTTTCATTAGTTGACTCTAGAAAAGCTTCCACTTTCACATTAGAACCTGATCCTCCGATGAACGAGACATCCAGCCATCCGCCGCTTACTTCGATTGCTTTGATGTTAGCGTAGTTTTTATTGGCGTCCACCAATACTTTTTGTGCAAAGCCGACAACTGAGATCAGCATCATGGCCATCGCCAAGCTAGATAATTTGAATAATTTTTTCATAATGTTGGTGTTTATCTGAATACGACTCCGAAGCTTAGTGCTTGAACTTCTGGGCCTAAGTTTTCTTGGAAAAGGTTATTTAAATCGTAGTTAAAAAACAAGGTGACGTCACTTACTCCTATTTCTGCACGTGCACCATAGCGGAAGTTTTCTGCGTACATATTTGACTTTTCAAACTGCTTTTGCTTGTTGCCATTTTCATCCTCATAAACATATTTCCCTCGTCCTCCGATTCTTACTCCAGCGTATCCGCCCAGTCCAACACGAAGTTTCTGGTTATTGGTAAGGAGGGTAGGGACTAATATGAAGTTGAGATAGGAAGCGGATATTTTGGACTTCGTTCCGGTGCCAGTGCCAGCAAATTCTTCCCACACGATTCCTTCTGGTTTTTTAACCGCTATCAGACTTCTGTCCTCCAGCTTAAAATTATACCAGTTTACCCCTAAGCTGGAATAAAGGTGGAAATTCTTCGATACCTTAGTTTCCCCAGCCAAGTTCAGCGCGTAATACCAAGACCCCCAAGGTTTTACTGTTGGAATTCGGTCAGATGGTGTCACTTGGCTAATCCCTAGTTCGGCATCCAATCCTGCTGTAAATCGTCTTCTTTGATGAATGTCTTGGATTCTTACTTCATCATTTTCTTCTATATCGAGAATCCATTTCCCATCTTCTTTCTTTTGATATGTCCAGGTGTTTCCAAAGACTGAGATGATTTTACTTTTGGTATAAATCACCGTGTCGGGCTCGCCCTGAGCAAAAGCCTGGCTTAGGCATAGGACAAAGAATAGTAGTGGTAGTAGGGTAGTTTTCATTATTGAAAGTTTTTGAAATGGCTTCTGAATCTATTTTTAAAATACTATTCCAAAAGTGATCGGGTTAAGCTCTGGTCCTTTTCCTTCCTGAAACAATTCATTCAAGTCGTAGGTGGTGAAAAATTTCACTCTTCCAATTCCAAGTTCTCCCCGGATACCATATCTTAAATTCTGAAGATAAAGTCCAGTGTCTTGCTTGTCTTTGTGACGGGCAGAACCACCTAACTCATTGTAGACATACTTGGACTGACCACCAAGTCGATATCCTGCATATGGGCCTGCGGCAATTCGTACGCCTCGCGCGCCATTATCATTCATTTTGCCAAAGTCCAGCTCCAGAAGCGTCATCGCGGTGATGTAGGAAGCAGAAACTTTACTTTTGAATCCATCCACATCTGTACGCTGAATAAAGTCTATAGATTCATCTCCTCGCACGGCTTGGAAGTCCTTATTTTCAAACTTGAAGTTATAAAATTGAGCTCCGAGACCGAAATTCCAGTAGAATCCTTTGCTGATCCGCTGCGAAGCCATCCAGTTGAGTCCTACATTCCAGCTTCCCCAGCCTTTCACAGCGTACGGTTTGTTAGAGGTAGGGAACTTGCCATCTTCCAAGTAGTTATTCACGCCGAGATCAAGATTGAAATACGTGCGGAATGAGGGGTCATTTTTTCTTTTCATTCCTGGCTCAAAGCGGACTTTGGTGTTTTCACCTGTCTCGTCCACCAGTAATCTCATGTTCCCGATATAGACTTCTGTTTCAGCGCCATCCTCGGTTACTTTCACTACTTGCTTGGAGCTGCCGTCTTTTTTCTTGAATTCCACTATAGTGGTTTCGCCGGTGACTTCATTCTCATCCAGGTCAAGCTCTCGGATTATCTGATTGATGTTCATCAGTTTTAGCTTTTCAAAGTCTTCTTTGTTATCCACGATGATTACGATTCTTCCGGATTTCCCGAATTCTACCACTACGCTATCGCTGGCGACTTTGTGGTCTAGTGATGACACAGTTCCGGCAAATCCTATTTGCACGATTGCCATCAGACAAAATAATAGAAGGTGTCTTTTCATTTTAATTTTTCGATTAATGCGAGTTGGTGGATTTTAGTCCTCAGATCTTGATTTTCGAGTGATGATATTGGCGAAGAGGTTGTTTTTTGCATCCTGCAGTTCTGCAAATCCCTGATCTACTTTGCCTAGTATTCCTTCCACTTCATTGACAGTTTTGCCGATTCCGGCTATTAGATTTTTATCCTTTGGATCTTCTTTTAGCCCGTTGGAGTAGATTTTCACCCGATAAGCTGGTTCTGCCTCTGTGGGCTTAGTTTCTTCTGCTACAGCCTTTTCTATTTCCAACCCAGGAAGTTGCATCGGTGAGATTTCAGGAGTTTGCACTTCAACTTTTGGAGCTTCTATTTTCACCACTTTTTCCTGCTTAGGCTCCTCTTTTTTCTCTGTCATAGCGATCAGATTTTGAGAAGTGGTAGCTTCAGATTTCTGAGTTTTGGATGAGGAATCAACAGAATTAGCTTTAGCTGGAGTGGTACTAGTTGGTTTAGTTTTCAATTCCTCGGCAGCCTGCTGATTCTCTGTTTTAGATTGCTCTTTCTTAGTTTCTTGAAGTTCAATGATTTCTACTTGCGTTGGAGTATCAATTATTTCTTCAGTTTTATTGTCAGCAAGCAAAGGCTCTTCTACCGATACATTCCCTTCTCGCAACACTAAGTAGCCAACAGTGAAAAGGATTGTAAGTGAAGCCGCCGCCGCCCACCAAATTCCTTTGTAGGATTTGGACTTCTGAGGAAGCTGAGACTCCAATCTTTCCCATGCAAGAGCACTTGGTTTTACTGTATGATTTTCGAGTTTTTCTTTGAAAAACTGATCGAGATTATTTTTTTCCTTAGCCATTGATTTTCCTTTCTTTTGGTGTTTGACCGGCAATTTTTTCTTTCAAAGTATTCCTTGCCCGATTGAGCTGGGACTTCGAAGTGCTTTCGCTGATTCCCAAGAGGTCTCCAATCTCCTGGTGTGAGAAACCTTCGATTGCGTAGAGGTTGAAAACCGTCCGATATCCTACGGGGAGATTTTCTACCATTCTCATCAAATCTTCAGTTTCCATATGATTGAGTTCGTAGTTGTGATCCTGATACGCTGCATCATTTTCCATATTGACCTCCATCATCAGATGACGGTGACTTCTCAGCGTCATAAGAGCTTGCGTGACGATAATCCGCTTCATCCATCCCTCGAAACTTCCCTTTGACTGAAACTGGGGAAGTTTTTCGAATATTTTCATGAAGCCTTCGATCATCACATCTTCAGCATGTTCCCGGTCTTTTAAATATCGGATGCAGATGACCAAGAATTTTCCCGAGTATTGATCATACAGGTGGCGCTGCGCCATTCGATCGCCTTGTAGGCATCCTTGTAATAATCCTGATTCGGTTGAAAAATTGACTCTGCTGAACATTTGATATAGCTTTCAACTAGGTAGATGCCCATAGTGAAAAAATGGTTGCGTGGGTAAGTGAAAAAAAGTTAATAATTTTTGGAGAAAGAGCTTTTCAAAATTTTATATTATCGTAATAATTTTACAGTAAGTGTTTTACGTTGTTTTTAAAAGCTACGTTTTTTAGTGTTTTATATTGCGTCAAAATTAAGAATTAAAAAGAAAAGGTTTCTGTCTGATCAAATTAATTGTCATGCAGAGACTTTGGAAAGGTTGATTTTAGATTCTTAGCTGAATAAGCAACTTTGTATTAACCACAATATCAAGCGCAATGTCCACTCGTCTTCTTTTACTGTGACAGGCTGGATATTTCCTTCTCCGTCAAAAATGCTAGCGAATAGTCCACCTTCTTCTACTGTAAGAAGGGAGTGTTTGCCTGGACTTAGATTGACCGTGTATCTGCCATTTTCATTCGTTTCGATTTCGGTAATAGGCTTTGCGGCAATAGATTTGAATAATCTGTCTTCTAATTTCACATCAGAAATTTTCACCAGAGGATAGACTCGCACAGTTTTTTTTTACAGGATTTCCATTCGTTGTTTTCTCATTTTCTTGCCTTCCTGCACTAGTGTTGGCATCTGATTCCCTTCAAGGCAAGTGACCAGACCAACTACACCTTGACCGGCTGGCTGGTACGGATCGCATTGAAAAAGGGTCTACGTAAATACAGCAGCGAGAAGTAATTTAACTACTTGGTTCATGAGTTGAAGGATTGAGATTAGGATAAATATCCCTTGTTTATCAGATCCCCTCAAAAAGCATAAATGATTCCAAATAATTTGGGATAACGGTATTCCAGCCTAATTCATCTTTTAGTTTTTGCGCAAGCACAGAGGCACTCTTTTCTTCGCCGTGAACGATAAATGCAAGCTTTGGTTTTTCATTGAATCCCTCAGCCCATTCCATCAATTCGTTTTGATCTGCGTGTGCTGACAAACCTTCCACGCTGTAGATTTTAGCTTTTACAGGAACTTCCTGGCCATATATTCTTACGTAAGGTTCACCAGTTACAAGACGTCTTCCTCTGGTGCCTTCTGCCTGATAACCCACAAAAACTACCCCGTTTCTTTCATTTGGTAAGTGATGAAATAGATGATGCAGCACACGACCTCCCGTTGCCATGCCGCTGGCAGAGATGATAATTGCCTTTCCTTTCAATTCATTGAGAGTTCGAGATTGCTCTTGCTTGCGGTAATAGTGAAGCTGTGGGTGCTGAAATGGATGTTGATCCGTGTCGTCCAGCACGGCAGTAAGCTGGTGATCCTGATGAAATTCCTGGTACAGTTTAGATACGTTAATAGCCATCGGAGAATCCAAGTAAATAGGCACATTCGGGATTTTCCTCTTTTTGACCAACTGATAGAGATAGTACATCACTAGTTGGGTGCGACCTACCGCAAATGCTGGAATAATCACCAACCCGTCTCTGGAAAACACATCATTGATAGCTTTTACCAGTTCTTCTTCAGGCTTAATAAGAGTGGCGACACGATCGCCATATGTAGACTCGATCCATACCACATCAGCTCCAGGAATCAAGGTAGGAGTGAAAAGTAGCGGGTCGTGATACCTTCCCAAGTCTCCCGAGAAAACAAGTTTCTTCGTCTGGGTATCTCCTTTGATAACGATTTTGGCAATTGCCGCTCCCAAAATATGACCCGCATAGTAGTAAGTGACATCTACTGAGGGATGGATCGAAAAAGGTTTTTTGAAATTCTGAGGAACAAAAAGTGGGAAAACAGCCTCGGCATCTTCAACCGTATAAAGAGCCTCTGGATTTTCATGTCTGGAGTACCCCTTTTTTCTAGCGTATTCAGCCTCTTCTTCCTGGAGTTTTCCAGAGTCTAATAGCAAGATCTTAGCAAGTTCTGCGGTGACAGCCGTGCAATAAATGGGTCCCTTAAAACCATCCTTTACCAGCTTTGGTAGGTATCCGATGTGATCCATGTGTGCATGGGTGAGAACTATCGCTTCCATGTCGGTAGGATGCATGGGGAATTTGTCCCAGTTTCTAAGGCGCAGTTCCTTTCTTCCTTGAAAGAGTCCGCAGTCCACCAGGAATTCAAAATCTCCCAGATCCACTAAATATCGAGAACCAGTCACTGTTCCCGCTGCTCCTAAAAACTTTACGCTTACATCCATGTTCTTTTGGGTTTAATCCAAAATATACAAAACGTTCATGAATAGGGATTTTTCAAAACGTGATGAAATGAAAGTTTTTTAAACGCAAAGTCACAAAGTATTTGTCCCAGCGATAGATTAAGGATTAGTCCTAATTCCGCATAATTGATTATTGATCGTGCCGTTGGCACTCTTCATAGACACGCTTCAAACATAAAACCCAGAATTGCATTCTGGGCTTTTATTGGCCTTGCCGTTGGCAAGGGTTTGGGAATTTATCAAGGTCTTTTGCCAACGGCAAAACCCATATCAGCCCCGAATACAGTGAAGCGAAATTCGGGGTGAGGAAGCCAAGTTGAAGTCACCAGAGTGCCAAGGGCACGAACTGATTTTTCCATTTTCTCACCGACCTTTGCGACTCAGCGGTCAATGCTGTAAAAACGATCAAAAAAAAGGCACCCATTTGGATGCCTCTTTGCTTAGTTAAGTCCTGCATTGCTATTTGTAGGAACTTTGCTTTGATTAAATTTTATTTTGCTGATACTGTCGAGTTGCTCTCGATTGAATTCTCCAGTATCCGGTTCTTCTACTTCAAAATTTACTCCTTCTGAATTTTCTTCTGAATTTCCATCTTCATCCAGTTCCACTTCCTCTATGCATGTCAGACAAACCAAGCCTTGGGAATTGAACGCCCAAATCGTATTTTGAGAAATGTCATTTGATCGATATCCATTTCTATAGATGGTATTTCTCAGAATCTCTAGAAGAGATTTTTCCATGATAAATGGTTTTTCGTAAGGAATCTCAAGGAATAAATTCAATTTTTGATCACGGAATGTGCTAATATTTGAGATGTCGTAGCCTTCGTCAAAGGTGATCATGGAATCCAAGACAGTATAGTTGTAGCCTATCATTTTGGCATTGTTCATCGCTTCTGCCTTAGTTTTTCCTCTGGAAAAGAAATCTTCCCGCAGTGTCACCAGACTATCTGATGTGCCCTCAAGCTTCAGGTTCACATTGTTGAAAGTAGATTCTTCACCGATTGGATTCAGTCTCAGTATCATGATGCCTTCAGTGACCGGAATAGTATTTTCTATTTTATGCCAGTTTTCCTCCTTGAACTGTGCCACGATCAATGGGATCTGGAAGGCACAGATTCCTACACATAGCAACCATAAACCTAGTGCCACGAAGCCGAATCTTGCTCCTATGAGGTTTTTTTGCATCAAGACACTCAATCCTAAAAGAATGATAATGATACCTGGGATGACCAAGAGGAAAGATGCTCCGACTACCAGCCATATTGGAACAAGGTTGGAGAAAAGCTCTACCGGGAAATTGTCCATCAAGACTCTGTAGTCATCATTGGTAAATACTCCCATGTAAACTGCCAGAGTCATTATCGGTGTGATCGTCAATCCCAATCCTATAAAGAATACAAACAAGCCGAAGATCACCCGGATCACATTTAGAAAGAATCTTCCCAAAGGTCCCAAGGCAGTTCCAATAGCTTCGATCACTTGTCCGATTATTCTAAAAGGTGTCATGAGAATTTGTCTGGTTCTTGATTCAGGTGCTTTTGGGATAGGATTGATATTTTCCTTAATAGTAGAGTCAATATTGTCCAAGGTGATTTCTCCGCCTTTCATTCGAATACGCTCAGTGATGGAGCTTGCTACGGGAGTGATAATCCATAGGATCAGATAAATAAGAAAGCCCGATCCGCCAGCTAAAATCAATAAGGCTAAAGCTAGTCGTGTATAAATCACCTCTACACCGAAGTAGGCTGCCAATCCGCTTGCTACACCGCCGATAACTTTGTCATCAGGGTTTCTATAGAGTTTCTTGATGTTTTTGTCCTCTTCTAATTCGTAGGAAACCGGCAAAATAATCCAGAGAACGATGTAGGCTATTGCTGCAAAGAACCCAAAACCAAGGTGGAGTCTAAAGCTATCAAAAGGCCAAATTTCCAAGAATTCATAATTTAACCTCAGATTCCCACTGAAAAGCAGCAGAATTGCGATCAGTCTGGTCCATAGTGGATCTATCTTGAAGTAATGCGCGATTCCCGCACAAACTCCGCCGAGGATCTTTCGGTTTTCAAGCCGAACCAGCTTCTTGTAACCTCCTTTGTCAGAATCTGGTGGAGTGACGTATTTGTAGAAATCCTGATCATTTCTAATATTTTCTTCATCCAGATCTACATCAGATTTCTCATCATCTACAGAAGCAAAATCCGCAATTGTCCCCATCTTCTCAATGAGTTTATCGACGTTCTCTGCCGTGATTACCTGCTTGTTATTTTTCAGATTGCTTAGAAAGATCTCTGCAATTCGATTTTCAATATCAGATAGAATCTCATGATTGTCCTTATAAGAAGAAAAGTGCAGGTTGATCGCATCCAGGTATTTGCGGAGTGTTTCGTAACCGTCTTCTTCGATGTGGAATAGAATCCCACTGATGTTTATACTTATAGTCTTTTTCATCTGTTTGTCATTGATTTTTTATGGTCAGATGGAATCTCGCTTGATAGAGAGTTGCCGCACTGTGAGATACTTAGTGTCATGCTCGATTTCATGTGTTATTATTTTCTTTCAAAGGCCACTACCTGTCCCGATATATCGGAATGGAATCTCGCATTTCGGATAATCTTCTCTCTGTTTATTGCCTGTAACATGCTCGATTTCATGATCAATTCTTTGAGGTGATGAGAAGAGTGGAATTGACTAGTGAATCCCAGGTGGTGGAAAGTGTGCCTAGAAAGGTTTGCCCTTCTTCCGTGATGGAGTAATATTTCCTCGGAGGGCCCGATTCAGATTCTACCCAGCGATATTCGACTAATGAGGCAGACTTCAGACGATTGAGCAATGGATACAGCGTCCCCTCCACTACGATCATATGAGCTTGGGTAAGTTCCTCTATCAGATCTGAAGTATAAACCTCGCCTCGGGAGATGATATGCAATACGCAAAACTCTAAGAGTCCCTTGCGCATTTGAATCTGTGTGTTGGCAACATTCATTAGTAAGGTGATTATGTGTCAATGTTTCGAGAAATTCTTATTTGCGTTCCTTCTTGATAAAGAAAAATGATACCAATCTTTCCCAAGCTACCTTGTATAACCTAATTCCTTGTGATAAACAGGTAGTAGGTATAGGGATATATGGTAAAAAAGTGCCTGAATTCACTTAAATCGTTGATAGATATATTTGTGTGCTGACGTGAAAAAATCACTATGAATAAAAAGGACCATTTCAATGTTCCTAGAATGTTAAATTTCTGAACATATTTATGTGCGAAGGCGGACAGGTATGTGAATGATTTTCAGGAATTCTAGATCGAATTAAAATAGGGTTAAGAAAATAGTTTATTTTGTGGGGTGAATTATAGAATTAAGGGACAGTATTTTTTGTGCGTAGTGCTTTTGTTATTTTGGACTGGCCATGCTGGGCTGTTTTCACAGGATTTGGCTCCCAAATATTCCAATGAATTTCTGAGTATAGGAGTAGGGGCGAGAGCTCTGGGCATGGGCGGAGCGCAGGTGTCCGCGGTACGCGATGTGACTGCGGCCTATTGGAATCCGGCAGCATTGATGGGCATTCAGCATGAGTACGAGTTTAGCTTGATGCACTCCGAGTACTTTGCCGGCGTGGCACAATACGATTACTTGAGTTTTTCTACGCCCATCAAAGACCAAAGCCAAGTGGCCATTTCTTTGATCCGATTTGGGGTGGATGATATTCCGGACACGCGATTTCTATACGATGCCAATGGCGCATTGAATTACAATAACATTCAGTTCTTCAATGCCGCAGACTATGCCATGCTTTTGAGCTATGCGCGGGATCTTTCTGATAATTTCAAAGTGGGTATGAACGTCAAAGTCATCCACAGAAACGTAGGGAAGTTTGCCCAAGCGTGGGGTTTTGGATTGGATGTAGGTGGAATCTACGTGAAAGATAAACTGACAGTCGGATTGATGGTGCGTGACATCACGACGACTTTCAACGCTTGGTCACATAATGTGGAGCTGGTTCGTGAGATCTACGCCCAAACAGATAATGAGATTCCCGTCAATTCCGTAGAGCTGACTTTGCCCCGAGCAATTTCGAGTGTGGCTTATACTTGGCAGATCGGCAAGCAATTCAGTTTGCTGACGACCTTGGATTTGGATATGACTTTTGATGGGAAGAGAAATACCGTGATCAGCACTTCGCTATTGAGTATTGACCCTCGATTTGGTCTGGAAGCAGGTTTTCAAAACATCGCATTCTTACGTGCCGGTATCGGGAACTTTCAATACATCAAGGATTTTCAAGGAAAAGAAAGCTTGAATATGCAGCCCAGTATGGGGATTGGCGTATTTATAAGTGAGCGATTTCAAATCGATTATGCACTTTCCGATATCGGAAATGTATCCGAAACACCCTATTCTCATGTATTTAGTGTGAAAGTGAGTTTGGAGAAATTAGATCCTGATTTCAGGAAATTTAAAAGCTGGACAGAAAAATGATAAAAAAACTAGGCCTCGTTTTTCTGATATTCATCATGCTCTCAGCTTTTGCTCAAGCTCAGCAGCCAGTTTGGTACAACTACGACCAGATCTACTATAAAATTCCTACGGCATCTGACGGGATTTACCGTATTCCTGCGGCTGCACTGAGTAGTTCGGGCATCAATCTGAACGGCTTGGATCCAAAGAATATACGTCTTTACCATCGGGGTAAAGAGGTTGCGATTCATATTGAAGGAGAAAATGATGGGAAGTTTGATGCAGACGACTACATAGATTTCTATGGAATGAGGAATGATGCGACGCTGGATAAATTGCTTTATTCGGATTTTGAGCAGCTTCCAAATCCTTATTTCAACACTACGTCTGACACGACTGCTTTTTTCCTCACGGTAGCTACTGGCCAGAGCGGAAAGCGAATGAATCTCCGAACTGCTCCAGAGGCATCTTTGCCAGTAGCAACCAGCTATTCTTCTGAAAAATTGTTGGCTTTGGGTGAGCAGTATTCGCTAGGAATCGGATATGCTTTTGATTTTAGGTTATCCAAATTCGATCAGGGGCAAGGCTGGATGTCGGCTGTGATCACCAAAGGAAATACCCGTCAACTCACCTTAAATCAATTGGGAGCAATGGGAACGGGAACTGCCAAGCTGGAAATTGGATTGGTTGGCAGATCTTTTAATGCGCATACTACTCGGGTTTTGGCTGGGCCGACGGCAGCAAATCAACGACTGATCACTACAGTCTCTAGCAACGGATTTGAATATCCCCAACTTTCACTAGAGCTGGCCATGTCGGATTTCAATTCGGACGGAAGTATAGTGATCGGAGTGAATTCTGCCGGAACCGAGTCTACTGATAATGTGTCTGTGGCTTTCGCCAAAATCACCTCTCAAAATAGGGTGAGTACTGGAGATTTTGCTTCAGAGCTTTTTATTTCCCCTCCGGGAAATCAGCGAATCCAACTCACACAGGTTTCGGGTACGTATTTAGCAGTGGAGATTTCTGATCCTGAAAATCCTCAGAAAGTGGAACTCACCAAAAACGGGCAAACGCTGTCGTTTAGATCTTCAACCGCAAATGACTCCAGTAACGTGTGGGTGCAAAATGAGGAAAACATCATTTTAGCATCTTCTCTGGAGCGCGTGAAATTCAGAAATTACCTAGCCCAGCCTGCCAATTACATTTTGGTGGGACATCATGTGCTGGAACAACCCACTACCCAATTTGACAATCCCCTAAAAGCCTATGCCGAACATAGAGCTTCGCCTGCGGGTGGAGGTTTTGATACGCTGACGGTGAGAATGGCCGATTTGTACAATCAATATGCCTACGGAGAGTATTCGCCTGTAGCGATTTATGAGTTTTTGAGAGCGTATTACCCTGTTCACAAACCTACACATATGCTTCTTGCTGGAAGAGCCTTGGCTATGTTTTCCACTGCCCGTTCGGGTGGAGTGACTTATTTCTACAGAAATAACCCTGCTGCATTTAGCTTTCGAGATCTGATTCCTGCCGGAGGATTTCCTTTTTCAGATAATATCTACACCCTGGATTTGGACCCTTCCAAGCCACTTGTTCCCGCGCTGGCAGTTGGAAGGATTCCTGCCAGAAATTCTCAGCAATTGGCGGATTATCTGAGCAAAGCGATAGAAAAGGATGCGGTCGGGATCTCAGGTTCCTGGCAAAAAGAGTTGATTCACCTCAGTGGCGGTGAGTCAGAATTTGAATTGGAAAGGTATTTCAATTTTATGAATGGCTTCAAGACAATTGCCGAAGGTCCTTATTTAGGGGGAAATGTCACGACCTATAGAAAGCGATCCAACTCAACCATTGAGGTAATTGACATCACAGGTGATCTGAATGAAGGCCGGTCGATGCTTACGTTTTTTGGACATGGAGCTCCTACGGTGATCGACATAGAAATTGGTTTTGCTTCCGACCCAACGTTGAATTATCAGAACAAAGGGAAATATCCCATTATGCTCTTCAATGGATGCGACTATGGAAGTGCATATGGCAATAGTTACACACAAGGAGAAGATTGGGTGATTACGCCAGACAAAGGTGCTATTTCAGTATTGGCTAATTCATCCATTGGTGTGGATGTCTATTTGCGAAGGTATTCTGATTTGTTTTACAAAAAGGCATTTGCAGA
>Ga0105053_10000441_pt1 | contig 63270 bp, 63 predicted proteins | sample BON01_FD_78093 | JGI IMG/M metagenome (GOLD analysis project Ga0105053, IMG submission 78093) | Freshwater microbial communities from Lake Bonney liftoff mats and glacier meltwater in Antarctica - BON-01 | ecosystem: Environmental > Aquatic > Freshwater > Ice > Glacier meltwater | place: Lake...
CATGCAGGTGAAAGAAGTGGCGCGTGTCAAAAACCACATCCATGGATTCATCCGCGAGCCAATCAAAGTGAATGCAGAGCAGTTGATCGGCGAGGTGCTGGATCGGATCTCCCGGAAAAATTTTGGTTTCAGCACGTTTCCTGTGGTGGATGAAAATGACCGGCTGCTCGGGCTTCTGCCGGGAAGTTGTGTAAAAGAGCGGTATCGCGCGCGCACGGTGCGTGAGGCAATGACGCCGCGCGCGGAAGTTTACTCAATGCGCGAGGCGGAGATCAGGGACCATCCGATTGAGGCCGCAGATCGGTTTTTCACGGATCATCTCGGAATTCATAAACTGCTCATCGTCGATGATGACGACATCCTGTGCGGATTGTTTACCTTGAGTGATATCGAGCGAATTGACGAAGAATCAAGCCGGAGCGTGAAACCCGCCAGGGACGCCCGGTTCCGCTTGCGCTGTGGCGCCGCAGTAGCATCCCATCGCCATCCCGATGGCTCGCTGGATGTAGAGCGAATCGTGTCGCACGTGGGACGCTTGGTTGACGAGGGGGTTGATGCAGTGGCAGTTTCCACGGCACACGGTTTTTCCAAGGGCGTCGGAGACTCGGTGAAACTCCTGCGTGAACAATTTCCAGACCTCACGCTCATTGCCGGCAATGTCACCAGCGCCGAGGGCGTGGCGTTTCTCGCCGGCGCCGGTGCGGATTGCATCAAAGTGGGGCAGGGGCCCGGGTCGATCTGCACGACGCGTGTGGTCGCCGGCGTGGGGATTCCGCAAATGACGGCGCTTTACGTCAGCGCCCGGGAGGCGGCGAAGCATGGTGTGACTGTGATCGCTGACGGAGGCATTGCGAAATCCGGGGATATGGTGAAGGCACTCACGCTTGCGGACGCGTTGATTTGTGGCGGGCTGCTTGCCGGTTGCGATGAAGCGCCGGGCCGGATTTTGGAAATCAACGGAAAGCTCTACAAACAATACCGTGGCATGGGCAGCCGGGAAGCGATGAAGGAAGGCTCGGCATCCCGTTACGGGCATGACAAAAAAGATGCCCCGTCCAAGGCCGCGCCGGAAGGCATCGAAGCGCTTAAGGAAGCCGTGGGGCCGCTCGATGGTGTGCTGCGCGAGCTCAATGGCGGCATCCAATCCGGCATGGGCTATCTCGGCGCCCGCGACCTCGCTGCGCTCCGCACCAATGCCCGGTACATCCGCGTCAGCCCTGCCGGCCAAAAAGAAGCGGCGCCGCACGATGTGATTACAGTGAAAGCATCCACCACGCCCTCCAACGAATAGTCGGGACGCCGCGACGGGTTTAACTTAACAATTTTCGATTTAAGACATGGCACTCATTCCATTTTGCAGTCACCTCATCGCCGACACAGGAATCTCCACGGGAGACGAGGGGAAGGGGCGGTTGATCCTCGAAATCATTGACGAGCTTCGGGAATCCACGGGAGATCCAGATGCGGTCGCTGCGGTGATGAAAGTAAACGGTGGCTCGAACTCCGGGCATTCCGTCGGTGATGTGAAGTTGAACCTGATCCCAGGCGGGGTGGTCGATGCGACGCTGCCGCATTTGCTCATTGGATGCGGAGTGGTGGCTGATCCCCGAAAGTTTCTATGGGAGGCCGCGTATGCTGAGTTGCACGGTCATCGCACCTTGAATCGCTTACGGATCGACGAACGGACACTGGTCTCGGATTTGTCGCACCGGTTGCTGGATCTCGCATGGGAGGATTACCGCGTCCATGTGCTGAAAGAGGATCCGCGCGGCTCGACGGGGAGGGGGATCACGCCCGCATACACCGATGAAATCACGCAAATGCAGATTACGTATGCCGATTTCCGCGCGGGAAAAGCAGTGTTCGCGCGTAAGCTCGGGCAGCGGATTGATCGCGCGCTTCGCACCATCGAGCACGTCTGTCAGCTCCGCCCCGGTCGGTGGATCGAATTACTTGAAACCCTGACGACTGCGGAAACACGTGCGAATCACGAGACGATTGATGCCGGGATTTTTGAGCGTGCGGAGTTCGATTTTACACGGTTTGCGGGTGATGGGCCATTCCAGCTCAATACGGATTTGCTCATCGAAACCGTGTGGCAGGCGGGGCAGACGCTTCTGCCTTGCATCACGGACGTGCGCGAAATTGTGCTGGGGAGCCTGGAGGCGGGGCGCAGTATTATTGGCGAGTTTGGCCAAGCTTACTGGTTGGACAAGCGGCATGGATTTCCGCCCAACGTCACCGCGTCGCATACGTTTACGCCGGAGTTTTTTCAGTCCGCAGGCATCCCTGTACAGCCGGTGCACACGATCGGATGTTGCAAAGCGTACGATACGAAGGTCGGAACACATGTGTTCCTGACCGAGCTCACCGACGCTCATCCGCTTGGGCGTGCCTTGCGGCGCATCGAGTTTGGCTCGACCACCGGACGCCAACGCATGGTGGGGTGGTTTGACGCGGTTGAGAAAGGCGATGCGTTGCGCTACGGCGGATATCAGGACCTCGCGCTCAATAAGCTCGATGCGCTGTCGTATGGCGGTGATTGGCAAACGGGGGAACTTGCGATTTGCGTGGCATATGAAACAGCCGACGGCACTCGAGTCCCGCATGTGCCGCGGGATGACACGTTTCGGCGAACGTTGAAGCCGGTGTATCGGACTTGCCCGGGGTGGTCCGAAGACCTCTCGGGGATCCGAAAATTTGACGACCTCCCAAGCAACGCGAAGCGCTACGTCAGCGAAGTTCTGTCAGCAATTATCCACGTGGCTTACGGTGAGCACCGCCCGCGAATCCTGCCCAATTTGAGATACATCGGTGTCGGACCGCTGAGGAGCCAGATCATCAAAGACGTGCCTGCCACGGAAGTCCTGATAGCGGGTGTGTCGAATTAAAACCCGCGCGTCGTTGCTTGCTTGCACCTCACGGCTGTGGGACGCTCCGGACGTGCGACAAATGGGTGTCATTTTGATGTTGTTTCTCATGCTGCAGCAGGCTGGTCAGTCAGCGCCTTGGAACATCCAACAGATCGACGGGCGTGATGCGGTGCCGGTCGAGCAGGTCGCGGGATTTCACAGATTGGGACCCCCGGTGACCAGCGAGAAGAGCGTCTCCGCAGCTTCGGGAAATTTTTCTATGCAGCTCAAGATTGACAGCCGCGAAGCGATCTTGAATGGGGTACGGCATTGGTTGTCTTTTCCTGTTCGCACCAAGGATGGAACAGTCTGGATCAGCCGAATGGATGTCGCACGCACGATCGATCCGGTATTCCGTCCTGCCGGCATTGAGGGCTTGCGAGCCTTCGACACGGTGGTTCTGGATGCGGGTCATGGAGGGCACGACAGTGGAGCTGCCAGTCCGCTGGGCGTGGAGAAAGAATTTGCCCTCGATCTCGCGCGGCGAGTGAAGACGCGCTTGGAGAAGGCAGGGCTGAAAGTAGTTATGACACGCAATTCTGACGTCTTTATTCCTCTGGAATCCCGTCCAGCGCTTGCATCCCGCCACGCGCGCTCTATTTTTGTCAGCCTTCATTTTAACGACGCAAGCTGGCGTCCGGCAGCCAGCGGAATGGAGATTTTCTGCATTCCGCCGCGGGGAACCCCGCCCACAGGACAGGAAAAGACGCTCGCGAGAGACCTCCAGGCAGTGCCAGGGCATGATCTGGAGCCGCAGAATTTTGCACTCGCGAATGCGATTTTTCATTCCATGCGAGGCCAGGTTTCCTTGGTGGATCGCGGAGTGAAGCGGGCACGCTTCAAGGTGTTGCAGCTCGCAAACGTGCCTGCGGTGCTTATTGAGGCGGGATTTTTGACCAATCCTACTGAGTCTCGAAAAATCGCTGCCGTGTCGTGGCGCGACACCATGGCGGACGCAATTTCCGCGGGGATTCTGGAATATCGAAAACTTGCCAGCCACAAATCCGCGCCGCGCACGGCGGTGCAATGGGGTGGGCGGGCAACTACGGATTTCATCACCGAGGAATAGCGTGTGGGTAACGCGGTCAAGGAATGAAAATTGCACTAATACGGCGTGGGTATTCCTCTTCGGGTGGAGCCGAAGCTTACCTGCGGCGATTGGCGACGGGCCTCATAGCCGCCGGACATCACCCCGTGCTCGTGACAACCTCGGAGTGGCCGCTGTCGGCTTGGGTGAACGACGCGATACGGCGAGTCGATGCGGGTGGACCGGAGCGATTTGCTGAGTTGGCTCGCCGCGCTTCAGGGAATTGCGACGTCGTGTTCAGCATGGAGCGGATCGGGCGCTGCGACATCTACCGCGCCGGGGATGGTGTTCACCGTGTGTGGCAGTCGCGGCGGCGCGCTTTCGAGCCGATCTGGAAGCCATGGCTGCGGATCTTCAACCGGAAAAATACGGCTCTATTGCGGCTTGAGCAGGAAACATTTTCTTGCGAAGGAGCCCGATGGGTGATCGCGAACTCGGTCATGGTGCATGATGAGATATTAGCAAATTTTGATTATTCCCGGGACCGCGTTGCGGTGATTCCAAACGGCTACGATCCTCCCGGTGGTGATATCATTGGAGATCGGGCGGAGACGCGAGCACTGAATCACATCCCGGACGACCACGCGATGATCCTCTTCGCTGGGAGTGGCTGGGAGCGTAAAGGTCTGCGATTTGCGGTGAATGCTGTAGAAAGGATGTCGAACGTCACCTTGGTTGTCGCGGGGAAGGGGACATGGCGCGGGCCGATTCCTGAGAATGTCCGACTGATTGGTCCCGTCAAAAAAATGCGAGACCTGTATGCAGCAGCGGATGTTTTTGTAGCTCCCACGATTTACGATCCCTTCTCGAATGCCTGTCTGGAGGCATTGGCCGCAGGACTCCCGGTAGTGACAACCGATGCAAATGGATTTTCGGAAATCCTTGGCGAAGGAATTCACGGAAGCATTATTCGAGCCGGTGATGGTCTCGCATTGGAAGCCGCGCTTGAGCATTGGGCGGCTCAACGAGGGAATGCGACAGTGAGAGCAGGGTGCAGGAAGCTTAGCCAGGAATATTCTGAGGATCGCAACCTGCGGTCAACACTCGATGTGATTAATCGCGCAGCAGGGCGATAGCTACCGCATCGGTATCCGAGAGGTCTTCGAAAAGAAGGTCCGGTGAGTGAGCGCGTAATTCTTCGATCTGATATTGGCCAGTGGAGATGGCAACTGTTTTGGCACCTACAGCACGTCCACATTCAATGTCTCGCGGAGTGTCGCCGATGACATAGATCGCCTCGGGCGGAAAATTTACGCCATGACGTTCCAGCGCGCGCGCATGTGCAAAACGTCCGAGCTCGTTACGATCATGATGGTCGTCAGCGAAGGCGCCAAATTCGAAAAAATCCCAGACGCCATAGTGGGTAAGCTTGATCTCGGCGCCCCGGCTCAGGTTGCCGGTCAGCAATGCTAAAACGCACCCAGGCTCAGATTTCAATCGCTCCAGTAACGCGACGATTCCGGGCAGCACACGGCCAGGATGCGTCCCCATACGTGGCTTGAGGTGATGCAAATAGGCATCGAGTAACGCAGTAATATTTTCGGTTGATTCTGCGAGGTTGTGCTTTCGCAGAAGCAGCCGTGCGATGGCGCCGTCGGTCCCGCCCGCCAAGGTAATGCCCGAGAGATCTTCGGTTACGCCAAATCGATCCACCATGGCGGCGATGAGTGCACTCTCACCCGCACCTCCGGAGGTAATGAGCGTGCCGTCGATGTCAAAAAGCAAGAGGCGGCCCCGGAATTCCGGAGGCTTACTCGTTGGCATCTTCCTCGTCGTCGTGCTCTTCTTCCTCTTCTTGGAAGACGTCGCCTGCCTTGCTGAAACGGCGTTTTCGCTTAGTCGCAGGAAGCGGACTCAATGTCATTCCCAGAGAACGACCAGTAAGTTTTGGCTCCATATCGACATGAGCCATCGTGGAGAGGTCGTCTTTGATGCGCAACATCACAGCCATTCCGATTGCCTGGTGTGCCATCTCGCGGCCCCGGAATTGCAAACCAATTTTCAGCTTGTTCCCTTTATCGAGAAAGTCTTCTGCACGGCGCACCTTCGTCATGTAGTCATGCTCGTCGATGTTGGCACGGAATTTGATCTCCTTCACCTTGCTCACAGTCTGCTTTTTCTCCTTCTCCTGCTTTGCTTGTTCGTAACGGAATTTTCCGTAATCAACGATGCGACAAACCGGAGGATTGGCTGTGGATGCAACTTCGACCAAATCAAGGCCGAGGCTCTTCGCCTTGCGCAGTGCGTCTTCGATCTTGAGGACGCCGAGTTGCTCATTGGTGGCGGCGATGACGACGCGCACCTCACGAGCGCGAATGCGATCGTTGATGCGGTGGTCGTAACGTGGAGTTACAGGAGCTCGGAATTTAATGGCTATGGCAGTGTGTGGTTGAGGTGAATAAAACCTGATTGGAAAAATTGAGATCTGCGGAAAAGCGCAGCGAAGATGCAAACGATCCAACGAAAGCGATCAGGAACACGACACCGCTTTTCCCCTGCCGTGACTGGAGGGGCTGGATGATGATGTCGTGGATCAGGTTCAAACAGGCGAAGTGGATTCTTAGAACATCGGCGGTCGTATGCCCGATGGACGTTCTTCGCTTTACGGGGATTGTATTTATCCTGCAAGTCGAAATTTAATTTCAATTTTTTAACGAGCCATTGCGCGGAGCCCCTTTCGTCTGCGATAGTATGAAAGTGGATATAGAAAATTTTTCTCAAGATGACGTGTTAGCAGTGTTGAAGAATGTGAAATACCCGGGATTCAGCCGTGACATCGTTTCCTTTGGCCTGGTGAAAGGGGTTCTGATCGAAGGTGCGGAGGTTGAGGTTCAACTCAATCTTTCCACCAATGAACCCAAGGTGGCTGCCGAGATTCGTGACCGCTCGGTCGAGGCCCTGCGGACACTAAAAGGAATTTCGGACGCCCGCGTGAAGATTGATATTCAAGCTCCGGCAGCTCCTGCGGGAGCTACGGGTCCACAGAAAATCGACGGAGTGAAACATATTATTGCAGTGGCCAGTGGCAAAGGCGGCGTGGGAAAATCCACGGTTGCGACGAACCTGGCGGTGTCGCTTCAGCGAGCGGGTGCGCGGGTAGGGTTATGTGATTGTGATCTCTACGGACCCAGTATCGCGCTGATGTTTGGCGGAAATGACCGACCCATGGCCGATGACGAAAACCGGATTATTCCGATCCAGCGCTTGGGAATCCAGCTCATGTCGATGGGGTATCTTGTCGAGGATGCCTCGCCCGCTGTGCTGCGGGGTCCCATGGTGACGCGCTACACGCAGCAGTTTCTCAAACAAGTCGCCTGGGGAGATCTGGATTACTTGATCCTGGATCTGCCGCCGGGAACGGGTGACATACAATTAACCATCGTGCAAACGGTGGCGTTGTCCGGTGTTGTCATTGTCACAACACCGCAAGAGGTCGCATTGATTGATGCCCGCAAGGCAAGCACGATGTTTCAAAAAACTAACGTTCCGATCTTGGGGCTGGTCGAAAATATGAGTTACTTTTTGTGTCCTTCGGACGGCGTCCGTTACGACATCTTCGGCAGTGGCGGCGGGGCGCGCGAGGCAAAGCGCCTCGGAGTGGAACTGTTGGGTGAGATTCCGATTGAAATGGCCCTACGTGAGGGAGGAGATGTGGGAAGGCCAGTGGCAGGATTTGCCCCGGAAACGGTATCTGCAGCCGCATTTGAAACAATTTCCGCCCGCCTTCAAAAAGCGTTGCCGGTGTGAGCGGAGTTGACGTTTTGAGATTCTGTGGCGATAACAAAATAATCTTATGAGTGCCCCTAAAACCGAGGTCGTATTTGATCTCGTTAAAAACTCCTCGCTTTACCGCGAGTACCTGGCCGAGCGGGAAGAAATTCTTCGTCACAAGTGGATTGAAAGCGAGAAGGCTGGCAAGGATATCGGCTTTGAACGTGCTCTGCTCGACTGGATTATCAAATACCGCTCCGCATGGCGTGACGACCGCGGCAGTCAACCCCGCCAACCATCCGACGCATCCGCGCCCACTGAGCCAAAAGCGGAGGAAGCCAAGTAGATTTTGTGACTGTTCCCGATGATCGCCCGGGCACCGGCACGGTACCCCCTCCAAACTTGGTTGTAGCTATGGATGCGGACGCGATCCGCAAAGCGCTGCACCGCATCGCTGACGAGATTTGCGAACGAAATACGTGCATTGATCGCCTTGTGATTGCGGGGATTCCGACGCGTGGCGCCGAAATCGCCCGTAGGCTCTGCGATTTTATTGAGGGATGTGAGGGCCAGCGTCCGGAATACGGCTTGGTGGACGTGTCGATGCACCGCGACGATCTTGCCACGCGTCCAAAGCTCACGGCGCTGGAAACCACTCGCCTTCCCTGGGATCTTGATGGGCGCACCGTGATCCTGGTTGATGATGTGCTTTTCACCGGACGGAGCTGCCGTGCGGCGATGGATGCCATCGCCTCGTTTGGTCGTCCTGCCAGCATTCAGTTGGCTGCGCTGGTAGACCGGGGGCATCGGGAACTTCCGATCCACGCGAATTTTGTGGGTTGCAAAGTGCTGACTGAGGCGTCTGAAAAAATCCGCGTTCGCTTCGAAAACCTCGACGGCGTGCCGGATTGTGTTTGGATCGTGAAACTGTGAGCGTGCAATGGAACTCAAAAGACCTGCTGGGGTTGGACGAATTGTCAGCCGGCGAAATTTCGCTGATTCTCGATACGGCCCGCGCATTCAAAGGAGTGGGTCAGCGAAATCTGAAAAAAGTGCCTGCCCTCCGAGGCAAGACGTTAGTTAACTTTTTTGTCGAGCCGAGCACCCGCACTCGCACGTCGTTTGAAATCGCTGCGCTTCGTCTCAGCGCGGACGTCGTCAATATCTCCGCGTCCGTCTCCAGCCTGAAAAAGGGGGAATCGCTCAAAGACACGGCATTGAATCTTCAGGCGCTGCATGCGGACATTATCGTCCTCCGGCATAGCTCGCCCGGAGCGTCTCAGTTTCTTGCAACGCGGCTGGACTCGAGCATCATCAATGCCGGCGATGGAGCGCATGAGCATCCGACCCAAGGGCTGCTCGATGTGTTCACCATGCGCGAGCATTTTGGAACTATTGACGGGCTTGAAGTGGCGATCGTCGGTGACATCCTATTCAGCCGGGTGGCGCGGTCTAATGTGCATGCGCTGGTGAAACTGGGAGCCCGCGTGACGCTGGTGGGCCCGACGACGCTCGTTCCAAAATCCTTTGAGTGTCTGGGAGTGCGGATATCACACAAGATCGATGATGTTCTGGCATCGGTGGACGTGGTGAATCTCCTCCGCGTCCAGCACGAGCGGCAGCGCAAAGAATATTTTCCCAATCTCCGCGAATACACGAGTCTGTTTGGCCTTACGAAGGAGCGCGCTGCCCGCCTCAAACCGCATTGCCTCATCATGCATCCGGGGCCGATTAATCGCGGTGTGGAAATCGACAGCGACGTTGCTGATGGATCGCAGAGTGTGATCCTTGAGCAGGTGACCAATGGCATCGCCGTCCGCATGGCTGTTCTCTATCTCTGCGGTGGAGGCGCGGGAGTGCGCTGATTTTTCATGAGTAACATCACCAAAATCGCCAATGGCAGAGTGATCGATCCCGCATCCGGACGCGATGAAGTCTCGGATTTGTGGATCGTTGATGGTAAGTTCGCAGATCCACCTCAGGCATCGGAGGGGGCGCGTGAAACGGTCGACGCGTCGGGCTTGGTCGTCGCACCTGGCCTTATTGACCTCCACGTTCACTTGCGCGAGCCGGGCCAGTCGCACAAGGAAACTATCGCGTCTGGGACTCTCGCGGCAGCAGCAGGCGGGTTCACCTCCGTGGTTTGCATGCCCAATACATCACCGGTTGCCGACAGCCCGAGTGTGATCCGATGGATTCATGAGCGTGCCGGGGAGGTTGCTCACGTCAATGTTTTTTGCACCGGTGCGATTACCAAGGGCCTCGCTGGCGAGGAACTCGCGCCCATTGGGTCCATGGTTAAAGCGGGGATTGTCGCGATTACCGATGATGGACATTGCATCCAAAGCCACGAGGTGATGCGTCGGGCGCTGGAATATGCCCGGATGTTTGATCTCCCGCTGCTTGACCACTGCCAGGATTATAGCCTGGTCGCAGATGGCATCATGCATGAGGGTGAATGGAGCGTGCGCCTTGGTCTTCCCGGGTGGCCTCGAATTGGCGAGGAACTCATTGTTTCGCGAAACATTTTACTCTCCGAGTTGTGCGACGCTCCGATCCATTGCCAGCATCTGACATCGGGGGGGAGTGTGGATCTCATTCGTCAGGCCCGTGCCCGCGGGGTAAAAATTTCCGGTGAGGTTTGCCCGCACCATATCACGCTGACCGACGCCTCGCTGCGTGGGTTTGATTCTAATTACAAAATGAATCCTCCCCTGCGCACGCAGGATGATATCGACCTGCTTCTGGGCGGGATCGCGGATGGAACCATCGACATCCTTGCCAGTGATCACGCGCCGCATGCAGGCTATGAAAAGGAAGTCGAGATTGATCAGGCGCCATTTGGTATTATCGGGCTCGAAACCGAGCTCGCGTTGTTCTGCGACACGTTGGTCCACAAAACAAAAACAATCGACCTCCCGCGATTGATCGCGCTGCTTACGATCAATCCTGCCCGGCTCTTAAAATTGGATCGGGGCACACTTTCGCCTGGAGCGCCGGCGGACGTGACAATAATTGATCCCGATCTGGAGTGGACAGTGGACCGTGCGGCATCGCATTCGCTTTCGCGCAATACCCCTTACCATGGCACGACGCTGCGGGGTCGCGCGGTGCAGACTATTGTTGCGGGCAGGACCGTCTGGAAACTCGGCGCGTAATGGCATTTGATTTGCAGGCGACCGACGGTGGAGCCCGCGCCGGACTCCTCCACACACGCCATGGAGTCGTCGAGACTCCTGTGTTTATGCCGGTGGGCACCCAGGCGACGGTAAAAGCCATGACGCCGCGCGAACTCCGCGAAGTGTCAGCGCAGATCATCCTTGGAAATACGTATCACCTCCATGTGCGGCCCGGCGAAAAATTGATTCGGGATCTGGGTGGATTGCATTCGTTCATGGGCTGGGATGGTCCGATCCTCACGGACAGCGGTGGATTTCAAGTTTTCTCGCTGGCGAAGCTCCGCCGGATCACCGAGGAGGGTGTGCATTTTCAGAACCATCTGGATGGAACTCCGACGTTCATCGGCCCGGAGACGTCCATGGAAATCCAACGCGATCTCGGCTCAGACATCGTCATGGCCTTCGATGAATGTCCGCCGCATCCGTGTCCGTACGACGAAAGCAGTCGCAGTCTCGACTTGACGTTACGATGGGCGGCCCGGTGCCGTGCGTGGTGGGATCAGCAGCCACCGGAGGGGCGTCCGCTGGTTTTTGGTATTGTTCAGGGGTCCAGCTATCCGGATCTCCGGAAACAATCTGCCCTCGCTCTGCAAGAGATTGGATTTGACGGATACGCGATTGGCGGTGTCAGCGTGGGTGAGCCGGAGCCGGAGATGTTTGCTGCGGTGGAATCCGCGGAGCCGTGGTTGCCAAAAGAAAAAGCCCGCTATGCCATGGGTCTCGGCACGCCGGCCCAGGTCATTGAAATGATTGCCAGAGGAATCGATATGATGGACTGCGTGCTCCCGACGCGTCTTGCACGCACGGGAACGGCATTTACGAGCGACGGCACGATGAACTTGAAGAATGCCCCGTTCGCGCGCGATGCTCGTCCGATTGAAGAAGGATGCGAATGCTACGCGTGCCAAAATTTCACCCGCGCCTACCTCCGCCACCTCGTTAAGGCAGAAGAAATCCTCGGGCTCCGATTGATCTCCATTCACAACCTCCATTTTTACGTGGATCTCGCCCGGCGAGCACGGACTGCCATCCTTCAGGGCACATTTCAGGAATTTCGCACGGCGACAGTCGGTCGCCTCCTCGTTGGCGGAGGACGCGACGCCGAAGCACTTGAGTGAGTAAGCACACGAGATTGTCATGTTTCCGAACTTGCGGTTGTGGCGATTGGTCGCTGTAGGATGCGGGTAATTGATCGGGTTTCTGTAATCCATCGCCTCACTATTTTTTACTCTTATGTCTGACTCCATTGCCAAACGCATGTCCTTTTTGGACAGATACCTCACGCTGTGGATTTTTGCCGCCATGGGCATCGGCGTTTTGATCGGAAACTTTGTGATCTCAGACCCCGAGGCGTTTTTTGCTCCGGTCACGGTAGGAACGACCAACCTGCTCATCGCTGCCGGATTGATGCTGATGATGTATCCTCCGCTCGCGAAGGTGAAATACGAGGAGATGCCTCGCGTCTTCAAGGATACGAAAATTCTTGGTCTGTCGCTAATTCAAAACTGGCTCGTCGGGCCCGTGCTCATGTTTTTGCTGGCGATTATTTTTCTCCACAATCACCCGGAATACATGGTCGGGCTAATCCTCGTCGGAATCGCACGATGCATCGCGATGGTGCTGGTTTGGAATCAACTGGCGAAGGGAAGTAATGAATACGCTGCGGGCCTGGTGGCGATCAATAGCGTGGCCCAGATCGTTTTCTATAGCGCCTATGCATGGCTCTTCCTCGCTGTGCTGCCTCCCTTTTTCGGGCTGGAGGCGACGGTGTTGGACATCAGCATTGGAGATATTTTCTGGAGCGTGATGCTTTATCTTGGGGTGCCGTTCGCTGCGGGGATTCTCAGCCGGATGATTTTGATCCCCCTCAAGGGGGCTGACTGGTACGACGACGTCTTCATCCCTCGGGTCTCGCCTATCACCCTCAGTGCCTTGCTTTTCACGATCGTTGTGATGTTCACGTTCAAAGGAGATGCCATTGTGAGGCTTCCCTTGGACGTGCTGCTCATTGCCGTCCCGCTCTCGATTTATTTCGTCATCATGTTCCTCGTCAGCTTTTTCATGGGCCGCACACTTGGTGCGGACTACTCTCGATCTGCCACGCTGGCATTTACGGCGTCGGGAAATAACTTCGAGTTGGCGATTGCCGTAGCGATCGCGGTGTTTGGCATCAATTCAGGCGTTGCCTTTGCTGCAGTCGTGGGTCCGCTCATTGAGGTCCCTGTGCTCATTGCCTTGGTCCATGTCGCGCTGGCGATGCGTCGCCGCTTTTATCCCCGAGACGTGATCGAGGAATCCGATCGCATCGGCGAACAAAACCTCTCGGAAAAAGACCGTGCATTCATGAATTCAGCGACATGCCGAACCGTGCGTCAGGCGATGGCGGTAGCACAAAAACCGCGCAATCTTTGACCTTGCACAAGATCGTTTGCGGAGGACGTAGTCGGCTTGGATTGCCATGAAAAGTTCCGTCTATAAGACCCCTCAACTTGGTCCTCTGGTTGGCATTCTGCGCCATGGGTGGCACGGGTTTGCTTCTGGCATCTCAGCGTCCGCCCGGGTCGCGCGGAGGCGCGGGACTCCATGCGATTGGCCTGACTCGCCATGAGCGGGGCGACTGGCATACGGGGATCGGCTATCTGGTCCTCGCGCTATTGACAATGCACCTTAGCGGTCATTGGCGCTGGTTCTGGCAAATCGCCGCCCGCAAACGTTCCTAGCCGCTCGTTCCGGGGATCGCGAGCAGATTGACCTTAGTAGCCATCCTGATTTTTTAACCTGTCTCGCACGGCATTGCCGGAAACCGGCATCAAAACCGCCCACCTGCCGAGCGTGGACCGTAATCCGATCTCGATGGTCGATAGGAATACCCACGCGAACGATGGGAGCCGCGACATCGGGAGCTACAACCGCATGGCAAGCGTCATACCAGATTTCCTCCAGCTTGGCCTGATCGCCCAACCACTGATCCAGAATACTTGGTGACGCCCGAGAGCAGAAACGCGTGACTGCTTAGAGCATAGAAGCTCCGATAATCGTCTTTGGTCTTGTATTGGGGCAATTGAGGGGAGGTGAGCAAATGTAAATAAAGACGCGTATTATGCAGAAATGCGAACAACTAGTATGAGGGCTGTAATCGTAGCGGTCTGAAGCTTTCTTTCAGCCTGAATTAGGCCACTATCGTGAGAAAGTCTCCCGAGGCGCATCAAGGCAGGGGATCAAACAGCGTCCTTGTATCGTTCTCATTAAGTTCTTGATTTTCTGTGGTATCAGTCCAACTTGGGAGGGAGCAACCCACAAAGCATTGCCGCTCTGTTCGCGTTAACGCGCACAAAAAAACCATGAAAGTGAATCCAGAAACCGCAGCGTCCTCTCTCGGAGCACGCATCAAGGAGCTTCGTATCAGCAAGGGTCTTTCCATGAGGGCTCTGGCGAAAGAAGCAGGACTCAAATCCGTCGCGTTTGTGGCGGACGTGGAGAAGGGCTTCCGTTATCCATCATCGGATGTGCTGACGGCGTTTGCAGAGGCGCTGGGAATTTCACCGTCGGAACTTCGCGATCTCGACAGTCGGGCTCCAGTGCAGGAGATTCGGGACATGACGGTGAGCAATCCCGGCTGGGCCATGGCATTCCGCCGCGTGGTTGATTCGGCGCAACAAGGCGACATCACGCCGGCCGAGTTGATCCGAATCATCGAGCGACGCAACGCAGCCATCCCTCAGGAAATGTTGCTGGATCTATAGAGCGACGATAAGCATCTCTCATTATTCCAAGCGACCCTATTTCGGATCGAGGTGGTAAGTCACTGCTCCCTGGTCTCCGATCTTCAGGTGCCCGGCTTGGCGCAGTTTTTCGATCAGCGTATCGACTTCGGTGGCCGATTTCTTGCAGAGGGGCGCGAGATGACTGGCTAGCGTCTTTTTACGTTTCGGGCGGTTGTTTGTGTGCTTTTGAAGATGCTCGAGCACTTGGAGCACCAAGGCGTCCGGCCCGGGTGCGGGCGGCTTCGGTGCTGTGGAGAACGTGAGCGTCGCGTAGTCGGTGTGACGGTAGGCGCGGATGTGCCGACTTTTCAGGTGCTCGATGAGCGGGTCAAAGCCAGTGTCCTTGGAGATGATGTGAAACCAAGCGTTGGGGTCCGCCTGCACCGCTCGACCCACGTAGTAGGCAAGAGCAAAATCGAGGGCATTCTTACCCGACGAGTTCAGACGCACGAGCTGCACCGAGGACGCATGCGCGATTAGTTTCTCGACTAGTGGCGCATCCAGCTTCGTCTGCCTCGCGCCCAGAAGGAGAGTGAGATAAACTGTTTTGCTGCCGATTAGCGAGAGGTCCACATCGTGTACGTTCTCATAATCCACAAAGACGTAGTTCACGGAGGGCTTGGATTCCGTTGTGGTGGAGGATGCTTCGTGCATGGAGCCGTGAATACAACATTGCGGAGGCTGTTTTGACAGCTCAAAGGCATGGCGATTTCTTCCACTGCTTCAAAAATACCCCCTCCAGAATAGAAAGTTTGAATTTGACTGAGCAGTCAACTAAGGTCTAGTTATGAAATCCGAATGTGAATCCAAATGCCGCCTGCTGAGGATGGCGATGGAGCTCATTTGGGAGAGCAGCTATGGCTCGGTGAGTGTGGATGATATCTGCCGTGCAGCGAATGTGAAGAAGGGCAGCTTTTATCATTTTTTTCCCTCGAAGTCGGATCTCACGGTTGCTGCGATGGAGGCGGATTGGAAAGCTAAACTCCCCGGGTTGGATGCGATATTTTCGCCGCAATTGCCACCCTTGGTGCGGTTGGATCGGTATTGTGACGGCGTAATCCGGTGCCAGGAGAGTAAGCTCACCACATATGGAAAAATCTGCGGATGTCCGATGATCACCCTGGGTGGGGAGCTTAGCACTCAAGATGAAAAAATCAGACTCAAGGCTGCTGAGATCCTTCAGCGCTACCTCCGTTATCTGGAATCAGCCATTCGCGATGCCCAGTCGGAAGGCTTAGTTGCGGAAGGGAATTCTCGCGAGGTCGCGTCACGCGTTTTCTCGCTGTTCCAAGGGGCGATGCTCCAAGCCAAAGTCCTCAATGATCTCGGGCCTTTACGAAACCTGAAGTCCAACATCCTTCGGGTGCTTGATACTCGTATCGAGGCCGCCCGAGCCTGACTTTTTGATCGAAAAACTTTACTGATCAGTCAAATATTTATCACCCATGGCAAACGCTGCATCTAAAACACTATTTGATCCCATTACTGTGGGAGCATGGAATCTGCCGAACCGCATCTTTATGGCTCCACTCACTCGCGCCCGCGGCGGGAACAAACGTGTGCCAAATGCGCTGATGGCGGAATATTACCGCCAGCGATCCGCCGCCGGCCTCATCCTCACGGAAGCAACATCGGTGACTCCGATGGGTGTGGGCTACGCGGACACGCCGGGCATCTGGTCAGACGAACAGGTCGAGGGGTGGAAACAGATCACAAAGGCAGTGCACGATGCCGGCGGACGTATCGCGTTGCAACTTTGGCACGTGGGCCGCATCTCGGATCCGCTTTTCCTTGATGGGGAAACGCCGGTTGCTCCCAGTGCGATTCGCCCGGCGGGTCATGTCAGTCTCGTGCGGCCAGAAAAAGAATTTGTCACTCCGCGGGCACTCGCCACCGACGAGATCCCCGTCATCGTCGAGGCGTATCGCAAAGGCGCGGAAAACGCGTTGGCTGCAGGATTCGACGGCGTCGAGGTGCACGGGGCAAATGGCTACTTGCTCGACCAGTTTTTGCAGGACTCGACGAATCACCGCACGGACGAATACGGCGGATCGATTGAAAACCGGGCGCGTTTGATGTTGGAGGTCGCGGACGCAGCGATATCTGTGTGGGGCGCAGACCGTGTCGGCATGCACCTCGCACCGCGGGGAGATGCACATGACATGGGGGATTCGGACCCGCTCGCTACCTTTACCTATGTTGCGAGGGAGTTGGGGCACCGCAAGATCGCATTCATCTGCGCTCGCGAGGCACTGGGCGATAACCGTATTGGGCCGCAACTCAAGCAGGTATTCGGCGGTGTGTACGTGGCCAATGAGAAATTCACGCGGGAATCCGGCAATACGGTGCTCGCTGCAGGGGAGGCAGATGCCGTGGCCTTTGGCGTGCCATACATAGCAAATCCGGACTTGATCGAGCGGTTCCGTCTTGGTGCGCCGCTCAACCCGCCAATTCCAGAGAAGTTTTACTCATCTGGACCAGAGGGCTATACCGATTATCCAACCTACCAACCCAATTGAATTTAACGCTGAATGAAAACATACCAAATCGTCTCGACAGGTAACCTCGAAGGTCTGCAGCTCGCTGATCTTCCCAATCCGAAACCCGCCGCTGGCCAAGTGCTGGTGGGAGTCCGCGCTGCCTCGCTCAATTTCCGTGATCTCATGGTCATCAGCGGAAATTATGGAAAATTGGACCTTCCCTGTGTTCCGCTATCTGATGGTGCGGGTGAAATCCTCGCTGTTGGCGAAAGTGTTTCGCAATGGAAGCCCGGTGACCGCGTCGCTGGGACATTTTTTCAGAATTGGATTCGAGGAGGATTGCATCCGGGAGTGAGCGAATCTGCCCTTGGCGGTGCGATTGATGGGATCTTGAGCGAGCAAGTCGTGCTGTCTGCGCATGGTGTGATTGCGATCCCTGAACATCTGAGCTTCGCGGAAGCAGCAACACTCCCGTGTGCAGCACTCACGGCGTGGAATGCACTAGTTACGCAGGGCCGGGTGGCTGCTTCCGACACCGTCTTACTGCAAGGCACGGGCGGGGTATCCTTGTTCGGGTTGCAGTTTGCAAAAATGCATGGGGCACGGGTGATTATCACGTCCGGCAGCGATCAAAAACTGGAGCGTGCCCGGGCGCTCGGAGCGGACGACACGATCAACTACCGCACCACGCCTGACTGGGAACGCGAAGTTTTCCGCCTCACCAATAAGGTGGGTGTCACTCATGTGCTGGAAGTTGGCGGCGCGGATACCTTTGCCAAATCGCTACAAGCCCTTGCTCCGGGCGGCACGATCAGCGTGATCGGTGGCGTGAGTGGCTTTACCACGCAGGCGCCGCTCATCGAGATCATTGGGCGCAATGCCCTCATTCGTGGAATCTATGTCGGAAATCGAGAAGCGTTCGAGGCGATGAACCATGCGATTGCGCGCCATCAGCTGAAACCCGTCATAGACCGCAAATTTCCATTCGACGAAGCCGCGAGTGCCTACAAACACCTGCAGAGCGGCGCGCACTTTGGTAAAGTGGTCATCACGTTGTAGCAATACCCCCCCAAACTTGTCCTACCCTTTCACCGAACCGGCCGTGAGCCCTGCGATGAATTCTTTCTGAAGCAACAAAAACAGGACGAGAATCGGGGCGATGGAGATGAGGGTTCCAGCCATCAACATGCCGTAGTCCTGCCCATAGACGCCTTTCAGCGAGTTGATCGCCACCGACAGCGGGAACTTCTCAGGACTCTGAAGGAGAATCTGCGGACCGATGAAGTTGTTCCAGGTGCCGAGAAAAGTGATCATCAGAAACGCACCGATCATTGGCCGGACGATGGGCAGCACCATGGTGGCAAAGATGCGTATTTCACCCGCTCCGTCGATACGCGCCGCCTCGATCAGCTCCATCGGCACGCTGTTCAAAATCGACTGCCGAAATAGGAAAATGCCGAAAGCCGGAGCTATCGTCGGGAGGATCATCCCCGCATACGTGTCGAGCAATCCCAGATGATACATCATCTGGTATCCGGGTGCCATCAATAGCGGGCCGGGAATGACCATCGCCGCGAAAACCAGACGCGTCATCCATTTGCGCCCGCGAAATTCAAACTTCGCCAGCGCGTAGCCACCCATGGCCCCTCCGATCGTCCCGAGCAAAGCAGTTGTCGAGGCGAGAAAAACCGAGTTCATCGTCGCCCGCAACATGCCTAGCTCTCCGAAAAGTTTCGCAAAGTTTGCAAACGTCAGGCGATCCCATGCGATGCCAAGGAGTCCGTCTCCCCCAGGCAGAAACAAGGAATTGAAAAAATCCGCATTGCCCTTGAACGCCGCGCAAATCATCCAGGCAAATGGCACGAGTGTGAGAATCGAAAAAAAGACCAGCAACGGATACAGGAACAGCAGTGCCGTATTCGACTTTTTCATTCCTCTCCCTTATCGATGGCCGCATTGAAAAACGGAGATGAGACTCGCAATGGCACGTCCGGCGCCTGCTCGATAAATAACCGCCCGACCGGCTGATCACTGAAGTACGGGTCCGCTTCGTCAAAGACCGGCAACTTCCACAAACTCCGATCCGGCGGTATGATCGTCGATCTCCGAAACATCTCGGCGGCGAGCTCCGGCGAGCGATAAAGGAATTGCGCATACTTCCACTGCTTTTCGAACACGGCATCAGGCACGTTTTTGTTGAATCCCAGCATCGTGCCGCCCATCACGCTCGTGCGCCGACCGCCCTTCGTCCAAGCCGGCAGTGGTATCAATTTGAGCTTTCCACTCAAGCCGGGCATATCGTTTTCACAAACCCCTGCCAGCCAGTCCGGCATGATCGCCGCCACTACCTGCCCGCGCATTTTCAATGCATTTCCTGAGGCACTGAACTCCGGCGCATCAATCGCGATCCGGTTTGGCCCCGTGCACCACGGCGCAATCGTCGCCATCACTATCGCATTGACCTCGGAGTCCAACACCGGTCGTAAGTTCGCATCAAAAAAAACGCCCCCTGCCTGAAGCAAAAGTAATTGCAGCACTTCGGTGCCAGACGTTGAGAAGATAACGATCCTCCTCACTCTTTCCACCTGTCCGCTGCAGCGGCCCCATAACCCGCGCAAAATTCTCCCACGTTTCGATTTCGCTCACATCAATCCCAGCCGCCTCCACAAGATCCGAGCGATACACCAACAACACGGGATGCACGTCATGCGGCAGACCGTAAATCCGGCCATGCAGCGTCCACGGCGAAAACGACGGCGGATTGATTGTATCCGACAGGCCCTCGGACTTCAGTAAATCCGTCAAATCCCGCAGCCCGATATCCTCCCTCGGCCCAGAGATCAGCCGCGCCGTTACAATTTGCGTAATCTCAAATAAATCCGCCATCGGCGTACCCGACATAAACCCTGAGAACAACCGCCGCTCCATCGCTGGAAGGGAAAGCAGCAACGGCTCAATCCGCATCTCCGGATGCTCGCCGTTCCACTTTGCAATCAGCGGCTCATAAACTTGAAAATGCGACCGCGCAAACAACCAGAATGCATGGTCGCTCGACGATGGCTCCGGTCGCGTGAAAATAAAAACACTCGATACCACCGCGAGCACCACGATCGCCGAAAGAAAAATTACGCAGCCATTCGAACATGGGGGAAAACGTTTGAAACAGGTTATGGGGACCAGTAGTGCGTGTGCAACGCTCCCTGGGGATTGCTTGCTATTAGTTGATGACGAGACAGTCGAACACGAATCAGATTGGATTATCCGATGGCTCTAAAATTAGAGCCGGTGAGGGGGGGATTCGAACCCCCGGTAGCCTTTAAGGACTACGGCGCTTTAGCAAAGCGCTGCTTTCGACCACTCAGCCACCTCACCCGGTAGACAGATGTAAAACCGATTTCGCGCGGAGGTCAAACAGGAATCGATGCCCTGCGTTATTTTGGCCAGAGCCACGCGATGTATCCAACGTAGATGGCAAGAAGGACGACGCCTTCCCAGCGTTTCAGGACAAACCCGGAAATCATAAATGGGATCAGCAGCACGGATACGCCGAGCATGACGCCGAAGTCGATCCACGTGACACCACCCACTTCAAGAGGATGCACCAGGCCGGCGGCTCCGAGAATACAGAGCAGGTTGTAGATGTTTGAACCGACGATATTGCCGACCGCGATATCGGCCTCCTTTTTCATGGCAGCTACCACGGTGGCTGCCAACTCCGGCGTGCTTGTGCCTGCGGCCACGATGGTGAGGCCAATGACTGCCTCCGAGATCTCAAAGGTTCTTGCTAGCCCGATTGAGCCATCGACGAGGAAGTGGGAGCCGAGAATGAGGAGGAGCATTCCACCGACGATGAAGCCAATATCACTCCACATCGTCCCTTGGACTTTCGGCACGGACTCATCGAACTCTGCATGCACGGCATCAGGCGTGTGCCGCTTTGCATAGATCAGGCTTCCGATGGTATAAATAAGGATCCCACAAAAGAGGATCGCTGCCTCCCAGCGCTCCAGCAGCCCGTCGCGCAAAAAAAACATAGCGAGCAGCGAAACGGTAATCATCAGGGGCACGTCAAAGCGGATGAGCTGGAACTGAATTTTGATGGGAAAAATCAGCGCGGCAATGCCAAGGATTGCAGCGACGTTGAAGATGTTTGAGCCAACAACATTCCCGATGGCGAGCTGGCTTTGTCCGGCGAGCGCCGCTTTAACGCTGACGACTAACTCCGGCATACTCGTGCCGTAAGCGACCACGGTGAGGCCGACCACCAACGCACTGAGCCCGAATCGAAGCGCAAGCGAAGAACTTCCCTTCACCAGCCAGTCGGCTCCAAAGTAAAGCAATCCCAACCCAATTAATACCCAAAGCGAATCCAGTAGCATGGTGGAGAGAAGAACCACGGAAAAGTCGGTTTGGTCAACACTGGAACATAAAACTTTCGTTTCCAGCATCCGATTCGGTAGTTTGTCGGGATATGACTCATTCAGCCCGCGTGCGGGTGCCTGCAACGTCGGCAAATCTTGGTCCGGGTTTTGATGCCCTGGGATTGGCACTCCAAATTTATAACACGACCACGGTCATTCGTGCGGATGCGCCGCCGGGGGATGCCATGGCTGCTGCGGCGGCAGCGCGGTTTTTTGAAAAGGCGAAAGTGTTGCCATTTGGATTTGATTGGATGATCGAAGGTGACGTGCCTCGGTCGCGTGGGTTAGGCAGCAGCGTGACCGTCCGGTTGGGAATCCTACATGGATTGAACATCCTGGCCGGCGCGCCGTTGGATGAGACCGTGCTTTACCGGATCTGCGCGGAATTGGAGGGTCATCCGGACAATGCGGCGCCTGCGGCGTTCGGCGGGTTCATTGTCGCCCGGCAGGACCTCTCGTGGCAGCGCTTTCCGGTGCGGCCGGATCTTCGATTTGTGCTGCTGATCCCTGCATTTGAAGTCGAGACCGCGATGGCCCGTAAAGTGATGCCTAGCACGATTCCCTTTGCCGATGCCGTGCGCAGTGCTTCGAATGCCGCCGCGCTGGCTGCGGCGTTTGCGTCGCAAAACTACGGTTCTCTGCGCGGCTGCTTTGAAGATGGATTGCATCAGCCTTATCGTGCATCGCTGATTCCCGGATTGGAGGACGTGATTCGTGCCGCCGAGCAAGCAGGGGCGCTCGGTGGTTGGTTGAGCGGGTCAGGATCCACGATTGCGTCATGCATTGAGGGAGACCCTGCTCCGGTGATCGCTGCGATGTCTGCCGCCTATGGTGCTAGTGAATATCATATCCTCTGCGCCAGCGCTGATAACGATGGCGTCCGCGTGTTACCCGACGAGGGCGAATCGTAAATGAGACGTTGGCTCGAAGGCTTGGAGACCTTTGCCATCGACGTTATTTTGGAGCGTCGATATGGCCGGCGTGCCGATTTACTGCGGTGGATTCTCCTCGGGATGTCCGGAATCTACTCGCGCATTATTCTTTTGCGGCTGTGGTTGTACCGGACGCGTCTTTATCGCACGCATCATTTGGGATGCCCGGTGATCAGCGTGGGTAACATCACCGTCGGGGGCACCGGAAAAACCCCAGTGGTTGAGATGATCGCACGCGAACTCACGGCCGGGGGACGAAAAGTGGCGATTCTCAGTCGCGGCTACAAGAGTGTTCCAAAGCCGCTGATCGGGCGGATTATAGATAAGATATTTCGTAAAAAAGCGATCTTCACGCCCCGCATCGTAAGCGATGGGAAGTCGCTGTTGCTCGATTCCCGCACAGCGGGGGATGAGCCGTTCATGCTGGCAAACAACCTGCGCGATGTCGTCGTGCTGGTGGATCGCGACCGCGTGAAAAGTGGGCTGTATGCCATCGAACACTTTGGCAGGGACGCCATCATTCTCGACGACGGACTTCAGTATCTACGGTTGAGCCGCCGGTTGGAGGTGGTGCTCGTGGACCGCCAAGCGCCCTTTGGCAATGATTACATGTTACCGCGTGGGACGTTACGCGAGCCTCCGGCAAGTCTGCGTCGCGCGACCCATATTTTCATGACGAAATGCTCCGGCGAGGATAATTCCGCCTTGGTGGAAGAATTGCGAAAATTTAACCGAACGGCTGACATCATCGAGTGTACGCACCGGACACGGCACTTGAAAAACTTACTTTCTGGTGAGATCAAACCCCTCGAATTCTTGAGCGGCCTCACGGTCGGTTCCATTTGCGGCATTGCCGCACCTGAGAGTTTTGAGAATGCCCTTCGCGCGCACGGGGCGGAACTCAGTCTCACTAAGACCTACACCGACCACCATCGCTACACGGCCCGGGAGATCGAGCTTTTCATCCGCCGCTGCGCAAAAAGAAATATCCCGGCAATCATAACAACCGAAAAAGATGCGGTCCGCATTCCCCGGATTATCGACCCCGAGGTGCCAATCTACTACCTCAGGGTGGAGATCGAGATTCTGCGCGGGCAGGAGGGATGGCAGCGATTTTTGGATCGGCTCGTGGTTAATCAACCCATGATTGCGCCCGAGCGGCAGTTTGTTTGATCCGCCTCCGGATAAGTCGTGCTGGAAATCATTTGCGGATTTTTGGCGATTCGCGTTGACATTTGGTCACGAGTCCAGTTTGTTTGGTTCTAGAACTTCGACTCAGCGCCAGACTACCGGTCCGGCTGCGCCCCGAATCTCCACCCGCCGCGCGAGTTTTGTTCTTCACGACCTACGATCCAAGAGAGAACTGCATCCCATGCAGATATTCCGGATTGGTTACCTTTTTTAACAAGATCACCTCGAAATCATGGCCGGCCACAACAAATGGCCGAAAATAAAACGTGCGAAGGACGCCCTGGATGACAAGAGGGGTGAGCTTTTCTCGCAGTTCTCAAAGGCAATTTCTATCGCGGTGAAGCTCAGCGGTGGCAATCCTTCGCTCAACCCCGAGTTGCGCACGGTATTTATCACAGCAATAGCCCAATCGATGCTCAATGACAATATTGACAGAGCGAATCTTCGACGACCTGCTCGGCCTCCGGCGTGCGATCCAGTTTTGCATCACCGCTTAACCAATTTCCTAGCCCGCCCAATTTTAACCCAATCTTAAACTTTTTATCATGACCGACGACCAAAACTCCATAACCTCAGCGATGCTTTCTACCGAAGGAGGGAGCAGGACCAAAGCCCCAGACACTGCTGCCGATAACCCGTCTAGCGCCGAATCTGGCAAAACGGTGCGTCCGAAGCGGGTGCGCAGTCCGAGGCCAAAAAAGAAGCCCGCTGCAAAGAAAGCAGATTCTGATCCGGCCCCCGTTCAAGCTGAAATACCGACCGAGGCTCAGCAAGCGCCTGAATCTAAAGAGGTAGCTCGGCAGCAACCGGAACTGCAACCCGAGGAGCCGACTGCGAACACGCCAGTCGTTACAGCCGAGGTGTCAGCCCTCAACGAAGAGTCGGCAACCGCGCCAGAATCGACCGTAGCATCAGAAGCGGCAGCACCGGAAAGGCACTGGCATTCAAATCGACGGGACCGTCCTTCAAGACATCCTAACGACCAGCAACAAGCTCGCCCTCCGCGTCCGCCGGAGCCACTGGTATTCGCAGAAGGCATCGTCGAAGTTTCCGGCAAGGGGTTTGGCTTTTTGCGTGAACCCAAACGGAATTTCACCCAATCCAACAACGATGTTTTTGTAACTCCTGAAGTGATCCGGAAGTACGGGCTTCGTGATGGGATGTGGATTCGTGGAGAAACCCGTCGTGGACCCCGCGGACCGCAGCTATACAAACTCACTGAACTTGAGCGGGAAGACCCGGATCTACACCAGAACCTTCCGGTATTTGAGGAACTCACCACGGTGAGTCCAGATCGGCGCATTGTTCTCGAAACGGATCCGAATATTTATACAACCCGGATCATTGATCTTGTGAGCCCCGTCGGTCGCGGTCAACGCGGCCTCATCGTCGCCCCGCCGCGCACGGGCAAGACCACTTTGTTGCAACACATCGCTGCCGCCGTAGTCCGGAATCACAAAGATATCCATCTCATCATTTTGCTTGTGGATGAGCGCCCTGAGGAAGTGACGGAAATCCGAAGGACCGTGCCGTCTGCTGAAGTTATGGCGAGTTCGAATGATTGTGATGTGAAAACACACACACGGATCTCGCAACTGGCCATTGAGCGTGCAAAGCGCCTCGTGGAAATGGGGAAAGATGTGTTTGTGCTCATGGACTCGCTCACCCGTATGGGCCGCGCATTCAATAACGCGCAGGGCGGAGGCGGACGCACGATGAGCGGTGGCGTCGACTCCCGCGCACTCGAAATCCCCCGCAAACTTTTCGCCGCAGCACGGAATACCGAGGAAGCGGGGTCACTCACGATCATGGCAACTGCGCTGATCGAGACCAACAGCCGGATGGACGATTTGATTTTCCAGGAGTTCAAGGGAACAGGAAACATGGAGCTTGTTCTAGATCGCAAGATCAGCGAGCAACGGATCTACCCGGCCGTGGATATTTTTCAGTCCGGTACTCGCCGCGAAGAACTACTTTTGACGCCTGAAGAGCTGCATAAGATCAACGTGATCCGCCGCGGTCTTGCTGGGCACAAACCCATGGAAGCCATCGAACGCTTGCTTTTCTTTATCCGAAAGTATCCGACGAACGCGGAGATGCTCAGCAGCATTCCGGGGTAGTAGGGTCCACACCGTTTTCGCGCAACATCCGGTCAAATCGTTTGGAAGCATTTGAATAGCTAGGATAGCGCCCGGAGCTATCCTCTGTCGGCCGGAACCGCCATTGCTTGTACGACCAGAGCCAAAGCTCTGGACGCTTTCGGATCTCCACCTCGAGCACATCCCAGCACGCTTGAGCGATTTGCTGGTCGGTCGCATCCGGGTTCACTTTCACAGGGCGCCGGTATTCCACGCGGAAGCGACCATCTTCCGACGGAAAGATCAGACTTGGGACCAGAGAGGCTTTGGCGCGGGTGGCCAGAAGCGAGGCCATCGGGCTCATGGGTGTCCACAGCCCGAAACACTGGACCGGAACGGCGCCGAGCCGGGGATCAAGGCTCATATCGATAGCGGCACCAACTTTTCCGCCAGTCTTTAAAAATTTCAGCATACGCACGATGGCTCGTGCTCTGGGGATAATCGTATGGCCGCTTCCCGCACGGAGTGCGTCAAAGATCGGCCCCAGCGGAGCATTTTTGAACCCCTGCGTGATCACGAGGCCGGCAGCGATCGCATGTGAGCTTACCCAACTTAGCCATTCGAAGTTGCTAAAGTGGCCAAGAAAATACACGCCTGCAAGTGCAGGATCGGTATGGATGGGATCATTGTCCGTGCCCTCGACACGGATGAATTCCGCGTAATTGCCGGTCGTCAGATTCGGAGACCAGAAAAGGCACAAAATCGTACGCGCAAAACTCTGGTAGGACCGTCGTGCGATGAGCTCGCGCTCTTCAAGCCCGTATTTGTCGCCAAATGCGGTTGCTAAATTTTCCATGGATGTTCCCCTGCCATGGGCGTCCAGGTGGTAAACCAGGGATCCCAGAACGTCCCCAAGGAATTCCAGCGAGTCGTAGGGGAGCCGACGAACCACCGCGGCCACTGCAGTCAACCCGCTCAGCTCGGCCCGGTACCTGAGCTGCTTTATTCGCGAGATTTGGTCAAGCATCCGCCACCGCTTCGATTCGGGGGAAAACAGGCACCGGAGCACTGACCTGATGGCCGTCTGGAATGAGTGCCATGGCTCCGGACAGCGCACGCGCGGGCAGACTGAGTTGATCTAGGATTGCCTGGGATTTCTCCGGGATGAATGGCTGCAGTAATGACGCTGCAGTCCAGACGGCATCGGCCATCGCCGTGAGTGCCGCATCGAGACGCCCAGCTTGCTCGGGATCTTTCGCCAGTTTCCACGGGGCCTCATTCTCAGCGAACGTGTTCGCTTTGGTGACAAGCAACGATACCGCTTCCAACGCCGCATGTGGCTGATGGGCATCGAACGCGACACACACGGCAGTGCGGGCCGCTTCCCCCGCGGCGATTAACTCTGCCGTTGCAGGCGAGGGGGCCGTTACGCGATGCAGAACTCCGTCGCGATAGCGCTGGGTCATATTGAGGGCTCGATTGAGGAGGTTTCCCAGTCCATTGGCGAGATCGACATTAAACCTTGAGATCAATCGATCCTCGCTGAAGTCCATGTCTTGCCCGCAGACGCAGTCGCGCATGAGATAGTATCGCAGCGTTTCTGCTCCGTAACGATCCGCCAACGCGGAGGGATCAATGACGTTTCCAAGGCTCTTGCTGATTTTTGAACCGGCAAGGTTGACGTACCCGTGGACGACAAGTCGCGGCATGCGGTCGTCTCCAAACCCAATCGCCTTGAGCATCGCGGGCCAGTAAATCCCATGAGCAGGGACAAGAATGTCCTTCCCGATGATGTGCGTTGCGGTCGGCCAAATCTTCGCAAATCGAACGAGTTCTTCGGGGGAATTGGAAAGAAATCCGCCGAAGCTGATGTAGTTGATTAATGCATCAAACCACACGTAGGTTACAAAATCAGGATCAAACGGGAGCTCGATTCCCCACTCCAACCGGGCCTTGGGTCGCGAAATACAAAGGTCGCCGCTGAGCCGCTCAACCGCATTACGCAGTTCACGCCCCCGGAATTCTGGAAAGACAAAATCCGGGTGGGATGCCAGGAATTCTTCGAGCCACGACTTGTATTTGGACAGCCGGAAATACCAATTTTCCTCCTCCAGCTCGACGACTTCGCCCCATTCCGGACCAAAGTTTCCATCCTCATCGCGATCTTTGTCGGTCAGAAATTGCTCCTGCCTCACGCTGTAGAACCCGGTGTGGCTTGCCTTATACAGCTCTCCTCGCTCGTGCAGACTGGTCAGGATTTGTCGCACGACATGCGTGTGGCGCTCATCCGTCGTGGCTGCCCATGCGTCGTAGGAAATATCGAGTTTCTCCCAGAGTGATAGAAACCCCCGCGTGGTCGTCTCAGCAAACTCTGCGCTGGGAACCCCCGCCCGCTGCGCCGCCTGCTGAACTTTTTGACCGTGCTGATCAACGCCCGTTAGGAAAAAAACATCCCGTCCGCGCTGACGGTAATGCCGGGCAAAAACATCCGCTAAAATTTTCTCGTAGGCGTGCCCGATGTGCGGTGCGGCATTGGTGTAATCAATCGCCGTAGTAATGAAATAGGAATCCGATGACATGAATGAATTTCAATTGTTATCATAGTGCTCACGGCTTGGCACGCACCGTCTGCGTTACCAATTTTGAATAAATTGTACGATTGGGTTCCTGCGCCTACCAATGCGACCGGGTCGGAGAATATCTCCGTCTTTGCCTCCCTCACCCAAATCGCCGACCTCCAAGGAGCGAAAGTCATCGACTTGTTCCGCGCACTCTTCCGCTCCTCCCCCAATCAAGCCCAAGACGTGTTTTTCGATAGCCAGCCAGTGCCGAGCCTATCGGGCTAAACTGTTACCCTCGTTTTCGCAAGATCGAGAAATCCCCCATGGCGGAAAACCCCGATCATTCGCTTAAGATAGCGCCAATTATCGCCCGAGCCCTAGTTTCCTAGTTCTTCTACCATTTCCAAAAAATGAGAGTGAGTTATCAGAAAAGCTTGCGCTTTTGATAATTTGTTGTCAATTTCGGATCTATGCACATCACCCGACTTATTCTACCTGCCTTTATTGCTCTTATTCTTGCCCTGCCTGCGAGAGTTTCCGCTCAAGCCCTTTGGACGGGGGGACACGGCGACATCGGGGTGGGATACGAAAACGAGGGAAGTGGATTTGAACTGCATCCTCATTGGCACATTGAGGGCGGCACTGTTGATGGCATACCCAGGGTGGATGAGGAATTCGACGCCGCCGACCTCAACCTGGTGGTTCCAAACATTGCCAATACCTTGGTGACACGGAATGCCGATCCAAGCTGGAACCCCATTGGCGTAGGAGCCGGGGAAACATTCTGGCGCCTTTCAACGGTAAGCCAGGCTGGCGTTCCATATTTGGGGTGGGCGACCGAGGAATTGGTCGTTACGGACTGGGATGGTGAAATTACTTTTGCTCTGGCAGGATTGACCGGTCCGGGGGACATCTCGGTTTATTACTTCCCGGACGGCGATTTGACCTTCTTGTGGGCTTCCTTCGGCGGAATCACCGGCGCCGATGCGTTTAGTTTGGCACCGGGGGTCCATGCGCATTTCAATGTCGCTTTTAGCACGCCAGGGCTCTACGAGGTTGGGATCACGGTCTCGGGAACCCACATCACTGATGGCTTTCAGACAGCGACGCAGACGTTTGGATTTAATGTTATTCCTGAGCCTTCCAGTATGCTTTTGCTGGCATTATTGGGTGGTGGGTTTCTTCTTCTCGTGCGCCGCTGGCGGCGCGCGTGACGCGAGCTTCCATCCGACCCGCATCGCGCGGGGGCTTCACGTTGCTAGAATTACTTGTGGTCCTCGTGCTGGTGGGTATTTTGTCCGGCCTTTCATACAATGCTGTTCATGCCGGTTTGGTAAGAGCAAAACAAGCGGCCTGCGCCTCCAATCTGCGACAGATGGGAACTGCGATCATGCTTTACGCCGCGGAGAACAACGGTCGTTTGCCACAGACCTCCCATTCCGGCGTCAAAAGTAAGTCATGGATTTACAGTTTAGCCGCCTATTTGGACGACGTGGACAAGGTGAGAATTTGCCCGGCAGATCCGTTTGGGAAAAAGCGACTGGCTGAACAGGGGACCAGCTACACGCTCAACAGTATTGTTTTCAATCCGTCCTACGACGGCGATGGCAATATCGTAACGAAATTCGATAGCCTCCTACGAATCCCAAAGCCGTCCCGAACCCTTCTGGCATTTGTTGTGTCTGACCAGAAATTTGGGATCGGGGCGGATCACACCCACTCGGAGGAGTGGCGGAATTGGGTTTCGGTGCTCGTAGATACGACTCCTGATCGTTTTCGCCCAGGGCGAGCGTCCACAGATCGCACCGAAGGGCGGTCAAACTATCTGTATGCCGATGGCCATGTGGAATCCATGGATGCCAGAAAATTTAAGACACTCATTGACCAAGGAAGCAACCCTGCGATGCCTCCTGAATAGCTCGTTGACGGGCTTGGGAAAAATATGAAACAACCAGAAAGCTCTTTACGACATCATGCTTTTCCGCTGCGCTCGCGCTTACGCAGTCTCGTCGGGGACGTCTGCGCGTGCCTTCAGCAGGAGATGTTTTTCTGGGGATGTGACGCCGCGCATCCGGAGGGAAACCTCCTTGTCCAGTTTGGCTTGACGCGGATTGGGCGCTGCCACTCGGGCGGTGAAGGCAGCAGTCGTTATCGGATGAACTGGCGGGGTGGGACGGTGGAACTACACAGTTTTTGTGCAGGCTGGTATCCGCAATCCGGCGAAGGAGCTGTTTATATTCGCCATAGAGAGCGCCTTTATGCCTGTTCCAGCCAAGAACCGTTAACGCCCGGTGCTTACGAGAGCGAACATCACGCGGCGTCGCCCCCGGATGCCATGCTGGGAACCTGCCGTCCGTTACTGGAGTGGGTGTCGGAATACGAGTCGTGGGTGAGCGCGCACACCGCGGAAGGCTATCGGCACAAGTGCTGGATGCGATTGCTGTCGCACATGGGTGGCAGACCGTGGCTGCCCCCGGAACAAGCCCACGAATGGCGGCAATCATTCCTGGCCGATCCGGGTGCAACTCCCCGCGCAAAAGAGCTTCTGCGCGGTCGGCGCAGTAATCCCGAGGCTGGGTTTCGGTTGCCTGCGGTGCGAAAAAAGTGACGGGAAAATTTCAAATCCTGACGAGAATATGGCATCGGCAGCTTCGTTTTTTGCGCCAGTCGCCCGTTTCATCCGAAGCGTTATTGGGACTTTATTCACACCGAATGGTCCGGCTTGGTGCGCTCGAAGGGATATTTCTGGCTGGCGACATGGCACGACATGATCGGGCTGTGGTCCCAAGCCGGCGGCAGTGCCGAATACCGTCCGGTGGGATTCTGATGGGCAACAGCGACCGAACTGCCAGCCGACGAAAAGTCGCTGCGGGCGATCCGATCCGACTGGCAGGAACCTTATGGCGATCGCAGGCAGCAACTCGTCTACATCGGACAGGATCTGCCAAAAGACCAGATGCTTGAGGGGCTGTGCAAGTGGCTATTAAATGACCGGGAAATGGCCATGGAACCCGAGGGTTGGAAGGCGCGTCTGCGCGATCCATTTCCGAAGTGGACGCCCCAACTGGCAGAGCCTGAACTCGCGCATTCCCGCTGATGGGTTCCGGAAATTTGCATCAGGCTGCCCTAATAGACTCTTTCTTTGATTAACAGGTTTCACAGGAACCGTAGAGGATGATTTCGTGATCCTCCACGCAGAAATGTCGAGTCGTCATCGTCTTGATGCCCTCCAAGCATTTAGCCAGTTCAAACTCACCTTCACAACTGCGGCAGAGAAAATGGTGTTGATGGCCTTCATGGGCGGAATGTAGACGCAGCCCGTGTGCGTTGCGAATCTGTCCTGTCAGACGAGGGAAATTCTTCTTGCCAAGAAATGAGATTTCATTATCAATTATCTGCAATAATGATTTTTCGCCCATTTTTGCCCATACTTGCCGCCGTGGTGTTCATGGGTATATCCGCGCCGCTGTCCGCCCAAGAGGAATTATTTGACGAGCAGCAGGAGGCGCAGCCGTCCCGCGGGGCTTCGTGGTTGGAGGGCGACTACGCGCTGGGAGATTTCGGAGGCTACCGCGCGGAACTTGAGGATCGCGGTGTGTCGTTCTTCGGCGGCTATGCGGTGGAGGTCTGGGGCAATACAACGGGAGGGCTAAAGCGCGGGACGGTGTACACGGGCCTGCTCGACTTCGGAGTGGATTTGGATCTTGAGAAACTTGTGGGCTGGAAAGGCGCGACTTTTCATTCGAGCTGGCAGTGGCTTTCCGGTCGGGATGCCTCGGAGGATCTGGTCGGCAACATCTTCACGATTTCGAATATCGCGGGTTTCGACACCTTGCGGGCCTTCGATCTGTGGTTCGAGCAGGCGTTTTTCGACGACTTTTTTTCCATTCGCGTGGGCCAGCTCGCAGCTGACGACGAGTTTATCATCTCGGACACGGCTGGACTTTTTCTCAACAGCACCTTCGGGTGGCCGGCACTGGCGTCCGAGGCCCTCCCGAACGGCGGCCCGGCATCTCCGATGGCCACGCTGGGCATTCGCTTGGCGATCCATCCGACCGAGTGGTTCAGCTTTTTGTCGGGAGCTTTCCAAGGCAATCCCTTCGAGGAGAACGTGAATCGCCAAGGATTCCGATGGCGGCTCGACGAAAAAAACGGATTTACGTTTATCAATGAAGCGCAGTTCCGTTGGGACGACGCACCGCTGCCAGGTACGGTGAAAGCAGGCGGCTTTGCGAACACGGGTTTTTTCGAGCGTTCGAACGGCTCCGGCGATGAGGTGTGGGGGAATTTTGGATTCTATGGTGTGATTGATCAGGCGCTCTATCGGGAACCGGGTGTAGCCGTCGCGGCCCCGTTCATCAGAAAGAATGGCAAATCCACCGTCGCGCCTGATGGCAAGACCGCGAAGTCGTTCAAAGAGCCGATCATAGAGACCAAGCCGTCGAATCAGGGCCTCAACGCCTTTGTTCGTGCTGGATTCACGCCGCAGGACCGCAACTTCCTGAGCTTTTACCTCGACACCGGCTTGGCCTACACGGGACTGATTCCGGCGCGCGACGACGACGTTTTCGGTGTCGCACTCGGCTACGCGGATGTGAGCTCCGGTGCCGCGCAGGGGCTTTTCGACGAAGGCTCGCGTCAGGTCGGTTACGAGATTGTGATTGAGGCGGCCTACGCTGCCCAGATCACGCCCTGGCTCACGATCCAACCGGACGTGCAATACATCATCCGCCCCGGTGCCAGCGGCGACCTCGGTAATGCCTTCGTTTTGGGCGGGCAGGCGTCGGTGGTGTTTTAGTTAACGCGCAGACACTTCCCATACTACAATTTCACCGTCTGCGGAAGCCAGCGCGAGAGACGTGCCGCGGGGAGACCACGCCGCACACGAAATCGAGCCACGAAGCCGGTCGGCTCGGAGGGGTTTTTCGGATTTCGCTGGATTCCACAGCGCGGCCAGGCCTTCGGCGTCACCGCTCGCGAGGAGGAGGCCGTTGGGCTGATAGGCAAGGACCATGACGTTGGCGAGGTGAAGGTCGAGTTGCCGTGGTCGGGTACCAGAGGGGCCTTTCCCGGAGACGTCCCAGACGGTGACAATTGGCCCGCCGCCGGTGGCGAGGTAGCGGCTGCCTCCGTCCCAAGCGAGTTCCCGGACCTTGGTGGCATAGCCGCTCATTTGAAGCTGCTCGCCTTCGCGGTGGGGAAGTTTCCAGAAATTGATGGACGCCTCTTGGCTTCCAGCGGCGACGTAGCGGGCGTTTGGGCTCCAGGCGAGCGAGAGGACTGAACCCTTCCATGCGAGGTCTTCGTAGGGTTCAGACTCGGCGAGGCGGAATAGCCGAACGCCACCGTAACAGGCCGCGCCGATGGCTTTGCCGTCGGGACGCCACTGGATGGCGGAGATCGTGCTGGAGAAATCGGTTCGTTCGAAGGCGACGCTGCCGTCCGGCATCCAGACGCGCAGCTCGCGGCCGGAGGCCGTGGCAAGGTGCGTGCCATCGGGCGACCAGGCGACCTGCTCGACCCAAGTGCGACCGGCCTTGATGGCGAGGGTCTCGCGGCCTTCCGTCCAAAACCGCGCATGGCCGTCTTGCCCGCCAGTGACGAGGCCGACTTCGGACCAGGTCACCGCGAGGGTGCCGAGCGGATCGGCGGCGGCTGTCCAAGCGCTTTCTCCGGTCGCGGCGTCGAGGACGTGGAGCTGGCCTTCGCCGCAGCAGGCCGCGAGTTGCGCGCCGTCGGGGGACCAGGCGAGTCCGGTGACGTGGTCACCAACGGCAGCGCTCCATCGGGTGGCGGAGGCGGTGGCGGTCACGCGAGGCAGGAGCGGAAACCGTCTTCGAGTTCGGCACGGTCGAGGTTGCGACCGATGAAGATCATTTTGCTACCGCGCTCTTCGGAGTCCTCCCAGGGGCGATCCTGCTTTCCGTCGAAGAGCATGTGGACGCCTTGGAAGACGAAGCGGTTGTCCGCGCCTTTGATGTTAAGAATGCCCTTCATGCGAAAAATGTCGGGGCCTTTGAAGCGGAGGAGTTCGCTGATCCATTCGTTGAGCCGCTTGGGATCGACGGGACGGGATTCCGTAATGCCGACCGAAGTGACGCTCTGGTCGTGCGAGTGGCTGTGGGCGTAGGCCTGCGAACGGACGGGCGTGACGGTCTGCCCGTCGCGCGTGAGCTTCATCTCGAATTCGTCGGGGTGGTGCTGGGTGAAAAATGCGAACGCGCCGGGGCTGGCGACGTCGAGAGTAAAGGTCGCGCCGTCGGGCGTGAAGACGAGGGTGTTGAGCTGGCCGTTGGCCGAGACAGTACCGCCGGGCACAATCTCCGTCGCCGAATCTGAGATGGCGATGATGGCGGCTTTGCGTGCGGCGTCATAGGCCGTGTCGTCAGCGGCGGCAAGCGGAGTGGCGAGGAGGTCCATCACGGGGTCGGGACCGGTCTCGAATTTCATTTCGTAGCGTCCGGCCTCAAGTTCGTAGACGCCGCCCCATTCGAAGGGGACTTCCTCGGTGAGGAAGTCGGCGTTGAGTTCGAGCTTCGCGTCGAGGTCGAAGGCGCGGACGCCGAGCAGGTGGTCCATAGCGAGCTCAGCGTTCTGCGTGCGGTGGATCTTGCAACTTGCGTTCATCGAGCGGATGCGGGATTCGAGCGTGTCGAGTTCTTCGGGTGTGGCGAGGTCTGTCTTGTTTAGGAGGAGGACGTCGGCGAAGGCAATCTGCTCCTGACATTCGCTACTGGTGTCGATGTGCTGGAGGACATGTTTGGCGTCCACCATGGTGATAATGGCGTCGAGCGAAAAGCTGTCCTTCATTTCGTCATCGACGAAGAACGTCTGCGCGACGGGGGCGGGGTTGGCGAGGCCAGTGGTCTCGATAAGGATGTGGTCGAATTTATTCGCCCGCTTCATGAGGTTGCCAAGGATGCGGATGAGATCACCGCGCACGGTGCAGCAGATGCAGCCGTTGTTCATCTCGAAAATCTCCTCGTCTGCATTCACTACGAGTTCATTGTCGATACCGATTTCGCCGTATTCGTTTTCGATCACGGCGATGCGTTTGCCATGATTCTCGGTGAGAATGCGGTTGAGAAGAGTGGTTTTTCCTGAACCAAGAAAGCCGGTCAGGACGGTCACGGGGACGAGAGTTTGTTTAGTCATGATAGGGTGGTGGGCAGAACGGGGAGGGAGTTACCCTGCCCCGCTCCACAATTTTGATTTGAGATCGATCAGCCTTTGGCTTGAGCCACCACGTAAACCTTGGCCTCAGCCAAAGTGATGGTGACACTGGCTTTTTTTGCCAGTGCAACAACGGCAGAGAGGTCGGAATCCAAGTGCGCGAGGTCGCGGGTTGCATGGTTGAAATCGTTCAACGCATGGCCAATGTCCTTGAGCGCGTGTTCGAGGTCTTTTTCCGCGTGATTTTTGTCCTTACCGGCATGCTCAAGATCGGTCTTGGCGTGTTCGGCTTTTTTTCCGCCAGCCTCCCAGTCAGCGAGCGCGTGTTTGAAATCAGTGATCAAATGATCGAAGTCCTTTAAGGCATGAGCCGTGTCCTGCTTCGCGTGTTTGAGGTCTGCAATGGCATGAGTCAGATCATTACGGGCGTGTTTGTAGTCCTGGATAGCATGTTCGATTTTTGCGGCGGCCCTGGGTTCGCTGGCGAGGAAGGCTTCGAGTGTTTTGCTCATGGTATTAGTGTTTGATTTGGTGTTTTCCGGGTTGGTGAGAATGCCTATCGCTCCATCCGAAGGATGAAGCGGCAAACGGTCTCGGTGATCAGGTAGAGAACGAAGAGGATGGTGGTAATCCAAAAGCTGGGTGGCCAATTGGTGAGGCAGGCAAGAAGAATGCCACTCCATACCGAGAATAGCGCGATAGCTACAGAGCTGGTAATGCCTGCCCAAAAATTACGGCAAATCCGGGCAGCGATGCCGGCTGGTCCTATAATGAGTGAGAAGACGAGGAGGATGCCAACGACTTGGCTGGCGAGGGTTACCGATACCGCCAGAATCACCATGAAGGCCACCGACAAAACTGACAAAGAAATGCCCCGCGCTTCTGCCAGATCGGGCTGAACGCTCGCAAAAAGAAGCCTTCGTGAAAAAATGAGCAAAGCGCCGAGGCTGATCGCGGCAAGAATGAGCGTCTGAAAAATCTGGTGGTGGGAAACGCCGAAGATATTTCCGAACAGAATGGCGGATGCCTGCCCCGCGAAGCCCTTGTAGAGGGCAAGAAACAAGGTGCCGATGCCGAGGGAAATGGAAAGGACCATGCCAATCGCCATTTCGCTGCGCTGGATTCGATTGCCGGATGCTCCCATCATCCCTCCCGCTAGAACCGAGATGATGAGCATTCCTTCAAGGGGACTCAATGCGAACAGAGCCGCTCCCGTTGCGCCAGTGAAACCGATGTGCGCGAGGGCATGAGCCGCAAAACTGACTTGCCGCAGCACGACGAAATACCCGACCACCGCGCCAAGGATTCCGGCCAACGAGCCCGCCATCAGAGCGCTTCGCACGAAGTCATACGACAGAAAGTTCAGGATTTGATCAATCATGCCGGGCTGCCTCCGTGACGTTTCCCTCGGCCGCAACGATAAAGATTTTCCCCTCGGCGCGAACCACATGGATCTCGGCGCCATAGAGCCTGCTCAACGATTCGCTGGAAACGATGTCATCCACGGGGCCAATGGCTGCGCTCCCGCCCGCGACATAGAGCACGCGGTCCATGTGGCCGAGAAGGGGATTGATGTCGTGGGCAATGAACAAAATCGTCGCCCCGGTGGCGGCCTTAATACCCGCTATGCATTCGACCATCCGCATCTGATTTCGCGGGTCGAGACTCGCGAGAGGTTCATCGAGAATGAGCAGTCGCGGTTTACCCAGCAACGCTTGCGCCAGCGTGATGCGTTGTTTTTCCCCGCCGGAAAGAACCGAGAATGGTCGGTCGGCATATTCCTCGGCGCCGGCCAATTTCATGGCTCTCTCGACTTCTTCCCGGGAAGCGCGGTTGCTCCAAGGAAATCCCCAGCGATCTCCGCCCTCGACTGCCGTCACCAGAGATCGGGCGCTGAGGGAGGTGCTTTCAAGACTGGCCCGGCTTTGCGGCATGTAGCCGATACAGCCATTGGCCCGCCCCGGCGGTTCGCCGAAGAGCGAAATGCTTCCGGCACAAAGCGGAGTGAGCCCGAGCACGCAGCGCATCAGGGTGGATTTGCCCGCGCCATTCGGCCCGAACACGCCGACAAACTCACCCGGTTCAATCTGCGCGTTCACCCCGCGTAGAATGTCGTGCCCTCCCAGCCGCACGCCCGCGTCCTTGATGGAAAGTGCGGCGGTCAATTGTTACCCAGGGCTTTTTCCACTTCGCTGAGTTCCGCCAGCATCCAATCCACGTAGCTCTTCGCATCAGGCGGCTGCGTTTCTGTCACTCCGACCACCGGAACGTCGTGCCCTTTGGCGACGGCCTGAAGCCGCTCTGTCGTTGGGTCGGTGACCTGGCTGTTATAAAAAAGAATTCTAACCGTCTTCGAGGTCAGGCTTTTCTCGAAGTCAGCGGTTTCCTGGAAGCTGGGATCGGTATCGTTCATCACCGCAACCTGAAATTCATTGTTCTCCATTTTGAATCCCAGTGCATCGGCCATGTAACCAAAAACGGGTTCCGTCGCCGTCACGGGTGTTCCCGCCTTCGAGGCTTTGATCGCGGCAATTTTCGCCGTGAGAGGTTCCATTGATTTTTGGAAAGCCGCAAGACCGTCGGGCTTTTTCAAGAGGTCGGCCACTTTGACCGCGAGCGCGGGCATGGTTTTCGGATCATACCAAATGTGGGGGTTGTCGCCGTCTTTCGCTCCCATCAAGTCGGCGACTTTGATCACGACCCGTTCCGGTTTGCCTTGGGCACCGAGGAGCTTTTCCATCCAGTCATCATAGCCGATGCCGCTGTAGATCACGATGTCGGCATCCGCCACGGCCTTGGCCGTCGCGGCATCGGTAGTAAACTCGTGCGGGTCCTGATTCGGATTATTGAGAATGCTCGTCACTTGCGCCGAATCGCCCGCGATTTGCTGAACCACGCCCCCGTAAAAATTTTCTGCGGCGACGATATTGACGGTGGCTGCCTTGACCGGAGCGGTTGAGAACGCGCAAACGATAAGGCCTAAACTGAGTTGATGGAGTATTTTCATAGATAAATGGAATGAGTAACGGGGTGATTTAATCAGCTTAGGATTGAGATATCAGATATTAGTCCACATTGGCGGTCTGGCATTTAATAGAGGTTTTGCATTCAGGCTGCCAGGCAGTCGGGACAGTTGCCGTATAGAACGATCTCGTGACTATCCACTTGGAATCCAGAGGGAGCCATCGCGTCAATCCCTCGCACACAGCCAACAAGGTCAAAAAGCTGTTTGCATTGCTTGCACAGAAAAAAATGATGGTGAGGGCGTGATACGTGTTCGTAATGGGGAGGTGCTCCGGGCACTTCAACCAGACGAACACTGCCTTCTCCAACAAACTGTTTGAGCGACCGGTAAACTGTGGCAATGCCCAGCAAGGGAAATTCAACCTTCGCGGCCTCGCAGATGTCCAAAGGAGTCAGCGGGCGATTTGATTTCTCGATGACGGCAGACACAATGAGCTTTTGCTGCGTTGTATAGGCCATGATCCGATCTTATCACAAAAAATATGAGAGTCAATTATCGAAAGTCGCTTATCGGCTAAAATGTGATGGCCTGAGATGCGGTCTATTTCTGGAGCCAAGAAGAGGAAATACTGCATTCGCAAATGCCCACAGGCGTGCTCACGATTTGGGAGTGGTCAATCATAATTTCATGAAAAAGCTCAGAATGACTTTGGCTGGTTTAAACCGCCAATAGGGCTTGACATGAATTGAGATCAGATTATCAATCAGACAATCGATAGTAAATTATCAATTCTGTAATTCCCGATTTATCTCTTCTCGCCGACCCTACCTCGACACCTCGCGCCGGCGACGCCATGTGCAAACCCTCCATCTTCCGTCCCGTGAAATTCCCGGCTTTTACCCGCAAAACCAAACCCACAAACACAAAAATCCATCCATGAAAATCGCCTGCATCTTCAGCACCTCCGGCCACACCGCGAGCTACAAACTCGGCAAGATGATTCTGCCCCAACTCGAAGCCGGCACGCACGGCGTAGAAGTCGTCGGGATGTTCTTCTTTGATGACAACACCTTCATCTTGCAAAAGGGAAATCCCTTGGGCGAGCGCATCGGCAAGGTTGCCCGCGAAAACGGCATCCTCCTTATGCTCTGCGACCAATGTGCCCTGGAACGCGAACTTGCCACCGGCCAGCCCGGTGGGGCCAACCCGTGCAATACCGTGGACGGCGTCAAAGTCGGTTGCTTCCCCGACCTCTACGCCGCACTCGGGGGAAATCCGCCGGATCAAATCATCACGCTATAAGTATCGTGGCAGCCCTTCTCGATCATCGGTCGCATGTGGTGGCAGCCGACCAGTCTGCGGTGCTCCGGCGCATCGCCGAGCCTGTGTTCAATCTCTGCCTCTGGCGACGGTCGTTGAACCCATTGGCAACTTCCGCCCTTGAGTCAATCCTGAGCGCTGATCGGCCAGTGGCTCTCGATTGGCGCTCGCCCTCAGCGGATCAAATCACCGCAGGAATTCCCATCACGACGGCTTCGGAGATCGTTTCCCGCAGCCTGCGGCATTTTGTCGCCGATATTGTTTTGCTGGCAAAACTCTTCGCGGACATTGCGGGAACCCGGCACCCGCGCGTGCGGTTGGAAAGAGTTGAAGATGACGGATGCGCTCTCTTTCATGCGGATACTCTTCGCCTGCGGATGCTCTGCACCTACGCGGGACCCGGCACCCAATGGCTGGAGAACAGGAACGCCCGTCGTGAGGAATTAGGTTCCCGCGGCCGGAGCATCCACGAGGCCAACCGTGCCATCGTGGTGGATGAATCCGCCATTCGCTCCATCCCAAACTGGCACGTCGCGATATGCAAAGGCCGGGCTTGGTCCGCCGATGAGGATATTTCTCTCATCCACCGAAGTGCCCCCGTGCGGCACCGCGGCCAATACCGCATTCGCCTTTGCATCGACCAACCCAACGATTGCGCCTGCTGAAACAACGACAAATTATGAACATCCCAAGCAAACTGCCCGTCACCGTGCTCTCCGGCTTTCTCGGAGCCGGAAAAACCACCCTCCTCAATCACGTCCTGAACAACCGTGAAGGCCTCCGCGTGGCCGTGATCGTCAATGACATGAGCGAGGTGAATATCGATGCTGCGCTGGTGCGCGACGGTGGGGCGGAACTTTCGCGCACTGAGGAAAAACTTGTCGAAATGTCGAACGGCTGCATCTGCTGCACCCTGCGCGAGGACCTGCTCAAGGAAGTCACGCGGCTCGCGGACGAAGGGCGCTTTGACTACTTGCTTATCGAATCCACCGGAATCTCGGAGCCGCTCCCGGTAGCGCAGACTTTCACTTTTGCCGACGAGGAGGGGCGCAGTCTGCAAACACTCACCCGCCTCGATACCATGGCGACCGTCATCGATGCGGCAAACTTCCTCGCGCACTACGAGGGATCCGACACGCTAAAAGAAAAAGAGCTTGCCCTCGGAGAGGAAGACGAGCGCACCATCGCCGATCTTTTCGCCGACCAGGTTGAGTTCGCGGATGTGATCGTCATCAACAAGATTGACCTCGTCTCTGAGGAGCAACGGGCTGAGCTGCACGCCATTCTCCACAAGCTGAATCCTGATGCGCGGATCATCGAGTCCGAGCGCGGTCGTGTGCCCCTCTCCGAGGTCATGGACACGGGACGTTTCGATATGGAAAAAGCCCAGAAATCTGCCGGCTGGCTCAAGGAACTCAACAACATTCACACACCTGAAACCGAAGAATATGGTATCGGTAGCTTCGTTTTCCGTGCCCGTCGCCCGTTTCATCCGAAGCGGTTTTGGGATTTCATCCACACCGAATGGTCCGGCTTGCTGCGCTCGAAGGGATATTTCTGGCTGGCGACACGGCACGACATGATCGGGCTGTGGTCGCAGGCCGGCGGCAGTGCCGAATACCGTCCGGTGGGATTCTGGTGGGCAACAGCGGACGAACTGCCAGCCGACGAAGAGTCGCTGCGGGCAATCCGATCCGACTGGCAGGAACCTTATGGCGATCGCAGGCAGCAGATGGTTTTTATCGGACAGGATCTGCCAAAAGACCAGATGCTTGAGGGGCTGCGCAAGTGCCTATTAAATGACCGCGAAATGGCCATGGAGCCCGAGGGTTGGAAAAAGCTGCGCGATCCATTTCCGAAGTGGACGCCCCAACTGGCAGAGCCTGAACTCGCGCATTCCCACTGATGTCTTCTGGATATCATTTCACGACTTACGAAGAATGGCGGCACGCGCTTACCGTAACGTGCGGAATTCCCCTCACGACGGCTTATGCACAGGAGCGCGTGATGGCGTTGCGAGAACCCAGTGATCGCGCGACGAAGGATTTCACCTCCCACTATGGCGAAGCGTACCTCCGGCAGGTTATCACTTGGTTTGAGCGGGCTGCACGCGAGGCCTGACCGTGCCGACCTGCGCCCATGAGAGTATTCCGAAAGCCAAGCGGGATTGGCCTGCCCGTGCATCCCTTCACAGTATTGTCCCGACTGCGATGATTAACGTCCGTGCGCAGACAATCTGCCCAAGCTGCGGATTCACGGAGGAAATGTTCGCCAAGACGTTCAATCTTGGATGTTCCCACTGCTACGAAACTTTCGCGCCGCAACTCACCACCTTTCTCCCCAAGCTCCATCGCGACATCAAACATGTCGGCAAAGTGCCGCGTGGCCATGATCCGCTCATGCAACTGCGCCGCGAATTGGCAGAAATCGAAACCAACTTGACGGTTGCGCACGGGGTATCTTCCAAAACCGATGAGCTGCTGGACCGCTGGCAGGAACTCTCGCTGCAACTAGCGAAATCTTCGCGGGAAGCAAAAACTCCATGAGAATTCGCAGTATTTCCGATTCCTTCGAGGTCATTCCCTCGGCAGGCGAAGCCGCCCCGCGGAAGATTGCAGATCGGTCCGGGGAAATCCGGCGTGTAGTGTCCCGCATAGCAGCTCTTGTCGTGCCGCATCTCGATACTGCCAAGGCGATGAATCTGCTGCTCGGAGCGGGCGATTTGCGGGCAGTGATTTCCGCGCTGGAAGCGGAAGCCGACGGACTCGAGCCGCGATCCCACCTCGAAGGTCCAGATGAGGTGTGTGTTTATCCTCGCAAGTCTCTCTACGAAGAACTGCTGGCCGAGCCGAGCAATGTTTTTTACACCTCGAAAACTAACCCCGAAGTCGTCCGCTACGAAGCTATGCCGCGTGACTTCTGGAAAGTATGTCTGGCTGAGCTGCGGAAAAAACTCCGCCTTGAGGGAAGAAAATTACGATGAACAGCACTCTCGCATCGCGCCGGCGGCCATCCGATGACACCGTTCGCAGCATAGCGAAACTAATCTCTGAAGGACGAGATTTGGAGGCCGAGTCAGCGCTCATCGCGATGTCCGAATCCGACCATCTCAATGCATCCACCCGGTGCCAGTTGGCCCGCTTCTGTCTGCAAATCGAGAAAACTCATTTGGCCCGTGGGGTTCTAGAAAAGGCGCTCGCTGTCGCGCCCCGCTCGGAAGAAGTCCATTTCCTGACTGGCCTGGCGGAAAAAGAACTCGGTCATGCGCATGAGACCCTAGCCCATTTTTCCCAAGCCGGGCCGGAGAGCAACCCGGATGCGGCGTATTATCTTTCTATTGTTCACCAGGAACTCGGCTCGTTGGAATCGGCCTGCGAGGCCATCCAATGGGCGCTCTCCGTTTCAGCAGAGGATGCGGATTATCTCAATCAACAGGCCTACGTATTTCCGCTAAGCCTTGACTGAATGAAAGTCACCCTTCTCACCGGCTTCCTTGGCGCAGGCAAGACCACTACTCTCTCTCGCATCATCCGTGATCACAATATAACGGAAAAATTTGGGGTGATCGTCAATGATCTCAGCGACCTTGAAGTTGACGGCGAACTTATCCGCAACGGCGACTTCGTTTCCGAGAAAGATGGCACGCTCGCGAGCATTACCGGGGGCTCGCTCTCCGACTCCAATCGGGACGCTTTCCGTGATGCCTTGCAAAGAATGCAAGCCCGCAACCTCCGACATGTTCTTATTGAAGCATCAGGCAGCTCCGATCCATCTGCCATCATTGAGGAACTCGATGCTTTTGGCGGGGTCGAATTGGGTGCTGTGATCGCACTCGTGGATTCTCGCGCCCTCCTGCACGACTATGCCTGTGGCCGTGATCTCCCGGATTTAGAATTCGAAGTTCCGATGGCCGGTCACCTTCTGATGCGCCAACTGACTGCGGCGAGTGTGATTGCATTGAGCAAATCTGATCTTGTTGACGAGACATCCCTTGAGGAAATGCTCCGCTTTCTGGCGAAGCTAAATCCAATGGCCTCCATCACTGCTTGTAACTACGGCAAATTGGACCCACGACTTTTTATAGATGCACCGAGGTATCGTTCCGCTGAGAACCAACCACTCCGCATGGGGGCGGCGCCTCTCACCGCAGCCTCCTGTGACATTGGTAACACGATTATTCGCGACCCTCGCCCTTTTCACGCGCAGAGGTTTTACGATCATTTTCGTGAGCGCCTCGGATTTGGTATTTTTCGGAGCAAGGGCTTCCTTTGGTTCGCCAGCCGTCCCGACCAGGTCTTGCTTTGGAATCAGGCGGGCGGTGCGATGGGATTAGAATTCCTCGGCACGTGGCGAGCAGCCGTCGTCAACGACCCGGCCCTTCTTCACGAAGAGCGCGAGCAATTGGTTCAACAACTCGCAGGGAAGGACCCCGTTTTTGGGGACCGAGGATGCGAATTGACCATCATTGGAACAGCGCGGGACCGTGAGATTTTTTGTCGAGGGTTGAGCGATTGCTTTTGCACCGACGCCGAAGTGCGCTGGTGGAAACAAGGCCGGACGTTCGCCGATCCATGGCCTAAGACCATCAGACAAATTTCCTGACGCTGACGGGAAACTTATTGCTCTGCGGGGTTCATACCACCCCGAGGAATGAGAGGATCACGAAGACAACAACGATGACGCCGACAATGTAGAAAATAGAATGCATGGTGGTAATTGGGTTTCAGAACAACAGTTCGAATCCCGACCCCGAAGTGCGTGCGTGCAAATTGGGATTAGCCAAGCGAAGTGTGCCAACAGGCATTCGCTTGACCGGGGACTATACGCCGGCGACTCGAAATCCCTTACTCTCAAAAAACTGACGGACTCGCGAGGGTTGGTCTCCTTGGAGTTCGATGTGGCGATCGACCACTGTGCCGCCGCAACCGCAGGATTGCCGGGCTAGTTTTCCGAGATTTGCGATGGCATCCAGTGTCCACCCGTCATGAAATCCATCAACGATAACGACGACCTTTCCTCCGCGGCCGGACTTTTCCCGGCGCAGGACGATCCGTCCGGGCTTTACATCGGACCCTTGGTTCGTATCGGTATCAGACGGTCCGGGTGATGTGGAATTACCAGGCGGCAGCTCACCAAGAGCGGAAAAGTCAAATCCACCCAGTCCGCCTTGCAGCGGAACGTGGGTGGATGAAACAGGAATCTTTTTGGCCATGGGTGGTGACCGTCAGAATCGAGACAACTTATGCCACCTTTGGTGTTCCCGATGCGCGTCTGCGCATGTTGGCATCAAGGTATTTCTTACGCAGGCGGATGGTGAGAGGTGTGACCTCGACATATTCATCGGGACCGATGTATTCGAGTGATCGTTCCAAGCTCATCTTGAGTGGAGGAGAGAGGGATACTCCCTTACCATCACCGCTACTGCGCATGTTATTCAAGGTTTTGGCCTTACAAACATTGACGGGCATATCATCAATACGGGAGTTCTCGCCGACGATCATACCGACATAAATTTCCTCTTGGGGAGCGACAAAAAGACGACCGCGCTCCTGGATCTTCTCCATGGAGTAGGCCATCGCAATTCCGGCTTCCATGGCAATCAGGACGCCGTTGTTACGAGTCGGGATCTCGCCCTTGAATTCGGCATACTCTTTGAAGATGTGGGACATGATACCGCTTCCCTTTGTCAGGTTCACGAGGTCGGTTTCAAAGCCAATCAATCCGCGCGTAGGCACGACGGCTTGGACGGTGACGCTCTTCGCCTGATGATCCATGCCGACGATTTCACCCTTACGGGCTGCGAGGCTCTGGAGGATATCACCGAGGTTGTCGGACGGCACATCGACGTAGACATTCTCAAGTGGTTCGAGAAGGTCACCCTTTTCACTGCGGAGAAAGATGACTTCAGGACGGGAGACGAGCATTTCAAAGCCCTCGCGGCGCATCTGCTCAACGATCACCGCGATTTGCATCTCACCACGGGCCTTGATCTGGAAGTGTCCAGCGATGTCGGTTTCTTTGAACTCGATGGAGACATTGGTTCGTGTCTCCTTGATGAGGCGTTCACGGATTTGGCGAGCTGTGACAAGCTTGCCTTCCTTACCCACAAGCGGCCCGTCATTAATACAGATCGTCATCGTGATCGTCGGAGGATCGATATCGACGAAAGCCAGAGGCTCACGTGTATCGCTGTCGGTAATTGTCTCACCAATGAATACCTCTTCAAATCCGCAGAGTCCGACGATGTCGCCCGCGTGTGCTTCCTGAAGTTCGATTTTCTGTAATCCCTTGTGACCGAAGATCGCGGTGACGGGAGCCGTCTCTTTCTTGCCACCCTTGCGGAGGCAAACGACACGCTCACCCATTTTGACGCTGCCGCTGATGATGCGGCCAAAGGCGATACGACCGAGGTAATCGCTGTAGTCGAGATTGGAAACAAGCATCTGGAAGTAATCAACATCGGGTACCTTTGGGGCCGGGATGTGTTTAAGAATGGCCTCGTAGAGGGGCTCCATCGTGCTGCTTTCCTGATCGATCTCGTTCTTGGCGTAGCCCTGCTTGGCGCTCGCATAGATAACAGGGAAGTCGAGCTGCTCATCACTGGCATGGAGTTCCAGGAAAAGTTCAAAGACCATGTCGAGAACCTTGTGAGGGTCGGCATTGTCGCGGTCGATCTTGTTGATGACGACGATTGGCTTGAGTCCGTTTTCCATCGCCTTGCGCAGCACAAACTTGGTCTGTGCTTGAGGACCGCCAAAGGCATCCACCACGAGGAGCACTCCATCGACCATCTTCATGATACGCTCGACCTCGCCTCCGAAATCGGCGTGGCCCGGAGTATCGACGATATTGACATGGTAGTCATTCCACTGGAAAGCGGCGTTCTTGGCCCTGATGGTGATTCCCTTCTCTCGTTCGAGATCCATGGAATCCATGATGCATGTCTCGGTGGCCTTAGCCTCGTTGGCTCTGAAGGTGCCCGATTGTTTGAGAAGCTGGTCGACGAGCGTGGTTTTGCCGTGATCGACGTGTGCGATGATTGCGATATTGCGAATTTTGTCCATAGATGTCCCGGAAAATCCGGACGCGCACTATGTCCACACTCTCAGGTGCTGTCAACGGTTACGCTGAAAGAATCGTCAAATGAAAAATTATCCTCTGCACGGAGAAAAGCGGGAGATCAGCTGCGGCCGCGCACGTATGCGGCGAGATCCGCAGTGGTTTCGTAGGCTTGAAATGGCGTGATAAGATAGACCCCGGGGAAATAGTCGAGCACGGCGCGGGTGATTTCTTTCCCGATTTCCACGCCTGTGTTGCGTCCCTCAAGCCCCTCGAGGCCAGCCATACGGTCCATGATTTTATCTGGGATGACGATGCCGGGCACTTCGTTGTGGAGAAATTTTGCCTGTCGCCCATTGAGAAGCGGCCAGACGCCGATCAGTACCGGGATGTTCAAGTGTGCAGTCCGGCGAGCGGTTTCTGCGACGAGCGCCGGGTCGAAGACGGGCTGTGTCATCACGTATTGTGCACCCGCAGCAACTTTGCGTTCCAGCCGCGACACCTGCGCGTCGAGGTTGCGTGCGTTGGGATTAAATGTGCAGCCGATAACAAAGCCCGGCAGCCGCTTGATGTCCGTGCCGGATTGCGTGAATCCCTCGTTGAGCCGACGGGTTGCCTCAATAAGCTGGATGGAGGTCATGTCATAGACCGATTTCGCACCCGGGTGGTCGCCAACTTTGGCGGGATCACCGGTCAATGGAAGCACATGCCGGATTCCCAGCGCAGCCATGCCCATGAGTTCACTTTGCAGTCCCAGCACGTTGCGGTCGCGGCAGCTGATATGAAGAAGTGGCGTAATCCCCTGGTGCTTAAGCACGGCTCCAATCGCAAGGTTGCTCACACGGAGGATTGCGAGAGAGTTGTCAGCGAGCGTGATCGTGTCACTGCCAGCATCGGTGAGTGCGCGGGCGGCCGTGTAATAGCGGTCAAGGATGAGCGTTTTTGGCGGGTCGAGCTCCGTAACAATTACCGTTTTCCCTTCCGCGATGCGATCCAGAATCGATGGTTCCGCAGGAAGTGCGGGGCGCGGTTTTTCCGGGATTAGCTCGATCTTTGCTCCCCGATTGACGGGCTTGCGTCCATGGATTGCGGAGGCCAGCGCGGCGATATGTGCAGGCGTCGTGCCGCAGCAGCCACCGATCATTCCCACACCGAGATTGATTAGGCGTTCTGCTGTTTCCGCGAAGTATGCGGGGTCAGTTTCGTAAATGTACCGGCCTTCATGGTAGCGTGGACGACCTGCATTGGGGAAAACTGCAAGCGGATGGTCCACCGCGATGGACTCGAGCAGGGTAACCATGCCGTGCGGGCCGTTGATGCAGTTCAGACCGAGGATGTCTGCGTCAGCGCTGATGAGCTTTTTGAAGGCATCGGGCAGCGCAGTGCCGCAGGGAAGCCGCCCTGAGGCCGGGACGGCAAGGGATGCAAGGACCGGGCAATGGTGGAGCTCCTGTTTCACCAGCAGGGCGAGGAGAAGCTCGTCGAGATTTTCGAATGTTTCGAGAATGATGAAATCGACACGGCCATCAAGCAGTGTCCCGATGTGCTCACGGAATAACTCCTTTCGGTCGATGCCGCGTGCCAGTGCCTCTTCGGCGGTGATTCCCAGCGGGCCCACGCTGCCAGCCACAAGCGCATTGTGGTCGTTAGCCGCTTGTTTGGCGAGCTGGGCGGCCTGCCAGTTGATCTCATGGACACGGTCAGCGAATCCGTAGCGTTCCAGTTTGAGTCGATTCGCGGCAAACGAGTTCGTTTCGATGAATTGTGCGCCGGCCTGAAGGTAGGCGGAATGGATATCGAGAATCCGATCAGGATTGCTCACGCAAAGCTCTTCGAAGCACGTGTGTGTCCCTTCTCCTAGCTCAAGAAGATAGGTTCCCATGGCACCATCACCGCAGATGACGCGCTTTTCAAATTCCTCTAGTAGATTCATGGTTGTCCTTGTAACTCCGGAGTTGGATTATCTCCTGTTCCCAGGTCGAAGTCCAGTCGATCGACGGGTTGCGGGGGCGGCAATGCTTCCCAGCGCACGGCGAGCGGTGTGATTACCGCGGATTGAGGGGTCTCGGCAGATCGGGATGCTAGTAGCGCGACGAGTGCGGCAAGGAGTAGCAACACAAGCGTCCCACCAATGGCGTCCGCAGTGAGTGTGGATTTATTCGCGTCGGTCATCTTCAGGGTCGATCTTGAGTTCCGCGATGGCAGCCATCACCCGGTCGCTCAGGCGTTGATACGTCTCACGGCTGTTGTCCGGGATGTCCTCCGGGGTAAAGAGAATCGGATGGCCGATCACCGTGGTAACTGGCGTGCGGCGGGGGAATTTTGCATTTTTTGGAAATGCCTCGAAGGATCCAAAAATCCTCATTGGCACAACCGGAGCGTAGGTTTTGGCAATAACGAACCCGATGCCTGCCTGTGCGGGTTGCAGGTTGCCATCCTTTGATCGAGTGCCTTCCGGAAAAAGAACGACGCCATTTCCTTGTTTGATGACCCGAATTACGGATTTTAATGCAGCGATGTCGTTTCCACCCCGATCCACGGGGATCACATTCATTGCGGGAAAAAGCGGTCCAAAAATGGGCCATTTGAGCAGGGATTTTCGAGCGAGGTAATAGACGCCGCGCCGCGAGCAAATGCCAGCAAGGGGAGGGTCGAAAAAGCTTTGGTGATTGACCGCGAGAATGAGCGGACCCTGCTCGGGGAGGCGTTCACGGTGTATGACGCGGTAGGAAAAAAAGACGTAGGCAATAATCTTCGCTAGATTGCAGAAGACATTGTAAACGAAGGTCATGGCTGTACAGGATGAAGACCCGACTGGGTGAGTCGCTCGCAAATTGCCAGGATCACGCCATCTAGATCAAGCGGACCGGTGTCAATCACCCACGCATCTGGTGAGATCACGAGAGGAGCGGTGTGCCGCGACGAATCGATCTGGTCTCGCAACGCGATCTGATCTTTTTGTCCTTGAGCCTCGCGGCGTTGTTGACGAAGAATCTGCGGGGCATCGAGATAGAATTTAAACGGAGTGTCGGGAAAAACCACTGAGCCGATATCACGCCCTTCGACAACAACATTTACCCGATTCGCTAATTCCCGCAATTCGTGCAGCAACCGCTGCCGCACCGCGGGAACCGTCGATACCGCGGACACGGAGCGGTTGATATCCTCCGACAGCAGCTCGGCCGTCGGGCGGATGCCGTCGATTTCAAGGTAGGAAGCACCGCTGTCAAAACCTGTATGCAACGTGGCGGAGTTAAGTAAGGATTCGACCTCCACCGGGTCGAGCGGATTGCCATCCCGGCTGAGAACATACCACGTGAGCGTGCGGTACATGCTACCTGAGTTCACATAGAAGAACCCATATTGTTTTGCGAGACCTCGCGCGACCGTGCTCTTTCCCGATGCGGCGGGACCGTCAATCGCGATCACTAAGGGAGCATCGCTCATTCGTCCTCCTCGTCAGGCTGGAGGGGACGGGAGCCACCGGGGCTGCCCGAGCCGAGCACTACAAGGCCGCGGCGGCGCATGCCTTTCCCTGATTTGATCATCTCGAGCATGGTCTCAAAACCGGGATACGATGTGGCGACGCATTCGACACCCTCAATAATCGTCTCTCCTTTTGCAAATAAGCCGGCGACCGCAAATGCCATGGCGATGCGGTGGTCTCCAAATGACTGAAGCCGTGCCCCGCGGAGAGGCATCCCGCCGGTGATCGTCATGCCGTCCTCAAATTCCTCGACGTCCACGCCCATGGCGCGCAGGTTTCCCGCAACGGCGGCGATCCGGTCCGTTTCTTTCACCCGCAATTCTTTGGCGTCGCGGATGGTCGTCTTACCTTCAGCGAGCGCGCCCGCCACGGCAAGGATGGGGATTTCGTCGATCACGTTGGCGATTTCGTTACCACCGATTTCGGTTCCCCGAAGATATGCACCCTTGATGTCGATCGTTCCACAATCTTCTCCCTGATCTAATTCGTCCACGACTTCACGGACGCGGGCACCCATACGAATCAGAACACCAAGGATGCCGGTACGTGTGGGGTTCAAGCCGACCTTTTCGACGAGAAGCCGTGAGTTCGGCTGAGCGGCAGCGGCTACGAGCCAGAAGGCGGCACTGGAGATATCGCCGGGTACAGTAAAGTCGCGTGATTCGGGCACTTGACCGCCGTAAGTCGAGATAGTTTTGCCATCTCGCATGGTCCGGACCAGAAAGTAGTTCAGCATCCGCTCGGTGTGATCCCGGGAAGGCGCGGGCTCAATAACCGAGGTTTTTCCTTTCGCAAGAAGTCCGGCGAGGAGGATCGCGCTTTTTACTTGGGCGCTTGCCACAGGCATTTCGTAAGTGATGCCTGTGAGTTTCGAGCCGGTAATTTTTAGTGGCAGAGTTTCGTTGCCGCCTTCCGATTTCAGGTCGGCCCCCATCAGACGCAGCGGCTCGATCACGCGCCGCATTGGACGCTTCGAGAGCGACGCATCACCCGTCATCCGGCAGGAAAACGGCTGTGCGGCAAGGATTCCGGAAAGGAGCCGAACGGTCGTGCCCGAGTTGCCGCAATCGATGTCAGATTCCGGTTTACGGAATTGCCCGCGGCATCCATGAACAATCACCGTGCCGGGCTCGGGGTGTTCAATTTCCACTCCCAATTTTCGCATGGCTTCCATGGTGGCGAGACAGTCCTCGCCTTCGAGAAAATTGGAAATCCGGCACTCTCCATTTGAGAGCGCGCCGATCATAATTGCGCGGTGCGAGATGCTTTTGTCTCCGGGCACGGTGATCTCTGCGCGGATTAATGGGGCTTTATGTGATCTAAATTCCATCCAAATCTGAGTTGAGCCGATTCCGGCTGGTACGTGCCTCCGCAAACAATCTGCGCAGGGTATTTGCGTCTCGTGATTCCACGGCAACGCGGAATTCTTGCAGTATTTCCTGCATCTCGGCAATCGATCTTGTGACCGAAGTTTCATTTGCGAGCAAGATTCCAGTCCAAAGGTCCGGATTTGATGCTGCGATCCGCGTGGAATCCCGAAACCCCCCACCCACAAAATCAGTCCAGTCGGGGGCGCTCCGGTCCACGGTCATTGCCAATGCTGCTGCCGCTACATGCGGAAGGTGACTCGTAAATGCAAGCCGTGCGTCGTGCTCTGCTGCGGACATTTCAATCACCCGGCATCCGAGAAATTTCCAAAATGCAGTGACTCGCTCCACCGCGGATCGCGGGGAGTCGCTGGTCGGAGTGACCACACAGGTTGCACCTTCGTATAAATCCGCCCGGGCAGCCTCGATTCCGGCCCGATCCGACCCGGCAATCGGGTGGGCGCCGATGAACTGGTGTTTTAGGACGGGAACCATCGCATCCAAAACCACCTGTTTGACGCTGCCTGCGTCAGTCACGAGGGCATCGGAATCGAGGGGTGGTAAAAGTAAAGCAGCCAAATCGGGCATCACCTCGACGGGTGTGCACAAGACTACCAGTTTCGCCCCACGTAAAACGGCATCAAGCGATGTCGATGCCATGGTTGCAAACCCGGCAGCGGTGATTCCGGAGAGGGCAGCCTCACGCCGGGCCCAGACCCGGATTTCGGTATCCGGCGATTTTTCTTTGAGCGCAAGCCCGATGGATCCTCCGATCAATCCGGGCCCGAGTATGGCGACCGGGCTCAGGGGACGAGGAAAATCTTACCCGAATACGGGTCTTTCACTTCGGTATTCGGAGGGAATCCGCGCACATCCACATAGCCCGCGTACGGGGCATGAGGGCTGGTCACAAAACCCTGTTTTCCTGGCACTGGAGTGCCGTAGGGAAGTTCGCGTGTGGGAGCGGCGACAGGAGTTGGCTGCGGCGTCGGGACGGCACTCACGACTGCATCAGGCGTAGGCTCTGGAGTGGGCGTGGCCATCGGCGGCGGAGTGGTCTCATCGGTAACAAAGTCATTTGCCGTTCCCGGAGTGGTTTGGTACCCGAATTGGTTACCCCCGGTTGTTGCGGCCGATCCCGCGCCGGTGCGGGTGCGCGGACGGGATTCATTTTCGCAAGCAGCAAATAATACCAGAAGGATGGTCGCCGGGACAGTGAACGATGGAATTTTCATTAAACAAAACAGTTTTGGGATAGGTTCCATTTTTACCGCGTCACTGCAATCCTAAATTCCCTAATTCCCGTTTCTTATAGAATCTAAGCGCTTCAATTGGTGATGGAAAATCGCGTAACTGGTAGACGCCACGGGCTCCATCAGCACCCGGATCACGCACTAAATAGTCGAATCCGCGTTTGCCGACGATGACCACAAAATGGGTGATTCCACTCGGGTAGCGCAGTCGTACGATGACGGGATTTCCGGCGAGCAGGTTCGCATCGATGAGGCGGTAAGACGGAAGATCTTCGTAAACATGATCTGCGACGATGGGCGGGTATGCGGATGCGGCTTCCCAGTAAAGCCATCCCTCGGGAGTGAAGCCGTTGATTTTCTGCACAAAGGCATTGAGCCGCCCGGGATCAAGGTCTGCACCGTATGAGGCCAGTACCATAGCTGCCGATGCGACCGCACAACCCTCGGCACCCAGCGTGCCATCCGTTGGGCCAAGCGGGTCGGATGCCCACTGCGGATCGTTCTGAAAAAACTGGGGCACATCGATAACTACCTCATTGGGAAAATACAACCCGCCACTCCCGGAAATGGGCCTGCGCGCGGAATACATGTTCCACCAAATGGCACCAGCAGAGGCGATGATCACCACTGCAAGCACCAGCAAAATCGGTAGTCGGTTTCGGTTTTGACGCGTCATGATGGCTACTGGAAAATTTGCTTCCCGTGGGGAGGTTCAAATCAATTATTAAGGTGCTTTAAGCGACGCTGCTGTGATGCCCTTCGGCGAAATCGGTTGCCAACGGGATGACCAAAGAATGGGAACTGCGGTGAATAAGTGTCGACGAATCGCGCGGCGCGACAGTTTCACCACGTCCGCAGCCTCACCGAAGTGGGGGAGCATTTCGAGTGCGATGGCGGCGGGAAGAACGGCACTGAGTCGCATGCGACCCCCGCGGACGGCACCCACCCAAGCAAGGCCATCGTTAAGTTGCTTCTGTGCGGTCTCACGTTCGACCTCGAACCGACCCGGTCCCAAATACGACCGACCCGCAGCCGCATCCGCCCGATAATCCCGGAGGATGTTCACGCGCTGCAGACCCTTGCCGTAATTGCAGGCCAGGAGTTTGTGTGGCTCAGCGGACATCGTGGAAAAATCGGTAATGCGCTCTCTGCAGAGCGTCGACCAGAATTCCCCAACCGAGCCAGCGACAAGATAGGTATATTCGTCGAGCTCTTCCGGGGTGAGGGGATCCGGGCGTTGCACAAAACGGACCAAATCGAAAATCTGCCCCTCAAGAATTTTTGACCAGACCCCCTGCAATGCCGCCTGATCGGGTGATCGCTCGAGATCGTCCAATAGTCCAGGCAGGTTCTGCACGAGCTCCTGCTCGGCTGGTTTCGTCTGATAGCTCGCAAGCTCGTCGATGATTCGCGTCCCGACGTCCCCATCCCGGAGCGCGTGCAACGCTTCCACCCGACGATCCAGCGGAGCTAGCGAGGCGTCGGCAATACTATCCGAAGCCCGCGCCAGAAGATATCCCAGCGCAATCGAATCGCGGACGGATCCCGGCAGCCACCGCAGGCTCAGGTAAAACGACCGCGAGGTGCCACGGAGCAGATGGTCCCGAAGATTCACCGGACCCCCTCCATGCCGACACGGATCGTTTGAATCTCGTCTTCGTTGGCGCGGCCCAACCCGAGCGCGGCCGCGCTTTCTATATGCGCTGCGACTTTCGTGATCCGCGGAAGTTTGTAGGCGACGCGGTATTCCTCGATCATCCGGAGTGCGGTCGCATCGACGGCGACAGCATCCTGACTGGCAAATATCGCAAAGCCCTGGCGAACAAAATTCGGGTTGGGAAATGGTCCGCCAGCAAACTGGAGCGCCAGACCATCGAGAATTGTCAGCGCAACTTTATCCCGCACGGTCGGGTCGGCGTAGATCTCCGCCAGAAAGGGGTTGCCAAAATCCGGCGGGCGCGTAAAGCGGCGCCAGTTGTCTACGTTAGATAGCGTTATGTTCGCAATCGCCCCGTGAATCCCGGTGAGAAAACTGTCGGATAATGACGGGACGTTGATGACTTTGGTCACTTCCCGACTCAGGATGGATGCAAAATAACTGGTGCTGCTGAGCTGGTCGCCCATCGAGAGCTTGTCTTCGAGCCGATTTCCCTCTCGCAGCCCAAACCGACTGTCACCCCAGATCAATCTCCCGAGGACCGGCGCTGTTATCATTGCCTGACGGTCGTATCCATCCGCCGGGTCAATCCACCGAACGGTAAAATCTTTGGTCTCCTGCAGATACCCCGCTGCTTCCAAATCGTCACGGTTTTTGTCCCAAACAAGAATCCGGTCCGGAGAAATGCCCGCTTTTTGCAGACCCTTGGCAATCGCGCGGACGACCGCCAGCTTGGTGCCTCCGATGGCACCCTGCGAGGTCGAGACTTTGATTCCCACGATATCCGTGGGGTGAACGAATGCGTGCCATGCCTCGGTGATCGTCGGGCGCCCGGCTGTAGCCATCACCAACGCATCGACCATGCGCTGCACGACAGCGTCGTTGGTGTCAAATCCACGGACAAGCGAAGCGGAATCCATCACGTAAAAAACGCGGGATTTCTCCACCGGCGCCGATGCAATTTTCGGCGGCGGCAGGTCGGCCAGCGTCTGCGCATGGCCCGACACCGCGGCCAGCGTCAGCAATGTCAAAATGGGAATCAATCGTTGGAGCACAGCGCGTGAACTTCGGTCCTGCAGTATACCGTGTCAAACCGACGAACTATTTCCCCGGTTGCACACGGGCGGAGACTCGGTGATTCTCCTTCCGTGATCAAGCATCTCTACGCGCACATTCCATTTTGTCCGAAAATCTGCCCGTATTGTAGCTTCTACAAGGAAGCCAGTGACCGGAACAAAACGCGGGCCTTTCTCGATGCGATGCTTGTCGATGCTGAGAATCATGCGGCAACGTTACAACCGGAGACGATATTCTTTGGGGGCGGGACGCCAAGTGCGCTGAGCACCAGTCAGCTTGAGTTTCTGCTCGGGGGGCTGCGCGAGCGAATCGATTTTTCGGCAGTCAAAGAATGGACGCTCGAGATGAACCCGGCCACCGTGTCGATGGAAAAAGCGCGGGCTCTGCTGGATCTTGGAGTCACGCGCATCAGCATGGGAGTGCAATCCTGGGATGATGAATTGCTCAAAACCCTCGGGCGCGTGCACAGCGCCGCGCAGGCGAAAAGGTCGTACGAGATCCTCCGCGAGGCGGGGGTGAAGGAGGTGAATCTCGACCTCATTTTTGGCGTGCCCGGTCAGTCGCGGGAGCAGTGGATTGATTCGCTCCGCCAGACGATCGCGCTCCAGCCTGATCATATCTCGGCTTATTGCCTGACATACGAAGAGGACACAGATTTTTTTCTGCGGGTCAGTCGAGGCGAGTGGACGCCGGATGACACGCTCGACGCAGACCTTTTTGAAACCACGATGGAATTGCTCGAAGACGCGGGCTTCTCGCAATACGAGATTTCCAACTACGCGTCCGCGGGAAATCAATGTCAGCACAACCTCGCGTATTGGACGGGCGCCGACTACATCGGGCTCGGCCCCAGCGCATTCTCGACCGTCGGCGCCCGGCGCTGGAAAAATGTCAGCGATACCGAAACTTACATCGCCCGGATCTCCGCAGGCGACGACCCCGCAGATTTTGCGGAAGAGGTGTCACTGGCAACCCGTGTGGGTGAACGGATTGCATTTTCTCTTCGCACGGATCGTGGCGCGTCCAACACCGACCTCCAGCCATGGAGTCGCGATATCGACAAAATGGCGCATGAAGGGCTGGTCGAGCGGGTAGGTGACGGATGGCGGCTCACCCGTGCCGGACGAATGGTCGCCGATGAAGTAGCGGAGATCTTCGTGTGAAATCTTACGACTTCATTATCGTCGGCGCCGGACCCGCAGGGAGCACGGCAGCTTGTATTCTTGCCGCTGCGGGAAAACGCGTCCTGATTCTCGATAAATCAAAATTCCCGCGCGATAAGGTTTGCGGGGATTGTTTGAATCCCTCCGGTTGGAAAATCCTTGATCGGCTGGATCTCAGCGAGACGATTCGAAGTCATCACCCGACCGAGATCCGGCGCGTGGAATTTTGTGGCGCGTCCAACGAAAGCGCGGCGGTAAATATTCCCGTCTCCCCGTTTCCCGAGATCGTGATTCGTCGGCGGGATCTTGATGCCATCCTCGTGAATCATGCCGTTGCGCGTGGGGTCGAGTTTCTGGACGACACGCCGGTTACTGCCATCAGTCGCGCGTGGCGGGTGTCGACCCCGAAAGGAGAATTCTCTGCCCCCGTCTTATTGGCTGCGGATGGAAGGAACTCGACCATTGGCCGAATGACAGCCCGACTTCCGTCAGCCAGTCGCGAGCGGATCGCGTTGCAGGCGCACGTGAGCGGCGGGCGATTGGCCGTGGGAAACACGGTGCGCATGTTTTTCCACCGTCATGGATACGGCGGCATAGCGGCCCTCAACGCGGATGAAACCAACCTGTGTCTCGTCGCGAAAGCATCGGAGATTCAGGCGCTGCGGGCGTATGCCGAGCGCATGTTTGGCCTTGGACCTGAGACGGTTTGGAATTCGATTTCTCCGCTCCAGCGCGCTGATGCAACGTCGGTCGCGGCGGACGGAGTTTTTCTGCTCGGAGATGCAGCGCGCGTTGTGGAACCCTTCACAGGCGAAGGGATTTATTACGCGATGCGGTCAGCCGAACTCGCAGCCGACGCCCTCCTCGGGTGTCTCGACCTTCGCGCTGCAGAACAGGATTACATCGCCGCGCATCGCACTATCTATCGCGGCCGATTGTGGGTCAATACGCTGTCCCGATTCGCCGCGCTCCATCCCAGGTCCATCTCGCGACTCCTCCCGATCTGCAACCTTTTCCCCGGAATCTTATCCTTACTCACGCGAAAAGTCGTCGTCCTAAAAGGATAGCGGGAGCCAACCCGAATCCCGCCATCGTAGCGCCATTCCAAGCGGATCCACGGGGCATTTCGCACTCTGCTTCAGCTCCAGATCTCAAGAATTCGGGTGACATGACCATATATAAGACTATGTTTCATAGCAGACATGACCAAAATAAACATCAATGAGGCCAAGTCCAAGCTTTCCTACTACTCGAAGCGTGTGAAAATGGGCGAGACTATCATCCTCTGTGACCGCAACCGTCCATTTGCGGAAATCCGGCCATTGCACGGTGCTATTGCTCCGAAGAAGCGCGAGCTCGGTCAGATGAAGGGGCAGTGCCCGGTTCCCGATTCTTTCTTTGATGCCGATGAGTTGATAACTGCAGACTTCGCCGGAGAAATTATTCCTCCGCCTGGTTCCTTTCCCCGATGAACATCCTGCTCGATACGTCTACGTTTCTTTGGATGATTGACGAAGTGGAGCGATTGAGCCCCAAGGTGCGCGAGGCTTTGGAGGATGGGCGTAACCGTCTTGTTTTTCACCAAGCTTCCAGTTGGGAGATTCAGATCAAATATCAGTTGGGCAAACTGCCGCTTTCAAATCCTCCGAAAGAAATCGTCGAAAAAGGTCTCAGCGCTCACGGAATCGAATACCAGCCCATGAGCGATGCCGAGATTTGGCATCTTCAAAAATTGCCCGAGCTGCATCGGGACCCGTTTGATCGAATTCTGATTTCCTATGCGCTTTGCGAAGGGCTGAAATTTGCGTCCCCTGATCCCGAGGTTCACAAATATCCAGTTTCCATTTTGTGGTGAGGAGACAAGTGCAAGGATTCCTGAGGTAGTGACGGGGCCCAGTTTCCAAGGAGAGTTTTTGCTCCAAGCCACTCCTGAGCGATTCGATGTGACGAAAGAAAAAGCTGTCGAACCTCCGCTTCATACTTTGGCAACCAATCCACCGGGGCTTCGCGCAGGTTGTCTTCCATCGGAGAGCGGCAGGAATCCGGCAGCGACAGCAAAAAGCCATAGGCGTCCTCCAAGGGCTCCACGGATGGCAGTCCCAACTTTTTTGCTTTCTCGTTGGCGAGAACGGGAATTCGAAGGCCTTCTGGGTCCAAATCTCCAAAATAAAATACCTGTGAGATCTCTCCCACCTCGCTTGCGAGGTGGGCCAGAAATCCCACTCCATCAATCACCCGGTGGCCACCTCCATAAATAACCGCTGAAAATCTTGCCGCCTGTTGGTTCCACGCGGCGAAGGAATGAAAGGTGGCAGCATTTTCAAGAATGAGAACTTTGCCGTTTGGGGTGGGACCACGCATCCAGCCGAGAGGTTCGGGAACTACGAGGCAGCCCAGCCTCTCAAGGGTCATTCGATCTTCGCGGAAGAGGGTGGTAGCCCGCAGGGCATCCAGACGTTTTTCATCTCCGAAGATTTCCAAAGATCGTTCTTTGATGGGAACGCGCGGGCCAACAGGGTGGGATTGTTGAAGGAATTGATTGATGCGCAAGCAGTCTGCCAAGGGGACGCTGGGTCGTTTTTCTGTCAGAAATTTGAGCTCAGGAACCCAATCCACCGATGATGGCTCACACTCGTCCAATTCCCACGGATCCCCAAACAACACGGCCAAGGCCTGTTCTTTTTCCAAAGGAACCCACACCCGCTCAATCAGGAGCGAGCGGCGCCGAACGGATTTAAGTTCGATCCATCCCGCAGATTGAAGCGTCCTGGCATCCCGGTCGGCCTCGCGGCGCAGGTCGGATGTGGTCAATCCCGCCTCGGTCAGCAAAGTTTCCCAGTCTCTACCAAATGCCAACTGAGACTTGCCGACTTTTTTGGCCCGTGCGCTCCACCATTGATCGTGGAGTGCCTGGAAAACTGGCAACCCTGTCAGCCGGATGTCTTCGGCGTTCACTCGAGGGCTTCCATAGCTTGGCTCATGGAGAGCCTTTGCGGGATGTTGTCCACTCTCGTGATGAATCCCTGATCATCGCGGTGTTCCTCTTTTCGGCAAATAATCACGTTTTCGGCATAAGGGGCCATGACACCCAGGCGTTCGATGGGGAACGCAAGCACGAGTTGCAATTGGAAGTTGCGGGCCAACTCCAGGCAGTCCTCAACACCATCGCCCGAGAGTTTGGAAAAGGCTTCGTCCATGACGACCAAACCGAGGTGATGCGAGCGGTGCGAGCCAAGATCATAAACACGACGGAAGGCCGCCAACATCGAGATAAAAAACGGGGCTTGATTTTCGCCTCCGCTCAGACTTCGAAGGCTACGGCTGAGAGAAATGACTGGAGCCGAGGTGTCATCTTTGGGCACCATTTCAATGTCATACCGATGATAACACCGGTAGTCCAAAAGCTTTCTGGCGCGGTCATCGAGTTCACCCGAGGACTCAATGGCTTTCATGAGTTCTTCCAACGCCGTCTGCACGTCTTCGGAATGGCTGGCTCGCAGGAGTTCATCGGTGGGTTCAAAACCGGTGTCGATGAGCTGCCAGATGGATTGAAAGGCCGGGTCGCGGCGTTGGGTGATCGTGTAGCGGTGACGGCCGACATCATGCGAAAGATAATCCCTAAGGAGGCGGATATCATCGATGGCTTTGTTTAGGCGCTCTTGAAGCCGGTCGAGCACATTGTCCCTCAGCCGCGCCTCCCAATCCTTGCGGCGTTCGCCAGCCAATTCCCGGAATTTGGGAAGTTCGACATCATCCAACTGACGCAGCCGCACCGCCCAGCGGTCATTGTCGCGCTCCGCCTCATCAAAGTCATGACGATACTCCGGGTGCTTCTCACTGGAAATAAGATGACGGCGGGCATTGTTCCGCTCATTCAGCGCCTGGTTGGCTTTGACTTGGGCATCCGTCGTCCGCTCTTGGGCTTTGGCCAGGCGGGTGGGCCATTGGGAATCCTGAGCAAGAATTTCCTGCAAGCTGGTTTGCAGGTCGCTGGCTGTGACATTGGCCGGGAGGGTTGCGTGGATTTGTTCGAGTTCCCGCTGATGGGTTAAGACCTCTTCGTGAGAAGTATTGAGGCTTTGAAGGGCGCGTTCCTCCTCCCGGCGGAACCCTTGCATGCGGCTTTCGATGACGCCGATCTCACGCTGGAGTTTTCCATGCTCCGCCTCATGGTTTTGAAGCAGCTCCAAGCGCTTTTCGCGTTCCGGTGTGCGGAGGAGTTCGATGGTTTCTCCCAAGGATCTCCAATCACCCCATTTTTTTGGAAGCTCAGCAATCTCCTCGGGCCGATGGGGCAGCGAGGATTCGCCAAGGCCTGCTTTTTTGCCCTTATCCAGCCAGGTATTCAAATCGTCGGCCAGGAGCTGGAGGCGATCCTTTTCTTTGCGGGTGGTGATTTGTTCTTGTTCCTTCGAGGCGCGGATGCGTTTCAGTCCCTCCGTTCCCAACGTGAGCGTTACCTCCCGTCCAGAGTTGAGGCGGCGGCGAAGCGGGACCTGCTTGAAGATCCCATCCGGGGTGATGGCCCGTCCAGCCGGAGAGGCATCCATTTCTTCGACCGTCTCGACGCAGAGGACGTCCCCTAGCAGGTGTCGCACATAGGTTTCGGCCAAGGGAAGAGTGACATCCACTTTGGTGGCTAGAGAGTTCGGCTTGGCGTCATGACGAAGCCCCTCGGTCTCGTGGGGATTCAGCAGAGATTCGCCCTCGCGTCCCGGGGCGGTGCGACGCAGAACATCGAGAGCCAGCCGGTAGTCATCCTTGGAAACCACAATCACCCAGCGCTGACGTCCCAAGAACAGCTCCAAAGCCGTCCACCAGCGCTCCGCTTCGGGTTTCACTTCAATGAGCCGTGCAAGCTGATGGGCCCGGCCACCAGTGGCCTCATGGATCGCGCGGTAAACGGGAAAGCTGCCCGGCATTTCGCGGCGGTCGAGCGCCTCCAAATCGGCGACAAGTTGTTGAAGTTTCTCCGTGCTGCGGCGGGTGCCGTCATCGATGGTTCGTTTGGTTTGTGCGCCTGATTGCCAGAGATCGTTAAAAGTTCCTGCTAGGGCCGCCAGCGCCGAAAAAGCGGGTGCTTCCAGCGGGCCGGCCAAGGCCTCTAAAAGGCTTTCGTCCACGGTGAGGAAAGTCGCTAAGTCCGCCGCCAAAACATCGCGCGTGGCAAAGTCGCGTCCGCCCCTCAGCCAGGAAGTCCAGCGCTGACGAATAGTCATCAGACGCTCACGCGCCGACTTTTTAGCTTCCTCAATGCGCTGGATCTCCGCGTGGAGGGTTTTGCGCTCAGTCTGAAGTTTTTCAAGCTGAACGGCATCATGGTCTGCCGAGATTTCCAGACGGGTCGCATCAATGATGGCCTTGATCTCATTGAGCTTCGCAGTTTTGGTTTCGGCCCCGGTGAGGTCATCCGCATTTTCTCGGCGAAGGATTTCCAAGCGGATGGTGAGGTCCGAGTATTTGTCTACGGCCTGGGCATGCAGGACGGCACGTGAGACATGTTGAAAAATGCCGGCCTCTTTTTGAAGGCCCTGGTGCAGGGTGTCGGCGTCACACACCTTGCGAAGTTGAGCGGCCTCATCTTCTTGATTGAGCAGGCGATCCTGGGTGTCGCGGTAGGCGCTGACCGCCGTCCGGACATCCCTCACGTCAATGGGATTTTCCTCAAGAATAAAATCCCGAATGAAACGTTCGACATTTTCCTCCGGCTCAAACGCAATGGCTTTGGGAAGCGTCTTTCGGAATTGGTCGGCCTCGAAGTAGAGGTGATTGGGAGTTGCCATTTCGGCAAGGAAGTCCTGCTGTCGGGAGAAGAGGTTCTCCTTGTCAAACTCCCTGCGAACCCACGTGCGGAAAGCCTCCTCATCAAGAAGAGCACCCTCAGGAGCCAGCGTGTTCCATTCCACCCGCTCGGGCACATAGAAATACGTGGGGCGGGGTTCTGCGGTGGGGCTGGAATACTGAATGCGGACTCCCCACGTCTCCCGGCGCGGCTCGGTTTGGCCAGCCTCTAAGGGCCACGTGAATTCGAGGCCGATGATGGTGACCCCGCTTGATCGGGTGTAATGAGGCTCTCCGTTCCGCAGGGTGTTTGTGTCGCAAAGGCAGTAGCTCACAATCGAGCGGCTCTGGTTGTTGCCAGCGGCCGCGCGGTTAGGTTTCCAAAAGCGTCCGAGCAGCACGTATTGGATCAAATCTAGCAAAGCGGTTTTGCCGGTGCCGAAAGCGCCTGCAATGAGGGTATGTCCCGAGACATCCAGGATCTGACGGAAGCCATACCAGTTGATCGCTAGGATGCGGGTGAGGGTGATGCGTTTGTCAATCATGAGACATCCTCCAAAGTGGTTTCCCCACGATACAACGCGGACTGATGTTCCCACGCCTCTGCATGTTCAAAGGGGATCACCCGCGGGAGCGTTGGCAGAATCTCAAG
>Ga0105053_10000444_pt1 | contig 63190 bp, 60 predicted proteins | sample BON01_FD_78093 | JGI IMG/M metagenome (GOLD analysis project Ga0105053, IMG submission 78093) | Freshwater microbial communities from Lake Bonney liftoff mats and glacier meltwater in Antarctica - BON-01 | ecosystem: Environmental > Aquatic > Freshwater > Ice > Glacier meltwater | place: Lake...
GATTACAATTCGCTCGGCAACCCCGACAAGCCACCCCTACTTTTCTGGCTATCAGCAGCCTCTTTTACGTTATTAGGTGTGAGCGACTTCAGCTACAAGCTGGTTTCGGTCCTAGTAGCTTTACTTGGCGCTTTAAGTGTTTACGAACTGGGGAGGTTGATTTATGACAGCCGAACCGCGCGTATTGCTGTCATTATTTACAGCAGCGCATTGGGGTTTATTCTCATGCTAAACGATGTACGCACCGACACCTTATTAGTAGGTTGGGTTGCCTTTGCTAGTTGGCAATTAGAACGTTACCTACGTACCAAACGCTGGAGTGCCTGGTTTTTGGCTTTCAGTGGTATTGCCCTGGCCATGCTGGCCAAAGGTCCGCTGGGCTTAATTGCGGTAGCCGCTCCTTTTGGGGCTGATGCGCTGTTGCGGCGTGACTGGAAACGTATATTTCGTTGGGAATGGCTATTGGGTCTAGGCCTGATTCTACTTTGGTTGATGCCTATGTTGGTAGGCCTGTATCAACAATGGGGCTGGGACCATGGCGTGGTTTATTATTTCTGGACCCAAAGTTTTGGCCGAATTACTGGTGAAAATGTATGGCAGGACGACACATCGCCCTTCTACTTTACACACACCTTTTTATGGACTTTCCTGCCCTGGAGTTTGTTGGTGATAACTGCACTTTTCCGTAATCTCTTTGAGCTGAGGCGACAACTAAACAATGCGCTCTCGGGCGAGTTTATTGCCACCTCAGGCTTTGTGCTGCTGTTTTTAGCCATGTCGTCGTCACATTTTAAGCTGCCTCACTACATATACATTACTTTTCCCTTCGCAGCATTATTAACAGCCGATTTTTTGGCAGACATACAAGCAGGAACCCGCGTTTTCCGTTGGTTGAGTATGTTTCAATTCCTAATAGGTTTGCTCATACTGCTGATTTCGGCTGTTGTGGAATTTTGGATTTTTCCGGGAGGATTTGGTTGGGGCTTTTTGATCGGTGCCGCCTTTATTGCCATGGTTGCCGCTTTTTTCCAGCAATTTGATGGCTTTCTCAAACTTTTCGGTCCGTCCTTAATTGCACTCCTTGTTTTCGGATTGGTTGCCAACTATATCTTCTATCCCAATTTGTTGAAATACCAAGCCAGCTCATTGGCAGGAAAATACATACATGAACAAGCTTTGCAGGTTGATGAAGTGGCGCTATTCGCCATAGGTGAGGAGAGTATTCACGCCCTCGACTTTTACGCCGAGATGACGGTGCCACATATTACCCATCCCGATAGTTTACTTCAAGCAGGCCAACAACAACGATATGTTTATACCAATCAAGCCGGAGTGGATACATTAATTTCAGCGGGTTACCAATTGAAAACCGTCAAAAATTGGCCATTTTTTAGGGTTACGCATTTGAATGGTCACTTCCTGAATCCAGGTAAACGTGCAGAAAGTTTAGAAGAACGCTTTTTTGTCTTGCTAAGCAGGTAATTTAGCGCCCCGAAGTCAATACCTTGAAAAGTCCTATCCTCGAACATCCCATTTTTACCCAATTAGCCGATTTCGCCAGAAACCGACAAGCCGAGTGTTATGTGGTGGGTGGCTATGTGCGCGATTTACTACTCAATCGGCCCAATAAAGACATCGACATTCTTGTGATTGGCGGTGGCATCTCTTTTGCACGTGATTTTGGCCACAGCTTGGCTGATAAGCCCTATGTTACCGTTTATAAAAACTACGGCACTGCCCGTTTGCCTTATGGCGATTTTGAGCTTGAATTTGTGGGTGCTCGCAAAGAATCGTACCGCAGCGATTCACGCAACCCCATCGTAGAAGACGGCAGCCTTGAAGAGGATCTCGACCGCCGCGACTTCACCATCAATGCCATGGCCATACAGCTCTATCCTGAATTTGGTAAATTAGTGGACCTCCACAATGGTATAGCAGATTTGGAGGCTAAACGTCTGGTAACCCCCTTAGACCCACACATCACTTTTAGTGACGACCCACTACGCATGATGCGTGCTGTGCGTTTTGCAAGCCAACTGCAATTTGAAGTTGACCCCGTGACTTTAGAGGCGATTAGCACCCATTCAGAACGTTTGAGTATCATCAGTCAGGAACGAATCTCCAATGAATTGAATAAGATCATTAGCTCAGCCAAACCCAGTATCGGTTTCCGATTGCTGTTCGATACGGGGCTACTGAAGCAGTTTTTCCCGGATATGGTCAAGTTACACGGTGTTCATAAGGTAAACGGTCGTGCCCACAAGGATAATTTTTACCATACCCTCCAGGTACTCGACAATATAGCCGCCTTTACCGACGACCTCTGGTTGCGCTGGTCGGCCATACTACACGATATCGCAAAACCCCAAACCCAGCGTTATGAGGAAGGTCATGGTTGGACTTTCCATGGACATGAGGACTTGGGGGCCCGAATGGTTCCCCGTATCTTCCGTGAACTAAAACTACCATTGAATGAAAAGATGCGTCTCACTCAAAAGTTGGTAAAACTTCATCTAAGACCGATTGCACTGACTAAATCTGTTGTGACCGATTCAGCGGTTAGGAGGCTGATTTTTGAAGTTGGTGAAGATATTGACAACCTCATGATGTTGTGCAAAGCAGATATTACTTCAAAGAATGAGTCAAAAGTCCGATTGTATCAAAAGAACTTCATAATTTTAGAAGGTAAGGTTAAAGAAGTCGCCGAATCAGACCGTTTGCGCATGTGGCAGCCCCCAATTGGCGGGCAGGAAATCATGGATTACTTCGGCATTCCGGCCGGCAAGGAAGTCGGTATAATTAAAAACACGATACGTCAGGCGATACTTGACGGCATCATCGAAAATGAGCATGCACAAGCCCAAAAATTAATGATCGAAAAAGGTCAAAATTTGGGGTTGACGCGAAAGGTTTAAACCCTATTTTTGGCGCTTCAAAACAAGCAATCAGGCATGGCAATTTATCGCTTCAGAGTTGAAATAGAAGATTACGAAGGTATCTACAGGGAAATTGAGGTGAAAACCACTCAAACCTTTGAGGATCTGCATTATGCAGTCCTACGTGCTTTTTCATTCGACCTCAAACACCCATCATCCTTCTTCTATTCCGACGATTTATGGCATATGGAAGATGAGATTGCATTTAAGGATATGGTGTACACCATGTCCTCGGATGCCTTACCAGCAAATAAAACGCGCATCAGTGATTATGTAGATGATCCACACCAGCGTTTTATTTTTGTGTATCAATCGGAAGAAGGTTGGGCATTTTTGATAGAACTGGTGGACATTGATACCAATGATGGTGGTCGAGCTAGTTTACCAGCTACTGTGAAGTCGGTAGGTGAAGCACCAAAACAATACAACACGAAAGTCGTCATCAAACCTGCGATCGAAAAAGAAAAAAGCAAACCTAGTGCGCCTGCTCCCGAGCTTCTTGATGAACTCGACGACGATGAGCCGGAAGCGGCCGATGAATTGGTTGTCTTCGAAGGCTTCGATGCCGAGCGTGGTAAAGGCAAGGTGGACAGTATCGATTTAGAAATGGACCTCGACGATGATGTGGTTGATAGCGACGATGAAGACAGCTTAGACGACGAGGACGACAATCATGATTCAGATTCCGACGATGACGACGATTTCAGTGGCGGCAGCAAAGGCCGAGGCAAATCGTCTGATTTCGACGACAATTATTAGAAGTAAAAGCTCGCAGCCACCTTCGGGTGGCTTTTTTCTTTTATGCCCGCTGCTTTTTTACTAGGACGTTTTTGAAATGTATTGGCACTTTTACCTCCGCGAAACTCCTTTAAAGCAATAATCGCTGCGTTAAAAATTGGAGAAGCCCATCCTATCAGGCCTTATCTTTGTCTAAAAGTCTGCGTTTTGTCCGAAAATTTGAAAAACCCGCTTCTAATACTCATCGTTGGCCCTACTGCCAGCGGCAAAACAGCTTTAGCTATCCATCTGGCGAAAAAATTTGACACCGAAATCGTTTCTGCCGATTCCCGGCAGGTTTACCGCGAATTACCAATAGGCACCGCAATGCCCACAGCCCATGAATTGGCCGAGGTTCAGCATCATTTTATTGCAGATCGGAGCCTGAAGCAACATTTGAACGCAGGCGTTTTTGAAAGAGAAGGCAATAAACGTCTTGCTGAGCTTTTTCAGAAAAAGCAAGTAATCATTGCTTGCGGTGGTTCCGGTTTGTTTTTGAAGGCTTTGGTCGAAGGTTTTGACGACATCGCCCCAAGAGATGAAGTCAGACGCAAACATTGGCAGAAAATTTTCGAAAAGGAAGGAATAGCTCCATTACAGCAGGCATTACAAAATATGGATCCAGCTTACGCAGCCAGCGCAGATATGCAAAACCACCAACGCTTGATTCGTGCCTTAGAAGTGATTGAAAGCAGTGGCAAACCCTATTCTACCCAACGACAGGCTACCGCCAAAAGCCGGCCATACGATTGTTTATGGATAGGATTGTCACCTGAAAGGAGTCTGCTAAACGAACACATTCACCAACGGGTTGATGCGATGATCCATGCTGGCTTGGAAGAAGAAGCCAAAGCGGTTTATATCTTCCGAGAAGCTGAAGCTTTGCGTACAGTGGGTTATGTAGAGTTTTTCGACTATTTCGATGGTAAAACAGATTTGCCGACCGCAATCGAAACCATAAAAATCAATACCCGCCAATATGCTCGTCGCCAAATGACCTGGTTTCGCCGGAATCCTGCTATTCACTGGTTTCCTTCGGCCGATGCGGCTGAGATAGCTCCTTTCATTGCTAAATTTATTGCTGAACGCTGAAATGGAACTCTATTATCACCCAGAAATAATCACTACTACCACTTTTTCACTTACCGAAGAAGAGGCGCAACATGCCCTGCGCACACGAAGATTACGCTCAGGTGATAAATTATTCGTCACCGATGGCCATGGAAATAGGTACCACTGTGAAATACTAAGCGATAATATAAAACAGCACCAAGCACGAGTAATCGAAAAGATTAGCATCGCTCCCCTGCTACCTGAAATTCACCTTTATGTGGCGCCTCTCAAACAAGAAGCCCGATTTGAATGGGTAATTGAAAAAGCCATAGAACTAGGGGTATGCAGTATACAACCCATCATAACAGACAGAACCGAAAAAGTACACTTGAGATACAGCAGGCTAGATAAGATACTAATAGCTGCCCTTAAACAATCGCTTAAGTATCATAAACCAACTTTGGCCGAAGCCTTACCCCTTGTCCAATGCTGGCCAAAACAAGGCACACTGCTTTTTGCGCATTGTATGGAAGGCCACAAACAACCTATCCAGCCCCAAATGACTCTTGGCCCAATGCACTTATTTGTTGGTCCTGAAGGTGATTTTAGTCCCGTTGAATTAGCAACTGCTCGTCAACAGCAAGCAATCGAAATAAGCCTCGGAGAAGTTCGTTTGAGAACAGAAACCGCGGCCATTGTTGCACTCGCTCAATGTCACCACGCCTGGCAATTAAATCAATTATGAAATTAATTACTAAATATACTTTGATTATTACAGCAACTTTTTTGCTATTTGGCTCCAGTAGCGGATTTTCTCAAAGTTATACGTTTAAGATTGCCAAACTCAAATACCGAGGAGGTGGTGATTGGTATGCCAACCCAACAGCCCTAAAAAATCTCGCTAAATTCTGTAACCAGCATTTGGGGACCCAAATAGATCCACAAGAGGCTATCGTAGATGTAGCAAGCCCAGAATTATTCCGTTATCCTTTCATCTATATGACCGGTCATGGAAATGTGGTTTTTTCACGAGAGGACGCAGAAAATCTAAGGAATTACCTCATTGGAGGTGGATTTTTGCATATCGACGATAACTACGGCATGAACACCTTTATTCGAACCGAGATGAAAAAGGTATTCCCTGAACTCAGTTTTGTCGACTTGCCCTTTAACCACCCCATCTACCAAAAACCCTATCGTTTTAATGGTGGCATGCCTAAAATCCACGAGCACGACGGTAAACCGGCCCAAGGTTTAGGTTTACTGTACGAAGGCCGTTTGGTATGTTTTTATAGTTATGAAACCGATTTGGGTGATGGTTGGGAAGATATTGAGGTCCACAACGACCCGGAAGCCTTGCGTCAAAAAGCTTTACAAATGGGAGCCAATATTGTACTAATTGCCTTTACCCAAGGTTTATAAGCGTGCAATTTTACCCACCAAAGCAGGGCCACTGTAAATAAAACCAGTGTATAGCTGGACCAAAGGTGCCCCAAGGGCTATTTTTTGTTGCGCATCTTCCACTGCCAAAATTCCACCTACGCCCATCACTGGAAAACGGCCAGCTGCCTTTTGAACGAGCTGGCGTAAAACATGATTTGATTTTTCAAGTACGGGGGCACCGCTAAGTCCGCCTGCGCCCATGCTTTCAACGTCATTCAGAGGCGTTTTAAGCCCACTTCTATCGATAGTTGTATTGGTTGCCACCACGCCATGAATGCCGCTGCTGGTCACGATTTCTACAATATCATCCAATTGCGTTTCGGTGAGATCGGGGGCTATCTTCAAAAAGATAGGTTTCATGGCCTTTTCAGCACGATTCAGCTCCATTATTCTACCCAAAAGTGCCATCAATGGCTCCTTTTCCTGTAATGCCCGCAAATTGGGCGTGTTGGGCGAGCTTACATTAACAGTGAAATAGTCAACGTAAGGGTACAATGCTAAGAAGCACTTTTCGTAATCATCGACTGCCTGCTCATTCGGCGTTATTTTATTTTTTCCGATGTTTCCGCCAATGATTAAGCCTTTAGGACGATTTTTTAGTCTTTCGACCGCATAGGCCATCCCTAGATTGTTAAAACCCAAACGATTAATGAGTGCCCCATCTTGCGGTAAACGAAACAAACGGGGCTTGTCGTTTCCAGGCTGTGCTAGGGGTGTAATGGTGCCAATTTCCATAAAACCGAAGCCCAAGGCCTTAAAAACATGCATAAAACGCGCGTCTTTGTCAAATCCTGCTGCCAGCCCTACTCGGTTAGGAAAGTGCAAACCGGCCAGCTCCACCGGCTTATTTACGCGTGGGTAAATAAGCGGAAACAGCCAGCCTGTGAGCGGGAAACGTACCAAAAACGACAAAATATACATGGTGACATAGTGCGCACGTTCGGGCGGCATCAAAAAAAGGACGGTGCGGGCGATTTTAAACATGGTTTGGTTTGGTAATTCTCAACATTTCGCGTTTTCCGGGAGGGCCAGGTAGTTTTTCGGCCATACACCCCAAGGCCAGAAAGGCTTTGCGAATATAACCACGTATACAATAGGTTACCAAAACAGCACCCGGAGCCATCAGAGACACAATTTTGGCGACAGATGCCTCATTCCACATGTCTGCCTGCGTATTTGGGGAAAAGGCATCGTAAAAGATTAAATTAAACGGAGAATCCGTTTCATACAGCAATAAAGATTGCTGTATGAGTCGCACTTCGGCAAGCCCGTATTCGATATTTTCACCTGTCAATAACTTTTCATACTGGCCCTGAAGCCAAGGATGAGCTGCCCCATCTGACATTTTTTCTCCGTAATTCAAGGACCTAAAGACAGCGATTGGCACGGGGAAGGGTTCGAGTCCGCAATAAACCAACGGATGCTTTTGTGCTGCCGACCAAGCCAAAGCCAAAGCTGTATTCAAACCTGTACCAAAGCCTACTTCTAATAATCGTATTGAAGTACTACTTTGTTCAAAATACTCAAGTCCATGTTTTACAAATACATAAAGAGACTCAGTTAATGCGCCAAATTGAGAATGGTAGTGTTCTCCGGTAGCCAGTAATTGTAAACTGTGCGAACCATCCGCAGTGGTAACTAAACTAACATCGGCAAAAGGCATGCAGGAATATTTCCACAAAAATACGGGGCTAAGCGAAGGCGTTTAACTTTATGTCGAGAAAATGAATCGACAGATCCCTTTAGCAGAACGAATGCGTCCCCGCAAGCTCGAAGATTTTATCGGGCAGCAACATTTAGTGGGTGAACAAGGCGTGGTACGGCGTATCGTTTCCCAAAAATTACTGCCTTCGATGTTATTTTGGGGGCCACCCGGCGTGGGCAAAACCACCTTGGCGCAATTGGTCGCAACTGCCACCAACCGTCCTTTTCATATTCTAAGCGCCGTTCAAGCCGGTGTCAAAGATTTACGCGAAGTCATCGGCAAAGGTGGCGGCTTGTTCGCTCCTGTCCTTTTCATCGACGAGATACACCGATTTAATAAAGGTCAACAAGATGCCCTGTTGGCTGCCGTTGAAAAAGGCCAGATCACGTTAATTGGAGCTACTACCGAAAATCCCTCTTTTGAGGTAAATGCAGCTTTACTTTCTCGTTGTCAGGTGTATATACTCGAGTCTTTAGGTGAAAAAGACTTACTTGAGCTCTTGCATCGAGCAATGCGGGAAGACGAATACCTCAAAAACAGGAAAATTACCCTCCAGGAAACCCATGGCCTGCTCCATCTTAGTGGTGGCGATGCCAGAAAGCTGCTAAACCTGTTCGAGCTGGTAACCGATGCCCATCCAGAAAACCCGCTAGAAATCACAGATGCACTTATTTACGACAGCGCCCAACAACACATGGCCCGCTATGATAAGTCGGGCGAACAACATTACGATATAATCTCTGCTTTTATCAAATCCATGCGTGGCAGCGACCCGAATGCAGCTGTTTACTACCTCGCCCGAATGGTGGTAGCTGGTGAAGACCCCACTTTTATCGCCCGACGTATGCTCATTCTTGCCAGTGAAGACATTGGTAACGCCAATCCTACCGCCATGATTTTAGCTAAAAGCTGCATGGAAGCGGTCAAAATGGTAGGTTATCCGGAAGCACGTATAATCTTATCGCAAACGGCAATATATTTGGCTACTTCGCCTAAAAGTAATGCGTCCTACCTCGCTATCGATAATGCCATCGACCTGGTAAACAAAACAGGCGACCAATCTGTGCCCCTGCATTTACGAAATGCGCCAACTAAACTCATGAAAGAGATTGGATATGGTAAAAATTATCAATACGCACACGATCATCCCGGCAATTTTATCGCCCAAGAGTTTTTGCCTGAAAGTTTGAGCGGTACGCGCATCTTTGAACCCGGAAACAATGCCCGAGAAAGGGAAATCCGTGATCAGCTCAAACGATGGTGGCAAGATAAATACGGCTATTAAGCCATTCCCATCATTTTTGTCTTTGCATATTCGTTTTAACTAAATTTTCAGTTACTCAACTAAGACTTGGTTGTACTTGTGCTATGAAGCGGCTCACCCAAGCCGAAGAACAGCTTATGCATCTCTTTTGGGAAATTGGCAAAACAGCCGTTAAAGCAATTGTTTCGGCATATCCCAATCCCAAACCGGCCTGTAATACCGTGTCTACCATCATGCGGATACTCGAGCAAAAGGGTTTTGTGGGTCACGAGGCTGTCGGCAAAACCCATCTGTACTACCCTCTCCTTGACAAAGCAAGCTATTCAGCCCAAGCCACCAATCAATTGGTAAGTCGGTTTTATGCTGGTTCGTTTGGGAATCTCGCCTCACATTTTGTGCAAGCAGAAAAACGCGACAGCAAAAAATTAGATGAATTATTAGTCCTACTTGAAAACATTAAAAAATCAGAACAATGACCCTGCTCCTTATTGTCCTGCGTTCGACGCTCATACTGGCCCTGTTTTTAGGTCTTTTGCCCTTGATTCAAAAGCGGACCTCCTTAAAATTTCAACGTTTATTCCTGCTGGTGGGGCTTATGAACGGTATTTTACCTTGGCTGGCCTATTTTATGCCTCACAATCAGCTGTATGTAGCCGCACTTACACCAATACTGGTGCGCGGCAACGCGATTGCAAATCAACTACAAAGCAGCTTTGCTGCTTCTGCGTACCTCTGGCCAGTCTATTGGGCAGGTGTTGTACAAAGCGCCCACCCCTTGCTCGATGAAGCCGCACTTTCAGCGCTTCAAAAAATGAAAAACTGGACACCAGGCGAAATACAAGGAAAAAAAGCAAGGTATAAATGGCTTTATCAGTAAAGTTTTCGCTGAAATAACCACAATTACGCTCAAATAACTTTTGCCCCTCTTCCACGAGAAGGGGATTTTTATTTATAATCTGTCAAAACGACCAATTGGCTGGTTTTAGGCACGTTATAGCTTTGCTAAAGTAACTTGCCGAAAAAAAAACTTATGTTTCCCTTTTAGCGTTTCTTAAACGAACTTTGCACCGTAAAAAACGACGACTTATGAAGCGTAGTCACATTATATTGATTGTTTTGATTGCCACTGCCATTGGTGTTATTATCAGCACTGTAGGAGATTCCAGCTCTTATGAAACTTTCGAAGTAGCCATAGAAAATCCAGATCGTGAATACCACGTAGTTGGTACCCTCACCCGCTTGGATGAGATGAAATACATGCCAGAGGAGGATGCAAACCTCTTCACCTTCTTCCTCAAAGACAACAAAGAGGTAACTAGAGAAGTAGTTTATTTCGGCACCAAACCTCAAGATTTCGAGCGCTCTGAGCAGGTGGTTATTGTCGGGAAAATGATGGGAGAACAATTCAATGCGCAAAAAATCCTAACCAAATGTCCTTCTAAATACGTCGAAGACGAGGTTGAAATAACCGAATACGAAGCTCAACCCCAGTCGAAAATCTAATGGACGTACAATATATTGGTGAAAACCTGTTGGCAGGCAAGTTCGGGCATGCCTTTGTTATTCTCTCTTTCGTAGGCTCCTTAGTCGCCTTTTTTGCTTATTTCTTCAGCGCAATCAAACTTGAGAACAAAGAGTCCTCTTGGAAAAAATTAGGTCGTATTGCTTTTTGGCTACATGCTTTGGCCGTTATCGGCATTGTAGTAACTCTCTTTGGGATAATCTACTTCCATCTCTACGAATATTTTTATGCTTGGTCGCATGCCTCAAGGGCATTGCCTACACATTATATCGTTTCTGCATTTTGGGAAGGTCAGGAAGGTAGCTTTCTACTATGGACCTTCTGGCATATTGTTATCGGCATAGTGCTGATGTACTCTGCCCGCAAATGGGAAGCGCCAGTGATGAGCGTGGTCGCTTTGGCTCAGGTGGCCTTGAGCTCGATGCTGCTGGGTATTTACGTACTCGACTATAAAGTAGGTAGTAGTCCATTTATCCTCCTTCGCGAAGCCATGGAGGCGCCAATTTTTGCACAGGCCAACTACCTCTCTTTCATAACAGATGGAAATGGCCTCAACCCATTGCTTCAGAATCCTTGGATGGTCATTCATCCTCCTGTATTATTCCTCGGCTTTGCGTCAACCATAGTGCCTTTTGCCTTTGCGTTAGCAGGACTTTTCAAACGCGATTACAGCGGCTGGATCACCCCTGCCCTTCCTTGGACACTTTTTGGTGCAATGATATTGGGCACCGGCGTTATCATGGGTGGTGCTTGGGCATATGAATCCTTGAATTTTGGTGGTTATTGGGCCTGGGACCCAGTCGAAAATGCAGCTCTCGTACCTTGGTTGACTCTGATTGGTGCACTACACGTGATGAATGCCTACCGGCGCACAGGAAACTCTTTACCAACGACTTTCATACTGGTGATTGCCACCTTTATCCTTATTCTTTACGCCACCTTCCTCACACGGTCTGGGGTGCTAGGCGATTCTTCTGTGCACTCATTTACAGATTTGGGCATGTCGGGACAACTACTGGTTTTCCTCTTCATTTTTGTCCTATTAGGTGTTGGCCTGCTGATTTATCATTGGAAAAAACTCCCCAAAACCCAAAAAGAAGAAAGTACCTATAGCCGCGAGTTCTGGCTGTTTATTGGTGCATTGATTTTGTCATTGAGTGCCTTTCAGGTATTGGCAACTACTTCTATCCCTGTCTTCAACAAGGTGTTCGGCACCAATGTAGCGCCTCCTGTCGACCCAATTGGACATTACAACCGCTGGCAATTACCCATGGTGATACTCATCCTCATACTGATTACTATTGGTCAGTTGTTGAAGTATAAAAAGAGTAATCCAGCTGAGTTTTATAAGCGACTCATGTGGCCCTTCATCGCTGCAGTAGCATTAACCATTGGCATATTTATCCCCTTCCAAATTTACACTTGGCAGTATATTCTCCTCATTTTTGCCGCTGCTTTTGCCTTTTTTGGCAATCTGGAAATGATACGCCAACAATGGAAAAAAATCAAATCTTCCGGCGCGGCCATCAGCCACATAGGTTTCGCACTAATGATGCTGGGCGTATTAATTTCATCTGCCCGCAAAGAAATCGTTTCTATCAATAACAGTGGTTTCAGCTATGGTGAAAACTTCGATGCCAAAGCCACCCGTGAAAATGTATTGCTTTGGAAAAACGAGCCCCTCACTATGAATGACTACCGCGTAACCTACTTAGGGGACTCGGTGGTTGAGCCCAATCACTACTACAAAGTCTTTTACGAAAAACTGAATAAAGCCGGTGATGTAGCCTACAGCTTTATGCTTACGCCCAATGCCCAGATTAACCCAAAAATGGGACTAATTGCCAGTCCAGATACCAAACATTACCTCGGGCATGATCTTTACACCCACGTTACACAAGTTATTGACAAAACAACGGTCAAGGACCAACCCGAATATGGTGAACCGAAAAGCTACACTTTTAATATTGGGCAGAATGACACCATTATGCTGGCGAAAAATCTACTGTTCCTAGAAGGACTGAATACCAATTTTAACGCCGAAACCGCTGCCAAAACTGCAGGTGCAGAGGTAGCAGTAGCTGCTCGTCTTCGGGTTAGAACCCTAGATGGCGAAAAGATTTTGGAACCTGTTTATGCTATCAAAAACGGCGTTGAGTTCCGTTACGACGTCACCGATGCGGATTTACGGGTAACCTTCAACAAAATCGACCCCAAAAGTGGCAGCATTGAATTGCTGATTGCTGAAAAAAACCCTGGACCACGTGAATACGTCATCATGAAAGCATTGAGATTCCCCATGATTAATTTGCTTTGGTTGGGCACGGTGGTGCTTGTGATCGGCTTCAGCATGGCTGTCATGTACCGTTACCGCGAAGCCAAGCGCATCGAAAGTCGTGAACCTGCCTGATTTACACCTCATCGGAAGCGGCCGTTTGGCTTATTCCCTAGCCTTTGCTTGGGAAAAAGTCGGTGGACAGGTCGCTACCGTGTGGTCTCGTAACAGCAAAAAGGGTCAAGAACTGGCACGTTTAACTGGTGCCATATGGCTAGAGAAGATGGATGTTCAACGAAGTCCGGGTTGGCTGATGCTGGCAGTAAAGGATGAAGCTGTGCAAAAAGTAAGTCATGACTTACGCCAACAGGAAGATCTGCTCGTTTTGCATGCCAGTGGCACCCTCCCACTCGCTATATTGGAGCAACATCCACACAACGGTGTACTGTGGCCACTACAGAGCATGCAAATGGAAGGCAACGATTGGTCTGTTATTCCTTTATTTATTGAAGTTGCTCAAAATGAAGATTTGAGTACACTCAATAGGATTGCATCACTTATGTCAGATCTGTTGTATACCGTTAATAGTCGGCAAAGATTGGATTATCACTTAGCGGCTGTGATGGCTGGGAATTTTAGCAATGCGCTTTATCAAGTTGTTTACACTATGCTCAGCAGCCGTGGTCTCGACCCAAAAGTATTGCTGCCACAACTTCAAGCGGGTTTAACAGGATTGATGGACGAACCACCGGCCAAACGACAGTCAGGCCCTGCTGTTCGTAAAGATGCCAAAGTAATGGAAAAGCACCTTCGGGTATTGGGCGGACAGCCTGATTTAGCGGTTCTTTACCAGCTTTTTAGTAAATTGATACAACAGCAAGCCGACAGTCTTCATTGAATTTGCTTTCTTTGCTCCATGAACATTAAAGCCGCATTTTTCAGTATCAAAGCCTTTGTATTAGATGTTGATGGAGTATTGACCGATGGCGGTATTTTAGTAACTACTACAGGAGAAGAATACCGGGTTATGAACACCAAAGACGGGTATGCCATACAACATGCCGTTAAGGAAGGCTACTTCGTATTTGTGATTTCTGGTGGCAAATCTGAAGGTGTAGCCTTGCGGTTGCAACGTTTGGGCGCGCAAGAAATTCATATGGGTATCCACGACAAAAAAACAGTACTCGCCACCCTGCTGACACGTTATGGATTGGCAGCTGAGCAAGTAGTTTATATGGGGGATGATTTGCCCGACTTGACGGCCATGCCATTAGCTGGCCTAATCGCTTGTCCAGCCGATGCTGTACCAGAAATAAAAGCCATTGCCCACTACCACTCCTCTTTTTCCGGTGGAAAAGGCTGCGTACGCGACCTCATTGAGCAGGTTTTACGTTTACAGGGTAAATGGTATGCCTCCGAAGTAAGTAGCAGTTGAGATGATTTATATCCGTCAATTTCGCCCTTTGAACCTCGTCATCATGTTTATACTGATGTTGAGTATTCATTTTTTCTTGATGAAGCCCATATTTGATGCTTTCCAGCTGGTATTTGTGCTTGATAATCTTCACCAGACCTTATTGGCTTTGTCCTTTATACTCTTGGCTGCAGGTGGTTATGTGATCAACAACTATTATGATTATGAAACTGATTTGCAGAACAAACCAAGTCGGGTAATCGCAGATAAAAATTGGCTCATTAACGCCTATTTCCCAATAACGTTGACGGGTATCGCCTTGGCTATATATGTAGCTTACCGTGCTGGACTTATGAACCTCGCCATTATACATGTCATCTACACATTTGTATTGTGGAAATATGCTGAAAGCTGGAAGGGCGTCGCTTTTCTGGGAAATAGTTTGATTTCGCTATTGATTGCTGGCTTGGTATTGATGCCTGCCCTATTCGAGTTCGTAGGCATGGGTGTTTTAAAGTCGGTAGAACCAGAGGCTTTCAAATACTTGAGTATCACGCTGCTGGTTTACGCTCTTTTTTCGTTCTGGAGCAACTTATGTCGGGAATTGGTCAAAACTTTAGAAGACCAGAAAGGTGATGCGGCAACTGGCTGGCGAACCTTCGCCGTACGTTTTGGCACTTCAAAAACAAGACAATTTATATGGCTGTTATTTGCACTTGCCATGATAGGACTCGGTTTAGTGGTTTGGCACCAATTCAACAGCACCGACTGGAAACCGGTGGCCTACACCTTGTTTGCTGTTGTACTGCCTTTTTTGGTATGCGTATGGCATTTTTATCGGAGTCGGTTAACCGAGCAGTACCATACTTTGAGTACCTGGCTAAAAATTTGGATGTTAGGTGGCATATCTACCTTACCAGCTTATTTTTTCTTTTTCCAAACTAACTAATATGTTCACGCTGCCTTACGCCTTGGTTCTCGGTTCTGCCTCGCCTCGTCGTCAACAACTTTTAGCTGGCATGGGCTTCGACTTTACGATTCGTGTTAAAGAAGTAGACGAACAATACCCTGAAGGACTTGAATTCAGCACTGTAGCTGAATACCTTGCCATCAAAAAAGCCGAATCACAACGCAAGGAGTTGCAAAATGAGCTACTTATTACGGCCGACACCCTGGTAGCCCTCGACGGGGAATTATTGGGGAAACCCGCAGATTACGCCGATGCTTTTGCACTATTAAAAAAACAATCGGGCAAAAAACAGACTGTTTACACCGGGGTATGTCTTTTGACTGAAAATGAAGAAGTAAGTTTTACCGTTACAACCGACGTTTATTTCAGGCAAATCACTGATGCTGAAATACGCTATTATCTCGAAAACTTCCAACCCTACGACAAAGCAGGAAGCTATGGGGTACAGGAATGGATGGGCTACGTAGGCGTGAACCGCATCGATGGCTCTTATACTAATGTAATGGGATTTCCTACCGTTGAAGTCTACGAAGCATTGGGACGTTTTGCACTTTAAGATGAATAATTAGGTCCTGCAGTCTTTTTGCCTACAAATCAAAGCTGAACGGCAGGAAGTTGATTAAACCATCCGCTTTCCAAACCGTTGGTCCAGATCCTTTCAATAAAACTGGTATCAAGGCATTTTGCCGCTTCTCAACCTCTCTTAGTACTTGAAGACAAGCACCACAAGGCACTGCTGGCCCGCTATCGTTATGGCGTGCTGAACGGACTGTAATCGCCAATCCGGTAATTTTTTTTCCCTTATGCTGTATGCCTGCTGTAAAAAAAGCCACCCTTTCGGCACACAAGCCACTGGGATAGGCGGAATTTTCTTGATTACAACCATGAATAAGGGTTCCGTCTTCAAGTTGAAGGGCAGCACCAACGTGAAAATCAGAATAAGGCGCATACGCCTTTTCGGCAGCATTTAATGCTTCATCAAGCAGCCAAAGCTCGTTTTTGTTCAGTGCATCCGGCGCTTCCACCACTTCCAGCAGGCACTCAAATGATTTCGTTTCTTTCATTATACAGAATATACTAACGCATAGGTCAGCGATTTGCTAATATTGCTGAAATTTCTCAAAACATCGCCTTACGTGAAACAAGTCCTCATTATCGGCGCCGGCCGCTCTTCTACCTACCTCATCGATTATTTGCTCCAGTTCGCTCCACAACAGCATTGGACAATCTCCATAGCCGACTTGCAATTGGATTGGGCGCAAAAACGTGCTGGCGGTCATCCAAATGCCAGAGCTATCGCATTTAATCTCGACGATGCCACACAATTGAGCGCGGAAATCGCCCAAGCTGATGTGGTCATCTCACTGGCTCCTGCAGATAAACACATTCAAGTCGCACAAGTTTGTCTCGAACACAAAAAGTCGCTGTTTACCGCCTCTTACATCTCCCCTACAATGCAAGCCATGGCAGCCGAGGTAGAAGCAGCGGGTATACTTTTTATGAATGAGCTTGGCTGTGACCCGGGAATTGATCATATGTCGGCCCTTGCACTGCTCCACGAGATTAGACAAGAAGGAGGCCAAATAACTGCCTTTTCGAGTTATGCCGGAGGACTCATCGCGCCTGCCTCCGACAATCAGCCTTGGCATTATAAATTCAGCTGGAACCCCCGAAATGTGGTTTTGGCCGGTGAACCCGGGCCTGCACGTTATTTAGCCAATGGGGTGATAAGATATATCCCTTATTTCCGTCTATTCAGAGAAAAGTCAGTTTTAGACATCCCTGGATTTGGCCCACTCGAAGCCTATGCCAACCGTGATTCACTCCCCTACATCGCACAATATGGCCTCGATGGTATACCCAGCATTTTAAGAGGCACTTTACGTTATCCGACCTACTGCGATGCTTGGCATGTTTTTGCCTGGCTCGGCATGACTAACGAAAATTTACCATTTACAAATTGTACACAGCTAAAATACCGTGATTTTTTGTTGGCCTTTTTATATCCCGATGAAGCCCCCACCGTGCGCGAAAGTTTTGTGAATACACTCACCAACCAATTGGGGTATAATTCCTTTCAAATCGCAGATTTATTGGAGAAGTTCGACTATCTCGAATTTTTCGGTGGCCGCTGTTTTATACAAGAAAATGGCAATGCAGCCAGTTTATTACAAGAAATACTCGAAGAAAAATGGCGGCTGGGTGACAACGACAAGGATTTGGTCGTTATGCACCACATTGTTCATTACACCCTCAACCAAAAGCCTAAAATGCGTACTTCCACCCTACTTCTCGAAGGCGCAGATAACTTTCACACCGCCATGGCTAAAACGGTAGGTTTGCCACTGGCCATTGCAGTTAGGCACTATTTAGAAGGAAAAATTCATTTAAAAGGCGTTCATATACCCATACAGCCAGAGATATACCTGCCCATTTTGAAAGAATTGGGACAATATGGGATACAGTTTAAAGAAAGTGTGACTTGAGCCATCTTAATAAAATGAAAAAGGCTGCCCTAGGGCAGCCTTTTTTGCTTAAGAGCTTAGCTTATCTGCTTATCACAATTTTGTGGAACCGGGTTTCGTGTCCGTTACCACTTTGCAGCAGGTAGATACCCACCGGAAGATCCTGCAGATTAATTACGGCCTCACCGGCATTCAACTGACTTTCACGGAGCAGACTTCCCTGTAAATTTAACAGTTTGAGTTGTGCTTCGCTGCCATTTGTATCTCTTACATACAAAAGGTCATTAGCAGGATTGGGATAGACTTGAAGCTGGTTTTCATTTTTAACCTCATCCACACTAACGGTTGACAAATCCAGGCAAGATGGGAAACGTCCTGTCTGGAACCAGTGTTTCACCTTGGGAATATCGGCAAACAGTTGTGTTACAGAAGCGGAAGAACCATTTTGATTGGAACGGCTGATGATAAAAGCCATCGTAATATCTTCAGTAGCGCCAGCATTAAACGTAAAACCATTTACAGCGGCAATATTGCGTTGGTCAGAAGGCACATTTGGAGAGCCGCCGTTACCAAGATTAGGTAACGACCAGGGAAAAGGTGGAACTATAGGCGTTTGGGTTGTACCACCTAGACCCCAGCCTATGGTCAAATCAGTATTTCCGGGAAACATCAGGCTGGTGTTGAAATTGGTTGACCCGATTGAACCTGGATAACCACTGCCACCGTACACCACCTGGGTACTGTCCTTCCATCTTCCGGTCATATAATAATAGGCATCCTGACCATTGGTTGGATTACCTACGACAATCCCGGAGTTGTCGTAGGAATGATGTGACATTAAGCCGATGTCCTCGCCCAGCTCATCTATCAATCCATTCCTATTATTATCCTTTCCATCCCCTACGGGCGCAAGTGGCCCTTTTAATACGGTTGTTCCGAAAGCTGGCATATTTTGTCCATAACCACCGTTACCTTCATCATCATCATCATCACCATTGTAGGTGTATACCGTATTTAAAGGCACATGACAACCTACAAAGTCGTCCGAACCATTTCCAATGTCCCCATCCTGCCATAAACCCAGAGCGGTATTCGTATAATTATTTGCTGATCTGTTGGACATCTTCAAGTTCATCAAAAATGTCGTATTAAGTACAGCACTATCGGCATTTATATTCGGACAGCTGAAACCATAAACTGAAACAGCAATTTCAACGCCTAAGGGTGGCGCAGTAATTCCTCTGCTACCCGTTTTTACATCGTTATAAATCCACCACAACATTTGATCACCTTTAATGTCTGGATAATCACCATCCATAGGATTGTAGCTGCCATTGGCATTCACATCCACATAAGGCGCTAAAATCGCATTGCTGCCAGGGCGGTTACCCGGCCATTCGAGAATATCCTGCGGAATGGTGTAATTCGGGTCATTTAGCTGGCCGGCCTGGTGTTTTTGTTTAAATGCCTCAATATCAAAACGATTCACCTTCCAAACCCTGTCAAATCTTCGTTGCGTATTCAAGTTTACCGTGCCATTGTTCTCTAACGGACCAGGCCAGAAATTATGACCCATTACCGCTGTTTGCCGATAGGTCTGCGCGCTGGCATGCAAGGTGCTACCATTATTCATACCGCCTATCCAAAGCGCACCTGCAAAAGTCACATTCTTTTTAGGCGCTGTAACAGTTGTCCGCTTTGGATATTCTGCGGATGCATTGGCGGAGTTCGGATCCCAGAAAAAGTCACCTTTTGCGCTAAAAAGCATTTTATAGTTGCCAATATCTAAAAAGGAGGTATTCAACACATTATTTCGGTCGGAATAATACGTTGCACTATCTATCCTGTAAACACCCAGTATGCCTACAAAATAAATCCCCCCTCTACCATCAAAAGAAAGGCGCGTATTGGTGAGAGCTGCACTAATAGAGTATACATCACGACGTTTGGTGAGCGTTTGGATTCCAAGGTTACTCAGTCCCCAAATGGTGCCATTCACGATACTCAAATCCCTGGCACTACTCGCTTCTTTGAAGTAATCATCCTCCGACAAGTCTACTTTATTATTACCGATGACATAAAAAACAAGCTGCGAAGCCGATACCATTACGCCTCCAAAACCAAATGGAGCTGCAACTAATGTGGCTGTATTGTTGACGCCCAAAAAAGTCAAATTATAATGTACCCAGTTTTGATTCCCGGATTTAACAGATAGGCCACTATCGGTTACAGCAACTATATTGTCTGCATCTAGGCGCACCTTATTCACCCGATTGGTTGGAAAACCAGCATTAGCCGTATTAAAAACAGTCCAATTACCGCCTTCCAGCACTGCCAAACCATTATCTGTAGCAACTGCCAGTCTGCCGCCAAAACCAGCCACTGCGCTCACCTCATTACCGGGCAAACCATTGCTGCTATCGTAAGTTGCAGTCAAAGCCGGATTTCCTCCTGCTGTCGCAAATACGTTTACGCCCGTTGATGTACCCATCCAGAGGCTACCATCGTACCAGCACAAATCACGGACTATACCCTGGCTAATGTTGAGCTGTGCGGAGGAATAGCCCGTCCACACCCCGTTTTGGTAGCGACCGAGCATATTGGTTGTTCCACCCAGGTTAATCCAGAATAGACTACTATCCTCTGCCACTACACGCGTAGTGTTCGACCCCAAAGTTTGATTCCGGGGAAACAGATTAATACCTCGAAGTGCCTGACCAGTAAGCTCTCCGGCGAGAAGTAGGGCCAGCAAAAGCAAGCCATTCATTCGTGCGTAGTGTTTCACAATGTTCTTTGTTAAAAATCTAAACTACTTTAAAAAAAAACTAAAAACACTATCTGAAATTAGTTGTTCATCGCAAAAACAGAACTTTTGACTTTACACTGACATTTACTATCACAAAGGTATGACTAGGCTTAATACCAGCTTCAATGGACTGGAAAACACCCAATTGAGCTAAAATCATCCGTTCCAGCTGGATCTAAAACGCAGTTTACCCTTTACAAGATTAAGGCAGCACGCAAAAAAAAAGCTTCATCCCGAAAGATGAAGCCTTGAAGATAAAAAGTAAGTAGGCCTTACACGTTCGCCAACACCTTAGGCGCTGCGGCCAATATCTCTGCACTGGCACCTTCGCTGTATTGCTGAAAGTTTTTCACGAAAGCTTCGGCCAACTGATTGGCTTTCGCGTCGTAAGCAGTTTTGTCGGCCCAGGTATTACGCGGGCTGAGGATTTCGGCAGGCACATTCGGACAACTTTGCGGCATTTGAACGCCAAATACGCGGTGTGTATTGAATTCTACTTTGTCTAAATCTCCCTCGAGCGCAGCAGCAATCATGGCACGGGTGAATTTGAGCTTCATACGCTCTCCTACGCCATAAGGGCCGCCCGTCCAACCGGTGTTCACCAACCATACATTTACGTTGTTTTCACGCATTTTTTGGCCGAGTAAATCGGCATATTTGGTTGGATGTAATGGCATAAAGGCTCTACCAAAACAAGCCGAGAAGGTAGTTTGTGGTTCGGTAACCCCTACTTCGGTACCTGCTACTTTCGCCGTATAACCCGAAATGAAGTGGTACATGGCCTGACCCGGTGTAAGTTTGCTGATCGGAGGCAATACACCAAAAGCATCTGCAGTCAGGAAGAAGATATTTTTAGGCATACCGGCTACCGATGGCTCCACTGCGTTTTCAATGAAATTAATCGGATAAGCACAACGGGTATTTTCCGTTTTAGCGTTATTGTCGTAGTCCACTTTGGTAGTCCCAGGAAGGAATTCTACGTTTTCTACAATTGATCCAAACTTAACCGCATTCCATATCTCTGGCTCCTTTTCGGCACTAAGATTGATACATTTAGCATAACAACCCCCTTCAAAGTTGAAGATGCTATCACCCCAGCCATGTTCGTCGTCACCGATGAGACCCCGATTTGGATCGGCCGACAGGGTAGTTTTACCCGTTCCTGATAAACCAAAGAAAATAGCTACATCACCTGCATCGCCCATGTTAGCCGAACAATGCATGCTTAATGTATTGTGGTTGTGCGGCAATAAGAAGTTTAATACGCCAAAAATGCCCTTTTTCAATTCCCCAGTATAACCCGTGCCGCCAATGAGTATCATTTTGCGGCTGAAGTTGAGGATGGCGAAGTTATGCTGACGGGTGCCGTCGATGGCTGAATCGGCTTTAAAACCAGGCGCACACACAATGTGCCAATCCGGATCGATGGTATTTTTAATCTCTTCAGCAGTTGGACGCAAAAAGAGGTTGTGACAAAATAAATTTGAGTAAGCCAATTCTGTTACCACACGTATGTTCAGTCGGTATTTAGGATCAGCACAAGCGTACGAATCTTTAACGAATACTTCACGACCAGCCAAATAAGCCTGCATGCGACCCAGGAGGCTATCGAATTTTTCGGGAGAAAACGGAATGTTCACATCCCCCCACCAAACGCTGTCGGCAGTGATTTCGTCTTTAACCACAAAACGGTCTTTGGGGGAACGGCCGGTAAATTCACCTGTATCGGCTGCTAATGCACCTGTGTCGGTGAGCTGACCTTCACCACGTAGAATACACTCTTCGACCAATTCGGCCGGACTGAGGTTCCAATGGGCGGCGGCTACGTGCTGTAAGCCAATAGTAGCTAAACTGGCTTTTTCTGCTTTGAATCCGAATTCATTCATTTTGCTATGTTCTAGAGATAAAATGAGGCTTAAATTTTGATGGCGCAAAGGTACGTTTTATCGTGGCGACTTTAAATAGCGGTGGAAAATCAATTCCAAGCTTTACGCACTTTAGAAAGTAAAACCGTAATTGACACCATCGAACAACAATAAAAAACTACCCTGTAATAATATTCCGCTACCATGACCACTCCATTTGGCGTTGCCATACTTTAACATAGCCACACCAGTACCCATATAAAGCAAGTCAAGAAAGGTATTGATTAGGAGCACCTTGCGAAAAGCCTGCCGCTCTTCCCAAAGATTGAGTTGGCCACTTTGAATCTTTTTATTCAAATCGTAAGTAGCAAACCCTGCAATGGCGCCATCTATAAGTCCCCAAGTCAGATTTTGAACACCAAAACCTTTGATGTATTGATTCGTGCTAAACAATTGTGCCGTTCCCACGCTCACCGACAAAACACTCCAGCCCGTCAGTACACCCATAGCACGGCGTTGATGTTTGATTACATCGTAACTGTCCGCAGCAACAGAAAGGGTATCTAGGCCCTGTTGACCAGACACCCTGAACTGGCTAAAGAGGATTAGAATGAGTAGAGCAAAACGCATGCTTTAAGTTACAAATTACCGACCGATTTGTTTTTAGGGTATTTCACCGAAAAACTATACTCAAGTTGTTGACTTCCGTTGGCAGGCAATGTCTGTTTCCAACGAATAAGACCTTTGTCGTTAACTAGTATTGCGTTACCCAATTTTAAGTCGGTCACTTCAATTTCTTTATTTGCTGAGATTGGAATCACGTCATCAACAATTAGATTAACGGCCGTTTGATGGCTGTTCTTCATTTTTATTACGTAAGCATAGTCCTTTTTGCGTGAATTGACCAGTTTACGGTCGCTTGTGAAGGTATTTTGTTGCTCGTAAACCACTTGAACACGCTTATCAATACCAAGAGACAATTCGAGTGTATCGCTGTCCCCTGCCAGGAAGTTTAGCCAGCTTTCACCCACCAAGGCATTTTCGAGATAAACACGCGCATTACCTGGCAATAAATTTAGTTTTTCCCAATCGGTCACATAGGCCATGAGTAGCACTTCTTTTTGCTGTTTAGGGGCAACGTAATGTCCATAAGTGTTGTCAAGTATTTTTTCTTCAAGTGTTACCAAACGTGCTTCATTGTGATTGATTGTCACTCGTTCAGCTGGTTTATATTCATAATTCAGGTAATTTACCTGCTTGGAGGGCGTGCTACTTTTAAGGTTAGAAAATTGAGCTGAAGTTGATTCCAATTGCAACAGATCGTCTTTGTGCGCACGCGGAGCATCTCCACTCATGGGCTGATACATCTGTACAAAATCAAGTACCCAAGGATTGAGAATAGGTTTACTAACAAACTGGGCAGGGACGGCCGAACTAATGGCTATTTCCACATCCTTCCAGTCAATAGCCGTTTGTTGTGTAATCCGAGCTTTGGCGATCAGCTGCAGTGGTTTGGCCAAACTTTCAGCACGTAAATCGTAGAAAGGTTCCCAAAACACATCCGGACAGGTATAAATAATTTCGAGCTTACCCGTAGTCGTGGTAGTTGCCGAGATATCGAGTACCAATTCATGCACAAATTCTGGCAATAACGCCTTACGTTGCGCCAACTGCTGGCGGAGTTTTTTGATGCGTAGGTTATATTGCTCATCCCCCCTTTTAGCTTGGAGGATTTTCATATTGAGATCTGCCAGGCGACTTCGGTAAAAGTCGGCGAGTTTTTGGAGTTCCAAAACACTCATGCCGCTATGGGTACCCCCAACTTGATTATTCGCCAAAATCATTTGTTGTTCTTGTAACAGCACATCCATTTTTACTCTATCCTCCTCCTGCAAGCGCGCGAAAGTTTGAATAGTGTCGAGAAGGCTTTTGACTTCCGGTAAATCATCATTTTGTTTAAGGTAATTCTTTCGCAGCTGATAGGCTAGGACCGTAATCCCGGCTTTATCAGTAGATAGCCGGATGCTACGATCATCGATTTGACCCGCCAAACCGCTCAGCACAATTTGTTGTTCACCGGCCTGCAACTGTAGCTGCGCCAAATGACGGAGTTCTGCGCCTTGTAGATACACTTTTACAGCCTGAAGTTTAGCGGGAATGGCGGCATCAAGCAGCGCTATCCCACCAAGTAGGAGTAATGAAAGGAGGAAACTAAATTTTTTCATCGGGATTGGGTTTGTGGGCAAACGCAAAGTATGCCCCGTTCTTGCCTGCTCCAGGCCATAGTCGTGCCATGAAACGTTAAAAGAAACTTAAAGTCCATAAAAAAAGCCCCAAATGCGGATTGACATCTGGGGCTTTATTTTATTATCGCTTGATTATTCTATTACAAATTCAATACGACGGTTACGTGTGCGGTCTGCATCCGTAAATGAACCGTTGGCACCGCTTGGGCCAAACTTAGGCTCACCTTCACCACGTCCTTCAATATTGATGCGGTCTTCTGCTATTCCCATACTCACCAAACGTGATTTAACACTGTTTGCTCTTTCGAAAGACAAAGTATTATTCAATTCAGCATTACCTACATCATCGGTATGACCAATGATACGAAGTTTAAAGCCAAGGCTCTGTTCCTCGTTCATGTAAGCAACCAAACTTGCCAGGTTTTTCATGTCGGCTGCTTGTTTGATGGCACATGCATCTTGCAATGGTTTTGTGCGTTTTTTAGCACAATCCACAAAGTCGCTTTTGCCTGATTCAAATTCCAATCCTTGTAAATCGGTCAAAATTTTGATGGTCTCTTGTTTGGTTTCCGGCATACAGCCATGACAGCTTACTAAACCGGGTATAGTCGGGCATTTATCTAAATGATCTGGAACACCATCTTTGTCAACGTCCAAAGCAATTCCACTACCGTCAACGTTTATTTTTTCATTACGCTCAGCTCTTTTTCTCAATTGAGCAAGTTCTTCGGATGACCAGCCACAAGTTGATACTTGTAAGGTGGTCATATCCCATTTAGTATTTTCTTTGTCGAAGACGTCTGGAACACCATCGCCATCGCTGTCTTTTTTCATTTCAACTTCCGACATGCGCATTTGACGCTCTAGGCCATTTATTTTCTCTTCGAGCGCGACGATTTGAACATCATGTTTTTTGATTTCTTTGCCCGTTTGATTGAGCTTATTTTCTAGCAAATTCAAATTTTCACTGTATTCAGCATAGGATTGCTGCAACAGCGAACGCGACCAATAAGCCGAACTCCCTTGGCGGTTTGGTCCTAGATGGAAAACAAAATTTAAGTTGATGGTGCCGGCCTTATCTAAATTACGCCCAAAATTATATTCACCACTGCCTGCTGCTCCATTGGTTTTCTGCATAATCAAGGCATCAAAATTATCTGCCAAAATATTATTGATACCAGCTTCTAAATCCACATGAAACCTAGGGTTGATTTTACAACTGACGCCTAAACCAATTGGAATCATTACTGCTAAACCATTGCTTGTCCCTGCATCCACTACATCTAGGAATTGGTTGGTATTTAGATTGCGAAGCTGCGCATTGTAATTAATTGCTCCGATACCTACCAAACCATAAAGGCCAAAACGGCGCTCATTTATAATAGGATTGTATTTGTCGAGTGCCATGCCACTAAAACTAAATATACCGACTACTGAACCCGAAAAATAATCTGTTGAAACTTCTACGGCCGCGGGTAAACCAAAATTCGTAATCATATTGGAATTGTTCAATTTACCAACTACACTACCGTAGTTCAGGTTTCCCCGAATACCAATGGCTGGTCCAAACCAATAGCCCAATTGAGCACCAACGTTATAGCCGATATCTCCCAAATCAATATATTCATCGCGACGAACATCATGATAAGGCAAAGTTGCGCCACCTGTTAAGGCTAATGTCCAGCGGTTAGGTGATTGCAAATTTCTTTTGGCACGTTGCGCCTGACTTAAACCAGGCAGAAGCAACAAAAAGAATAAGGAAAAGAGTAGAGCGTTTCTCATATGCTACTTTTAAATTTCAGTTCAATAGTTTGATATTATTGACAAATATGCTAAAAATACGGCTAATCGAATCTTTAACTCTTCTTTATGCCTTGGAAAAAAAAGGCTATATCTTATTTGAATATTGCAATTTATAGCCAAAATCACACAGAAAGTGGTTATTTCCGAATTCGAATAAAAACAATAGTGTGATTAATACAAGAATAAAAATTAATTCTGAAACAAACAAAACGCAGCAATAAACAGCTAAGGAGCGTCTTTACCATTTCATTTGTCTAAAATAGGGAGCACTTGTTAGCAGTCGACTTCCATACCACGAGAACTGTCGGCCATCTACAAGTAAAATTTTGGAATTAGGTAGTTTAAGCTGCAACTCCGCCAAGTGTTTTTCTCCAAAAGGGAAAGGTTCCGAGCTCAATAAAATATAATCAGGCTGCAAATCAAGCAGTTTAGCATTCGGTATAACCGGATAACGTTGTGCTAAGGCTGAAGCTAAATTGACCAATCCAAGGCGTTTCAGTACATCATCTATAAAGGTCTCTTTACCTGCAGCCATCCACGGTTGCTGCCAAATGAGGTAAAGCACGCTTTTGTCCGAATCCAACTTTGGCAAATCAGCAAAGGACGCCGAAATCTTAGCCGTTAATGAAACGGCCATTTCAGCTCTACCTGTAATCTGCCCAATACGTTCCATCATATCGAGTGCAGAAGGCAGATCAACTACATCGCTCGCCCAGACGGGGAAACGATCTTCAAGCAATTCGATTTGCTCCAGCTTGTTTTCCTCTTTGTTGGCTATAATTAAATCTGGCTTTAAGGATCGTATTAAATCCAGCCGCAGATTTTTGGTGCCTCCTATCCTTTGTTTGGTTTTAAACCAACTATCTGGAAGTGTGCAAAATTTAGTAATGCCAACAACCTCTTGTTCCAAACCCAACGCAGCCAAAAATTCGGTCTGAGAAGGCACGAGTGAAATAATCCGTTTCGGTGGAAACGGAATTTCAACAGCTCTTCCTGTCTGGTCGATATAACTCGGCATCAGGCAAGGGCCTGGATAATGTCGTGATTGGTGATAATTTGCACGGTTTCGGCATCAATTTTCACCAATACGGCGTTGTTATTTTTATCGATGTGTTTGGCCAGTTCCTGCAAAGGAGTATCTTTTTCAATCACTGGAAATGCAGGTAACATCACTTCGCTCACCTTTTTATGGCGGGTATCAGCCGTCTCAAGACACATTTTGAGGAGATGCGCGTCTGTTAACGAACCGACAAATTGGTCACCCGATTTAACAGGTACTTGACTGATGTTGAAGTGCATCATTTTATGCATGGCCTCTCCTACCGTTTGGCTGGCTTCTACAACCACCATTGGTAAATGCAGACGATTGCTGATACAATCGATTGCGCGCTTCACCTCCGGCTCCAAAAAGCCGCGTTCACGCATCCAATCGTCGTTGAACATCTTACCTAGATAACGGGTGCCATGATCATGGAAGATGACCACAACCACATCACTTGGCTTCAGTCGTTCTTTCATTTGCAGCAAACCTGCAATGGCCGATCCTGCACTATTTCCAACAAATATGCCTTCATCGCGTGAAATTTTACGCGTATAAATAGCTGCATCCTTGTCGGTTACTTTTTCAAAATGGTCAATTAGGCTGAAATCAACGTTCTCAGGCAAAAAGTCTTCGCCTATACCTTCGGTGATATAAGGATAGATTTCGTTTTTATCGAATATGCCCGTTTCTTTATATTTTTTGAAAACAGAACCATAGGTGTCTATCCCCCAAACCTGAATGTTCGGATTTTTTACTTTAAGGTATTTGGCCACTCCCGAAATGGTGCCACCAGTACCCACCCCAACAACCAAGTGGGTGATTTTACCTTCGGTTTGTTCCCATATTTCTGGACCAGTTGATTCGTAATGTGCTTGCCGATTGGAGAGATTATCGTATTGATTGGCTTTCCATGAATTGGGCGTTTCAAGCACAAGCCGGGAAGAAACACTATAATAGGAACGCGGATCTTCGGGATCGACATTGGTGGGACACACAATTACCTCGGCGCCGAGGGCACGCAAAGCATCTACCTTTTCTTTCGATTGTTTATCGGTGGTTGTAAAAATGCATTTATACCCTTTCACTATAGCTACAATAGCCAAACCCATACCTGTATTTCCAGAAGTACCTTCAATAATGGTATAACCGGGTTTGAGTTTGCCTGCTTTTTCAGCATCTTCTACCATTTTTAAGGCCATTCGGTCCTTGGTACTGTTACCAGGGTTGAAAGTTTCGACCTTGGCCAATACCGTTGCTTTGATATCGCCTTTGACTTTATTTAGCTCTACCATAGGGGTATTCCCGATGGTTTCAAGTATGTTTTTATGCCACATAGACTGCAAAAATACCCCTTCATCCCGAATTATATTGGATAAGGTTGAAAAGTATGTTTGAATACTGCAAATTTGAGTCCGAGCACCATGAAAATAAGCGCTACCATTATTTGCCTGAACGAAAGTGAGCACATCGAAGCTTGCATACGCTCGCTTTTACCTGTTGTCGACGAAATAATCGTCCTCGATTCGGGTAGTACCGATAATACAGTTGCACAAGCCGAAGCGCTGGGTGCCAAGGTGTTTCGTCAACCATTTTTAGGGCATATCGATCAAAAAAATAAGGCCGTCAGCCTAGCCGCCCACCCTTATATCCTCTCCTTGGATGCAGATGAGGAATTATCCCCAATATTGCAGCAAGCCATACTTCTAGCAAAAAAACAATCCCCAGCTTCAGCATATGGTATGAATCGGCTTAATAATTTTTGCGGACAATGGATACGACATACGGGCTGGTATCCCGACCGGAAAGTACGTTTGTGGCATAGAAACATCGGCCAATGGGGCGGCACCAATCCGCACGATAAAGTGGTCCTACAAAAAGGTGTGGACATTCAATTTTTGACTGGTGATCTTTTGCATTTTACCTACCAAAGCGAAGCTGGTTTTGACACTCAAAGTGATAAATTTGCACGTATTGCTGGTGAGGCCATGTTTAAACAGGGTAAAAATCCAGGTATACTGCCGCCCATATGGCGCGCTGTGTTCCGCTTTATCCGAGATTATTTTTTGAAACAAGGTTTTCGGGATGGCCGTGCTGGCTATATCATTAGTCGAGGTAACGCCCGTTATACCTACTTAAAATATGCCTTGTTAATCCAACTCTATACAAAACGATAAGATGTATATCAGCGGTTTTACTTTCGTCCGGAATGCGATACAATTTGATTACCCTATTGTTGAAGCCATCACATCGATACTGCCCCTTTGTGATGAAGTAGTCGTTGCCGTTGGTAAAAGCGAAGACGATACTTTAGGGCTTATCCAAAGCATCGATTCTCCCAAAATTCGCATAATTAAAACTGTATGGGACGATAGTCTGCGGGAAGGCGGTCGAGTTTTGGCTGAAGAAACCAACAAAGCCTTCGCCGCCATTTCTCCTGAAGCGGATTGGGCATTTTATATACAGGGCGATGAAGTGATTCACGAAAAATACCATGAAGTGATTCGGAACGCCATGCATTTTTATGGCGATAAAAGCGAAATACAAGGATTGCTATTCAAATACCTGCACTTTTATGGTTCTTACGATTATATAGGCATCAGCCGGCGTTGGTATAGCCAAGAAATCCGCATCATCCGTAACGATAAATCAATTCGCTCCTACCGCGATGCACAAGGCTTTCGACGCGACAACAACAAGCTACAAGTGGCCAGGATTCCTGCTTATGTTTACCATTATGGTTGGGTAAAACATCCCAGTTTACAACAAGCGAAACAAAGGAATTTTCACAAAATGTGGCACGATGATCAGTGGATGGCCGAAAAAATACCTGATGTATCGGAGTTCGATTACAGCAATATCGATTTACTTAAAAAGTTCGAGGGTACCCACCCACAGCTCATGCAAAAACGCATTACTGCTATGAACTGGAAATTTGATTTTGACCCAACCAAAGCCCAATGGACCGTCAAAAGTCGTCTGTTATTTTGGTGGGAAAAACTCACAGGTCGTCGGCCTTTTGCATACCGAAATTACAAAATAAAGCAGCTATGATGCGATTATTTGGGCTGATTATTTGCCTGAGCTGTTTCGCTTTTATACAAGCCGACAGTCTAAAAATCATCCAAAAACGCCTGCCTTACTACTGCTCAGCGCCACGCACCAAAGCCGTACGTTATGTGATGCTGCATTATACGAGCGATGCACTTGAAAACCCGACCAATCCAATGGATGTCGATAAAGTACTCTCCATTTTCAAAAGATATAAGGTTTCCGCCCATTATTTAATCGACCGCGAAGGCACTATTTATAGTTTGGTAGATGAAAGTCGTATTGCTTTTCATGCCGGCAAAGGCTATTTACCCCACGACATAAGCACGCAAAACAGCTTAAATGGCCAAAGTATTGGCATTGAGCTGCTAGCCGTAGGTACACAAACCGAAATGCAGAAGTTGGGCGTAATCAACTATCCGCTTATTCCTGAATCGGCCATTGGCTTCACCGAGGGACAATATCAAAGTCTAAAGCAGTTGTTGGCCCAACTTGCTGCTACATATCCCGACTTCCAGCTCAATTGCAGGCAAGTCGTTGGGCACGACACCTACGCACCCGAGCGCCGCGGGGATCCCGGTCAATTGTTCGACTGGCAAAAGCTTGAGTTGCCCAACTAAATACCGGCTTTGTGGTTTAGCTTTGTACAAAATCAGCTTATGCGCTATTTCCTGCTTTTTTGCATCTTAGTACTGACTTCGACCCTCGAGGCTCAGGATAAAAAACTTGTCTACCAATTTAAAATTCAGGAAGAAATTGGCCCTGCTGCTTGGCGTACAACCCAAAAAGCTGTCCAAGAAGCCGAAGATATGAATGCGGATTACATCCTCATTCACATGAACACCTACGGGGGTATGGTTGATGCTGCCGATAGCATTCGTACTCGTTTATTGAATGCCAAGCCGATTGTTTTGGTTTTCATAGACAACAATGCCGCTTCGGCAGGTGCCCTCATTTCGATTGCTTGTGATAGTATTTACATGCGGAAAAGCGGATCTATTGGTGCAGCAACCGTAGTAAATCAAACCGGCGAAGTGGTGCCTGATAAATATCAATCGTATATGCGTGCCACCATGCGCGCTACGGCTGAATCGACCGGTCGCGACCCTCGTATTGCCGAAGCGATGGTAGACCCAACGGTCTATATTGAAGGTATAATTGACTCTGGCAAGGTCCTAACTTTTACCAGTTCCGAGGCTTTGCGCTATGGTTTCAGCAACGGCACGGCCGAAAGTATAGCTGAAGTACTGGCCTTAGCGGGTGTACGTGACTATACCGTCGTAAAACAACAGCTCACAGCACTCGATCGCCTCATCAATTTATTGGTTTCACCCGCGGTGAGTGGGATTTTGGTGCTCGTTATTTTAGGCGGCATCTATTTTGAATTGCAGAGTCCAGGTGTTGGGTTTCCGATATTGGCAGCCATTACGGCTGCCATTTTGTACTTCGCCCCGCTTTATTTGGAAGGATTAGCGGCCAATTGGGAGATACTATTATTTGTGATTGGTTTGGCATTACTGGCTCTTGAGCTCTTTGTTATACCTGGCTTTGGAGTAGCGGGCATTGCTGGCATCACCAGCATACTCATCGGGCTGGTATTTTCTTTGATTCAGAACGATGGTTTTGATTTGGAGTTGGCTGGAACAACCGAGGTTTTAACTGCGCTAGCTACCGTGCTCATCCCTTTTACAAGCATAGTGGTTTTCCTATTTCTTTATGGCGAAAAACTACTTGCACGCAGAGGTTTTCGTCGTTTGGTTTTACAAGATGTACAATCACCAGCAGCGGGTTATGTGATTGCCGACCAACATCACCTGATTGGCGCCAAAGGCATCACCAAAACTACCCTTCGGCCTACGGGTAAAGTAGAAATTGCAGGTGAACGTTATGATGCCCGTGCCGAAATTAGCTTTATTGAGACTGGGGTGGCCATAGAAGTCGTTGGCCAGGAACGCTTTGAGCTAATTGTGCGTATTTCCTGAACGAAATGCAAGCTTTGGCGGATTATCCTTCGGTACACGCCGTGATTTCGCTACCTTTGTATCCCGTACACAAAACCACACCATGGCATCTGTGAAATATATTTTTGTGACGGGAGGCGTTACTTCTTCACTGGGTAAAGGCATCATTTCGGCATCACTAGCCAAACTTTTGCAAGCCCGCGGCTACTCCGTCACCATTCAGAAATTTGACCCCTACATTAACGTAGACCCGGGCACCCTCAATCCTTATGAACATGGCGAGTGTTTCGTGACCGACGACGGTGCTGAAACAGATCTCGATCTTGGTCACTACGAGCGCTTTTTGAATGTACCTACCTCACAAGCGAATAATGTAACCACCGGTAGGATTTACCAAACGGTAATAGAAAAAGAACGCAAAGGGGATTACCTAGGCAAAACCGTTCAGGTAATTCCGCATATCACCAACGAAATCAAACGCCGCTTTCAGATTTTAGGAAAAAGTGGCAAATACGATATCGTAATCACCGAAATTGGTGGTACAACCGGTGATATTGAATCTCTACCCTACATTGAAAGTCTGCGCCAGCTGCGTTTTGAGCTGGGAGAAGTAAACTGTCTTGTCATCCACCTTACCCTCATCCCCTACCTCAGTGCGGCCGGGGAGTTAAAAACCAAACCTACCCAGCACTCCGTAAAAATGCTGCTCGAGCAGGGCGTTCAGCCCGATATTTTGGTCTGTCGCACCGAGCATCCCATCAACAAAGAAATCCGCCGGAAAATTGGTCAGTTCTGCAATGTACAGCCCGAAGCCGTTATAGAAGCCCTCGACGCGAGCACCATCTATGAGGTTCCTTTGCATATGTTAAAAGAAGGGCTCGACGTTATTGCGCTGAAAAAACTGCAACTCAGCTACGACCAAGAACCGGATATGGAGCATTGGAAAACCTTTCTGGCCCGTTTGCGCAAACCACTCACAGAAATTAGTATTGGCCTGGTAGGCAAGTACGTAGAACTTAAAGATGCCTATAAGTCGATAGCTGAGGCCTTTTTACATGCCGGCACGTCTAATCAATGCAAGGTGAATGTGCACTGGATACATTCAGAACATCTAAATACTGAGAATATCGTCGAAAAACTCGGGCAGCTCGATGGGGTGCTTGTTGCCCCCGGCTTTGGCCACCGCGGATGGGAAGGCAAAATCGAAGCCATCCGTTACGTGCGCGAAAATCACATACCATTTTTCGGGATTTGTTTAGGTATGCAATGTGCAGTGATAGAATATGCCCGTAATGTATTAAAGATGGATGGCGCCAATTCTACGGAGATGGATCCCGACACTCCTTTCCCGGTGATTGACTTGATGCATGATCAAAAAGAAATCACACGAAAAGGTGGCACCATGCGTTTGGGCGCCTATCCCTGTAAACTAAAAAAGGGCACCAAAGCCGCTGAGGCTTATGGTGATTTAACGCAGATAAAAGAGCGTCACCGCCACCGGTATGAGTTTAATAACGACTACCTGGATCGTTTTCAGGATGGTGAAATGATCATTTCAGGTGTTTATCCTGGTAAAAACCTGGTCGAAATGATTGAGCTCAAAAACCATCCGTGGTTTGTTGCCGCACAGTTTCATCCAGAATACCGCAGTACCGTTATGAATCCACATCCGCTCTTTGTGAGTTTTGTTAAAGCTTGTATGCACACCATTCCTTACAGCCGAGTGCAACAATCGAAAAGCAAAGTGAAAAACTCCGACAATAAAGTAGTTATTTAATTAGTTTTGTGCCCTTTATAAATCAACATTATGGATCGTAATTCGATCATTGGCTTATTCCTGATTGGTATCATACTTGTCGGGTTTAACCTCTTCTTTTTACCTGAGCCGGCACAAAAAGATGCCAGCGCGCCTCAAGAGACGGTAGTTGCCGACTCTAATACGCAAATGGCAGACCCTGGAGCCCAATTCAGCGAAACCTTTGTTGCAGATAGCAGTCAACAAGTGGATTTAACTGCAAATTTTGGCATTTTCGCTCCTTTTGTAACAGGCGAACAGAAAAATATGACACTCGAAAACGAGCTGTTTAAGGTTACATTCGACAACAAAGGAGGAAGAATTAGTCAGGTAGAACTCAAAAACTACCGTACGTACGATAGCCTGCCGCTCATCCTCTTCTATCCCGACGATAGCCGTTACAGTTACCAGTATTCAAGTGGTTCGCGCGCTATCGAAACTGCCAATCTGTTTTTTACATCCAAGGTAGAGGGTAACAAAGTCATTTTCCGCTTACCCTTTGGAGAAGGCAAATACATTGAGCATAACTATAGCGTAAAAGATGATTCCTATCTGGTTGAACACCAGGTAAAAATCATGGGCATGGAGAATGTTTTGGCGAGTAATATCGACTACACCCGCCTGAATTGGTCGTTGGCCAGTCCCCGCCAAGAGCGCGACATCAAAGATGAGAGAGCAAAAAGCGACATCTATTATAAGTACCAAAACGACGACCCTGATTATTTGAATGTTACCAAATCTGACAATGAATCGTTGGTGAACACGGTAAAATGGGTAAGCTTCAAACAAAAGTTTTTTACGACCTCCCTTATTGCAGGCCAGACATTTGAAAGTGCCGAAATTTCTGGCGGTCCGCACCGCAGCGAAACCCGGGTATCAGACTACAAAGCTGAGCTCGTATTGCCGCTTACCAATAAAAAAGACGGACAGCTCGACTTTCAGTTTTTCTTCGGTCCAAATAAGTACAGCTTACTAAGGAGTATGGACCTCGGCTTGGAAAAGCAGGTGCCGCTTGGCTGGGGCATATTTGGTTGGGTAAACAAATATGTGGTGATTCAGGTATTCGGCTGGCTCGACAGCTTTCATCTGGGTTATGGCCTCATCATCTTTTTACTTACCATCGTCATCAAGTTGATTTTGATGCCATTCACCTACAAATCCTATCTCTCCACCGCCAAAATGCGGATTTTGAAGCCTGAGATAGATGAAATGAAGGCTAAGTACGAAAAGGAGCCCCAAAAACAGCAGTCTGAACAAATGAAGCTCTTCCAGAAAGCCGGTGTAAATCCGCTGGGGGGTTGTTTGCCGCTACTCTTGCAATTGCCTATCCTCATTGCATTATTCAACTTCTTTCCGGCCTCTATCGAATTGCGTCAGGAATCGTTTTTGTGGGCAGATGACCTTTCTACCTACGACAGCATCTGGACTTTTGGTTATGTGCCCGTAATCAACACCATTTATGGCGACCACGTGAGCTTGTTCACCATCCTCATGACCATCTCGACCCTTGTTTATACCCGGCTGAACAATCAAATCAGTGGCGTAACGGGTCAGATGAAAGTATTGAGCTATATCATGCCGCTGATGTTCCTCGGCATCATGAACAACTACTCAGCTGCTTTGAGTTATTATTACTTCTTGGCCAATATGATCACGTTTGCACAGCAGTGGATCATTCGTCGTTTTGTTGACGATGACGCTATTCACCGCAAAATTCAAGAGAACAAAAAGAAGCCGGTTAAAAAATCACGTTTCGCAGCCAAGTTGGAAGAATTGAGTAAATCTGCTCAACAACAGCAGGCTAAGAAAAAATAAAAATTTATCAAAACTACTAGCTAGGGCAATACCTATCAATTTTAAGCGCAAACGGCTATCCAATTATGGATAGCCGTTTTTTTATGCCCTGAATTAATTTTAGGCAGCGCTAGCTTTTTCAGCTTTTAAACCAACTATTTGCGTGTTCAGCATGCAAAGAAGCTACTTCAACCCCAATATTTTGTATCAATGGTAAGGAATGTAGAGGTTTGATTTAATCAAAAACGATATAAAAGGAGATCTGTGGGTAGCTACAGACGGTGAAGGTTTATTCTGCAAATCAAAGGAGGGCTTTCGCCAATTTGAAACCAAAAAACCCTCACCGCGCACATTTACCTCAATAGCCGAGGATAGGCTGGGGCAAATGTGGTTGAGTAGTCCACAACATGGTTTATATCAACTTAAGAACGACATTTTACCATTAATGATAAGCAACTGCGCCATGGCTGGTTGTCACGATGTTGTATCACACAAGGAAGGCATAATCCCAACTAACTACCAAAATATCATACAAACCGGCGGCGTTAGGCCTGGTGATCCTGGCGATAGTGAACTCTTTGACCAAATCATCGAAACGCGTCTAGACAAACGTATGCCTCCGCCTCGATCGGCTGCGTTCAGTCCCACTCAAATAGCATTGGTAAAAAAATGGATAGCACAAGGGGCCAGAAATAACCGCTGTGATGCCAATGTAGGCGGATGTGACAGAAGTAATCTTAGTTACACCAATACAACAGTGCCAATACTTAAAGCCCGGCGTGTAGGTTGCCACAATAATAATCTTAGCTCAAGAGGTATAAACCTGAGGAGTCAGGCGCAGACGGTCGCGGCCGCGAGCAGCGGACGTCTATTGGGTTCGGTAAAACGGTAAGTAGGATTTGTAGCTATGCCCGTGGGAAACCCATTAGATAGTTGTAGTATTGCTAAAATTGAATTGTGGATTCAAAGGGGTATGCCCAACAACTAAAACTAATATCATGAAAAACTGGAAAAAACTTTTGATTATCGGCTTTATTGCGGCCGTCGTTGGTGGAGCGGTAGGTGTTTATATGTGGAATAAACCCGTCACTAGCACTTCTAAGCTTGATACTGATGTACAAATTACGGCTATAGCTCTCTTTGACGCTTACACCCAAGAGGAGACTGCGGCGGATGCTATTTATCTAGGCAAGGTGCTTGAAGTCACCGGCACACTCAAGGAAATCCGCACTTCTGATAATGGTAAACTTGCGTTGGTCCTCGAAACAAGCGATGTCCTTTTTGGTGTTTTATGTGAGTTCGAAGATGAGGCCGTTGCCAAAGCATTGGAAACTGGAACTACAGTCAATATCAAGGGCGTTTGTTCAGGCATGTTGTTTGATGTAGTGCTCAATCGTTGTGTAATTCAATAATATAAATAGATAAAATTATGAAAAAGTCAAGTTTCACATTGTTTTTACTGCTCTTAGTCGGCACGGCATTCGCTCAGGGCAAGTATATGACCCGCAATGGTGCCGTTTCCTTTACCGCCGAGGGTGTTGTAAAAGATGGCGTTCAAGCCAAAAATGATCAAGGTGCATGTGTTTTAGATGCAAGTACTGGTGATGTCGTTTTTCAAATTCTCATCAAATCCTTTCAATTTCAGAAAGCCCTGATGCAAGAGCACTTCAATGAAAACTACATGGAGTCGCATAAATACCCGAAAGCTGTGCTCAAAGGCAAAATCAATGACTGGGCGAGCATAGACCTCAAAAAAAATGGCACCCATCTCGTTACGGTAACTGGTGATTTAAACATACATGGGGTATCACAAAAAGTTACCAAGTCGGGTAAAGTAGAAGTGAAAGATGGCAAAATACGTTTGACCTCCGACTTTGATGTCACCTTGGCTGATCATAATATTGCTATCCCTAAAATTGTGGAAGAAAAAATTGCAAAAACAGCACAGATCAGTTTAAATATGATGCTTGACCCAACCAAGTAGGAAAATTCGAGCACAAAAAAGCCCCTTTATATCGATATAAAGGGGCTCTTTTATTACATACTAGGTGTTCTACTGCTTTTTAGCCGCATACCATGCATTGTACACATTGGTCACTTCCAGTAAATCTTCGTACGTATATTTTTTCATTTTAATCTTTTCCGCTAATTCAGGATAGTCGCTAAAATAGATAGGCGCAAATTTTTTGAATACAGCATTGCTGTTCAAACTGGCTACACTTGATACTTGTCTACCCCCTGGCTCTCCTTCTTTGAAAGCATAATAATCTTTAAATTTAGCTGGTGCTGAGGATTGCATACTCCCTGAAGCATTCATCGTAGTTCCTCCACCTAAACTCGCCCGTACAAGATAAATGCTCACATAGCCACGTTGAATAAGTTCAAACCAACCATTATGAAGCAGCTTGTTTGATTTGATTGTAGTATAATAACTCAACCGTTCAAACACACTGGTGTCTTTAGTAAAAAAATAGGCCGCCCTTTTCAAATCAGTATGTGAAATCGACTCGTTAGCCCCCTTCTCCGTAGTTTTGAATCTGATTTTTTTATTCGTTTCCAAAACTGATTGTGCAAATCCCGTTTTAACTGTGCCATCGTTTAGCACCAATTCGGCAGCAACATACCGTTGCGCCGTACCTGTTGAAGCAATTAAAACAAAGAGTAATAAAAATACCGTCCTGCTCATAACACCATAATTTTCAGCTAAGATACGCACAAAACATAAGGCATAATGCTGATGGCGTTAAAAAATGTATCCACTTTTAGCTCTGATATTTAATGCGCTATCAGAAAATAGGTGCGCTGATCAAACAAGCTTTAATCAGCTTGAAGTAAAAAAAACTGCTTCGACAACGGATCCAGCTCGGTGCAACAAACATCAATATACGACTGCCCTTCAGCCAGATAAAAATTCATAAAATTATCATGGCGCTCTTGCAGGTGATTGTCCGGAAACAACTTGGCTTTTAACTGACGGATTTGGTTGATCCCTGTTTCATGGCGTTGTTTCTGCGCTTTTCTGACACGGGATTCGAGTCCTTTGAGTTGCCCTTCTACTTTTTTACCTTCGGCAAGGGTGGCAGCTTTTAGACTTGGATCTATACTTTCGATGTGGCTGGCTAGCTTCTCAAACCATTTTTCGAGATCGGCGAGTTCATCGTCCATCTCAAAAACTTCCTTTTCCTGACTGGCCAGATAACTCAAAACAAGCGCTTCGATTGGAAGAAATAAATCCGCCGTACTGAGCCCAAGCTTATCCATTTTGGAGGAACTGTTACGGTCGATAAAAAGCACTGAACTCCGCAACATCAGCACGGGCATAGGTACTTTATGGAGGTCAAATACCTCCGCAAGCAACAACCAGTAGGCTACCTCTGCCCCGCCACCTATAAAAGCCACATTTGGAAGGCTCATTTCTTGGTACAAAGGACGCAAGACCACATTTGGACTAAAATTTTCTGGGTTTTTAGCAAGCGCTTCTAAAATTTCAGTTTCCGACCATGATAATCCTCCGTGCGCAAGTTGGTAGCGCTTATTTTCAAAAAGAATACGTTCACGTAGGCCATCCGCCAGCCAGAACAGATTGATAGGTCGAGGAAAAATTTGGGCAGAATAACCAGCTGCCTCCAGTTTTTTTCCAGCTGCTAAAACAAGGGCCTCTGAACTTCTTTCCAGCAATTCGGTGCGCATAATACCCGAAAACTGCTGTTTAAGCATAGGAGCATCTCCATCCAAAATCAATAAACCATATTGGCCAAAAAGCGCATGGACAAACAAACGGGTGGCTTGTGCCCACGTATAATCCGAGCGAAAACATTGACTAATTAGGTCTTTTAACTCTAAAGCTTCTGGTTTTTCACCCAGAAGCACATAAACCTGGTCCAAAACAGTTTGCAAGCCAGCCAAAGGCATACGCCCCACTGGGCCGTGCAGACCGTTATCCCACTGGATTTTTTGACCAAAAATGTGTAGATGATTGAGTTCTTCGAGATCGTGATCTTCAGCACCCATCCAATACACAGGCACGAAACTTTTCTCTGGATGAACCGCATTTAAACGGCGGCTGAGCGCCACGGCGCCAGCAATTTTATAGATAAAATAGGCCGGTCCGGTCAGTAAATTCGGTTGATGTGCCGTAACCACAGTAAAACAATCCGTTGACAAAAGTTTGTCGATTTGAGTGGCGACTTCCTTTTCTTCGGCTAGCGTACTATACTGCAAATGTAAAGTATTGACCAAAATTTCTCGGCTTTCCATTGGAAAAGCCATCCGTTCGCTCATCGCAGTTTCTACCCCAGCAGCACTAAAACTATGAGCAGTAAATTTATCAAAAACGGGCTTACCAGCGAGGTAATCGAGCGCTAAACGGCTAAATGCCCCTGTATTTTCGAAGGAAATGGGTTGTATTTGCATCAGTTAATAGGGTCGCCATATAAGTCAAAGGCATCGGCCTTGGTGATGGTAACCTCTGCAAAATCACCAATTCGCACAAAATGGTTCCTTGCATCCACCAAAACTTCGTTGTCTACTTCAGGTGAATCGTGTTCGCTACGACCTATAAAATACTGCCCTTCTTTGCGGTCGAACAGGACTTTCATCGTCTTTCCCACCTTTGGCTCATTCAATTCAAAGGATATATCCTGTTGTAGAGCCATTATTTCGTCGGTGCGCGCTTCTTTTACTTCTTGCGGCACATCATCCAATTGATTATAGGCAGCAGTATTTTCTTCATGTGAATAGGGAAATACACCCAACCGTTCGAATCGATTTTTTTCGATAAATGCCATCATTTCTTGGTGATGGGCGTCTTTTTCGCCAGGATAACCACTAATCATGGTGGTCCGCAAAGCGATACCCGGTACTTCGGCACGTATGGTGTCTATTAAGCCCTGGGTGCGGTCGGTAGTGATACCGCGGCGCATGGCTTTCAACATAGCATCGGCACCGTGCTGTAGCGGCATATCGAGGTAGTTGCAGATATTACTTCTTTCGCGCATAACCGGCAAAATATCTTCCGGAAACTGGGAAGGATAGGCGTATTGCAGCCGGATCCAAGCGAGTTCGGGTACATCAGAAATACGTTTGAGTAAATCGGCAAGGTTGCGTTTACCGTATAAATCCAGCCCATAATAGGTTAGGTCCTGCGCAATTAACACAATCTCCTTCACCCCATTTTTTACCAGATTTCCAGCTTCTGTCACAATATCTTCCATTGATTTGGAGACATGTTTACCGCGCATCAGCGGGATGGCGCAAAATGAGCAGGGCCGATTACAACCTTCGGATATTTTCATGAAGGCAGTATGGGTTGGGGTGGTAATTATACGTTCGCCCAACAGTTCGTGTTTGTAATCTGCACCCAACGTTTTAAGAATGCGAGGCAGCTCCATGGTGCCAAAAAATGCATCCACTTGTGGCATTTCAGCTTCTAACTCGTCGCGGTAGCGGTGCGAAAGGCAACCGGTTACATATAGCTTATCAATCAGCCCGTCTTCTTTGGCATCAATGAAACGAAGTATCGTGTCGATGGACTCTTGTTTGGCTTGTTCGATAAAGCCACAAGTATTTACAATGATGACTTGTGCATCGTCTTTGGTGCTTTCGTGATCTACCTCAAACTGGTTTGCTTTGAGCTGGGTGATCAAGTTTTCGGAATCGACCAGATTTTTAGAGCAGCCCAACGTGACGATATTAACCTTGGGTCTTGTAGTATTTTTAGTACGCATTTCAGTTGTTCGAAAAAAGTGAATCGACGAAAGCTTTGCGGTTAAAAGGCTGAAGATGTTCGATACCCTCACCTACACCAATGTATTTCACAGGTATGCGAAATTCGTCGGATATGCCGATAACCACGCCACCCTTGGCCGTGCCATCGAGTTTAGTAAGTGCCAAGGCATTGACTTCTGTAGCTGCAGTAAAATGTTTGGCCTGCTCCACCGCATTCTGACCAGTAGATGCATCGAGTACCAGCAGTATTTCATGCGGCGCATCTGGCACCACCTTGGCCATCACATTGCGTATTTTCGACAATTCGTTCATCAGACCTACTTTGTTGTGTAAACGACCAGCGGTATCAATAATTACTACATCTACCTGCTGGGCTACAGCAGATTTAAGGGTATCAAAAGCCACAGAGGCGGGATCGGCACCCATACCTTGGGACACCATGGGAACACCTACTCTGTCGGCCCAAATGCCGAGTTGGTCAACAGCGGCTGCACGGAAGGTATCGGCAGCGCCTATCATGACCTTTTTACCGTCTTGTTTAAAACGCCAGGCCAGTTTGCCGATGGTAGTGGTTTTACCTACCCCGTTCACGCCAACTACCATAATCACATAAGGTTTGATTTGGGCAGGCAATTCAAATTGTTGGTCGCTCGTACCATTTTCAGTCAGCAAAGCGGCTATTTCCTCTCGCAAAACTTGGTTAAGCTGGTCAGTACCCACGTATTTATCCCGCTTTACACGTTCTTCGATACGCTTAATGATACGTAAGGTGGTGTTTACACCGACGTCGGAAGAAATAAGGACTTCTTCCAGTTGGTCGAGCACCTCATCATCGACCGAACTTTTGCCCAATACGATTTTGGCCAGTTTGGAGAAGACGTTTTCTTTGGTCTTTTCAACCCCTTTGTCAAGGTCCTCCTTATTTTTTTTGCTGCTGAAAAAATCAAAAAATCCCATTGTGTGATTGCATTGGCCTGAAATATAAACACAAAAAGCTCCTCTATCGAGAAGCTTTTCGTTAACCTATTTGGAAATATTATTTGCTGAAGTAATCTTTTACGCGGTCGGCGGTGATGAACTCCTCTTTGAAGGTGTATGCACCACTTTTGTCCGAACGACGGGCACGAATTACTTTAACGACTTTTTCGTTTTCTGCGGCCTGGCGCTTCAGGGTTGCTACTACTTTCTTTGCCATGATTACTTAATTTCTTTGTGAACGGTCACTTTTTTAAGGATGGGGTTGTATTTCTTCAACTCCATACGCTCAGTAGTGTTTTTTTTATTCTTCATCGTTATGTAACGTGAAGTTCCCGGCACGCCACTCGCTTTGTGCTCGGTGCATTCCATAATAACCTGGACGCGATTGCCTTTCTTAGCCATGATAACTTAGATTTTACCTTTTTTCAGGAATTTATTAATAGTAGACGTGATACCATTTTTATTAATGGTTTTCAACGCCGAGGTAGATACTTTCAAAGTAATCCACTCGCCTGTCTCCGGTATGAAGAATTTCTTCGTTTGGAGGTTAGGATAAAATTTCCGTTTCGTCTTGATGTTCGAATGGGAAACACTGTTCCCGACGATCACCCGCTTACCGGTTAAAACACAAACTTTCGACATGTCAATAGGTCTTTAACTGTATTTTTGCAGAAGACATAAATCGCCTTCGCAAAACGAGAAGGCAAAGATAAGACTATCAAACGAAAACACAAACGCAGATTCACGATAAATTCAAAAAAGAAGTATGAATATCCTCCACCACGCCCAAGCCACGAACCACATCAGTAGCGAAGAAGCCATTCGCCTCGAGTTTGAATACAGTGCACACAACTATCATCCGCTACCTGTGGTGCTCGAACGCGGAGCAGGCATCAAGGTCTGGGATCCGGAAGGCACTGAGTATTACGACTTTCTGTCGGCATACTCAGCAGTTAACCAGGGTCACTGTCATCCACGTATACTCGATGCTCTCTTTGATCAAGCAAAAAAAATAACCTTGAGTTCGCGGGCTTTTTACAATACTGTGCTGGGGCAATATGCTCAATTTATGACCAGTTTATTTGGGTACGACCGTCTACTACCAATGAATACGGGAGTAGAAGCCGCCGAAACTGCTGTAAAACTGGCCCGTCGCTGGGGATATGAGATCAAAGGCATAGCTGCGAGCGAGGCCAAAATCATTTTTGCCGCGGGTAATTTCTGGGGTCGCTCGCTAGGTGCTATCTCCTCTTCTACCGATCCGAGTGCGCGCAAAAACTTTGGTCCGTTTATGCCGGGCTACATTATCATACCTTATAATGATCTTGATGCCCTAAAAACAGCACTAAAAGACCCACATGTTGCAGCTTTTATGGTCGAACCCATTCAAGGTGAAGCTGGCGTAGTAGTGCCCGATGCAGGTTACCTCAAAGAGGCCTACCGTTTGTGCCGTGAGCACCAGGCCTTGTTTATAGCCGATGAAATCCAGACGGGCATAGGCCGTACCGGCAAAATGCTCGCCTGCGACCACGAAAATGTACGTCCCGACATATTAGTCCTCGGCAAAGCCCTCTCAGGCGGTGTAATGCCCGTCAGCGCCGTACTTGCCGACGATGAAATTATGCTCACCATACAGCCCGGCGAACATGGTTCGACCTTTGGCGGCAACCCACTGGGTGCACGTGTAGCCATAGCCGCCATGGAAGTGCTGCAAGATGAAGGTATGATTGAAAATGCCGAACGTATGGGCGTTTTGTTCCGTGCCGAGATGCAAAAGCTGGTAGATCGTTACCCGCTCTTAAATCTGGTGCGTGGCAAAGGCTTGCTGAATGCTGTAGTCATCAACGACACGGAGAACAGCACCATCGCTTGGGAATTGTGTATGAAGATGAAAAAAAATGGCCTGCTCGCCAAACCAACCCATGGCAATATTATTCGCTTGGCGCCGCCTTTGGTAATTACCGAGGCCGAACTAATGGAGAGTTTGAATCGGTTTGAGTCGTCGCTTTAGACGTTGTAAGGTTATTAATCACCATTTATCGGGACCCCATCTGTTCGGGATTCTAATTATCTGGAGTTCTTTCAGCGCGTGTTTTAATGCAGGGATTTTTGAGTTTGATGAGCAGAGCATCAACGTATACTGTTGACTTTAAAACGTTGAATTGAAGGAAGCCGCTCGAATTGCCTCAGGTAATGTATCTGTAACACTAGCATACCCTACTGATTCATTAGCCGTGGTTCATTTCAAAGACACTCTTTCCCAAACTCATACCACAGGTGAAACCGGCATTGGAGCTGTTCTTTATGCTGCCCAACACCTAATAGGTAGAGCACTTTCGAATGCTTATAGTTTGGCCGTTTTACCCCCTCCAATACGGAAGCCGTTCCCGAGGCACTGAATACATTTACTATTGAGCTCATTGATTAATTAACCGAATGTATAGCGCGTTTATCTCCCTCAAAGATGCTGAGGAAATAGGGGGTACCTCCGTAGAACGCTCTTGGCTATACATCTCTTGGCCAAAAACCCACCAAGCCCAAACAAAAAATGCCGCACCGGAATACCGGGCGGCTTGTTTTGTTTTAATGCAGTAAAACTTACTTCACCTTGTTCACCACAGCCGAAAATACTTCGGGGTGGTTCATGGCGAGGTCGGCCAATACTTTGCGGTTGATACCGATACCTGCTTTACCCACCTTGTTGATGAACAGCGAATACGACATCCCCTCGATACGGGCAGCAGCGTTGATACGGGTAATCCACAAAGAGCGGAAGTTACGCTTCTTCACCTTGCGGTCGCGGTAAGCGTATCCTAAGCCTTTTTCAACGGCGTTTTTGGCTACGGTGTAAACGGTCGAACGGGTTGTGAAATAACCCTTCGCCATTTTCATGATTTTTTTGCGTCGAGCGTGTGATGCGACGTGGTTGACTGATCTAGGCATAATTTTTAATTTTTGTCAGTGGTCTTGCGACACTTGTAAACTGACTCGATTATTTTCCGATAGTTAAAAGACGTTTGATCAGGGCTTCATTGGTCTTGTCAACCAAAGCACTGTGGGTGTTTTCGCGCTTACTTTTCGTCGATTTTTTAGTCAGGATGTGACGTTTGTAAGCATGTTTACGCTTGATTTTTCCTGATCCGGTAAGGGTGAACCTTTTTTTGGCACCGGAGTGAGTTTTCATCTTAGGCATATCTGTGTGTTTGAGCGTGTATTACTTTTTTGGGGCATTCTTTGGGGCAAGAAACAAAAACATACGTTTTCCTTCCAGTTTGGGAAGGCTCTCCACCTTACCATATTCGTCTAACTCTTGGGCAAAGGTCAGCAGCAACAATTCGCCTCTGTCCTTAAACACTATAGCTCTTCCTTTGAAGTGCACATAGGCTTTTACTTTAGAACCTTCTTTCAAAAATTCTTTGGCATGCTTGAGTTTGAATTGAAAATCGTGGTCGTCGGTATTTGGTCCGAAGCGGATTTCTTTGATCACCGTTTTCGCAGTGTTCGCTTTGATTTCCTTCTCACGCTTTTTCTTTTCATAAACGTACTTGCTGTAATCACTGATGCGGCATACTGGCGGTACGGCCTTGTCGGTAATCATGATTAGATCGAGACCTAATTCGTCTGCAAGCTTAATGGCTTTAGCTGTGGGATATACACCGTTTTCAACGTTTTCTCCAACCAATCGTACTTCTGGTACGCGGATGTTTTCGTTGATCGGATCTATCTCTTTTTCACGTCTGTTACCACGTGAAAACGCTGGGGGTGTTTGTGCGATAGTTAATTCCTCCTTAGTTTTTGAGCATTTCTGTATTCATTTCTGCGTTGATCAAGTCCTCAAACGCGGCGATGCTCATCACACCCAGGTCTCCCTGGCCATGCTTGCGCACAGCGACTTGTCCGTTTTCTTGTTCTTTTTCACCGATTATGAGCATATAAGGCACTTTTTTTACTTCCGCGTCGCGAATTTTTCGCCCTATTTTTTCATCTCTATCGTCAATGAAGCTGCGAATATCGGAATTAATCAGCTTCTCTGAAACTTTTTGCGTGTAATCTTTGAATTTCTCACTGATTGGTAGCACCGCTACCTGCTCAGGCGAGAGCCATAAGGGGAAGTTTCCACCACAATGTTCGAGCAATACTGCCACAAAACGTTCCATCGAACCGAAAGGTGCCCGGTGAATCATCACTGGCCGGTACTTTTGGTTGTCGCTGCCGGTGTATTCCAAATCGAAACGCTCAGGAAGATTGTAATCCACCTGTATGGTTCCTAATTGCCATTTCCGCCCCAGTGCATCGCGTACCATGAAGTCGAGTTTTGGGCCGTAAAAGGCAGCTTCGCCGATTTCAGTTACGGTCTTCAATCCCTTTTCGGCGGCAGCTTCGATAATGGCAGATTCCGCTTTTTCCCAAGCTTCGTCGGTGCCAATATATTTTTCTTCGTTTGCAGGATCGCGTAACGAAATCTGAGCCGTATAGTCGCTGAATCCCAATACACTAAAGGTATGAAGTACCAGGTCGATTACTTTTTTAAACTCCTCTTTCACTTGGTCTTGGCGGCAAAAAAGATGGGCATCATCCTGTGTAAAGCCTCTAACCCGCGTCAAACCATGGAGTTCGCCACTCATTTCGTAGCGGTAAACTGTCCCAAACTCTGCCAATCGTATTGGCAAATCGCGGTAAGAGCGGGGTTTGCTTTTGTAGATTTCGCAGTGGTGCGGACAATTCATTGGCTTGAGCATATACTCTTCGCCTTCATGTGGGGTGGTGATAGGTCGGAAAGAATCCTTGCCATATTTATCCCAATGCCCTGAAGTTACATATAACTCTTTGGCGCCGATATGTGGAGTGATGACTTGCTGATAACCCGCTTTTGTCTGCTCCTTACGCATGAAGTTCTCCAATTTCTCACGCAGCAAAGCACCTTTGGGCAGCCACAAAGGCAAACCCATACCTACTTTTTCACTGAAAGTGAACAACTCTAACTCTTTGCCGAGTTTGCGGTGGTCACGTTTTTTGGCTTCTTCCAACAAATGCAAGTATTCTTTAAGCTCCTTGCTGTTGGGATAGGTAATACCATATATGCGGGTGAGCTGTTTGTTTTTTTCATTTCCACGCCAGTAAGCGCCGGCAGTATTGAGTAATTTGATTGCCTTTATGCGACCGGTATCTGGCAAATGTGGACCACGGCAGAGATCTGTAAAAGTGCCTTGTTTATAAAAGGTGATTTTGCCGTCTTCAAGATCCTGTAACAATTCAACTTTATACGGATCGCCTTTCGCTTCAAAATAGGCGATTGCGTCGGCTTTACTGACTTCACTTCTTTCGTAGTTATTGGCCTGCTGCGCCAATTCAAGCATTTTGGCTTCTACCTTTTCAAAATCAAGTGAAGAAAAGCTATGGTCACCGAAATCGATATCATAATAAAAACCGTTTTCGATGGGTGGGCCAATACCGAATTTTACGCCGGGGTAAAGGTCTTCCAATGCCTCTGCTAAAAGGTGGGCTGATGAGTGCCAGAAGATGTTTTTTCCTGCTTCGTCTTCCCATTTTAATAATTTCACTTTGGCTTGGTCGGGCAAAGCACGGCTAAGATCCCATAGCTCACCATTTACTTCGGCAGCTAATACCACACGGGCAAGCCCTTCGCTGATATTTTTAGCCAAATCGAAGGCGTTGCTGCCTGATGCCAATTCCCGAACACTGCCATCGGGTAAAAAAACCTGGATATTCATGCTTATTTAAGTCGTTTGAGGGCGGTAATGGCCAAATCGTAAGCGGGTGCTATGGTTAAAGTACGTTTGAAGTCGTTGGCTGCTTTTTGTTTATCACCCGACAATTCATAACACAGTCCCCTATTGTAAAAGGCTTGGTGGTAGCTCGGGTCACTTTCGATGGTTCGACTGTACCAATTGATAGCGTCGCTGTACTTTTCTTCCATCATGCTGAGGTAGCCCATATTAAAGAGAGTGATGCTGTGCAGAGAATCCTGTTGTAATATCTGCCTATAATCTTGGCGGGCACTGTCGGCATATCCTCTTTCTTGTAAAAATAAGGCTCTGGCATAACGTGCTTCAATACTTTTAGGATTGTTGCGCAGCGCATTGGTGAAATAAGCATGGGCTTTATTGTCGTTTTTGGCGTTGTACAATAAACCGAGCTGCATATAGGCTTCATGGTAAGAAGGGTCTTGCTCAATGGCGGTGAGGAATCCAGAAATGGCTTGTTCTTCCTTATTCTGCTCTTGGTAAACCATTCCCTTCCAAAAATAACCTGGCGCAAAATTGACATCTTGCCGCAAACCGTCATTAATATATTTAATGGCCGAATTGTATTTTTTCTGGTAGAAGGCAAACTCTCCCCTTTTCACATACGCTTTTGCCAATTTCGGATTTTTAAGCGTAGCCACGCTTAAAACCTCATCTGCTTCTGGCAAAGCACCTATTTTAAAGTACAATTCTCCCAGGGTGTAAAAATAGTTGGCATTCGTAGTGTCGAGCAAAAGGGCACTTTTCAGGTCTGCCAAGGCGTCGTCTACCCTGTCGAGCCCCTGCCAATATCGAGCGCGCTCATAATAGGCATTAGGATCTTTTGGGTTTCTAGCTATTGCTGTGTTTAACCCACGCAGCTCACTATCTACCTCAGCAACAACGTTTTCCTGAAGCTCAGTTCCTGATTTTTTAACGCGATCGCCACAGGCAACCACCACAAATAAAAGAACGAACCAAAGTCCGCTAACACGTAAAGTCATTTATACCCTATTTTTGCAACGAATTACAAAATTAGCCGATTTCAATACTTATTCAGCATAACAACCATGGAAAAGAAATTACCTTATCTATTCAGCCTTGCAATAGCCTTTTTTATTAGTTTAAACTGCCTTGCTCAAAGCCCAGAAGGTTTAGATATGCCGGCGGCCCCAGCCTCGGGAGCAGCACTTAACCCGAATGTAGCGAGTCAACGGACTTCAAAACCACTCGAAAGAGAGCTTAATTTCAAAAATATGGTTCAACTCACAGCTGGCGGAGACAATGCAGAGGCTTATTGGAGTTTTGATAGCAGAAAGCTGGTATTCCAATCGAATAATGCCGCTTGGGGCGTGGCTTGTGACCAAATTTTCATTTTACCTAATATCGACGAATTACAAGCACAAGTCCCGATGATAAGTACGGGTAAAGGGCGTACCACCTGTTCCTATTTTATGCCAGGGGATAGTACTATAATTTATGCCTCTACCCACCTCGCGAGTGTCAACTGTCCACCGCCACCCACGCCACGCAAAGACCGTAAATACCTCTGGCAGATAGAGGCCGGTTACGACATTTTTACCGCCAATATGCAGGGCAAAATTGTAAAACAACTCACCAAAACCCCTGGTTATGACGCCGAAGCTACAGTTTCGCCTCAAGGTGATAAAATTGTGTTCACCAGCACACGAAACGGTGATCTCGACCTATACATCATGGATATTAACGGCAAAAATGTCAAACAAATCACCAATGAATTGGGCTATGATGGTGGTGCATTTTTCTCACCCGACGGTAAAAAACTCATTTTTAGAGCATCTCGACCAACTACACCAGAAGCAGTTAAAGCGTATAAAGACCTTCTAAAAGATGGTTTAGTTGCCCCAACCGACATGGAGTTGTTTGTGGTAGATGTAAACGGCAAAAATCTCCGACAGCTTACCAAACTGGGTAAAGCCAATTGGGCACCTTACTTTCATCCCGATGGTAATCGAATCCTCTTTGCTTCTAACCATCACACAGAGAGAGGTTTCCCGTTTAACTTATTCATGATAAACCTAGATGGAACAGGCTTGCGTCAAGTGAGTTTCGATTCTACTTTCGATTCCTTCCCTATGTTTTCACCTGATGGCAAAAAGTTGTCATTTTCATCAAATCGCGATAATGGCGGAACACGCGACACCAATGTTTTTGTGGTGGATTGGGTAGATTAAGGAATCAAACTAAATTGTAACAGGCGCTTTCTTTACCAGAAGCGCTTTTTTTTGTGGCAAAAAAAAGGAAGGCCTACTTCAATGTGACCTAACTGCTCATTCAATTATTTATTTAGAATAATTCTCGATACCATTTGAAAACTAAAAATCGACGCCTACTTTTGTCCTGTTATTTATAATTAGTCTAAATTAAATGAAAGTTTTTTACGTATCCTATTTGGTCTGTTTACCCTTCTCAAGCTTTACGCTTTTCGCACAAAGTCAACAACCCATTTTAGCTCGTCCGGGTGATACAATTCAATTTACCATGCCTCAAATTGAGATAATGGGTGAACAAAGCGGTGTATTTCAACGCACCCCGGGCTCGGTGACCATTGTAGATCGCCGCGAAATTCAACTATTGGCACCAATTAGTGGGAATGAAGTCATGCGCCGTTCCCCAGGAGTACACGTAGTGGATGAAGAAGGCAGCGGATTGCGCACCAACATAGGTATACGTGGTTTAGATCCTGACCGTAGTCGAAACGTATTGATACTCGAGGATGGCATTCCTGTCGCGCTTAATCCGTATGGAGAGCCGGAAATGTACTATACGCCGGCCATTGACCGTATGACAAGAGTTGAAATCATCAAAGGAAGCGGTCAGCTTCTTTTTGGTCCACAAACCATAGGTGGCGTAATTAATTATATCACTGCCGACCCAACATTGGCACCTGAAACCAACTTCCAGTTTCGTGCCGGTGGCAGTGGATATTTAAGTGGTCAGTTGCGGCACAGTCAGACGCATGGAAATACCGGTGTTATGGTCAACTATCTCCACAAACAAGCCGACCAACTCGGACATGCCGGTTTTTCGATCCATGACTTCAGCACCAAGCTCAAGTTTCGATTATCGGAGAAGTCCACTATTGGCGTAAAAATCGGTATCTACGACGAAATATCGAATGCCACCTATATCGGATTAAACCAAAATATGTATGACCAAGCCACCCAGGATTTTGTGTTGATGGCGCCGGACGACCGTCTGAATGTGCGGCGCTATGCGCTCAGTGCCACCCATAAATATCAATGGAACAGCCGCCTTTCCACGAAAACCACAGCCTATGCCTATACCACCACACGCAACTGGCAACGGCAAGATTTTAGCACCAATGCAAGCAGTAATACGCCACCAGCCAATTTCAACGGTCAAATGTGGGGAGATAGCAGCCTAGCTGATGGCGCCCTATTCATGCGCGAATCGACCACCCATCGCAACCGCCAATTTGAAGTAGCCGGCGCCGAAAGCCGGCTGAGTTACAGCTACGAAGTCCTTGGCATGCGCCAACAATTAGATGGTGGAATTCGGCTCCAATTTGAAAGGGCTTATGAACAACTGCTGCAGGGTCGGAAGGTGGACGCGCGCAGCGGGGATATGCTCGAAAATGAAATCAGAACAGGTTTGGCAACCAGTCTATTTTTCCAAAACCGCACCGAAATCACTGAAAAAATTAGTCTTACCGCTGGACTCCGTTTCGAAAACTTTGACTACGAACGCAATATACTTCGCCGCCGTTTCAACAATGTAGTTCGCGATACGAGTTTACTTGCTGGCAGCGCCGTTCAACAACTTATCCCTGGTTTGGGTATCAACTGGAATTTGACCGCTACAACCACCGTTTTTGCCGGTATTCACCGCGGTTTTGCGCCTCCTCGTATAAAAGATGCCATTAACGGCAGTGGTGCTGTACAAGCTTTGGATGCTGAACTCAGCTGGAACACCGAAATCGGAGCTCGCTTACAACCTTCATCGGCTTTCTCCCTTGAAGCAACCGCTTTCCGCCTTGATTTCAGCAACCAAATTATACCTGTGAGCCAATCAAGTGGTGGTGCGGGTGCTGGCTTAGTAAACGGTGGAGAAACCATTCATCAAGGTATTGAATTCGCTTCCGCTTTGGATTTTGGAAAGCTATTCGATCAAAATTACAACCTACAATTACAGCTTATGATGACCTATATCGATGCACGATTTACTGCTAACCGATTTGTGGCCCAAGGTAATGACACCCTCAACATCAGTGGCAACCGTACGCCTTACGCACCGGAATGGTTGATGACCGCCACCCTCAGCTTTGAGCACAAAAGTGGTTTTGCTGCACGGATAATGGCCAATCATGTTGGCGATCAATATGGAGACCTCCTGAACAGAACCACAGCTACTGCTAATGGTCGGGAAGGGCAAATCGCAGCTTATACCGTGCTAGATGCTACTGTGCTTTATGCTATAAACAGACATGTAAGCATGAATTTAGCCGTTAAAAATCTGACTAACGAGAGATATATGGTGAGTCGCCGACCCCAAGGCATACGACTTGGTTTACCTACTTTTTTTACAGCAGGAATCGATATTCGCCTGTAAGTTTGGCAATAAGTGAGGGGGCTTTCCTCGAAAGCGGCCAGCCTTTTTTAACTACAAACTCCAGCTACAATGCGCTTAGGAATGCAGTATTTTGTCTATACCATGGCCATTAAATTATAGACTAAACTATCCGAAAAATTCTTGATGCTATTCAGCTACATTGGTAACTTTGTAATCTTATCACTAGCCTATGCCGATTTATCACCGACTGGGAAAAATCCCACCGAAACGCCATACCCAGTTTCGCAAACCCGATGGGGAACTGTATTACGAACAATTATTCGGAACGGTTGGCTTTGACGGTATGTCGTCATTAATGTACCAAGTGCACCGGCCTACCATTATTAGGGAAATGGGAGAAAGCGTGGACATGCGGCCGACGATAGCTGTTGAGCACAATATCACGCCGCGTTGTATGCACGGCTTTCAGTTGGCACCAAAAGCTGATTTTTTAGAAAGTAGGGTGCCGTTATTTGTCAATAAAGACGTAATTTTTGGATTGGCTGCACCGCAACAATCTTTGCGCAGCTACTTCTACAAAAATGCCGACGCCGATGAGCTTTTGTTTATCCATAAAGGCACTGGTATTCTACGCACTCAGTTAGGTAATATTCCCTTTGAATACGGCGATTATTTACTCATTCCGCGGGGGATAATTTATCAAATAGACTTTGACACCACCGATAATCGGATTTTATATCTCGAGGCTCATAGTCCGCTGTACACACCGAAACGTTACCGTAATTATTTTGGCCAATTGCTTGAGCATTCCCCTTTTTGCGAGCGTGATTACAAAATGCCAATGGAGCTCGAAACATATAATGAAAAGGGTCAGTTTGAAGTCAAGGTAAAAAAGCAAGGTATTTTGCATACTGTTATATATGCTACGCATCCATTTGATGTTGTAGGATATGATGGTTATAACTTTCCTTACGGCATTTCTATTCACAATTTTGAACCTATTACTGGTCGCATTCACCAGCCGCCACCGGTGCATCAGATGTTCGAAAATGCCGGTTTTGTGGTATGCTCCTTTTGCCCACGTTTGTACGACTACCACCCACTTTCAATACCTTCTCCCTATAACCATAGTAATATCGACAGTGAAGAGGTCTTATATTATGTAGATGGTGATTTCATGAGTCGGAATAATATTGCACCGGGCTACATTACCTTGCACCCGGGCGGCATACCGCATGGCCCACACCCCGGTGCCTATGAGCGGAGCATTGGCAAAACGGAAACGGAGGAACTTGCTGTTATGGTAGACACCTTCAAGCCCTTGCAAATTACCAAACAAGCCATGGGCATTGACGACGGCAAATATTTCCGATCGTGGATGGAAGACAAATACGAATAAACTTCTCCAAAATACATTAAATGGAAACGCTAACCCAAAACCAGACCAGTCAGGCGGTCGATTTTCTGCCGTTGAACGGCACCGACCATATTGAATTTTATGTAGGCAATGCCAAACAATCGGCTTATTACTATCAGGCTGCCTTTGGCTATAAATTGGTGGCCTACGCTGGACCCGAAACCGGACTTCGCGACAGGACCTCTTATGTGTTGCAACAAGGTAAAATCAGACTGGTACTTACCACTTCGCTCGATCCCAGTTCCGAGATTTCGGAACATGTGCGCAAACATGGAGACGGCGTGAAAGTGTTGGCCTTGTGGGTAGATGATGCTCGTCAAGCTTACGAAGCTACTATTAGCCGCGGTGCCAAGTCCCATTCTGCCCCGAAAGTGTTGCAAGATGGTAATGGTGAAGTAGTCGTGGCCTCTATTCATACTTATGGAGAAACCATACACACCTTTGTTGAGCGTAAAAATTACAATGGTCTATTTTTACCCGGTTATGGCACACCAAGTTGGTCGGTTCCAACAACTGAAATCGGATTGTTGCACGTAGACCACTGTGTAGGTAATGTAGGTTGGGGAGAAATGAATACCTGGGTTAAGTTTTACGAAGATGTAATGGGCTTCAAACTATTGCTCACCTTCGACGACAAAGACATTTCAACAGAATACTCTGCTTTGATGTCGAAAGTAGTCTCGAATGGCAATGGATATGTGAAATTCCCAATTAATGAGCCGGCTGAAGGAAAAAAGAAGTCACAGATTGAGGAGTATCTTGACTTTTACCACGGTCCGGGTGTGCAGCACATCGCCATTGCTACTAACGACATCATCAGCACAGTAACAGAGTTGCGCCGTCGTGGTGTTGAGTTTTTGGTGGTCCCCTCTTCTTATTATGAAGATTTGCTTGGACGTGTTGGCAAGATTGATGAAGATCTTCAGCCGTTGCAAGACCTCAATATTTTGGTAGACCGCGATGACGAAGGTTACCTCCTTCAGATTTTCACAAAACCAGTAGAGGACCGTCCTACCCTTTTTTATGAGATAATTCAGCGCAAGGGTGCTAAATCATTCGGAAAAGGCAATTTCAAAGCTTTGTTTGAGTCTATAGAACGTGAACAAGCCCTTCGAGGCAATTTATAAATCAGGCAAAAAATAAGCCGGTTCAAATGAACCGGCTTATTTTTTTTGCTATTTCTTAGCTTCGGGCATACAACCAGGCAGTGACTGGCCAAAGGAGTAGCCATAATAGGGTATTATTTACACCTGAAAAGCTTAAAATCAAACAAATAAGTAGCAAAAACAAGGGATAAGTCAACATTAACACACCAAATAGTGCGGCGTCATAATGCACGGTTCCAGCTGTTTTTCGGTCAATATATCGGCGAATTGGCCAATAATAAATTCCATGCAACGCAAGTGTTAACAGGCGCAAACCTTTTCTAAAGCTGGAGTGAGCAATAGGCTTTGGCAATAACTCAGCCGCTTCAATCTCATTTTGGGCTTGCCACACTTCAGCTTCTAGGGCTGCTTTCAGTTCTCCATTAAATTGCTTTTGCGCGATGGCAGCTTGGGGTTCGTTGGTGAAGATATTTCCATAAGCAACGGGTGCCGACGTGGTCATGGTCATATATTTGCCAGGACCTCGAAAATCAGCGTAGTTAAAAGAAGTTGGGATAATATCTAAGGCTACACCGCGCTCCCAAGCTGATTGCGCCAGGCGTGCTGTGCCTTTTGGAAGTGGCCGTAGCTTCCATTCGTTAACACAAAGACCTTCAGAGAAAATGATAACAGCACCTCCTTGTCCCCAAATATTAAGACAAGCCTCGAAAGTATCGTAATTGCTTTTTAGATTATCACGACCTTCTTTCTCACGCCAAACGGGCATGAGATTGAGGTAGTTCATCAGGAATTTCCCGACTGGACCGCGTAAAGCATCTCCTCTGACCAAAAAATGTACGGGATAAGGTAAATATATAGCCAGACTAAGTGGATCGATGAAGGAATTGGGGTGGTTGGCTGCAAAGAGTTTTCCTTTGCCATTAGCCGCCAAAGTGGCTAAATCAGGCCTCCAATAAGCTTTTCTGAAGTATAATTGGTGGGCAACCGTAACCCACCACTTGACTAAGCGGTATACCATGCCCAATAATCCGAAATTTCAATGGGGAATGGAAGTATTAAGCGGTGTATTAGGCAAAAATACCTAAACACCACAAAGGCCCTTTTTGCTTTAGAATTCCCTCGACTTCGGATTTTGAAAGTGATACGATTGTGGTGATGAATGCAATGGACAGCTTATCCTGATAGGCCTTTAAAAATGCTTTGATTATTGCTCTTTCCATTCCTTGTTCCATACCTTTTTCTCTCCCAGTGACTTCACCTTCGAGATATGCAGTTTCGAGCATGGATTCTGAGATTTTAAGCGCCTCCAAGTGCTTCAAGTATTTGGCTTTTACATTGGGTGCCCTGGTGTGGATTTTAAGTTGTTTTCCACTTCGGCAAGGCCTACGGCATGCTATTCTGCCGGCAATTCACTGGTTTTTAAATGATTTATCCGATTATCTGGCTTGTCACTAGCTATAGTGTCAAATTTATTGCTTTTTAAGATAAAATACTCAGGGTAAAGCTCTCCAGCTTCGGTTCGGCCAAATTTTATCCGTTGAGCTTTACTCAAAAGTAGTTTATCATTAGGGTGTATACCCCTAAAGTGAAAGAAGACGCGATGTAAATAATTTGCTCCTTGTCCGAAAGCAAAGCACAAAATATTTACCACCTAAACTTTACGCACATTTCCATAAGCCTGGCCTTGGTTCATGTATTGTGTGCGTAGTTTGGATGTCCCTAACAACATCCGCTGGAAATAATCGATTTCACTGTGGTATTGTAGCTTAATGAGTACAAGTTTCTGGCTGTGGTTTTCGCAAAGTATATCGAGGCTATTGATTTTTTCTTCCTCACCATCTGTATTCGATTCAGATTAAAGCAGATTTTCCAACCGAATATTTTGCTTAAATAATTCATTTAAAAAAACCCTCAAGTAGTATAAGGTTGGCCCTGTTACGCAGCAAACGTTCAAGTACCCAGTCGAAGCTGATATAGGTGCGGCCGAATGTAGGAGGTTGCACCATGTCCCAAAAGTAAAAGTAGGCCAGAGATACAGTTGGTATGCAAACGACTACACGCGTTCATTTAACGGACGCTTGATAGAAGCGCATTGAAAATTGGGACTAAAAACGAAGAACATGCCTCAAAATTGAACTATAATCTCCCTGATCCACTATCTTGTACTTATGCAAACGACCACGCTCCTACCCAGCCATCTCCTCCCTCAACTCGATTCCGCTGCGCGGCAGGCTTTGGCTGATAACGGCATAATCAAAAAATTCAAAGCCGGTGAGTACATCGTAGATGCGGGGCAGTATTTCAGGTCCACGATGATCATACTCGAAGGCCAGCTCAAGGTTTATCGGCCAGATGAAGAAGGTCGTGAATTTTTACTTTATGTGCTTGATGCTGGTCAGGCCTGTGCCTTGTCGATGATTTGTGAAGTGCGTAATGAAAAAAGCGAATTACAAGCGGTAGCTCAAACTCCAGTAACCATGCTGATGTTGCCTTTAGGGCTTATGGATCAGTTAATGATAGAAAACCGCAGCTGGTACCATTTTGTGCTCAGCAGTTACAGGGAACGTTTTGAAGAATTATTACAGGTTGTTGACCAGATAGCCTTTCAGGCATTGGACGAACGACTGATTGACTACCTCAAAAAATCGCAAAAACAAGTCCAACATAATATCCTTCATATCACGCACGAAGCCATTGCCCGCGATTTAAATTCATCACGAGTAGTCATTTCTCGCTTACTCAAACAACTCGAACGCAAAGGCCGCCTTAAACTCCAGCGGAATGCCATTGAGCTTCTTCAATTATAAAATTTGGCTTATGTAACTTGAGTGACGGAAGCACACCGATTGAAACCAGAACTTTGTTATAAAAATTAACCATGTTCAACTTCCTCAAAAACCTTTTTAAGTCCAATTACACTTCCTTAAGTGGCAATTCATACAAAGAACTTTACAAAAACACACCGCAAGCTGTATTGTTAGATGTAAGAACAGCTGCAGAATACAAACGGGGCAGTATTAAGGGCGCAAAAAATATCAATCTGCATGACCCAGCTTTTCAACAAAAAATTGAGCAGCTGGATAAGACCAAAACTTATTTCATTTTTTGTGCTGCAGGTGCGCGCAGTGGTTCAGCCTGTAACCGTATGGTAGCTGCAGGATATCAGGTTTACAATCTATCCGGCGGAATCAACAGCTGGCCAAATCACTAATTATGAGCAAAAAAACAAGTTTCAATAGCCTGATACAGGGCGAAAAACCGGTTTTGGTCGATTTTTCGGCAGAATGGTGTGGCCCTTGTAAAATGATGGCCCCAATCCTCAAGGAGCTGGCAGCCAGTTTTGGCGAGGAGGTCCTTATCCTAAAGGTAGATGTAGACAAAAATCCTGGACCAGCAGCTGCCTACCATATAACGGGCGTCCCTACTCTCATTTTATTTAAACAAGGCAAAAGCCTCTGGCGGCAATCCGGGGTCGTGCCGGCTCATCAACTTCGACAAGTCATCAATCAACACATTAATCCATAACGCATATGACGCTTTATCTTGGAATTGCAGCCGGCGCGTTGCTGGGACTACTCTATTACCGTTTTATCGGCTGCAAAAGTGGTCAATGCGCTATTACATCTTCTCGTTTGGGCAGTATGGCGTATGGCGCTTTATTGGGTGGTGTATTGATTAGCAACTTCAGTTTCGGACAGGGTAATGGAATACCAAATGCCGACAATGCCCTATTTGCCAGTAAAATGAAGGAGAAAAATGTGGTTATACTCGATGTACGTACACCCGAAGAGTACCGTGGCGGATACATCAAAGGCGCAGTTCTTCTCAATGTAAATTCAGCTGAATTTGATGCTGCCATTCCTAAGCTCGACAAAAACAAAACCTACCTGGTGTATTGCCGGAGTGGTGCACGCTCGATGACAGCGGCACGGAAAATGAAAACAGCGGGCTTTGAGCATTTACTCAATCTTCAAGGAGGTATAATGGGCTGGAGTGGCCCATTGGAACACTGAGCTCAAATCTTCTCTGCTACAAAAGCCACTTCTGCAAAACAGAAGTGGCTTTTTTTTGTCATTAAAAAACCCCGATCAGCTAGGCTGACCGAGGTACTCAGGAAATCTCGCGGCAGATCAGAAGCCCACCACGGCCTCCAACATCAAACCATTGAATCGTCCACCCGAACGAAGATCAGTCCGCGGAAATCCTTTGTAAGTTTGGTTAACATACTCGCCTTTCACTACAATATTGTCAGTGATGAACCAGCCAGCTCCGATTTGAACCCGGTCTTGACTAACTGGGGTGAGTGTGCCTGCAAAGAGGAGGTCACCTTTCACTTGGTTGTATTTACCACCTACGAAGATGTCTTCTGTTTTTCCGAAGCGGTAAATGAGCTCACCAGCAATTTGGTTGACACTACGCGAAGCCACTTCATTACGGGCACGACCGCTGCTAGTTTCAAAAGTACCAAAGAACTCTAGGCCATTCCACTTCACGAAGGGATTAATCATGATGGCAGTTACGGCATCGTTAAAGCCGGGAACAAAGTGGCCAGATAGGTGTGGATTGGCAGTACCAGCAGCAACGTTTTCCATAATAAGGTAGTAACGTGAGCCTGCCCGGTCACCATCATAGAGGTAATTCCGCTCAGAGCTAGCAGTATAGTAGGCTGAGCCAGTCAAACGGACACGGAGGTCATCGCTAAGCTGTTTGTCGTAACCCAATTTACCGTAGAAAGCAGGACTCATTTTGGAACTGTTGTCGAGGCTATCGAAAGTAGGTTTGGTGATCAAACCTTTGTTTTCACCTGAGCTTACTGCCACCATGGCGATGATTCCCATGGGGTTTTGAAATACGATTTCAGTACCAATTTGGGTATCGAAAGCATCCAATATCAGGTTGCCTACAAAAGGATTATAGAGTGCATTACCATTGTCTGTACGCCGGTAGTGGGCATCACCATAATTGATCTCCATGTGGCCGGCACGAATAGTCAGGAATTCCATGGCGCGGTCAACAACTGCACTATTAAGGAATTTCAGCTTGTCGAATTGCATATAACCGCCCTTTACCCAAGCTTCGCTATGGTGACGTGACGACAGATAGGTTATCAGGTTCAAACGGATACCATCGGCCAACTGAACATCGATATTCATATTGGCAGTGGCGAGGTTAAAGCCAGGAACGATGGCTTTGAGTTCGTTCAGATTTCGCGCAGTTGGTGTTGCATTTTCAGGGCGAGGATTAGCATTATTTTCGTGACTGAGTCCTTGAAACTGTAGTGCAAAATTACCCCCCAAACGAACTTTTACGCCTTCAAAAGGAACAGTATCTGTTTTTGTAGTTTCGAATACGTGTAGTCCTTTTTGATCGTAGGTACGGAAAAAATTGATAGGGGCTTGTTGAGCGAAAGCACTTGATGCAAAGGCAATGAATCCGACGAGGATTGCAAAGCTTAAACGAATCTTTCTCATAATTTTGGGTTTTGGTGGATGGTTAGATAGTATAGTGTTCGTGTTTTAATTGGCGTTTTAGGGCTTCATGATAATGTCAAAGCGAACAATGACCTCATCGCCGGTTTTAATGCTGCCCAACATAGCTGTGGGCGCAGCAATGCTAAAGCTGCTCATTTTGAGTTTATAGCTACCCCAAACTTCTATTTCGCTATTAGGCAGTAGTTTGGTGTAGACTGTCATTTGTATAGGGCGGGTAACGCCAGCTATGGTAAGGTCTCCAGTCGTCTTAATCTCTGTGACTTTGTTGGCCATTTCTATCGACTGAATTTGTTTCAGTCTAAAAGTGATGGTTGGATATTTTTCAGTTTTAAGGGCATCGAAGGTTTTACCATCCATGATGCTCCCTTTGTCACTTTTGATACTCCGTGCATCGGCAGTGAGTACCACTGCGCCGACGGTATTTACTAGGTTGTTTTCAACAGCAAACTGTGCCCTCAAACTGAGTCGGTGAACTTTGGTTTGCCAATCGTGGATGTTTGAGGTTCCTTCGATTACCATTTGGTGTGCCCTATTTTCATAGGGCAACAAACCTTTGGCGGTTTGAGCGAACAATACAGCGGCTGTAAAAACAAAAAGTATACTCAGTTGAAATGTCCGGGCCAGGATATTTAGTCGTGTTGAGCTGTGGTGGTTTCTCATGGCGATTTCTGTTTGATGATATAAAGATACATATATCCGTTATTATCAAACAAATAAATTTAGACTTTTTTATCTATTATACATAAAAACAGTCTTTCAGGCACTTATACATAGAATAAAAAAGATATAATAAGAAAACCTATAATCGTACGGACCGAAATCAGGCCTTTGAGCGTTGAATTGCCCAGTTAAGTTCATTCAAAAATGACTGTAAACGTGGCTGCAACTTTTCTAAATCGTTGGCCTCCCCCAGCTCATTAAAGGTAGCCGCCACATTCGGAACAGGGAATTGTGCCGTAATAACGCTGGCTTTCATCTTCCATAATGTAAAAACCAAGGAAGTTATCACCTGGCTCCCTCCAAAATCACCATCCGACACCGTTATGATACCTATGGGCTTATGATACCACTGGCTATACAATAAGTCGATTACATTCTTAAGTGATGCCGGATAACCGCCATTGTATTCGGGTGTCACTATCAAAACGGCATCGGACTTTTCGATAGCAGAGGCAAAAGCCGCAACTTGAGGTGCCACTGTTTTCTGGAAGGCCAATCTTTCTTCGAAGATAGGAAACTGTAAAGTGGCTAAATCTTGGATGTTAACGGATTTACCTGCCTCCTTTTCCAGCTGATTTTTAAAAAAAAGCGCTACACGGTGGCTGTTGCGTCCTTGCCGGACACTGGCAGATATAATTTCAATATGAGGCATAGGAAAGAAGCTGAGCCATAAATATGGCGAATTAAGCACCAAAAGCAGATAAAATGCCAGCTTTACTCGAAAACCAGTGTTGTTCGACCATCCGTTTGTGCCCAAACCATACTCGGGTGAGAGTCACGCCACGCCATTTCTCCTTTTGCCGTTAGCACAATGGCACCCGCAAAACCATCATAAGGTTTAAGCTCGGCAAAGGTTTTGGCAATGGCGCTTTCGGTCGTAAATCCATCGGTAACCCGAGTAACAATTTTAGTCGCTACTGCACCACTTACAATGTCTTCGCCAACTCCTGTACAGGAAACGGCACAATGGGCATTGGCATAATTACCAGCTACAGTTGCAGAATCGGAGATGCGGCCTACCCTTTCGAAGCCCTTACCGCCAGTAGACGTGGCGGCAGCCAAATTACCAGCCCCATCTAAGGCAACACAGCCGACGGTACCTTGTCCGTTGGCCTTCCTTTTGGCTTCATATTCGGTACGACGCTGCGCGATTTCAGGATTATAAGCTGGGAAACCGGCATCGCGTGCAAACTGCAATGCGCCTGCTCCTCCCAAAACACGGTCATCTTCTAAAAAAAGACGAACGGCTA
>Ga0105053_10000447_pt1 | contig 63137 bp, 53 predicted proteins | sample BON01_FD_78093 | JGI IMG/M metagenome (GOLD analysis project Ga0105053, IMG submission 78093) | Freshwater microbial communities from Lake Bonney liftoff mats and glacier meltwater in Antarctica - BON-01 | ecosystem: Environmental > Aquatic > Freshwater > Ice > Glacier meltwater | place: Lake...
AGCTACCTGAATCTTTACATCAGTTAAAGCAGCTTGCTTTTCATTTTCTATGACAGCTTTTGCATCTTCAATCATTTTGGCACCAGCTTTGGCCGCTTCTCCTTTTGAAATTTCCATAGTTTGGGAGGCAAACTCATTTGCTGATCTCAAAATCTCATCTCTTTCCACTCTGGCCTCTTGGATCAAACGCTCATTATCAGCAACCAAATTCTCCATTTCCATTCTTGCATTTTCAGCCTCACTCAAGGATGCTTCAATAGTGCCCTCTCGCTCATCGAGCGCAGAAAGAATTGGCTTCCATGCAAATTTGGCTAAAATGAAAAATAAGATGGCAAAGCCTATCAGTTGCCAAACAATCAAACCTAAATCAGGAGTAATCAGATCCATTTTGTGTAATTTTTTAAGCTAAATATCAGTTTTGTTCAATAATTTAAAAAGGACCGGCCTAATGCCGGTCCAATTTCTGTTTCTAGAAAGTAAGATTACCGTTAAGTGCGATAAGTAGACAAACTACTACTGCAAACAAGGAAATCACTTCAATAAGGGCAGCGATGATCAACATTGCAGTCTGGATTTTACCAGAAGCTTCAGGCTGACGTGCAATACCTTCCATGGCTTGTCCACCGATTCTACCAATACCCAGTCCTGCGCCTACCGCAACAATTCCAGCACCGATACCAGCACCCATAAGTGCAAAACCGGCAGTCAATAATAATGAAGTTAACATACTCGTTTTTTATTTAATTTAATTGAACAAAGAATTTCATAATTAATGCTCATGTCCATGCTCAGCAACAGCCGAACCAATGTACATGGCAGAGAATAAAGTAAATACATAAGCCTGAATCGTGGCTACCAATAATTCAATCACATTAATGAATACGACCATCAGTGTGGAAGCTACGCCTACTGCGTAAGATTCAAAAACAAAGATCAATCCTATGAAACTTAGGATTACAATGTGACCAGCTGTGATCGCAACAAATAATCGAACAGTAAGTGCAAAAGGCTTTGTAAACAAGCCAATAATCTCCACTGGAACAATGATTAATAATAACGGAAGCGGAACACCTGGAGTAGCCACCACATGTCTCCAATAATCTTTATTACCGTTAAAATTAGTAATGAAGAAGGTAATCATCGCTAAAGTAATTGTCACAGCGATGTTTCCGGTAAGGTTGGATGCGCCTGGCAATAATCCCAAAAGATTTCCTATCCAAATAAAGAAGAATAAGGTCAAGAGATAGGGAGTGAATTTTTTGTACCTGGGGCCAATGTTCGGACGAGCTATTTCGTCTCTCACAAAAATAACTATTGGCTCCACAAATGAGGCTATACCTCTAGGGGCTTTGTTGGGATGCTTTTTATAGTAACTGGAAGCAGAAAGCATGAGATAAAAGGTGACTGCCAATATCAAAAATAGCATGGCCACATTCTTTGTGATACTCAAATCAGTAAAGGACCTATTTTCATCTACTGACTGAAGTTTGTCATTCTCATCTATATAGTACCCGTCATGCTCTACCCCAAAATGGTGGGTATCCTGATCCACAAAAGCAGAAGAGGAATAAAACTCAACACCTCTGTCAGAAGAATAGATTATGACAGGAAGAGAGAGTGTTACATGAGTATGTCCTATGGTGGCAAAATGCCATTCATGGGAATCTTTAATATGATGCATAATGAAGCTCGTTTTATCTTCATCACCACCTGATGCAGCCATAACTGCTGCAGAAAATGTCAGTAAAATTACTGACATTAAGATACTTAACCTTATAACTTTGCGGACCATCAAAACAATTTTTATCCCCTATTTCGAATGAAGGCGCAAATTAGTTATTAAGCCGTACATATCAAACAATAAGTACAACAAATAAATGATAAAGAAATCCACAACAAACCAAAGTAAATTTTCATGACCTAGCCATAAAATCAAAAAAACGAAGAGAATACAGCAAAGAAGTCTAATAATAGTGGTTCCCAAAATGACAGAAACACTAGTAAATGTTTCTAGTTTTATCAATTTACCTGCCAAAAATCCTGTGACTCCGGTAAGCACAGCAAAGAAAAATAGTATTGGATAAATCAAGATATGCAACCAAGGTCCTGGTAATAATTGCTGGAAAAGCCATATAATTAACGCCAGGAGAAAGGTAAAAAAAAGTAAACTCAGAAATGGATTTTTAAATAAAGCCTTCATTTAATTTGTTTTATCTTAGGGTATAATGAAAGGTAAAACCTGACTTTATTTGTTTTTCTTAGGAGAAATTGACTTGAAAAGCTGGTAAAAAGCTATCGCTGTAGATATAAAACAGCCCAACAACAAATAGAGTGGAAACTCCATGTTGCTGTTTAGATGTAACCTATATCCCAGATAGCTACCAAGTCCTATAATGGCACACATCTGAAAAGCCAACCCAAAGTATTTCACATATACTGGAGGATCAGTTTGAGGAAGCTTGTTTTTTGGTATCTCCATCTTTTCTTTCCACTTTTAACTGACTATTGTTGCCCATATTACACTTGCCATTAAACTCTGCACCGTCCTCTATTATTAATTTTTTGGTGTATATGTCACCATAGATCAGCGCTGATTTTTTAAGGTAAAGTGATTCAGAACAATAGATATCTCCTTTGATCTGACCTGATATCTCCACATCTCCAGCTCTAACATCTCCATTTACCTTGGCCGATTCTCCAATGATAATCTTTTTTTGTGAATCCAAAGAGCCATCCACCGTACCTTCTACACGGATATTTCCTTGAGAACCTATATTTCCTACTATAACTGTCCCTAATGCCACCAGATTACTGGAGGTAACAAGTTCTGTGGTGTTTTTTCTATCATCAGTATTTTTTGCCATATCTAATCAAAAGTAATAAATTCTTGGGGATCGAGTGGATTTCCTCTGTACCACAGCTCAAGGTGCAAGTGCTGCCCTGTAGTTTGCTCACCGGTATTTCCGATTATTGATAATATCTCCCCACCACGGATAGGGTCTCCAATGGATTTCAATATTACAGAATTATGTTTATAAATCGAAATCAATTCATTCGAATGCTGTACAGCTACTACATAGCCGGTCTCTAGCGTCCAGCTAGAGAAAATCACTGTACCGTCAGCAATCGCTTTCACCGGTTCATTTTCTGCAGCCACTACATCCACTCCAAAATGATTTTGACTAGCAGAAAAGCCACTGGTTACAACCCCTTTTACTGGAGGGAAAAAATAATTGTCTGAAAATGAACCGCTACTTATCCTTCCAAAACTCGTTTCCTCTAAAGGAAGCGATTCAAACTCGCCAATAATTTGCTTGGTAGCATCACTGCTTTTATAAAGATCTATTTCTCCCCGGTTCACCAGTTTATTTGCAGTATCAGGCCTTACAGGTTTGTTGTTTTCAAATTCTCCTGAAATGACACTTTGAATGTTTTTGACATATTGGTCTTTTGCATCTACCTCTAGGATCAAGGAATCAATCGTTTCAGATAGTGCATGGATCTTAACCATATTTTCTGTCTCTATATAAACCGGGTCAAACCACCTGGCCAATAAGCTTTTGGATAAAAACAGAGAAATTAAAAAACAGGTCATAAATACAAGCACTAACAATAATCCAACCCTGATCTTCGTAATATTAAAAGAGGTAATGACCGAGAAGTCCTCTTCCTTTCTAATTACTATCAGGAATCTGGTTTCTATCCAGTCGTTTATTTTCTGTTTAAGGCTCAATGGACACTTGTTTTAGATATTTATTTTTTACAAAAATAGAATTTAATTCCTTTCGTTTAAATATTTATTCCAAAAGAACTAATTTGGACAAGAATTCAAACATAAAAACATTGCAAAGGAACATTTTATTTTTCTTTTTGGCTATAGCCTTGAATCTGCTGCCTTCCTGCTCTTCGCAGAAAGACACATTTACCAACCGTTTGTATCATAACACAACGGCCAGATTCAACGCCTATTATTATGCCAAAGAAAAAATTCTTGAAATAGAGAATGAAATCGTAAATGAATACCAAGAAGACTTCTCCCAAGTACTGCCTGTTTTTTATCCCATAGACAGCGCTACAATCGAAACCAAGGAAGATCTTCTGAAGGAAGCTAGAGAGATGGCTTCTAAGGCAGTGGATTGGCATAAAATAAGTAAATGGGTAGATCCGTCTTACTTTCTTATAGGTAAGGTTGATTACTACAGGGGTCAGTATGAAGAAGCTCAAAACACTTTTAAATTCTTAAATGTCAACAGTAAGCAGGACGATGTCAGGCATATTGCATTGATACAGCTTTTAAGGTCTTTCATTGATCACAGGCAATTCGAGGATGCTAGTTTTGTTATTGATTTTCTTTCCAAGGAAGAAAATATCATCGATGAAAACAAACAGTATTTATACAAAACTTTGGCCTACTATTACGAAGCCAGGGAGGAAATGGACTTGATGGCTCCATCATTGTTCAAATCACTTGAGTATACCACGGACAATTCAGAAGCTTCAAGAATAAATTTCATATTGGCACAGTTGTATCAAAAAGCTGGTTTAGATGCGTTTGCCTACGAATATTACCAAAAATCAGTTTCTGGAAGTCCAAACTACGAACGCACCTTCTTTGCCCAGCTATATTCCCAGCAAGTGGCCGAACTTGAGCGGAGCAAGGACCTGGAACGGGTTCGTGATTATTATGACGACCTTTATAAAGACAATAAAAACATCGATTTTCGAGATGTCATACTTTTTGAAAAAGGCCGCTTTGAAAAAAAGCAAGGAAATTTGGATGAAGCCATTAGGTTATATTCTCTTGCTGCAAAAGAAATAACAGAAAACGACAGGCAAAAAGGATACATTTACGAGGCCCTTTCTGAGGTCTATCTTAACGATAAGGAAGATTTTTTGAAAACAAAATACTATCTGGATAGTGCTTTATCTAAATTTAAAGAGACAGATAAAAATTATGGGCTATTAGCTGCCAGAAAAGTAATTTTCGATCAGTACGCTTTAAATTTTGAATTGTTGACCACCAACGATAGTCTCATTCAGCTAAGCCAATTAAGCCCCGAAGCGCAAGAAAAATTTGTCGTTGAATTTTTAGCTAAAGAGGAAGAAAGGTTAATCAAAGAAGCTGAGATGACTAAAGAAAAGAAGACTCAGGGTGTGTTTGACAACCTATTGGCTTTCGGAAGTAGCGGGGGAAGCTCGGGAGCTACTTTTTATTGGGACAATCCAGTAGCTATTCAAAGAGGGGCTTTGGAATTTTCTAAAATGTGGGGAAACAGACAACTCACCGACAATTGGAGAAGCAGCGACAGGGGTTTTCAAGAAGCTGCCAATTCGGAGGGAAGCAACACTAGCAATGAAAAAATCACAACAGAAAGCGAAAACACATCCGCCAATATTAATAAAACCCTTCCCGATAAAGCGTCCTTATTGAACCAAATTCCAAATTCTCCAGAACTTCGTGAAAAAATGTTGGAACAGATGGAAGAAGCCTACTTTAATTTGGGGAAATTGCTTTATTTCGATCTCAGGCAGCCACAAAAATCCATTGAATACCTGGAAGCTTTAATTGAAAAATATCCTCAAACGCTAAAAAAACCAGAAGCCTTTTACACTTTATTTCTGGCCACAAAAGATTTGAATAAGAATGCTGAAAAATACGCTCAATTATTGAATCAAGAATTCCCAAATTCTCAGTTCACCAAATCCATCAACAATCCCGATAAGGTGTCAGGATCTCAGGCAAATCTTGCCTCAGGTGAGAATTATAAAATTGCTTATGGTTACTTTCAGGAAAGATCGTATGAAGAGGCAAAAAAAATCATCAGGCAGACACTCAATGAATACCCGTTAACAAAAAATACGGATCGATTATTGTTACTCGACATTATGATCACTGGCCAGTTAGAACCATTGGAGACCTATAAAACTCGTCTTAAAGCTTATTTACAGCAAACAAAGGAAGAGGAACTGATGGACTTTGCGGAAAAATTATTGAAAGCGGTAAGTGAGAATGAGAGCGATGTTGCGGTTCTAAATCCTGAAGACACTAATGAAAAAGAGGTTACATCAGATATTTCAGTAGATTTACCTGATGATCCGAGTGTAGAATCTCCTTACAAAGAAAACCTTAATCAAACCCATATATTTATCTTGCCAATGAACACCTCTGTGGCCGAAAAGGCAAGTGGCCTGACCGCTGCGCTCGAGAGTTTCCACAATTCAAACTTTGCCAATGAACGGTTAAGAACAGGTACAATATCGCTTGGAAGAGATACAACCATTTTGATCATTAGTCCATTTTCCAATGCTGAGAAGTCAATTGGCTATAAAGAGGCCTTTTTAAATAGTTTTAATAATGATTCCTTAACTGAGGAAATAAAAAATAGTAGTTTTGTAATTTCAATTGAGAATTTTCAACAACTCAATAAAAGGAAAGACATTGAGGAATACAGGTCTTTCTATAAGAAAGCTTATTGACATCCAATATGAGTAAAATTAAAAATAAAAATTCCAAGCCTCTTTATGTTAAAATAATCAGGTACATGTGGCTTGTTTTCATTTTAGGATTGGCCGGTTTCGTGTTATTTATTGTATCAGTAAATGCCAATTTTCTGGGCTTATTTGGAGAAATGCCGGAATTTGAATCCCTAGAAAACCCTGATAGCGAGTTGGCTTCCGAACTTTACTCTGCAGATGGAGTCTTACTTGGTAAATACTTTAGGGAAAACAGAACTCCAGTCACCTATAATGAACTCTCTCCCAATATAATCAATGCATTAATTGCAACTGAGGATGTTAGGTTTGAGGATCACTCTGGGATTGACCCACGAGCATTGGCCAGGGTATTTGTTAAATCTATCCTTTTGATGCAGAAAAATGCCGGGGGAGGAAGTACACTTAGCCAGCAAACTGCCAAAAACCTATTTAAAACACGGTCAGGAAACTCCCAAGGATTTTTAAGTAATATCCCTGTATTAAGAATGATCATCATTAAGACGAAGGAATGGATTGTTGCAACTAAATTGGAAAGTGCCTATACCAAGGATGAAATATTGACCATGTATCTAAACACTTCTGATTTTGGTAGTAATGCATTTGGCGTTAAGACAGCCTCCAAAATATTTTTCAATAAAGACACCAGAAACCTTAACGTACAGGAATCCGCTACATTAGTGGGTTTACTGAAAGCACCTTCCTACTACAGCCCTGTTTACAATGCGGAAAATTCTACCAGAAGGAGAAACACTGTATTGGCTCAAATGAAAAATGGGAATTATATTTCCCAAGCTCGATTTGATTCAATAGCATCGATACCCCTTGAGCTAGAATACCAGGTAGAAAGTCATAACGAAGGTCTGGCTACTTATTTCAGGGAGGCTGTTAAGGCAGACTTGATCAAATGGACCAAAGAAAACCTACAGCCTGATGGAAGTAACTACGACCTTTTTGGAGATGGTCTGAAGGTATTCACCACTATTGATAGTCGCCTTCAAAAATATGCAGAGGAATCCGTTCAGGAACACATGTCGGCGCTGCAAAAGAAATTTGAAGAAGAAATGGGTACACGTGACCCATGGATTGACAGTCGTCGTAGAGTCATCCCTGACTTCATAGAAAATGCTGTTAAAAGGACTGAGGCCTATAGAAACCTAAAGTCCCGCTATGGAGACAATACAGACAGTATTGATTTCCAACTCAATGAAAAGAAAAAAATGAAGGTCTTTTCTTATGAGGGCAACATTGATACTTTAATGAGTACCATGGATTCCATGAGGTATTATAAGAAGTTTCTACAAACCGGATTTGTTTCTATGGATCCCAATACAGGACACATCAAAGCCTGGGTGGGAGGAACCAACCATTCTCACTTTAAGTACGATCACGTTAAACAAGGGAAAAGACAACCAGGATCCACTTTTAAACCTTTTGTATATGCTGCTGCCATAGAAAATGGATATGGCCCATGTTATACTGTAATTGATCAGCCGGTAGAAATTAATATTCCAAATCAGCCCACTTGGAGACCCTCCAATGCAGACGGAAAATTCACTTATGAGCGAATGACGATCAGATCAGCCATGTCTCGATCTGTCAACTCCATCACTGCCTACATGATGAAAAAACTCAGTCCGGCTGTAGTAGTAGAAACGGCTAATCGAATTGGGATCACAAGTAAGCTAGAGGCTGTACCAGCACTTGCCCTGGGCACAGTAGATGTTTCTATTATGGAAATGGTAGGTGCCTTTAGTACCTTTGTTAATAAAGGTGAACACATTACACCTATCTATATAGACAGAATTGAGGACAAAAATGGTAATGTTCTCCATCAATTCATCCCTAGAAAAAGACCTGCAATGAGCGAAGAGCATGCCTACATTATGGTCTATATGCTCCGAGGTGGTACTGAGGAAGAAGGAGGTACCAGTCAGGGCTTACCCTGGAGTATTAGGGATCAAGGAAATGAAATAGGAGGTAAGACCGGGACTACTCAAAATGCTTCCGATGGCTGGTATATGGGCATTACAAAAGACCTGGTAAGTGGCGTTTGGGTGGGTGGAGATGACCGAGCCATCCACTTTAGAAGCTGGATAAATGGTCAAGGATCAAGAACTGCCAGACCAATTTGGTCAAATTACATGGCCAAAGTATACGAAGACACCTCTTTAGGCATTACAAAAGGGCCATTTCCCAGACCAGAAAGGCCCATAAGTATAGAAATTGATTGCTCTAAATATGACCTGGAAACTGATGAATATCAGGAGTTTGACTATGACGCAACTTCAACTGATTTTTAATCCCATATTAAGTTTCAGGTTGGGTTTTGAAGCCTGAAACTTAATATAAAATCAGTTGAAAGCAGGTGAGGAAAATAGCGTAAAGATAGTGGGTGAAATAAATTTGACTGGTTATAAATTGATTTCGTTACATAAATGCCTATTTCAACTTAAACCTATTGCAAACAAATTCGATTAGTAAGAATAAATAACAGTTACTACTGTCTATATGGACATGCAATCCCCATCCTATTTACCTGAGAATTATAACCAGCTGCCTGACTTACCAGGAGTATACAGGTATTACAATGCAGAGGATAAACTTATCTATGTTGGGAAGGCCAAAAACCTTAAAAAAAGGGTCAGTAGCTATTTTAATAAGAATACTGGAATCAATCAAAAGACAAAAAAAATGGTAAAGGAGATCCGAAAGATCGAAATTACCATCGTCAATTCTGAATTTGATGCTTTATTACTGGAAAATAATTTAATTAAAAAAACCCAACCCAAATACAACATCCTTCTTAAGGATGATAAAACTTATCCCTACCTCTTACTTACGAACGAGCATTTTCCAAGGATCTACAGCACACGGAGAGTAATCCCTTCTAAGGGCGCCTATTTTGGACCTTTTGCAAGCGTTAAGGCAATGAACAATGTATTGGAACTAATTCATTCCTTATTTACCTTGAGAACCTGCAGACTGGATCTTTCTCCCGAAAAAATTTATGCCTCCAAATACAAAGTTTGTTTGGAATACCATCTAGGCAATTGTAAGGGGCCTTGCGAGGGACATCAGGACGAAAAAAATTACTTGGCAGATATAGAGCTGGCTAAAAACATACTCAAGGGGAACATGGGTATGGCCAAAAGCTATTTTAAGGAAAAAATGCAAGAAAGCGCGGCATTATTGGACTACGAAGGTGCACAGAATTTCAAAGACAAGCTTGATTCGCTAATAAACTATCATGCAAAATCCCTTGTCATCAATCCTAATACTGATAGTCTGGATGTCTTTACGATAGTAAGTGAGGAGAAATTTGCTTTCGTGAATTACCTAAGGATAAAAAACGGGGCCATCACATTAAGTAAAACTGTAGAATTAAAAAAGAAGCTAGATGAGTCTGATCAGGAATTGCTTTTAACAGCCATAATAAGGCTTAGAGATCAATTCTTAAGCGATGCAAAAGAAGTTTTGGTAAACCTGGACTTTGTAGAAAGTCCAGTGGGCTTGTCTTTAATTCAGCCCAAAATAGGAGACAAACGAAAACTAATAGAACTAAGTCTTAAAAATGCACTCTATTACAAAAAAGAAAAACTATCCTTTGCAGATGAAGGCAAGGACAAAAAAAACAGGGTATTGCTTCAATTGAAGAAGGACCTTTCTTTAAGTGAGTTACCCAATCATATAGAGTGTTTTGACAACTCCAATATTCAAGGGACTAATCCTGTAGCCAGCATGGTTTGTTTTCTAAATGGCAAACCAGCAAAAAAAGAATACCGGCATTATCATATAAAAACGGTCGTAGGACCCGATGATTTTGCAAGCATGGAAGAAGTGGTGTTTAGAAGATATAAGAGGCTTGTAACGGAAGAAAAACCACTCCCAAAGCTTATTGTAATAGATGGAGGCAAAGGTCAGTTGTCTTCCGCTGTCACAGCATTAAGAGACTTGGGCCTTTATGGGAAGGTTCCAATCATAGGCATAGCCAAGCGATTGGAGGAGATTTATTTCCCAGGTGACCAATACCCTATTTATATTGACAAAAAATCTGAATCTCTTCGGTTGATTCAAAGGGTAAGAGATGAAGCACACCGTTTTGCTGTCACTTTTCACCGAGACCTTAGGAGTAAAGGAGCCCTTAATAGTAAGCTTCTAAACATTGAAGGGATAGGTGATCTTACTGCTCAAAAGTTATTGAAACATTTTAAATCCTACAAAAAAATAGAAGCCGCTACCAAAGAAGAAATAGTAGCAACAATTGGGCAGGACAAAGGTTTAAAGCTATGGGAGGCCATCTCCCAAAAATAAAAGCAGGTATTTTAGTACCTGCTTTTATTTAATATTTATAAGAATGTACTTCTACTTACCACTCCCACAGATTATTTTCCCATTCCAGTAGTTCATATTCAAATTCTACAGACTTTAAATAGGCATGAAGTTCCTTATTGGGAACATTGGAATCTATCATATCTATTATCAAGGCATTCTCAGGGTTGGTGTATTTCCTAACCACTGAGCGGAATAACCTCAAATCAAAAGCTTGACTGTACGATAAGTTTTTAGAAATATTATCAAAATTCATCCACATACCATTTTCTTGGGTACCAAAATAATTGTAAAAATCTCTATACCTTATAAAGGCAATCGTTTTCTGACCCACATCAAAATTGGTTTCAGATGGCATTACAAGCTCGATGTATTTTATATCAAATCTGATCTCAGACCGATGTTTATCGAAAACAAAATCCTCTCTGAAATCTAAGTAATACAAATCTTTAACAAAAATAGAATCTCCGTTTTCTGCTGTCAGGAAATTCGTTTTAAAATCTGTAATAGAGAGTGGTTCGGTAAATTCTTCGTCAGCAAATATTTCAATTAAACCATCAACTACACCATTGTAAACATTCATCATGATACCATCCAATTTCAACCCACCTGTTCCATAAAACGGTAAATTATACTTTTCCCTGAGATCAATCCTTCTCCACACCCCAATTTGGTACATTTTGTCAGACTCTCTTATAGGTAGTACAGAATAAATCGTATCCATAGCAAACCCTCCATCGCCTACATCTACTCCTGGGTTTCCAGAATTAGCATTGTTTTGGGAAAAAGCAGGCAGTGCAAAAAAACAAAATGCGATAACACCAACCGTCAGCAGCCCAATACCTTTCCTTAATTCTTTCATGATTTCTCTCATTTAAATATAGAACGATTCAATTACCCAAATATTATTTAATAGGAATTGAAAAAACCTCGTTCACAGTACTTTTGATTTTATTTCCTCTGAAGTTGGTTCTGGTCACTTCCTTCGCAATTATCACCAAACGATCACCCGATTGAGCTTGGGCTAATATGTTTCTAACAGCCACATTTCGTCCGGAAATGGATACATTCTCTCTAGGTACATCATTTCTAACCAACCTTACTTCACCTGAAGTCACTTCAAAGTTGGCATCTCTTGACATCATTCTTCCAAAGGTAGGTTCAGCAATGGCTCTTATTTGAAGATTTGTCAATTGGTTTGCAGAGGTCGGATTTTGCAAATCTATCTGGGTATCTCCGTTAAATGGACGTATGGTAGGTGCAGGCACTGGTTTGATATCATAATCCACCGAACCTATTTTATTACCACCACTGGATACGCCAATAATAACTTTTCCAGAGGCGACCGGGATGATGGTAACATCAGAAGGCTTGGAGCCTTTGATGGCCTGTCCGCCAGTTACATTAAAGGAGGGTGCATAAGTATTGCCCAAGGCAGGAACTTCTATAACCAAATCATTGGCACATTCAGCATAAAGCTGGTTGACCACTTCAGAACTCACTTTGATAACAGGTTGCGCAACAAAATAATCGTAATCTATTTGAAAAACGCTATCCTGACCTCCAATCGGAACCGTTATTTCTCCTTTAAGTGACCTGGCTGCCAATCCCCTGTCATCATAATTAGAGGCTGGTCCAACTGGAAACTTTATTTGACCAAATCCTTCTTCAACAGGAATTTCCCGACCACCTGCGGTCATTTTAAGTTCAGTAGAAGATGAAGAGGAAGCCAGAAACATTTCAGCTTCGAAAGTAGTACCTGCAGCAACTACATTAGAGTTGGCGGCAATTCTTGCCTTCAATTTATCCGCTTCAAATATAAAAGATCCCAGTGAATTGGTGATTTCCGTAAGGGCTTCACTTTCAATATTCAACACTTCGTTTTGATGCTGACTGATAATGGCCAAAACTGCACCTATTGGTGATTTGACATAATTAAGGTTTACATAGTCTTTAAAATTGACGTCAACATCATTTTTAAAAAGATCAATTTCATCTGCATTCTTTGCGATCTTTTCGAATGACTTGTTGATCTTCAGCCCAGCAAGAATTTGCTCCATTTCTTCAGGAAAATCATTCAACTTTTCCTGCATTTCGTACCCCAATCGATTGTTGTTGAAAATATTACCTGGGATATCTACATTTTTCAATGCCGAGGTTCTAAAATTGCCTTGCTCGTCAATTGCGTTGGATTCTTCAATTAACCTGGTTTTTGCTTCTTCCAAATAACTGACTAATTCCGAACTCTTTTGCCTAATTTCCTTAGCTGCTTCCACTTTAGGAATATCGACCTTATTATTGCCTTGCTGCTCTACCGTTGTAGAGATAATATTTACAGAAAAGAGGTTTTTCTGCACATAATTTTTTGTAGTTCTTTCCAACCCATCGTTGATCAATACAAATTTTTGTAGGATTTGGTTACTCACCTGTAAAGCCAGCAGAGCGGTCAATACTAAGTACATCATCCCGATCATCCGCTGTCTTGGTGTTTCTTTACCACCGGCCATAAGCTATTTTACTTTATCTTAATTATAGGAATAAAAAATTGATTGGAATCATGAGTGATTAACCCTTCATGGCTGATAACATGCCACCATACACATTATTAAGTGAGTGGACATTTTTGTTAAGTTTTGCCAGCTCAGTTTTAAACGTTTCAGTTTCTTTACCAGCCTCCTGAATGCCATCCATAGCTACAGAAATATTGGAATAGAATTTATTAATGGTTTTGGCATGCATGTTTGAATCCTTCAATTCTTCTTCATACACATTGTTCAAGGCAGAGAGGCTTTTAGTTACACTTACCAATTGGTCTCTATATGCTTTCGTTCCTTCAGATGCAGAAGACATCTCGGCAAGAGCACTCGCTGTTTTGGTATAAGACTCATTGATCTCAAGGATGGATTTTGATGCTTTCTTCACATTCTGCGCATAATCATTAGTAGCTACGGTAGCATCAGAAATACTGCCCAACTTTTCTGTTGTACTTGCTAGGTTTTGCATGCCTTTGCCCAAACTCTCTATTAACTCTGGTCCAATTTTAGCTTTGGCCAACATTTCATCCATCTTTTGGGAGGTTTGGTCTGTGTTTTGAGCCACAGCCTTTTCAGGAGCAATACCAATATTCTTATCTTCTAGTTCAGGATATACCTTTGACCAATCCAACTCTTCATTTTTTGGTTCGAAGGCAGAAAGAAAAAATATAGCTGCTTCAGTGGACAGGCCAACTCCAATCATTATGGATGAAAAACGCCAGTCCAGAATTTTGAACATCGCACCAAGAATTACAATAGATGCTCCTATGCCGTAAATTTTAGGCATTATAGAACCATAGAACTTATAAACGAAAGTGTTGTTTTTTGTAGACATATTATGTGAAAATAAAAATTTAAAACGGTTTGCTAGTATGACGTTTATTTGATTGAGACAGATTATCGCCGGCTTCTTTTATTTGAGTTTGAACTCATAGATCCGGATCTTCCGATATAAGTCATGGTTGTTCTGAAGCCAATATGAGCTGTCTGAACAAATTGATACTCAAAATTCCTTGAACTTGTTTCTAGAAAATACCCAACGTCCTTCCACGATCCGCCTCTAACTACTTTACGGCTTTCTGTAGAATCCATATAAGTTGGATTCATATCCCAGATCAATGAATAGGCTGCGGGATTATACGCATCCTCCACCCACTCCGACACATTTCCAGCCATATTATATAGGCCATAGCCATTCGGCGCAAACGCATCCACTGGAGCCGTATAAGCAAAGCCATCATCTATATAATTACCCCTACCAGGTTTAAAATTTGCCATCAAGCAGCCTCTACGATTTTTTAAATAAGGACCGCCCCAGGGGTATTTAGCAATGTCCTTCCCTCCTTTGGATGCATATTCCCATTCCGCCTCCAATGGCAAACGAAACTTAGGCATGTCAAATTCAGATTCGTCATTGGCATTCATGTGATAAGATTTCCACTCACAAAATTTCTTCGCCTGATCCCAGCTAACCCCTACTACAGGGTAGTCATCGAATGCAGGGTGGTCAAAATAATACTCCATCAATGGATCCCCATAATGGTGGGTAAAACTCTGTGACCAAATGGCGGTATCAGGAAGTAATTCTTCCAAAATAAAATCAGGTGGATTAGACTGAGTCGTAGGAGTACCTAAGGCTAGATCACCCATTCTGACTGCATCAAGAAATTGTCTGTACTTGTTATTGGATACCTCGTATTTGTCCATAAAAAATTCAGAGATAGTCACTTGCTTATTTGTAGAAGCCCTGCTGACTCCTATGTCTTCATCTGCCTGGCCCATCCAGAATGTACCTGCCTTAACAGGTGCCATTTCAAAAGGCAAAGATTGCTGCCATCCAGCTCTTGCAGGCACGCCAGTTACCTCTCCTCTTCTATTGAGCTTTTCACTAGCTGTGCCTTTATTTCCAAAAAGCCCACAACTTTGAAGTAGTGTCATAATTAATAACCCCGAAACCAAGGTCAAAAAGCTATGATTCATTTTTCTTAACATATATGACAATAAAGTAACTACATTCATTTTCAACCATTTAAACAATCAACTAATTCGAAATTTAACAGATTTTATTAGAAAATCGCAAGGTTTTCTTTAATAAAATTCTCTAATTTAGAATCTGAATCTCGGAGTCCTTTGAATAATTCTATCAATTTGCTTCGATACCTTTGGTATATTATAAGTAAGCATAAACTCATGAGAGGATGGCCTTTTAGCTTGAACTCCACCAACTACCAAGTCAAATGCATACCCTAATCTAAGGGAGTTATCTTTTAATAAGCTGTATCCCACCAAAACTGATGCTGATTCCTGTAACCTATAAGCCATTCCAAGGGTGATCTTTTTATTATATGTACCTATAACGCTAAAGTCATAAGAAAAAGTATTTAAAGATACTGATTTCACCAACATACTAGGTTCAACACTAAACTGTGCAAAAGTGTTTATCCTGTAACCAACCAGTAAATAATTATGATTCTCCAGTTGATTGGCCAAACTGCCACTTCCAAAATCAAAAGAAGGCTCATTAAGACTTCGGCTACTCAAACCTAAGTAAAAATTACCTCTGTCAAACAATAAACCCACGGAAGCCTTTGGCTTTAACTGGTTTTCATCACCAGTAGAAGGTATGCTAGGATCTGGATTTACAGGTGAAAATTCTCCGAATTTTATCGTACTGGAGAAAAATCCGCCTGAAGCACCTACTCTCAAGTTACCCCTCCCCAACCGAAGGTGGTAAGCAAGCGAAAGATCTACTTCCTGGTTATTAAACGGCCCAATCTGATCATTCACTGCTACTAGTCCAAAGCCAAGGGGCACACCTTTCATCCTCCCGGAAAATGAAAGAAGCTGCGTTGTCGGTGCCCCACCTGCGCCTGAGCTGGTACTATAATTTAACCATTGACTTCTGTGAAGTGCTGTAATAGAATAGCCTTCTTCCTTACCTGCGAAAGCGGCATTATAAAAAATGCCGTTGTACATATATTGTGTGAATTGTGCGTCCTGCTGGGCAATGACTTTCGGAGATTCCAGAAAATAAGCCATGCCAAACAACACAAAGGTCAAAAGGTAAATTCTTTTGTTCATGCGTACAAGATATTTTGCAATTTGAAATCTATTCTACACATTTAAACTGAATTTACCAGTAAAAAGATTAAAGAAATCAGATTTTATTTGCTTTTTTTATATACAACTCCAATGCACCAGTCATACTAGGGGCATTGGGTAGCGGAGCTTCAATGTCCATAACAAGGTCCATTTCCTTTACTGCCTGAGCTGTAGTAGGGCCAAATGCAGCTATTCTGGTTTTTCCTTGTTCGAAATCCGGGAAATTTTGAAACAAAGATTTTATTCCAGAAGGACTGTAAAAAGCCAAAACATCATACTTTATGTCCTTAAGGTCTGATAAATCTGCAGCTACAGTGTGATAGATGATGGCCTCTGTAAAATCAATATTGTTTTTACTTAAGAATTGAGGAATATCGTCTTTCCTAATATCAGAACAAGGAAATATATATTTTTCAGATTTATGCTTCTTAAAGAAATCAAATAAATCAGCAGCCGTTCGAGTACCTACGAATAATTTCCTTTTTCGGATGACAATGTATTTCTGGAGGTAATGGGCGGTCTGCTCAGAAATACAGAAGTATTTCATGTCTGCAGGCATCTCAATCTTTAACTCCTTACACATTCCAAAAAAATGATCAATCGCATTCCTACTTGTGAATATGACTGCTGTATGCTTAAGGATCTCTATTTTTTGTTTCCTAAAATCTTTTATAGATACTGGCTCAACCTGTATAAAAGGCCTAAAATCAATTTTGATCTTATATTTTTCAGTCAGGTGAAAATAGGGGGACCGCTCATCGGTAGGTTTCGGTTGTGACACCAAGATGCTCCTAACTCGATTTAGTCTGTTTTTTGTTGCTTGCGTCATTTTTATTTTTTTTCCTTTATCCTAGGAGTAATTTACAAATAACCAAAAAGGGGATCAATTCAGAAGTGCAAAGGTAAGAAAATAAATGATAATTATTAAATCTGTTTTTTTTATACAACCATATTGCTAACCCTATTAAACCCAAAGAATATATTATAAAAAAAGTATAATACATATAGGAGAAATGCTCGTACAAGGAAAACCAATTTTTTGCATAAACCACTATAAGCATACAAATGATGATGAAAAGAGCAAATCCCCTAACTTTTAATAAGTAAAAAAAATGGGGGAAAGCTATTTTTTTTAGGTTGAATAAAAAAGCACCAGTGCCCAACCAGATAAACTTTAAAAAGGTAATAATTGTCAGCATTAATGAAAAAATTAGCCAGCCAAGCACCAGTTTTTCAACTTCCCCATCCAAGCCCATACCATAAAAATCAATACCCAATCCATGAATAACCAATATTACAAGTAAACCAGTACACATATTGATCAGCACAAGGTAAAACAATAACTCAGCGGAATAAATCTTCGAAAAACTACCAGATTCCCAAATATCTTCAGTGGAAAAAACACTCTTAGGGTTCCAAAAAATACCGAAAATCGCTGGAAAAAAGGCCCTAAAAATGGCAATCAAAAACAATACCGCAATAAGCGCAATAAAGAAAAAATTCTTTACCTCATCTTTATTTCGTTTTACCAAAACATTTTCTGGGACCCCCTTTTCGTTTAAGGTGTTGAAATACCCCTTTTTTAGTGAAAAGTCCTCAAGCGAAATCCCTTGCTTGAAAGCTGTAATTTCTAATCTCCCCTCTTTATTTTTAAATGGAACGATGGTATTGTTGCTGATCACTAAAATGGTGTCCCGAACGTAATACTCCCATAAGGCATCGTTAAAAAACAATCCTGTACCTTCAGGCACGCGAATCCGCCAGGAAGCATCGGGAAATTGATTTACATCCACCAATACAGCAACAGACTCTTTTTGCCTGAGCCAACTGTCTGAAAAATTTTCGTGTAGGGCGGAATCATAATTTACCAATACCTGAGCCAGCGACTTTGCAGGAAAGCTGGACAACATCAATAAAAACAGTCCCTGAAACAACATTATATGACCAATCCACCTCATTAAAAACGACCTGTAAAACCAAAATGAATCCTAGAATAATTAAAACCTAAAGGCTGACTATTGGCCTGGCCCAATGCGTACACGAATTTAAATATACCACCGCTAGTTTCCAAGTTTAATCCGCCTCCAAAGGAAAAGGGCCATTCACCCGGAGAGATATCCACCTTATTCTCTACCCTGCCAAGATCTGTAAATAATAAAAAATAAGAATAGGTGCCAAAATAAAATCTTGGTTCTACATTTAGATAAAAGTACCGGTTGGTATAAAAATAATTCTCATTAAATCCCCGAATGGATTGTAAGCCCCCAAGTCTGAACAAATCATTCAACAATAGGTTGGAATTGTTCATGTCACCCGCGCTTAAAGCAAGTTTTAAACCTAAATTTTGCTTCCACCTGTGATAGTATGCCAATTTAGCTTGTACATAATATTGCAGGGAGGTTTTTTTGAGTCCTTCATACAGTTCTGGGGGCAGACCGGTATTTTCAAGTAGTTGCTTATTCCCCAATCCAAAAGTCGTCATGGATTGCCATCCCCGCTTGGGTAAAATAATGTCATCCACGCGATTAATAGTAAAAGTGGCCCCATAACTATTGTACCTGAAATCGGCTATTTCCGGCAATGTGGTAGCGCCATCATAACTGCTTATCGCCAATAAATCTCCTGCCTGCCTTTTTCCAAAAAAACTTAAATATGCCGATGGGCTTAATTGATACCCAATATTAAGTTCAAAAGCCCTGTTAAGAAAAGTAGTGTCCTCTTTGAGCAAAGTGAAGGATGCGCTTACATCCAGATTTGTCCCAAGTACAAAGGGTTCCTTCGCTTCGATATTTAAATTCTGAGAGTATTGACTTAGGCGCTGCCAGATAAGCACATAATCTCTTCCCTTTCCTGCCACATTGTATAACTGCAGATCAAATTGACCAGTCACAAGCCACTTGTTTGCCTCGATTTCATTCGGTAACAAGCCTATAATTCCATCCAAGCTATTGATCTTTCTGTCATTTACAGGCAAGTAGATAGTGGCTTCCTCATTTTGGAAAGACAACTCCGGATTACTGACAACACTGATATAGGGTATGTTTTTAATGGCTCTAGTTGCATCCATCACTTTCTTTTGGGAGAAAGGTTCACCTGGCCTGACGCCTAACTTCCTGGCCAAATACATTGCTTTTGTTTTGGAATTTCCGGTAACTCGGACGGTATCGAAGGTAATCAATGGCCCCTTGTCCATATAGATACTAGCTGAAATCCCATTGTTTACTTGCTGGATGCTATCAAGTTTGACAGAGATAAAGGGATAACCATTGTTTTGCCCGATATTAAGAATCTTATCCATCAATTTTTTCAATTCCTTGTATCGAAAGGGCTTATTCTCTGCAGACAGGAGCGGATGATTTAACCTGTACATGATCCATGGCTCCAAGTTTCCTATGCTTAAGTCTAGCCACTTGGTCTGCAAGCCTGCTTCTATATCTAGGGTTAATTTTCGCTCACTTAAAAAACTTAACTTTAGCTTGGGATAAAAGTAACCTTCGAGCTGTAAAGAATCCTCAACAGCTTGTGAATAATTAATTATTCCAAGGCTGTCTGAAAATGACTCAGTCATTTCTTTCAGATTCTGGCCTTGGCTAAACAGCTTAATTTTGAGTGTATAAGCGGTCTCTTGTGCCGATCCTGTAATTGCTATAAATGATAAAACAGCAAAAAAAATAAAAGCTACATTTTTTACCAAACACCCCTCACCTTCATTTGAAGCGTATATACGGCTTCTGAAGCAGTGATGAACAATGTTTTTCTATCCCCTGCACCAAAACATACATTTGAGGTCCATTTTTCATCAACCGGAATATGGCCAATCTTATCTCCCTTACTATTAAATATAGTCACGCCATCTCCTGTAAGGTACAAATTACCTCTATTGTCTATGGTCATTCCATCAGAACCCATTTCCACGAAAACCTGCCTGTTGGTCAGATAGCCGTCTACCTCAATGTCATAAACATAGGTTTTCTTGGCTCCCATGTCCGCAACATAGAGTTTTGTCCCATCTGGAGAACCCACAATTCCATTGGGCTTTACCAGGTTTTCATCTACTCTAAAAAACTGTAATCCATCACTCCCCTGATAATACAAGTGATTCCCATCTTGCTGCATGGATGGATCTCTTTCCCAATATTTCCTTACATACAAAGGATCCGTCAAATAAATTCCACCTCTGGGATTAATCCACAAGTCATTGGGTCCATTAAGTTTATTACCCTTAAAACTTTCAATCAACACTTTAGATTTACCCTCTTTATCAAATGACCAAAGCTGGTTGTCCATATCGGCACAAGCGAGTAAGTCGCCCTCACGGTTAAAGTACAATCCATTGGCCCTTCCAGACTCGGCTGTAAATTCAATAATCTCTCCCGTTCCAAATTTCCATTGGTATATTTTATTATTTGGCTGATCGGTAAAAAAAATATTTCCTTCCCTGTCCACAGCAGGACCTTCAGTAAAACCATATCCATCTCCTACTTTGACTAATTCAACATTTTTAGACACCAGACTTTTTTTAACATCCATCTGGGCAAATGCAGGAGCTAACAAAATAAGAAACAACAAACAAAGCGACGGAAATACTCGATTCATATTCATCAATAGTATTGGTTAGGGTTCTTTTTTTCTGATAGTTACAAAATTAAGGCAATTATCACCAAAAACTAAAACCTAAACCCAATTATCTTTAACTTTGTAAAAAGAGTAGTCCTAAATATCCCTCAGTAACCAGATTGAGAAAATATTCGGATTATCCAATAAGATTCCTATTAGCCTGTCCTGACACTTCACTAAATTGCTTCAATTTCAAGGAAATCAGGAAGGTTGGAGACTTAATCTTTAATCAAGGAATTACTACGGTGAAGCAATTGGGACATCCACTCATTCTCTAAATCCATTATATGTCGGGTATATACATTCATGTTCCATATTGCCTACAAGCCTGTCGCTACTGTGATTTTCACTTTAGCACCAACAGATTGAATCTAAATGAAATGGTAGACATGATTTGTCTGGAATTGGTGAAAAGAAAAGATTATTTAGCAAAGGAAACGCCTATTGAGACCATTTATTTTGGAGGGGGTACGCCTTCTATTTTACCCATAGAACAGCTTCGGAAAATTTGGGAAACCATCCAAGACAATTTTGATTGCAAGCTTAAGGAGGCAACACTTGAGGCCAACCCTGATGACCTGGACGACAAAAAATTATCGGAACTTTTAAACCTAGGAATTGATAGGTTAAGTATAGGTGTTCAGAGTTTTCATGATTCAGTTTTGAAGTTTTATAACCGATCGCATAATGCAGAAGAATCACTTAATGTAATACAAAAGGCCAGAAATGCCGGCTTTAAAACACTTTCTATGGATCTGATTTATGGGTTTCCTCATGAAGACCATGGTTTGTGGAAAAAAGATTTGGAAGCTGCACTGGAACAAAACCCTGACCATATCAGTAGTTACTGCCTTACAGTGGAACCGAAAACGGTGCTGGGTGCTTGGGAAAAGAAAGGTAAATTCAAAGAGTCGTCTGAGGAATTTCAGGCAGAGCAATTTGAGATTTTGCAGCAATACCTGAAAGAGGCTGGTTATATTCAATATGAAATATCTAATTTCGCAAAAGAGAATGCTTTTTCTATACATAACAGCAATTATTGGAAAGGCATCCCCTACCTCGGTGTTGGCCCGGGCGCTCATTCCTTCAATGGGCTTCATCGTGGGCATAACCTGAGCAACAATGGTAAATACATAGACCTTCTACGCTCAGGGGAACAGTCTTTTCAGGAGGACTACCTTTCAGAAGAAGACAGAATCAATGAATATGTCCTCACTTCTTTGCGAACAATTTGGGGAGTAGATACCAATTGGCTGGAGAACAAATACAGTTATGACCTATTGCTTCAACAAGGCGATAAGCTAAAAACATTTAAAGAGCAAGGCGTGATTCAAATTGAGAATGGTTTCATTACGCTAAGCGACAAAGGGAAACTTCTGGCAGATTACATCGCTTCAAAATTATTTATCTAAGCTATTCCCCGTATCTTTATTTCATGAAAAAATATTCACATGAGCCAACAAGAAGTAGGCACACTTCCCCACTTAAGGAAGTGTTTGAGGAACTTTTGGAAGCCTACCGTCTCAAAGATAAATTTTCAGAAAAAACCGTGATTCAGGAATGGGACCAACTGATGGGTAAAACTGTGGCTTCCCGCACCCAAAGTCTCTCAGTGAGGCAAAAGATTCTCTATGTGAAAATCACTTCCGGTCCTTTGAAAAAGGAACTCATGATGAATAAATCCAAGGTGGTGGCACTCATTGCTGAAAAATACGGAAAGGGTGTCATCAACGACCTTGTAATTTTATAAATAAAGAATTCCTAATCCTTTCAACCTACCTTTGCCCCAAGGCCAATTGTATATTATTAGGCAGAGAAATAACAAGAAAAGCTGATTTAAAGAGATTTTATTCCCTTATAAATCAGCTTTTTCAAGGTTAAAATTGTAAGTTTTTATCTGATAAATACTCCATCAACCTTCCTAAGAATTCTGAGTGGGTTTTTTTCCATCAGTGCCTCTGGCAATAATTCTTCCGGCATGTCCTGAAAGGCTACCGGCCTAACAAAACGATTGATTGCAAAACTACCAACTGAAGTACTTCTACTGTCTGTCGTAGAAGGGAAAGGTCCTCCATGCTGCATGGCATGGCCTACTTCCACGCCCGTAGGCACACCACTAAATAGCAATCTGCCACATTTTTCCTCTACCAAGTTTAGAAAATCCTTATTGGCTGATAATTCAGCCGATTCTCCCCATACGGTACAGGTAAGTTGGCCTTTTAATTTAACTGTCACTTTTTCAAGCTCTTCAATAGACTCGTAAACAACCATAATTGCGAAAGGACCAAATACTTCTTCCTGAAATGCTTCCTCAATTAACCAATCGCTTGCTTTTACTTTTGCCAGGGAAGGATTCCCTGTAAGCATTTGAGAGGCCTCTGTAGTTAAAAGCCACTCAAGTTTTTCCGACTGTGCAAGCTTTTTCAAGGCTTGATGGTAGGTATTGCAAATCCCTTCATGAAGCATCGGCGCCCCAGCTACATCCTTTAACTGACTAACAACTTGGCTTGAAAAAGCCTTTTCATGTGCTTTTGGGACGAAGATTAGGCCAGGGTTTGTACAAAATTGCCCCACTCCTAAAGCCAAAGATCCAGCGTAAGCATTTGCAGCAGCAACTAAGTTTTTGTTCAAATAAGTTTCCATTGCAAAGACTGGATTCACACTACCCATCTCAGCATATACCGGAATAGGAATTTCCCTTTTATTACAAGCATCAAACAATGCCTTGCCCCCCTTAAAGGATCCCGTGAAAGCTACTGCTTTAGCCAAAGGATGAGCAGCCAATTCCTGCCCTATATCAATACCTCCTTCTATATGATGGAAGGTGCCTTCAGGCATGACACAAATAGTAACCGCAGATTTTATTGCTTTGGCAACCATTCTCGATGTTTCAGGGTGTGCAGGATGGGCTTTGTACAATACTGGACATCCTGAAGCCAAAGCTGAAACAGTATCTCCACCAGCCGTAGAGAATGCCAATGGGAAATTGCTGGCACCAAATACCACAATTGGTCCCAATGGCCTTAACATTCTACGAATGTCCGGTTTTGGGGCAGGTTTTCTTTCTGGGTCTGAATGGTCGATTATGGCTTCAACCCAGCTTCCCTCTTCTACTATGTTTGCAAAAAGCATGATTTGCCCAAGAGTTCTTCCTAGTTCTCCTGTAATGCGTCCCTCTGGAAGATGCGATTCTCTGGCCGCAACAGAAATTAAATCTGCCCGTAAAAGTTCGATTTGACTGGCTATTTCTTTTAAAAATGCAGCTCTCTTCTGGCTTCCCTGCTGCTTTAAAATTAAAAAGGCTTCCTGTGCTTCTTGAAAACTATTTGCTATCTGACTCATATTGATTTTTTATCTTTTACTTCTTTTAAACTGAAATATGCAATAGACAATCTATTTAAAATCACTTTCCGAGAAGGGTCCGGAAATCCTATTGCATACGCAACCAGTAACCTGGCCTAACCTATTTTATAATAAGTGAAGTTAATAGTTATTCACGGCACATACAACTTATTTAAGTTGAACCGATCTTACCCTTTTAGGTAAAAACCCAGCTTTCTCCTCAGTTTGTTTTTGAAAAATCTATCACTTCATTCCAAACGCGGAAAATGTTTTTATAACATATTTTCTCAATATCTTCTTTACTATAGCCCCTTTTTAGCAGTTCTGCTATAAGATTAGGGTACATAGATACATCCTTAAGGCCAGTTGGCAAGGTATCGCCTACTCCATCAAAATCTGACCCCAAACCGATATGGTCTATCTCTGCCAAGCTAAGTACATGGTCTATGTGATCCGCCACCTTCTCCACAGATGGAAAGGGATTGTTGTCTTGAACATACTTTTCAATATAGGTTTTAGCTTCAAGATCACTTCTTTTCAGGCTGTTTTCCGAGAGCCAGTTCACGATATGCTCATTGACTTTATTGTTCTTTTCACCAAAGGATTGGTCAATAAAATTACCCCCAAAATTTATCATGATAACGCCACCATTTTCTGCCAGTTTTTTGATCATTCCATCGTCCATATTTCTCTCAAAACCTGGTGTAAAATGACGCGCTGACGAATGGGAGGCGATCACTGGTGCCCTACTTGTCTCCATAACATCGTAAAAGGTCTCATCAGAGACATGAGAAACGTCTACCATTATACCCAAGCGATTCATTTCCTTAACCACCAAAACGCCAAACTCACTTAAACCGCCATGGGTATAAGTAGTATCATAGGAGGAATCTCCTATCAAATTATCTTTTCCATGAGTAAGAGTAATGTACCTGATCCCTTGATTATAAAAATATTCCAAGTTCTCAATATCCCCTTCAATTGGTGCTCCATTTTCCATTCCTAACGGAAGGGAGATTTTTCCCATTTCAAAATTATGCTGAATATCCTGTGGACTGTAAGCCAGAGCAAATTTTTCTGGCCAAGTAATCGCTATTCTTTTGGTCATCTGTATAAGTGAATCTGCAAGAATCTTTGCTCCCCCAGTTTCTTGGTACCTGGCAGGGATATATATAGACATGAAAGGAGCATCTAGTCCTCCTTCTTTAGACCGCGGAAAATCAAAATTCCCTCCTTCTGTTCGATCTGCTACATTTAAAATCTCTCGTTGAAGCGTAAATCCCCCTACCCTCATCCTGTAAGGCAAGTCTACGTGGCCATCAACAATGATTGTATTGTGGGCAATTTGTTTGGCAATTTCAATTCTTTCCTCTTGAGTTAGGTTTTGATAATCCTCACTGGTCGAAGTGGGGGATGAACAAGAAATATACATTGCCATCATTAAGCAGTATAGAAAAGCAGTTAAATTTTTCATTTGTCAGAATTTTAGAAGTTATTGCCCTCATTACAGGTCAAGCTTCACTAAAGATAGGGATCTACTGGATTATAACTAAGCACAAAAACATTCATTTTTTAATGATCATTAAGTTTTTATCAAAAAATTACCGAAATTTGATATTCAACCAAAAACCACAACAATGAAACCATTTAACAAATTTTTATTCTACAGTTTTATATTAAGTGTATTTGTCCTTTGGAGTTGCGGATCAAACAATTCGAATACTTCAAAAGAGGAGGCTTCTCATGAGGAAGAAGCTGAACCGGCGATAACCCCATCCTTGGAAATGGTATGGGAAACACCTGCAGAGCTTACTACCAATGAATCTGCTCATTATGAAAAAAGTGACGACATGATTTATGTGGCCAATATAGAAGGTGGCCCTGCAGAAAAAGATGGCGTTGGCTCGATATCCAAATTAAACACCAAAGGGGAAATAATTGAAAGAAATTGGGTGAGTGGATTAAATGCGCCTAAAGGGATGACCGTACTGGGTGATTTTCTTTACGTTACGGATGTAGACAAGTTATTGGAGATAGAATTGGCTACCGGTAAAATCAACAAATCTTATGCCATAGAGGATGCCGTTTTCTTGAATGATGCGGACACTGACGGCGAAAGGATATATTTTACAGATATGAAAGCCAATAAAATCCTTTACTTGGAAAATGGAGAAATTAAAATCTTTGCAGAAAACCAGCCCAACATCAATGGTTTACGTATAGGGAATGGCAATACCTTGTATGGACTTGATGCTGATGGATTAAAAAAATACAATAGTGATGGGAGTTTTGAAATCATTAACGATACTGTAACTGGAGGTGACGGATTAATTGTCCTTGATGAGGATACCTTTATCGCCAGTAAATGGGGCGGGGAAATATACCTTATTCAGAATGGTGAAGCAGTGAAACTTCTAGACACCACTGCCGAGGAGTCAAATACTGCTGACATAGGGTATATTCCTAAAGACAAATTGGTAATTGTTCCGACCTTCTTTAAGGATAAAGTTGTTGCCTATAAGCTCTCCTATTAAGCTTAGAGCAATTGTTTTTGTGAAATTGAATGAATTTTCCGGTGCATTCGTTGTATTATAAAATAATATGTCAGATTTAAACTTATAAAATGGTTCTGATTTGCCGGTATTGTTAGTTAAATTACAGTAAGGTGTTAATATTTTGGATAATTCCAACTAATTGGCATCATAATGCGAAAGCCTAATTTATGAAGAAGTCAGAAAATATTAATTACGAACTTGAAAAGAACGCCGAAGTTATCAGCCAGCTGAATGACTTTGTGACAGAAACTGTAGGGACAACCCTTATGGATCCAGATGATTGTTGGCAACCAACTGATTTTCTTCCTGATATGACAAAACCTGACGCACTAGATCAGGTGAAAGAACTAAGAGAGAGAGCAGGCGTAATCCCTGATACCATCATCACTTCGCTGATCGGGAACATGATCACAGAAGAAGCATTGCCTAGCTATCAAACTTATTTTAATATGCTTGAAGGGGTAAATGAAGATGGATCCCTTTTAAGTGACCAAGGCTGGGTACAATGGACCAAGGCATGGACAGCAGAGGAGAATCGTCATGGTGACCTGCTTAACAAGTACTTGTACTTATCAGGAAGAGCTGATATGAGGAAAGTGGAACAAACGATTCACAGATTGATTTATAACGGGTTTGATCCTAGGTCTGAGAAAGATCCTTATCAAGCAATTGTCTATACCTCCTTTCAGGAAAGAGCAACCAAAATCTCCCATATGAATACTGGTAAACTAGCGGACAAGGCTGGCGATCATGTACTGGGTAAGATTTGTAAGCAGATAGCTGGTGATGAGGCCCGTCATGAAAAAGCTTATAAAAGCTTCATGACAGAAATTATCAAAATTGATCCAAGTGGAGCTGTTCTAGCATTTGAAAAAATGATGCGAAAACAAATTGTTATGCCGGCGGTCTTGATGTCCAAGGGTGGTAGTAACCCAAGCTTATATGATCAGTTTTCGGCAATCACTCAAAAAGTGGGTATTTATACCGGCTGGGATTATGCTAGAATTATAGATCACTTGGTGAAACTATGGGAAATAGAAACTGTAACTGGTTTAAATGAAGCGGCCACTAAGGCACAAGAATATCTTTCCGGATTGTCTTCTAGGTACATGAGATTAGCAGACCGGATGAAAACACCCGATGAAATTAGTTTGGCATGGATAAAAAAATAAAAGGGCTATAAAAAATATATAAAAATGCCCTTTTTAAGTAATAAGTAAAATAAAAGTTTAAAAAGTTGCTTAATCACCCATGACAAATATACTAAATACACCTTCTTCAAAAAATACCCCAATTGGGGTATTTTTTTTGCATTTTTGATCCGAAAGCTTAATTGAACAAGACAGAAACAGATATAAATCAATGTATTAGGCACTCAAATTAAGCTTCACAGCTTTACTTTTAACCTTTTTTAGATTCAACCGGAAATAGAGGGACTATTGCCTGATTCGATCTAACGCTTTAAAGATTTATCCGGTTTCATAGGCAAAAAATCATCTGCTGAGTATGGGGTTTAGGGGATAACATGATACGTTTTTTCTTGAAAGCCAAAACGACCATCCTTGGAAATTGCTCTATCCGAACTTGATCTGCAAAATTGAACAAAAGAATACTGTAGAGACCATAGGAACATTTTTCTTCTTTTTCCCGAATAATATCTCCAGATATAATTACATCTGGATCTCCAAACCTTTTATGGGCTTCTTCCATTTCTGGGAACAAGAGAAAGTCCTCAACGACCACTTCCTCTAGGTCATTGAAGCCATTGAGCATCTTAACGTCCTCCTCAGCTTTAAATCGTCTATTGCCGGATTGGATAATCTTCTTTAAATCATGCTCCAACTCACCTTTATATAAACGCTACCTTTCAAGACATTGGAAAAAAGTGCTATAACTACCTTATTATTGGTTTTCGCAACAGACAAAACGGTGCCTGTGGGTACTACTTTTGGCAAGGGATAAATAGCTATTGAATCTTTAACACTTGGCGAGGAAACTTTAGCCTGATAATTGGCAAGACTATACGCCATAAGAAAAAACACGCCCATACCGAGTGCATTGCTTTTAAAGCTTTAACCTTATTCCCCTGATTATCAAAAACATTTCCGTTAATCTCAATCCCTTTTCCTTCTAAACCTATTGCCTTAAAGGCTACTTTACTACCAAAACCATGAACCAAACGCCCACTTTCAGTAAAAAACTGTAGGTCTGGCAAGGCTTCATTTACAAAAACTGTCGTGTTATAACGCAGTTTTTCGCCAATATCAAGTGAAAGGGATACCCAGGATTGGTCCTTGATAAGCTCATAGACCAGTGGATAGTGATCGTCTTTATTTTTTTTGACAGTTACGGTATCCTGACTTAAACCCCAATCCAAGTAAACTTGAATTTCTCTGTCGCGTTCTTCTCCAACTTCCATTGGTTTTAACAGCCCCTTAAGTGTCAAAAAACCTTTCTCTTCTTCAATGGTCAAAATATTATCTATTATCGATTTATTGCTTCCTTATAGTAAAGGAATACGTCTCCACATAATTAAACCCCACAAAAATTACCCTTTTTAACTCCGGATTCCAAGACTTAGGAAAAGTTACAACAACAAAAGCCTCAAAACACCTACCATCACAATGAGTTTTATAAACCCTTGACAGCAAGCATTTCAGGCAATTCAATCAGTTGCCTTTTTCAATCCCTGCTAAGGCTACTTTCAATTGGAAATAGGTAAATTTTTCACCGAAGTGGTCCTTCAAATTTTTGAGTCCATAACTTTCAAGTTTATTTGCATAATCTAAAATAACTTGGGTATTGTCCTCATTTAATATGGTTTTTTTATCAATTTTATTTTCCTCAATTAGCTGTACCATGTGCCCCTCTATTGTCGTATTGGCAAGGTTGCGGATTTGAGCAATTTGAAAAACAGACTTGCCTTCCTGAAAAAGTTCAAACGTCTGTAGGACGGAAGCAGAAGGAGCTGTTTTTATTTTCCGTACTACGGGAGCCCCTGGATTATTGGGAGGAACAATGTCATTTTCTTTTATATGGGTTGTTATCTCTTTTAAAAAGGCTTCTCCATACCTTTCTAACTTAAGTTGACCCACTCCGCCAATTCTTATTAATTCATTTTCACTTTTGGGATAACGCTGACTCATTTCCACAAGAGTAGCATCAGAAAAAACGATATAGGGAGGAACATTCTGCTTGTCTGCCAGTTCTTTACGAATTATTCTAAGCTTATCGAAGAGAACTTCATCCTTTTCGGTGCTTGTCTCGGTCCGTTTGAACACCTCTTCTTCCATGGCCAATAGAAATTTCTCTTTGCGCTTCAATTTTTCCCAGCCCAATTCACTTAATTTCAAAATTGGCATTTTCGGGTCCTCTTGAATAAGGTACCCTTCAGTTATAAGCTGAAAGCCCAGTCTTTTCCAAAAGTCATCGCTTCTATCCTTCCCTATGCCATATACTGATAATCCTTTTTGGCTTTCTGTTACTTTTGCCGCGTGGGATCCTCTCAAAATTAAAATAACATGCCCCAAGCCGAATTGTTGCCCCAAACGAACTACTGCTGAAAGTAGCATTTGAGAAAAAACAGTCATGTCTGATTTATTGTTTTTCTGAAAGCAAACATCACAATTACCACAGTCTTCTGGATACTTCTCTCCAAAATAGTTAAGCAAATACCGCCGTCTGCAGGATTTAGTTTGACAAAACTGAATCATTGTGTTCATCTTTGCCTTCATGTTCCTTACATAATCCTCATTTTCAGCACTTTCTATCATCCTCCTTAGGGTAATACTGTCCCCCAGACTATAAAACAACAAAGCCTCTCCGGGCAATCCATCCCTTCCTGCGCGTCCTGTCTCCTGATAATAACTCTCAATATTTTGAGGCATATTGGTATGGACCACAAAGCGGACATTGGACTTGTCTATCCCCATACCAAAAGCAATCGTAGCAACCATTATTTTAACCTCATCCTTTATAAACTTCTCCTGATTTTCCTGCCTGGTATCTTTACTTAACCCTGCATGATAAGGCAGCGCTGAAAATCCATTGGCATTTAATTTGGAGGCTGTAGCTTCTACAGATTTTCTGGATAGGCAATAAACTATTCCTGAATCTTTGGATCTTAGGTGAAGGAAATCAACTAATTTAGCAAACGCATCAGACCTTAAGGTAACCCTATAAGTAATATTGGGTCTATCAAAGGAAGAAATAAACCATTCGGGGTTTTTCAAGCCAAGTCTTGCAGCTATATCCTGTCGGGTTTGATTGTCTGCGGTGGCTGTTAATGCCAAAAAGGGTGTTTCTGGAAAAGCTTTTCTTAATGCCCCTAACTTTAAATATTCAGGCCTAAAGTCATGTCCCCATTGGGAGACACAATGCGCTTCATCTACAGCCACCAAGGAAAGATTCATTTCTTTAAGGGCATTTACCAATGGATACCCACCAGAAAATAGGCGTTCAGGGGCTACATACAACAATTTTATTTTTCCATTCATGGCCTGATCAGAAACGTGCCTTTGCTCGCTGATATCCATAGTAGAATTTAAAAAAGCTGCTGGAATGCCAATTTCATTCATCGCATCCACCTGATCTTTCATCAATGCAATTAAGGGTGAAATAACAAGGGTAAGCCCCGGTAAAACCATTGCAGGAACCTGATAACAAACTGATTTCCCGGCTCCAGTGGGCATCAAAGCAATACAATCTTTCTTTTTAAGTACCTGACGAATAATCGATTCCTGCTGACCTCTAAAAGAATCGTAGCCATAAAACTTTTTTAATACATCTATTGGTTGCATGCGAGGAAAATTAGCGCTAAAAGTAAAGAGAATCCTAAATTTAATACAATTAGATGTCCTTTTCAACTCCCGATCAAAGCATTACACGTGACCATCAAGTCCAATTCATTTCAAATGCAATACGGCAACCCCTTAACCAAGCTAAAATAGACGCTAAGGATTAGCTTCTTAGCCACTAAACGGTTCCAAATATTTTTTCTACTTGGATCTATATTTAACCTATTAATTTAAGCCCTAAATATTCAATAGCACCTGGGATTTGAACGATAAAAAAAGGAGCCTTCCGACATGGAAAGCTCCTTTCATTTTAAAAAAATCTTAATAAATACAATCCTCCAAAAAATGGGTGATAAACTAAATTTTCATTATTTTGATTCTATAAGCTTCTCCCTCATAAAAAACTTCCAAAACACCTACTCCTCTAGTGGTATTGCTTACCACTGACTTCAACCACTGGTCAAGCTCAATTCCAACTTCACCTTCAAAGGTGGCGGCTGTTGAAGCCTGCAGAAACCTTACTTTAACAGGCCCTGATATACTTCCAGATGCCAATTTAATATTCAAGGATGACCCATCAGTTGGGTTTGGATAAGCAGTCCATTGAATTGGATCCTTACTAGAAACTTCACGAGAGGCCTTGATAGAAACTACATCACTTACCATTTGGTTTCCATCAAAATCTACTTGTCTGATCCTGTAATAAACCCACCCTACTAGTTCCTTCAATTGCGCATCTTCGAAAGTATATTTGCTTACAGCATTTGTCCAACCGGAAGCATTTATTTTAGAAATTTTTATAAAGTTGCCAATACCTCCGACGGAGCGCTCCACTTCAAAATGGCTGTTTCCGTCTTCAGAAGCTGTTTCCCAAACCAACTGAGAAATATTGTTATTGGTAACGATTACATCAAAAGACTTCCAAACCACTGGTAGAGTAAAACATCCAAGACCATAGAAAGCATTATTACCACTTAAGCTTACAAAGCGGGTGTTTTCCTTAGTAGAATTGGGGTAATCGCAGATGTACATCGCTCCATCATTTTTCACTTTAACCTTGGCTCCTCCACTGGCGATAAGTGTTCCACCTACCATTATCTCACTATTGTTTTTTAGTTCTATAGTACCGTTTGACATGGTGACATTATTATGAATGGTTCCTTTGGTATTATTTTTCAATTGGATTTTTGCCCCTCCACTAGTATCAAAATTAGCTTCAAATGAAAATATAGCATTGTCATCAAGTGTCATTGATCCTCCACGTCCCATGTCCACATCTCCAAGGAAGCGACCATTGGCGTTATCTTTCATATTGATTGATCCACTGTTCCCTGTAGAGGAAGTTCCACCTACTAGAATTGTACAGCTATTAAACATATTTAAAGAGCCATTCCCGATTAACATATCACCTGAAACCGAAACCATTCCAGAAGTGGTGGCTGATCCAATATTAATATTTCCGCCTGAGGAATAGTTTAGTTCAACCGTCTGGAAGTCTCCGTATACATTTAAGGTGCTTCTACTTGCCATATTGGTTTCATCATTGACAACCAACATCCCATCTTCTTCTACAGTAATGACAGGGCTATTGTTTCCTAATTCCAAATTTTGAATGGTCATTTTCGCACTTTTAGGAACTACGATATTAACAGATCTGTCGATATCAAATCTTCCATTTACAATCAACTCCGCCCCCTCAGCCAAGGTAATGCTAGGAACTGAACCTCCCCCATTAATGGTAAGATTGTCTTCAAAGATTAATTTTCCATTTGGTCCAATTTCCAAGCTAGTGAAAACACCGCTACCAAATCCTGACGCGTTTCCATTGTAAGTTACCTCATGATTGATGGTCACAGTGATCGGGCAACCCCAATCCTTAGATACTGGTGGCTGTCCATCACTTATGTTATACCATTGTGAACAGCTAGTAGTACTCTCCCAGGTGTTATCCATTGCCCATTCCCCATTTTTTTTACTCGTAAAATCTTGAGAATAGGCAGTTTCAGTGACAAACCCGAAGGCGGTCATGAAAATTAGGATTAAAGAACTGTTAAAAGGCGGAGTAGTATTAAAAAGGACTTTCATAGCTGTTTGTTTTAATTAACAGTATAAAAGTACTTGTTAAACCTGCGGCATGGGGGATTTTTCGATTAATGCAGGTTTTCCGAGGTTAAACAAGTGAAAAACGATGGTGAATTATTTAGGAAAACAAAAATAAGAATTCAAAATGACTTTTTAATGGTTCAAAAAGCAAAAAACCCGTATGAAACGGGTTTTTTGCTTATCCTATTTGTTCTTTTTATTTCATGAGAACTTGGCAATTAACCAAATCCTAACTATTCATACTTATCAAAAACTCAGCATTGTCTTTCGTACCTTTCATTCGTTGAAGTAGGAATTCCATTGCTTCTTGAGAGGTCATATCTGACATGATTTTTCGAAGGATCCACACCCGTTGCATTTCCTCTTTGTCCATCAAAAGATCTTCTCTTCTTGTGCCTGATCCTGGAACATCTATGGCTGGATAAATTCTTCTGTTAGAAAGCTTTCTATCAAGAGAGAGTTCCATATTACCAGTACCCTTAAATTCTTCAAATATCACCTCATCCATTTTAGAACCTGTTTCTACAAGTGCTGTGGCAATGATGGTTAGTGATCCACCATTTTCAACATTCCTTGCTGCTCCGAAGAATCGCTTTGGTTTGTGCAGGGCGTTGGCATCTACTCCACCAGACAAGATTTTTCCTGAAGAAGGAACTACAGTATTGTGCGCTCTGGCAAGTCGGGTAATTGAGTCAAGTAATATGACTACATCGTGTCCGCATTCTACCATTCTCTTGGCTTTCTCTAAAACAAGGGCGGCCACTTTAACATGTCTTTCAGCTTGTTCATCAAAAGTAGAGGAGATTACCTCTGCTTTTACAGAACGCGCCATGTCTGTCACCTCTTCCGGTCTTTCGTCAATCAAGAGGATCATCAAGTGGACTTCTGGGTGATTTTCAGCAATTGCATTTGCAATTCTTTGTAAAAGCACCGTTTTACCTGTCTTGGGCTGCGCCACGATCATCCCTCTTTGCCCTTTTCCAATAGGGGCAAAAAGATCAACTATACGCGTGGACAAGTTGTCCTTAGTGGTGGTCAGTCTCAAACGCTCCTCTGGAAACAATGGCGTGAGGTATTCAAATGGAATTCTATCTCTTATTTCATCTGTAGTCTTTCCATTGACTGTCCCTACTTTCAGTAAAGCAAAATATTTTTCACCTTCTTTAGGAGGCCTGATCTGCCCTTGTATACTGTCACCTGTTTTCAGTCCAAAAAGTTTTATCTGTGAAGGTGATACATAAATATCATCGGGAGAAGCGAGATAATTATAATCTAATGAGCGTAAAAAGCCATACCCATCGGACATGATCTCAAGTACCCCTGAGTTTTCAATAATCCCATCAAAATCTTTGATTGTTACGGATGGTTTTCTTTTAGGTGAATAGGGTTTCTCTTGAGCAGGTTGATCTTCGATCACCTCTTTTGCAGGCTTTCTCTTTTCAAATTTCGGCTCAGCACTTGAGGAAGTTGCTGTCTCCTGATTTGTCTTAGATTCTTCTACATCTACAACAGCCCTTCTCCTCGGTCTAAAACTTTTTCCTTTACCATCCTCTTCTTTGGAAGGATCGTTAGGTTTTTTATTGACTGACTTCTCCCTAGATAGTTTATCAACACCCTCTGCTTTTTTTACTTCAGGCTTGGCAGGTCTTTCTTCTGATTTGGATGGCCTTTCGTCCTGTTTGGACGGTCTTTCTTCGGACTTGGAAGGTCTTTCTTTAGGTTTGATAACTTTCGAAGGTCTTATGTCTTTTTCCCGTTCTTCATTATTTTCATTCTGAATCTTGGTGACATTTTGCCTTTTAAATTTTGGCTTCTCTTCACTTACCGCTTCGCTATCTTTTATAACGGTAACTGTTGTTTGTGTATCTTGATCCACCTCCTCTTCCACTTTTGAAGGTTTTTTTATTGGTAGAGATTTCTCTGGGGTGATAGCTTGTTGGTCCAAAATGGCATAAACCAAATCTTCCTTCTTCAAAGATTTAAAATTTTTTACCCCCAACTCTTCGGCTATCTCTTTTAATTCAGACAGTAGCCTGATTCTTAATTCTTCTATGTTATACATAAAAAACGCGTGAATGTAATTCTAGACTGTGTAAATGATGAAATGGTATGTATCTTGATAAGTATAAAAAGGTATACAGACAATTCTGAAACTGCCAGGGTGGCAATCTTCTGCTTTTCGATGCTACAATATTACATCAAACACCAGTAATACGCAAATTTTTATGAAATAGTTATTAAATTAGTGAAAATCAAGCATCTCTGCATTAAGAAATGATTTACTGGTTTACTGTTTTACTAATCCTTATTTTTATTGCTCCAATCATTTGAATTGCTATGTCCACAACCAAACTTCATCCCATACAGTTTTTAGCTTATTCACTTGTTTCCATTTCTCTATTTCTATGGTTGATGAATATCGGGGCATTTATATTAGTCCCTTTGGTTTGGGGGGCATTTCTTGCCTTTGCCTTGTACCCTATTAGCAAGTGGCTAGAGTCCAAGTATTTCCCCAGATCATTTGCTATTGCTGCCAGTATTCTGTTTGTGACAGTTATAGGGGCTGCAATAATTTATATTCTCATCAATCAAATGGTACTATTGCTTGCCGATATCCCTGAAATGAATACCCTGTTGCATGAAAAAACCAATAGATATTGGTCAGAATTAGAAACCACTTTTGGGATAAATAATTACCTGGTTAAGGAAGAGTGGCAATCTATCAAATGGTTTGCTGACGGAAACCTGAATGAAACCCTTTTCAATACAGGCAAATCCATTACCTTAATAGGTATAATTCCCTTGTATATATTTTTACTATTGTACTATAGAAATTTTTTTGTGGCTTTCTTATTAAAGGTATCTACTAAAAGAAATGAGGCAATTTTAAAATGGGTGGGAGATGCTGGCCGGGTGATACACGCCTATCTGATAGGAATGGTAAAAGTCACCTTATTCGTTGCCCTATTGTCGGGCTTGTATTTTTATTTTTTTGGCATTAAGTATTACCTACTTTTTGCGCTATTTATAGCCATACTAAACCTTATACCCTATATAGGTGTGGCCATTAGCTCAATTTTAGTTGTTTCTTATGTTTTTCTCACCTCTGACACAATTCTGGCACCAGTGCTCACATTGGCCGTACTCTGGGGAATTCAGCTTTTAGAAAACAATTTGATCACTCCCTTGGTAGTTGGAGCGAAAGTTAAAGTGAATGTATTGGTAGTCCTGCTAGCAGTTCTAATCGGAGGCGCCGTTTGGGGAATATCCGGCATGGTTTTGTTCATTCCTTTGGTCGGAATATTGAAAATTACTTTCGACAGGATACCATCCCTTCAACCTTATGGCTATTTAATGGGAGATGATTTCCCGAAAGTAGAAGAAGACCAATCCTTCCTTAAGTTCTTTAAAAATAAATGGCCTAAAAAATAATTAGGCTGGAGAAAACGAATTAAATCTTTGTAACCAAAGCGCTTGCCAATAAATTTTAAAGCCACCCTTGTATCTACCTGTTGGTCAAAAATTACTGGTTTATATACCAAAAGGAAAAAACTTTCCCAAAGTCACCCTATTGCCTACCCCACTTCGCTCAATGGAGCTTCAAACCAACCTCTTCCAGCCGTTTGAATAATGTGTTATTCCCTAACCTAGGTTCGACCCAATTTCATAACAAAATCGTTATTCCGAGGCTTAGAGAGGGCTTTGAGTGAAGAAAGCCGTGGGAATCCCCAGCAATGAGGGACTGCCTCACCCTTTCCCACCTCAGCAACCCCCAAGAAGGGTTCGCAGTGACGATTTAGTCGGTTTTTTAAGACGATCTTATCTGGAACTCAGGTGCGTACAATTTTTTATTAGTCTATCAATACGCCTCTTATTTTCTTGCTGTAATAATGCTGGATATAAATTCATTAATATATTCACAATCATAATGATCAAAGAAAAAAGGTAGTTGCCATTCACAAATTTCACCAGAGCGAAAACAGTTACAAAAGCAAAACCGATTAAATGACTCATTTCGGAAAATGTCATTTCTTTCCTTAACCTATTTAATTCAGCTATTCCAATTTTAGCTTTCAGTTTAAGTTTTTGATTAAAATATTTGAAGGGCGTATTTTTCACAATCCATTTAAAAAACCTAAGCCCAATTTTTTTATTAAGCCTTTTACTTTCAATAAGGTTTAGACTTGAAAATTTTTTATAGTAGGCTGTTTTCTTCAAAACACCATCAAAAACCATTCCGACTATACATGATATAATAGATATTGAAATACTGAAGGTTAAATATTTAATAATCATCGTTTTTAAATTGAAGCATATCGTATGAAAGTGTCCCCTATTCACCCCTTTAAAAGTAGTAATAATTAGTAAACTATCAGCGCCCCCTTCACCAAACCAAATCCTTTTAAATATAGGATAGGCTATAAAGTTTTCCCTTTTCCGACTTATCGAACCTACAATGGGTTCACGCTGGCACATGATGCATTTGTAATTTGAGGATACCGAACTTCAGCGAAACCCTCACGAGTGTAACTGTCAGTAGCTTTTCTAAATGAAACTCAAATTATTTTGGTGGAAATTATACTTACTGGATGAAAACAGCTCCGTGGCACACCAATGTAAAGGTATCGAACCTTAATCAAGGTCTTGAAGTCAACCATCCTTGATGGGTTATAAGCTGATAACTAATGTTAGGTACTTTTGATAATTTTTTTGGTTGAATATGGACTTAACCTGTTGATAATTTAAATTATCTACCTTTAAGTTTAGAATTTAGCCGATCCCTAAAGAGGGTTCAAATAGAATTATTTTGTTTTGAAATCAAGCTATCTTTCATTAAAAAAAACAATCCTTTAATCCTAGGCCTTATCATGCCAGGCCAACTAATAACCATTGATGCAAAAAATCTCCTACGTTTCAAATAACTTTTTGGGAAACGATAATGGCTCCGTTGACGAGATGAAATTGGACTCATTTTTTAAGGTTTTAAAAGTTAAAAATAGTAGTCAGATGATTTGCTCCAACCTACCCCTGTTACTAACCTATTAATGAAGAAGATGTTATCCTAATTTTCGGGTTCATTTCAAATGACGGTTTATCTGCCGGCAACTCTACTAAACGAAATCTGCCCATTCCTCGCCAATCAATAGCTGAATAATTATTTCTAATTTCTTCAGATACGTTTTTTGAGGCCTCCCCAATAATTTCAATGCTTCTTGTAAATGCTCTTTTTAAATCTTCATTTAAAAGAAAATCTTCTTTACTCAGACGTTCACTTGATCTAATCAAATATTGGGTTTCATCCAGAATGTGATGAAGAAATTCAACTTGCGAGCGGGACATGCACTACTTCTCTTTCAATGTAGGGCCCAATATGAGGGCTTAGGGATTCTTTCGTGACTAGCTCAATTTCTCTTTGAAAGGCACTTTCCAACCAATCAATCAAGCCAAAATAATTTTTTAAGCTTTTGCGACCTGGTTCATACTCAACTAGAAAATCAACATCACTTCCGGAATGCTGTTCATTTCTAACGAACGAACCAAATAACCCTAACCTTTTAACACCAAAGGATTGTATTTCTATTTGGTGCGTTTTAAGGAAATCTAATATTTCTTCTTTCGTTAAAATAGTTGAATTTGTTTCCATCAGTTACAATATACGAATTCCTTTTAATTTAAATTGTCGAAAACGTACGACTAAAGTGCACCATGCACTTTATTTACCATGCAACAATACCTCAATCTAACTAAGTTTTTATGTTTTTAAAAGAGTTTATTGCTGCATGGGTTTAAATCGCGTTGGTTTTGCTGCTTCAAATAAAATTCCTGACCTAATCCAAGCTTGGCCACCAAATCCCCTTTCTACTCCATGGTTCGGGTATCACTAAAAATATTAGATCCTAAAATGACATTCGTTAACTGCTACTAATTCTTTTGTTTTGAATCAATTGTCATTCTTCGCCAGCTAAAAAATAAAATCTTACTCCGTCTTTAATAGCAATTCATCCAAAACAGATCGATCCACTTTAAGCACAGTACCATGTCTAGTACCTTCAGGAAAATTGATTTTCTCTGATACATCCGTCCATTCCTTTAAATCAGGAGACATTACTGCTCCCATTTCATGTTCCATGTATTTATCAAAATAAACGATCCACTCACCATCCACTTGAGTGACCGTCGGCCCCTCTGCCCAATAATCTCCAGTAATTGGCGCTCCAGCTTTACCGTAGCCTGCTGTAAGGGAATTGCTCGAAGCTAGGCGAATATTTTTCTTTGCAGGCTCACGGGTTTCGTCTTTCACAAATAGGTAATAGCTCCCATCGTATTTTTGAATTGTCCCATCAATCACATTAAAACCAGGTTCATAGAACAATCAATAGCATCCATCCAGAAAGCTTTTTAAAACACACAAGCATAGCGATATAATTTACCCGAAGATAAATACAGAAATTTTACATAAAAAAACACTCCAAATTTTACAATTTTTGTAAAAATAAAAACTTTTTTACCGAAAAATAATATTTAATATTTACTTAAAACAAAATTATATTATAAATTATTAACTTAAACCTCCATTATAAAAATAAAATTTGTATTAACTATCAAAACAGGACAGAACAGGATAGATATATTAAAAAAAACATTCACTTTTATCCACAAATAAACATTATACATCAAATTATTATAATTTGATAATTAATTAATAATTAAACCCATAAATTATGAAAGGAAATTTTATTATGACAAACAAATATCTATCGCTGGTATTTGTTTTAGCACTTTGCATACTGAGCAGTCAACTAATGGCTCAGGGTAGCAGAACCATTAATGGTTTTATTAAATCCCAGGCGGACGATGAATTGATCCCAGGTGTATCCGTTTTAGTCAAGGGCACGACAAGAGGTACAGTTACAGACATCGATGGTAAGTTTAGTCTGGAAGTAAGCAATGGTGAAACGCTGGTAGCGAGCTTTATAGGCTATGAAAGGAAGGAGTTCACCATCGCTTCGGGCATGAATAACATAGAAATTGCACTAGTTTCTTCATTCTCAGACTTATCAGAGGTCGTAGTGGTGGGATACGGTACCCAAAAGAAATCCGATCTGACAGGATCTGTAGGTTCGGTAAGCAGTGAAGCGCTTCAGGAACGGCCATCTGCCTCCCTTAACCAGGCACTATCGGGAAGGATTCAGGGCGTAAATGTTTCCATAAATTCAGGAAGACCCGGTGGAAGGGCAAATATCAGAATCAGAGGAAACACCTCTGTAAGTATCGCTAATGACCCCCTTTATGTCATTGATGGTGTAATCATGCATGCTGCAGGACTCGCAAACGGTAGTACCCCCATTGATTATATCAACCCTAATGACATCGCCTCTGTAGAAGTCTTGAAAGATGCATCTGCCACTGCAATTTATGGTGCCAGAGGTGCCAACGGAGTTATTCTGGTAACTACCAAAAGAGGCAGCAATTCCGGAGGAGTAATCACCTTTGACACCGATGTAAGTGTCGGTGTACTGCCAAAGAAGATTCCTTTATTAAATTCGGAAGAATTTCTGACGGTGGAAGATATTGCTTATCAAAATGCCCAAAAATATGACCCTTCAGGCTGGGCAAATGGTATTTATAGGGATCCTCAATTAAAAAGAACCGACCCCTTATTATTTGATGCCAATGGAAACCCACTTCATGATACGGACTGGCAGGATGAATCTTTCCGACAAGCTGTCACCCAGAATTACCAATTAGGGTTGACAGGAGGTAATGAAAAAGACTCCTATGGCATTTATGTCAACCATAGGAATGAAGAAGGGCTTATGCGGGAATCTTATCTGAAAAGGTATGCCGGCAGGTTTGTATTTGACAGCCAAATCAAGGATTGGCTAAAAGTAGGGGGAAGCCTCAGCTATACAGACCAAAAGGAAAGTCAGGTAGATCCTTTAGGTGCGGGAGGTATCATAGCCATGAGACAGGTATTAGAAGCACTCCCAATAATTCCGGTCAAATACGCTGATGGAACCTGGGCAGGAAATGAAGATTATCCTGGTATGGAGGGAGGAAACAATCCTTTGCATGTGGTAACAGACCGAGTATATATAGTCAATACCCAAACCATGCTGGGAAATCTTTACGCAAATTTTTCTCTCGCAGAAGGACTGGAATTCCGCTCAGTGCTGGCAAGCAATGTGATCAACCAAAGGGTCGATTACTATGGAGGGCGAATGCTGAACTATATCGCAAGAAACCAACGAGGTGATGCGTATGTAAACAATGACAGGTTAAACTCATGGCAATTTGAGAATTATTTGACCTACAATAAAGACATTGATGAAAACCAATCAATAAATGCTCTTTTGGGAATTTCCTGGCAGCATGTAGACCGGTTTAACAGCCAGGCCAGATCTCGGGATTTTCAGGACGACTATTTTAAATTCAACAACCTGGGTGCAGGCGCCAATGTTTTCCGAACGCTCTCCGGAACTTCTGCTTATGGATTAAATTCCTACTTTGGAAGGTTTAATTATAACCTAAAAGAAAAATACCTGGTGACCTTTACAGGCAGGATAGATGGTTCATCGAAATTCGGTGAAGCCAACCGGTATGCGGTTTTTCCTTCTGCAGCGATGGCCTGGAGAATTTCGGAAGAAGACTTCCTCAAAGACAGCAGAACCATTTCAAATCTAAAACTCCGGGCCAGTTACGGAGTGACAGGAAACTCTGAAATACCTGCCTACCAGGCTTTGGCTGGAATGGGTAATTATACGGTTATTTTTAATGGTTCCAGATCTATAGGATTGGGAATCAACCGACTATCAAATCCAGACCTTAGATGGGAAAAAACTTACCAAACTGATATTGGATTAGAATTGGGACTGTTAAACAACCGAATTACATTCGAGTTCGACGTATATAGAAAACTAACTGAAGACATGCTATTGAATGCGCCGGTACCCTCGAGTAGCGGTTACACACAAGTCACCAGAAACATAGGAAGTATGGAGAACAAAGGGGTGGAATTTGCGGTGAATTCTGTAAATATGGTGAATAAGGATTTCAAGTGGGACACTCATTTTAATCTATCAATAAACAAGAATACCGTTCTGGAATTAACGGGTGGAGCGGATATATTTTCAGGCTCTACGGTTATCAGAGAAGGGGAGCCTGTAAGTTCATTCTTCGGATTTGTCCATCAGGGAACCTGGAATACTGATGAAGCGGATCAGGCCGCACAGTACCTTAAGTTGCCGGGAGATATCAAATACGAAGATGTAAATGGAGACGGCGCCATCAATGATAACGACCGGGTAGTCATAGGCCAGGGAATCCCTAAAGGATTTGGCACTTTTATGAATACCTTTCAATACAAAAACCTTGAATTGATGGTAGATATTCAGTTTAATTATGGCAATGACGTTTTGTGGCGAAGCAAGCACTCTGCTGAAGATCGTCAGGGTATAGCCAACAGCTTCAAAACTGTTTTGAATGCCTGGACACCAGACAACCAAAACACAAATATTGCGCAATTGAGACCGCTAACTGCCGGATACAACACCTTTAATGATTCTGACAGAACCCAGGATGGGTCATTTATGCGAGGCAGAAATTTACTCTTGGCCTACACTTTCGAACCTACGCTGATAGAAAAAATTAAGCTTACCAGATTAAGGGCTTTTGTTTCTGTTCAAAATTTCTTCCTGAGCACCAAATACCAAGGTTACGACCCTGAGGTATCTACTTCCGGCTCTCCATTTGACCAGGGGGTAGACCTATATGCCTATCCAAAACCAATGGTATTTATGCTAGGACTAAACATAGCCCTGTAATCAGTTTCACTAGAAGAATTGAATGACATGAAAAAAAATATAAAAAATATAAGTCGTGTTATGCTTATCAGTATGCTGGTGACCATGACCTGGGGATGTAATGAATTTCTGAACGAAACAGACAAATCCAATTTTACACTGGAAAACTATTTCACCCGACCTGAGCATGCCACCAGTGTGGTAAATTCTATCTACGAAAGTCTCCAACCTATTATGCAGTCCGGTTTTGGCGGTGGCCCCTGGATGATGGTTGAATTTGCAACAGGTCTGGCCAATACGGAACTTGGTCAGGCTCAAAACAGCTTGTTCGTTAGAAGCCTGATTAACAACTCAGACAATGGTTACGGCCAGACTTACTGGACAAGTCATTACAGGGGAATTGCAAATGCAAACCTAGCAATAGAAAAAATCCCTGAAATAGAAATGGACAATGATATGCAATCCAAACTTCTGGGAGAGGCAAGGTTTTTAAGGGCATATTATTATTTCAATCTTATCAGGATCTTTGGAAATACACCGTTGATCACTACTCCGATAGATTTGACCAGTGAGGAATTATACCCTGAAACTTCCTCCACTGCTGCTGTTTATGATCAGATAGTGGCTGATCTTGAAGTGGCAGAAAATGCAGGTTTGCCCTGGAGAGATGCTACTGGAAGGGTTTCACTTGGAGCCGTCAAGTCTTTAATGGCCAGTGTCTACCTAACCATGGCCGGCTATCCATTGCAAGCAGGAAACCAATATTATCAGCTTGCCGCAGAAAAGGCCAATGACGTCATTCAGTCTGGAGTCTTTGACTTATTTACAAGTTATGACCAACTCCACGATATAGCGTATAAAAATTTGGGAGAGAATATTTTCATGATCCAGTATGCGGCTTTTACGGTCCCATCATCGTGGCAGGTTTCTATTATACCCTATAACCGAGGCATCTCTGCCTATAGTGCAGAAACAGGTGGAATCTTTGCCAATCGGGAATTTGTAGAAGCGTTTGAAGCAGGAGATAAAAGAGCTGATGAAAAAACCTTTTTCTATACCGAATACAGTTTGGAGTCTGACAGAAATACTATCAAAGAACTAGGCGACTATTATATCTGGAAACATTTCGATGAAGAAGCACAACTAAACAGCACCAGTAGCGGATTGAATTGGCCTGTTTTCAGATATGCTGAGATATTGATGATTTATGCAGAGGCTATAAATGAGGCAAATGGCCCCACCGAGGCTGCTTATGAGGCTGTTAATATGATTCGGGAAAGGGCGGAATTGCCCGTCCTTGAAGGGCTGAGCCAACAGGCATTCAGAGAAGCTGTCTGGAAGGAAAAATGGGTTGAATTGTGTTTTGAAAACAAAACATGGTTCGACATGGTAAGGCTCAGAAAGGCTTGGAATGTAACTTCCGGAGAATTTGAGAATTATGTAGGACACCAATTTTCATATGGTCCTACCCTGAAAGAGCGGGAACTACTTTTCCCTATTCCCACAGCAGAAATAAGAAATAATGACAAACTGACCCAAAACCAAGGTTATTAGTACCAAAGGTGGCGTAATCAGTCAAGCAATAAAGGGGGCAGAAAGGAAATCAATCCTCTTTTTGTCCCTTTTATCCATTATTACTAGGATCTATTTGATTAAATGAGGGAATGTTCCAAACAATTTTATTACTTTAAACCCCAAATATGCAATGGCTATTCTATAACGTGATGGAATCACTTCCTGATAAAGCTTAGGAAATTCAATTGCAAAATCCAGAATAAATCTTGAAATAACACTTCCTATACATGAATACAAAAAATCAATTCAATAGCAATGGGTTCAAAGTAGCCACCCTTTTTATTTTCACCTTTATTTGGTCTGCAAGTCTGGCCTTGGCCCAGGGTGACAAACTCCTGTTACAGTTCAAAGGAGAAAATGGTGCAGGACAAGGGAAAAACATCGTCCTAATAAGTGGTGATGATGAATACAGGTCAGAAGAAGGACTGCCAATGATGGCAAAAATCCTATCCAAGTACCATGGTTTTAACACCACTGTTCTTTTTCCCATCAACCCGGAGAACAATCAGGTGGTTCCAAATTACAAAACCAATATCCCAGGAATGGAACATCTTGAGCAAGCGGATTTAGTTATCATCCTGTTGCGCTTTAGGGAACTCCCTGATGAGCAAATGAAGTATTTTGATGCTTACCTGAAATCCGGAAAACCATTGATAGCCTTGCGAACTTCCACCCATGCATTTAGCTATGGAAAAGACAACGAAAGTCCTTACGCCAAGTACCACTGGCAAAGTACTGTCCCTGGCTGGGAAAAAGGTTTCGGTAAAAAAATATTGGGTGAAACTTGGGTAGCTCACCATGGACATCATGCTGTAGAAGGTACCCGTGCCCTTTTGGATGGTATTCAGGTAGCTGCCAAAAACCCCCTATTAAATGGCGTAACTGATATCTGGGCAGCATCGGATGTGTATACGGTTACCTCCTTGGGTGAAGATGGGAAAGTATTGATTCATGGGGCATCTACTTCAGGAATGAATGCGGAGGCAGCCATCAATTGGAAAAAATCGCTAATGCCTGTGGTCTGGACAAAAAGTTACCAGATAGAAGGTGGCAAGAAAGGCAAAGTGTTTGCCAGCACTTTGGGAGCATCCGTAGACCTTTTGAGTGAAGACCTTCGCCGTTTGATCATAAATGCCAGTTATTGGGGATTGGGTATGGAAGATGAGATTCCTGAAAAAGCAAAAGTGAATATTGTTGGAGATTACGCACCCTCTATGTTTGGTTTTGACAATTTCAGGCCGGGCATGAAGGTCACTGATTTCGAATAATTTTTAAAGCCTAAAATAAAAATATACAATGAACAAAATTGGATTTAACGTCCTGGCATGGTCTGCTTCGGTTTCTGATGAATTAAAACCCATCATCGAAAGACTAAAAGAGATTGGATATGATGGCGTAGAATTTTTCGTGGGTTCACCAGACGAAAAAGCTTACAAGGAAATTGGGGAATTCACTGCAAACGCAGGGCTTGAAAGCAGTACTGTTTTCGTTTTGGGCCCCGATGAAAACCCTATTGATCCGGATCCAAAAGTTAGGGCAAAAGCCCTGGATAAAATGAAATGGACCATCGATCGCTCCCATGACCTGGGAGCTAAAATTATCTGTGGCCCTTTTCACTCCGCTTTCTCTACTTTTGCCAAAAGGTCTCCCAACGAAGATGAATACAGTAGAAGCGCAGAAATATTGTACCAAGCAGGTGAGCATGCCAAGCAGGCAGGAATAGTCCTTGCACCTGAAGCATTGAACCGTTTTGAATGCTACCTGTGCAACACCATGGACCAGTTGCTGCATTTGATCACAAAAACAAATCATCCCAACGTAAAGGCGATGTTTGATACCCACCATGCTAATATCGAAGAGAAAAACCTGGGAGATGCCATTAGAAAAATAGCACCTGTTCTTCATCATGTGCACATCAGTGAAAACGACAGAGGCACACCCGGATCAGGTCATATTCCCTGGGATGACACCTTCGCTACCTTGGCTGAAATAAAGTTTAAAGGCTGGCTGACCATTGAAGGATTTACCCGAAACGACCCCGATTTTGCCAATTCTATCGGCGTATGGAGGGAATTTTCTCAACCCTGGGAAATGGCTGAAAATGGCTACAAGTTCATTAAAATGATGGGAGAAAAACATGGGCTCTAAGCCCTTTAATTTTCATTATCCACAATCTATATAAAAAAATAACCTAAATAATCGTACGCAATGACTGATTTACCCTTTCGCTTCGGCGCAGAAGTCTATACTTGGTTTATGAGCAACAATGGTGAAACCTATAAGGGCCAGCTTGGCCACATGATAGAGGTAATCTCTAAAGCAGGGTTCACCGGTATACAGCCTATTTTCACCTGGATGGGCCCATTGGCAGATGCAGACCTTCTGGAAAAAAAGCTTAAAGAGGAAAATATTTCTCTTGCCGCAGTAGCCTTGGCATTGGACTGGAACGGGAACACAGAAACCGATGAAGAGAAAAAAATTGCTGATGAAGCCATAAAACTTTTGTCCCGATTTCCAGGCTCAGTACTATGTACAGTACAAATACCAACTGGAAGACATGAGCTCGTTCAACGCAGGAAAAACCTGGTGGATATCGTCAATACCGTATCAGCCAGAGCCACAGATCAAGGTGTCACCAGCAGCTTTCACCCCAACTCTCCACACACTTCTATTACCAGAACAGAGGAAGACTACAAAGTAATCCTTGAATCACTCGACCCGAAAGTTACCGGTTGGTGCCCTGATGTAGGACACATTATCAATGGTGGCATGGATCCTTTGACCAAGATGAAAGAGTACAAGTCTTTGATCAACCATGTTCATTACAAAGATTGGGACGGGAATCCTGAATTCACCTTGATGGGCAATGGAAAAGTGGCGCTAACAGGCATCACTCAATGGTTAAAAGACGAGAAGTTTGATGGTTGGATTATTTGTGAAGATGAAGGTCAGGAGGCCTTAAAAGACCCTGATTTCGTAACACTTCACGATGGAAAATGGGTGCATGAATCCCTTATCCCAAAATTAAAATAGCCCATGCCTACCATTAAAACCAATGGAATCAACCTCTATTATGAGCAAAGCGGACAAGGGGACCCACTGCTTTTGATCATGGGCATCACTGCCCCCGGAGCAGTTTGGGAAAAGCACCTGGAACATTGGCAGCAATCCTTCAGGTGTATCATTGTAGACAATCGGGGTGTTGGCCTTTCTGACAAACCTTCCGGCCCTTATACTTCAGCTCAAATGGCTGATGACTGTGCCGGATTACTGGCGCACCTCGGGTTGGAAAAGGTGAGGGTAGCGGGTGTATCCATGGGAAGCATCATCGCACAGGAACTTGCTTTTCGGCATCCTCATCTCGTCAGGTCTATGGTACTGATGTGTCCTTGGGCAAGATGTGACAATACCGCCAAAGACATCTTCATGCATATAGTGGATATCAAGGCCAGGTTAAGGCCTGAAGAATTTAGCCGGTACATTCAACTATTGATTTTTTCTAAGGCTTCTTTTGACGACGAGGAAACCTATAAAGGAATGCTTGAGGATAGAGAAAATGCTAAAAATGACACCAACCCTCAACCGCTGATAGGTCTTGAAGGGCAGGCGGCAGCCTGTATGGACCATGACATTCTTGAACGTCTGCACAAAATCAAGCAGCCTGTTTTGGTCATCGGTGGAGAAGTAGACAAATTCACGCCTCTATGGATGACTAGGGAAGTTGCTGGTGCCATTCCGAATGCTACTTTACATACCTACCCCGAAAGCGGACATGCTTTCCACTGGGAAAACATTGAAGACTTCAATCCCAGGATCAGGCAATGGCTTTTAGCAAATTAAATTAAATACCCCTCGACCAATTTTGCGAAATATTGGTCGAGGTTTTTTTCGGGTACAGGGTCTATTTTTTGATAAGAACAAATATTTTATTATATCAACCCCTACCCCTACATTACCTATAATAACCTTATATTCACCCAAATGAAATTCTTCATTCCAACTAAAAAGCTTTTCAAGGCTTTGTTAGTAGCGATCGGCGTGTTGCTGCTTATGAATATCTTTAGCATTTACCTTGATATAAATCACAAAGAAAACAATGCCTTAGAATCATTTATTATTCGCCTTTTTGATTTCAATCAAGGGGCAAATATCCCCTCTTTCTTCTCATCTCTTCTGTTTTTGGCCGCATCAATATTATTGCTTTTCATAACCTTATATAAAAAATCAAGGGGAAAAAAATATGTTGGCTGGCTTGGATTGACGCTTTTATTCTTCTTTTTAATGCTGGATGAAGCTGTTTATATTCATGAATTTTTGATCGGTTTTTTACGAGAGAAATCTAATCTATCAGGTTACCTATATTATGCATGGATAATGGCCTGTGGATTGGCTCTTCTGGTAATAGGGCTAGTTTATATTCCTTTTTTAAAAAGCCTCAACAGAAAATTACTTCATTTAATGCTGTTCTCAGCAGCAATATTTATTTCGGGGGCCATAGGACTAGAACTATTAGGGGGCAAGACCTTTGAAACAAATGGGCTCAGCTTTGGCTACAGATTATTTTATACTGCGGAAGAAACACTTGAGATGATCGGATTGGCAGTATTTATCTATACCCTTAATTGGTACATTTCTACCAAAAGACAAAAGGTATCTATTGTGCTTAAGGAGTAAAAGGCTTTACAAAACTTACCCTAACTGTCTCTAACAGGGATAGCCTGAAAAGCTGTAAGCAATACCGTTCTTAGAAAACTGGACAGTACAGGACAGTTCTGATTGATAAACAGTTATCTTTATCACATGAATCTAACCCTTAATATCGCGCTTATATTGGCAGGATTGAGCAATGATCCCAAGCCCATAACCTTTGAAAAACAACTAATAGCCATGGAGACTGCTGAATCGGCAGGTGTCTTCGATGTAGATGGAGACGGACAACTCGACATTGTCTCAGGTAGCTACTGGTACAGAGGCCCGGAATTCACCAAAAGACAATTGATCGGTCAGGTAAAACGGGTAAGCGAATATTTTGATGATTTCTCTACCATTCCCATGGATGTCAATGGAGATAGCAAAATGGATTATGTCACCGGAGGCTGGTTTGGACAGACCCTGTATTGGGCAGAAAATCCTGGGAGCAACAAGGAATGGGCTATTCATGAAATAACAAAGCCTGGCAATGTGGAAACCACCCGTGCCTGGGATGTGGACAACGACGGACACCTGGATATCGTTCCCAACACACCCAATCAACCCCTCGCCTATTATACCCTGATCCGTGATGCGGCAGGAAAAGGTACAGGCGAATTTGAAAAACATCCTGTAACGGAAAAACATGGGCATGGTCTTGGATTTGGCGATATAAATGGAGACGGAAGGGGGGATTTTATCGTTCCTGAAGGCTGGCTAGAAGCACCTCAAGACCTGAAGAATGGAAAATGGAAGCTCCATGACACCTTTCAACTGGGAGGTGCAAGCGTACCGATTATCGTAGTAGATGTAAACAAAGACGGTTTAAATGACCTCATCGTAGGTCAGGGCCATGACTATGGATTGCACTGGTACGAACAGGCCAAGAACGGAGACACCATCACCTTTAAAAAGCACGCCATCGACCCCTACCAATCTCAATACCATACCATGGAATGGGTGGACATAGACAATGATGGGGAAATGGAGCTCGTGACCGGCAAACGCTACCGCGCACACAACGGCAACGACCCGGGAGGAAATGACTATTTGGGAATGTATTATTTCAAATGGAATGGCGAATCTTTCACCAAGAACGTGATTAGCTATGGTCCATTTGGAGAAGGGAAAGGAGCGGGTCTGTACTTCTCTGTTGCCGATCTGAATGGCAATGGCATGAAGGATATTGTAGTGGCAGGTAAGGATGGATTGGTGGTTTTTCACAATAAGGGAATCAGGTAAAAAGCCTCCAATAGATCCTTACTGTTAATTTATGGGTTGTGATTAATAACCTTCTATTAATAGACCTTCATCATCCTTGGCCATGGTATTATCTATCTTTGATTTTCTTTCCGGAGGAGGCAGTGGTATAGCCATTGTCTCCTCTGGGTTCAATAAACTAACAAAAACTCATGAAAAAATTAATTACCTTTTGCTGGGCCATAAGCCTCAGCTTTGGCCTTCTCGCACAAAACAATGTGGTTGGTTATGTCCATGAAGACGCCAACCAAAACGGCAAAAAAGAACGCAGAGAAAAAGGCGTATCTAACGTTGCTGTCAGCAATGGAAAAGAAGTAGTCCTAACAGACAGCAAAGGAAAATACTCCCTTCCGATTGGAACGGATAATATTATTTTTGTTATCAAGCCGAGTGGATTTAAAGTACCGCTAGGAGAAAACCAGTTGCCTGATTATTATTACATCCACAAGCCAGAAGGTTCCCCAGAACTTCAATACAAGGGAACAGGTCCTACCGATAAGCTCCCAAAATCATTGAATTTCGCCCTTTATAAAAGCGAAGAGCCTGACAATTTCACCGCCATGGTTTTCGGAGACCCACAACCTTATAACACAGCAGAATTGGATCAATTCGCCAAAGGAGTTGTAGATAAAGCAAAAAATGAAAGCAACATTAGCTTTGGCATCAGCCTGGGAGACCTGGCGGGAGATAATTTGGATCTTCATTCTCCCTATGTAGAGGTTCTGAAAAAGACAAGTTGGCATTGGTACAATGTGATGGGCAACCATGACATGAACTATGATGCGACCATCGACGAGCATTCCGACGAATCCTTCGAGCGTGTCTTTGGCCCTGCTACCTATTCCTTCAACCATGCCAATGCCCACTTTATCATATTGGATGACATTCTCTATCCAGACCCAAGAGATGCCGAAGGTTACTGGGCAGGATTTACAAAAACTCAGTTGGACTTTATAGAAAATGACCTAAAGCATGTACCCAAAGACAAATTGGTTGTTTTGTCTTTTCATATTCCTTTCCTCACTATCAATGGAAATGGTATGAGGGACAGTGATAGACAAAGGGTTTTTGATCTATTAAAGGATTACGATAATGTATTGGCCCTTTCTGCACATACCCATTTGCAGCGCCACAATTTTTACACCGAAAAAGACGGCTGGAAAGGTCGCAATCCTTTTCATGAGTACAATGCAGGAACCACCTCTGGTGACTGGTATTCCGGTAAAATAAATGCCGAGGGCGTACCTGTTTCTACGATGCGCGATGGCACGCCAAAAGGCTATGCCCTATTGCATATAGACAACAACCAATACAAAATCGATTATCAGGTAATCGGAGAATCAAAAGAACACCAGATTAAGATCTTTAACCCCAAAGTAGTGGCCAACAATAGAGGCACAGGTTCAGGCATCTTTGCCAACTTCTATATGGGAGATAAAAATGACCTTGTAGAATACAAAATTGACAATGGCCCTTGGGAAAAAATGAACTGGGTAGAAGCCCCAGACCCTTCCTATGCAGCCGCTGTTATGGAATGGGACTTGATGGAGCAATTGGAGCCAGGCAGAAGACCATCCAACCCAGTAGATGCCACCCACCTATGGAGAGGCGGTATAGACACCAAATTATCTTTAGGCAAACATACCATTACCGTAAGGGCAAAAGACATGTTTGGCCGTACCTTTACAGAAACCAGCGAATACAACATTGCGGAGCCAGTGGCTTATTAAAGTTTATTAGGACATACCTCTTTTTACAAATGGTGGCTAAGTTGTCGAGAGTTTATCTCTTGCACTTGGCCACTATTTTTTTTGTGATGTTTTAGGGTGTTTTTTTATGCGGTGGATTGAAGCAACTTAAAAAACTGGTTTATTGAAATCCCTCAACTCTACCTTTTACCAACTCCCAAATGTTGAGTCTGATGTATTTAGCAATTGGAATCGTATAGCACACCATGAAAACACATTGACTTCGTTATTTTTTTTTAATAAATCATAAGTCTAATTCAAAGGATTAAAGAATATAATTCCACAAAAAAAAAGAAATTGACAACCATATATTTAAAAATTCTTTTAATACAACTAAAAACCCACTAAATTAGCAGTACAAACATAGTGGAGATATTAGTACGGAAACTTACATTATTACTTTACAAGTAAGCCAATAAAAAAAATAATTCAATATATGAAAAAAATTGTATTCTTACTTTTTATCGCAAGCATTCCAATTATAACAATGGGTCAAATGACCTTTAACTTAAATGGAAATGTAATAAAAAAAATATCGTCAAGTTTACCAGAAGGATCAAACGTAAATTTATCAGCAATTTATAAAGATATAAATGGATCCTATAAAGCATTCATAACCGGTAATGAAAAAAAAAATAGTAGACATTAAAAAATTAGAAAATATTTCTTTCAAACCATCTGATTCTAAAGAGTTTTGGCAAATACAGGCACTAAATAATAATGTATACAATAGTATTATAAAAAATAGATTTCAATACAAACTCCGTAAAGAAATTGAAGAAGAGGCTCTGGAGTATATAAATTATACAGAAAATAATAAAATGATATTTAAAGATAGTTATCTCGAAAGTTATCATTATTCCTTATTATATAAAATATATCCAATCCGTTTAGATGATGGTCGTCCAGGAATATTAACTGTCAAAATATTAAAGAGTATAATTCCAAATGCGTTTATATATCCAAATGGAACAATGTTTATTACAACAGGTTTACTACCTACTATAAATTCAGAAGAAGAATTAATAGGTATAATGGCACATGAGATTTCTCATTTCGTACTAGACCATTCTATAATAAATATTAATAAATCTGAGCAAAGACAAAAAAAGGCAGAGTTTTGGGCCGCATTTGCAACTGGAGTAGCTGCTGCTGTAGATATAAACACAGCAGCAAATAATGAGTATTATGCACCAGGAGCAATTACGACGGGAACGGCAATGCTCGCTTATAGTATTGCAGCAGAACTTAATGAAAGGATGGGATTAAAGTTTTCAAAGGAACAGGAAATGCAAGCAGACCAATGCGCAGCAGAATTAATGAAATATATGAACATAGACCCCACAGCATTGTCATCAGCTTTGAATAAAATTAAAAGATACAGTATTTTAAATGGAAATTATCTTGCATTAACAGGAGAAGGAACACACCCTGCCCTTGATGATAGAATTAAAATTATTGGACTACCAACAACTAAATTTTATAATACAGACTATGATAAGACTATATCCTTTGTCAATTCTTTTAATGCTATCCTAGAATTGAATGATCATCACCTACAGGCATGCTCAAATCTTGTTAATCGAAATATAAAATCAGATGTTGCGACGGAAGATGATTATGTATTACTTGCAATGGTAACAACATTTATGTACGACAATGTAAATAAAAACCAAGAATCTTTAAATTATATAAATACAGCTAAGATGTTAAATATTTCGCCTTCAATAAATATACCAAAACAAGAATCTATAATATTAATAAGATTAGAAAAGTTTGATGATGCGAAAAATAGTTTAAATAAATATCTTGTTGCTCTTGAAAATGAGCGATTAAATCTTTTAAAAATAAAGAATACAAGAGAATGGTCTTATGTAAATAATTATATATTTAATGAATATGAATGGACAGTTAAAATGATAAATAAAGTAGATAAAATGTAACTCATTTTATCTACTTTATTTTAGTGAATTGAATTACCGAAACAGCAGTAAATTAAAGGCTTTTTCCTCGTATTAATGTTAACTCTAACCTGCTATTAAGCCTCTCTAAAAAAAAAAAAGTAATTAGATCCTCTTGATATATTTTTTAAAGAAAAGAACAAGGCGTATGAATTTTGGGAATTGAAACTAAACTGATAGAGAAAATTGTCGAATTATAACTAAGGATAAAAGAGAAATAAATTTCCTTAAGTGGGGGTAAAAAAATTGCGGGTAGACTAAAAAAGCCATTGAATTTAATGTGATAATGGGTGCGACGAACCTAGTAGTTATGAGAATAAAACTTGATCCAAGAAAAACGACTGACAACAATTAAGCGCTAAACAACGACTATGATATATGCGAAAACTCCAACCATATTCTAATCTAGAAGAGAAAAGTAAATTTTTCACTCTATCATCAATTTCGACTAAGAACGATTTTGATGACCTTTTCAAAACTCGCCTTGGGTTTGCTGCTTCTCAGCAATTGCACCCCTCCACAGCAACAAATTGAGGAGAAACCAAACCTCCTATTTATCGCAGTGGATGACATGAATGACTGGGCAGGGTTTTTGTCTGGGCACACGGGCATGAAAATCCACACCCCTAATATAGACCGCCTCGCAGCTGCTTCAATGATTTTCACCAATGCCCATACCCCGGCTCCCTCATTAGGAATGGCCAAAGTTTTGGGCTTTTCCCTATTTACAAGTCCTACACAAACCTTTTAGTTATAGTATCATTTACTTATACCACTACTCCACCTCTCAAAATTCAAATATTCTACTTTTTAATTGTATTTTAATAAATAAATAATTATTTTTCAACCTTTTCGTGATAAACCAGTAAATACAATTACATTTGCGCAACCAGCCAAAAATCATGCGAGACGAAAAGGAAGTAGCCTCATTTTTGAAAGATTTCAAGGAGAAAATGAGCTTTTGGGATGTTCTTTTTCGTGATGATCGAGGCAAAAATGCGCAAGCATTGGTTGAATTAGAACTACGTCCGGTGGACAGAAAAGCAACTTTAGAAAGGCTAGAAACCATAGATTACAGTGAAGGCCCAATCAAGGAGAAACTCTACGGAGGTTCAGAAATGTGGGTTTTTGGAAAGACCATTAAGACAAGGGTAGTATATATCAAAATAACAATCGGAGCTTTTGGCAACAGTGTTATCTGTATTTCCTTTCATTTAGCTGAACACAAAATGCTATATCCTTTAAAATAATTGAATATGAAAAGTCCAATTACAGGTAAAGAAATGATATTGTTAAAAGAAAATAGGTCAATAAATTTCAGAAAGGAAACATTTGAAGTAGTGTTTCATTATTATAAATGTGAGGATAGTAGGGAACAGTTTACAACAGACGAATTAGATGAGGTTAACATGAACCAAGTTTATAATCAGTACCGTGATTTGTTCAATATTCCATTTCCAGATGAAATCATTAGTATTCGAAAAAAATACAACCTGTCAGCGACTAAAATGTCAGAGATATTGGGTTTTGGTGCAAATAGTTATCGCCAGTACGAATCAGGAGAAATGCCAAGTGTTTCTAATGCTCGATTAATCCAGATGATAGATGATCCAAAAAAATTTATTGATTTGGTGGAATTATGCGATACCTTAGATTCAAAAACGAAAGAAAAACACATCAAACATGCTCAATTAATAGTTGAGGATCAAAAAAGAAACGTTGTACAATTTAACTTAAAAAATTACCTATTAGGAGATCATTTAGCCGACATTTATTCAGGATATAGAAATCCTAACTTTGAGAAATTCTCAGAAATGGTCGTGTTTTTTTCCGAACAAATGGAACCATATAAAACCAAAATGAATAAATTATTATTCTATGCTGATTTTTTAATGTTTAAGCAAAGTTGCTTTTCAATAAGTGGCGTTCGGTATAGGGCAATTGACATGGGGCCAGTACCCAATAATTTTCAAAGTATTTTTGAATACCTAGCTAACAATAATTTCATAGACATTTCCTACACACAATTCCCTCAAGGTTATTCAGGTGAGCAATTTAAAGCTAGAAAGGATAGACCATTTAATAAGGCATTATTTACGGAACCAGAAATGTCAGTTCTTTCAAAAACCGCAAAAATGTTCAACGAATCAAGCACCATTGACATTATAGAAATCAGTCATTTAGAGGCTGCATGGAAAAACAATGAAAAAGAAAAAAACGTAATAAGTTATAAATATGCATTCGACCTAACTAAAATATAACGAACTATTGATTGAGCAACCCGCCTGACCTAATTTGCTGTTTTGAGGCCTTAAAGACACATAGACAAGATAAAAGTCATTAAAATAACTGTTCATCGTTCGATTGCATAAAGCCTATTGTTATGAACATTTACTGCGTGGGAATTGTGGGAATCTATCCTTACATTCAAGCACGTAATGGGGTTCTGTAAATATTAACTCTTGTGCATAAAGGTTAGGCAGTGGAGAGATAGACTCAATAGATAAGGTCAATATTTGTTAACTATTATCAATGACAGTGACTCACTGTAGTCAAAATGAAATGAGGTTTACCCAAAAATATACAATAGCGAAGCTATTACCAGCTGATCCGCCGCGGCGGACAAAATCAGACGATCGTTGTTGGGCCGATGTCTCCAACGCCTTTGATTTTTTTGTATTTCAATATCTCCCATAAAGGAGATGCTAACATCAGGACAATTCAATTGAACACCTATGAAAAGTTTACCACTAAAATACCGCTTTACGCTTCTCGCTTGGAGTTTGCTGCTTCTCAGCAATTGCACCCCTCCAGAGCAACAAATTGAGGAGAAACCAAACATCCTATTTATCGCAGTGGATGACATGAATGACTGGGCAGGATTTTTGTCGGGGCACACGGGCATGAAAATCCACACCCCTAATATCGACCGCCTCGCTGCTGGTTCAATGATTTTCACCAATGCCCATACCCCGGCTCCAGCCTGTGCCCCGACAAGAGCAGCCATTCTCACCGGAGTACATCATGCCCGGTCTGGAGCGCAAAATGTATACTGGGGAGATGGCCCACAGTGGCGGGAGTTTGAGGCATTAAAAGAGGTGCCAACCCTTGAACAATTCTTCAAAAAAAATGGCTATAAAACGCTGGGGGCAGGTAAGATTTACCACAGTCAGGCACCACCATGGACTCCTACGAGTCAGGTAGAACCCGCAAACTGGGATTTTTACTATCCTAGTCCTTATATTTCCCATCCTTATCAGATCCGGGCACCTGAAGATGTCATCTATCCGGAGGATGTGGACAATGAAAATCGCCCTGGAGGGGGAGCAAATGGTTGGTGGACATGGGGAGCAATTCCTATTCCTGATGAAAAAATGGCTGATTTTCATGTCGCAGATTGGGCCAGATACCAACTCAACCAGAAACATGACAAACCCTTTTTCTTAGCCGTAGGAATGTGGAAACCGCATGATCCGTGGGAAGTTCCGCAAAAATATTTCGACATGTATCCGCTGGAAGACATTGTTTCACCAGAACGTAAGAAAGATGACCTGGAGGATGCATTCGATCATGGCCGAAGAAGGATAATGAAATGGGTATTGGACAACGACCAATGGGAAAAAATAATCCAATCCTACGCAGCATCCATTACCTTCTCTGACGCTATGGTAGGAAGGGTATTAGACGCCTATGAAAACTCTGAACATGCCGACAATACCATTGTTGTTTTATGGTCGGATCATGGCATGCATATGGGAGAAAAAGACAATATCGAAAAATTCACCCTTTGGGAAAGATCTACCAGAGTACCTTTGCTCATTTCTGCTCCAGGCATGTCTCTAACAGGAACGGTATGCGAACAACCGGTAAGTTTAATGGATTTATACCCTACACTGGTGGATCTGACTGGATTTGAGCAACCTTCCCATCTGGATGGAAATAGTTTGTTGCCGCAGCTTAAAGACCCAAATACAATTACTTCGCCTGTAATATCAAGCTATAAATTCACCAACCCAAAACAGGATGCGATCATAGGCCATGCCGTGAGAAGCATGAGGTATCGCTATATTTATTATCCTGAAATAAACCTAGAAGAGCTCTACGATCACGAGAATGACCCAAATGAATGGGACAATATTGCCTATAAAGAAGGCAATACGCAGGTCATTGATGATCATCGAAAAGTGCTATTGGAAATGTTGCCTCAGATGGTTTGGAAAGAAGGGCAGCCTGATGGTTATTCAATTGACAATGATGGCAATGTGAAAAAAAATAACTTTGAATCATTTTAATAACTCATAGTTAGGGCTAGATGATGCTGTTGATAAAAATAAGGACCATTAAAAACTGTCTATCAAGAGAATCGGGGATATATTGATTTACTTAATATTTAGAAGGCTCAGTTTCTGGGGCTGCTCTTAGGACAAAACATGCCACGGTATGGGGCTTAACCTTTTCTCAGCATGCTATATTTGCAAAAGCACCTACCTATAATACGTCCTTTAACTGAGATGTCGTGAATTCATCACCATGTGTAGCCACAGCTATTATTAAAAATTCACTAAATTTAATTGTAATGAAACAGTGAAAATACAGGTAAGAGCAGCAATATCCCTGTATTAGCAAACATATAAATTAGGTTTTCGTGTATTTGTAATATAACTTCTAAAGGCGATATCAAAACTTACATTAACGAGCTTAAAAAGCGTCTAATAAATGAAATGCCAAGGGTTCGTGAAGAAATAAAAGTGTATGAGGAAAAATTAGCCAATGGGCAATTAACTCAAACACCATGTAAGGCGCCACAATTCAATGGATAAACCAACACCTTTAGTTATTGCTGGTTGTAATGGTTCTGGTAAATCTTCTTTTTCAAAAGCGCTAGTTGCCCCTAAGAACATATCAGCATTTGATTATGATAAAGTGTATATAGAAAAATACACTTCTCTCAAGGATTCTGAATTACGGGACGTGATGGCTCATAATTTATCAAGAGAAGAATTAAAAAAAAGCATTAAAGAGGCAATAAAAAAGCAAGGATTCGTATCCCTTTTTTCTTAGGCATGAAAAAGAAATAGTATTAATTATGTCAGGCCTTTGAGCAACTGCCTACCCGCTTTAATTTCTTACTTGCAAATTGCTATTCATTTGCATTTTGTATTGAGTAGTAGCCAAATCCTGATTTTCAATAGAAACTCCCGTACTTAAGGTTCGTACCAAAGAAGGTCAGGAATGGCTTTTCACCCGTTGGAACGGTCATTTTTTTGACCTATATTCACCATTCAAAGGACATTTAAAATGTATAGTGAATGCCCTTTCGAGCTACTTTCATATTTTATTGTAATTCGATACTTTAGTGGTATTGGAATGTGTGAGTGCATGCACAATATATAGACATTGGCAGCAATTTTAGGGAACTATTTATAAATTTAAAAATTCTAAGAAATGAAAAAGGTATTATTCTTAACTGGAGACTTTACAGAGGACTATGAAACAATGGTTCCTTTTCAGATGCTTGAAATGGTTGGTTATACTGTGCGTACCGTTTGCCCTAACAAAAAAAAGGGGGATACTGTTAAAACAGCCATTCATGATTTTGAAGGTGACCAAACCTATACTGAAAAACCTGGGCATAACTTTGTATTAAATTACAGCTTTGATGATGTAAAAGTTAGCGACTATGATGGTTTGGTGATTGCAGGTGGTAGAGCACCAGAATATTTGAGGTTAAATGGAAAATTAATCGAAATGGTAAAACACTTTTTCGAATCCAATAAGCCCGTTGCTGCAATTTGCCATGGTATTCAGATTTTAACTACAGCCGGCGTAGTAAAAGGAAGAAAATTAACAGCTTATCCAGCTGTTGGTCCAGAAGTAACTTTAGCAGGTGGAGAATTCCAAGATATTCCAGCAGATAAAGCATTTGTAGACGGAAACCTTATTACCTCCCCCGCCTGGCCAGGTCACCCAAGTTTTATCAGGGAATTTTTGAAAATTATGGGAACAACGATTGAGATTTAAAAACTGCTGCAAATCGAGTACTTAAAGTGGAATTCTATCTATATACCCCTCCCAGAATACTTCGGATTGAAAGAAAAACATGACAAAGAAAATCTATCAAATTCAAGTTGTATTAAATGGATCCAAACCTAAAATATGGAGAAGAATATTAATTGATTCAGACATATTGTTGGTAGATCTTCATAGAATTATTCAAACAACAATGGGCTGGACAAACTCACATCTTCATATATTTTCAGATGGCTTTCAAGAATATTCACCCAAAGAATTTGAAGTAGAAAATGCAAAGGATTCAAGGACAACAAGATTGGATAAAATATTGAAAGAGGAAAAATATAAGATCAGTTATGAATATGATTTTGGTGATGGTTGGGAACATGATGTTATACTTGAAAAAATATTAACTCCAGATAATAAATTACAACTACCTAAATGTATAGTAGGTAAACGAAATTGTCCTCCTGAAGATTGTGGCGGAATATGGGGGTATTCTGATATGCTTAAAATACTTAAACAACCAGATCATGAGGAATATGAAAGTTATATTGAATGGTTAGGAGATGTTTTTGACCCTGAATATTTCGACAAGGATGAAATAAACGAAATGTTAAAGAAAAAAGATTTTGGTTGTATTTGGCTATGAGTAGAGATTGAATAGCAAAAGCTTATTTGTAAATGGGTGGCCTTTGGTCATAGGCCTATGGTATTCACCCCTCACACCATCCCGGAATCAAGAATGAATGGTAGAATGAAAAGTGGATTTATAAAAAAGAACCCGTCTGACGACGGGTTCTTTACCATATATTATTTGTAAGCTATTGGCAAGGTTGAAAAATAAATTACCTATTTGATTTTAGTTACTACAAAGCACAGTTGCGGAAAATTTCTTGTTCGTCACCTCCAATTCCTCCATCAACATTTAAAAAAGTAAACCATCCATAGCGATTTCCTCCAATTTCAGTTGAAATCACATCACTAGGACTTGAGCGTGTTTCAGTGAAGAGTACATTTCCACTACTATCAAGTAAATTAAGATCAACAGCTAATATCCCACTCCCATTATCATAGAAAACGTGTTGTAGGGTATACCAACCAGCAGTTGTGACTTCATAATGATTAATATTTTCAAGATCCTCTCTAGGCGCAAAATTAGTGTTGTTGGACCCTGCGACAAGTAACTTTCCTGTTGATGCATCTTTATTTACATGAAAAATGAAATCTCGCTGATGATTACCATCTGATCCATTTGCTGCAACAGTATAGTCAAAACCTTGTGAGGTAATCCAATTTGGATCAAGATAGATATCCAGTTCAGCAGACCATGTTCCTGACCATGTATCGACATAGCCATCAAAACGAGAAAAAGGCGCTGAAACTTCATCCCCTTCAAATATGGCATGCCAATCTCCAACAGAAGAAGTTATCCCATTGGTCCCAGAGCTTACCCTTGTTACCTCACCAAACCATCCATCGTTACTATCAAACCACCCACCGATATTGTTTTCAAAACCCTGATGGTAGTATATCTGGTCAATATCACCATGAGCTAGATGAGCAGCCAAGGCATTTTGATTTACTTCAAGGAGAATATAATCACCCTTGCCTGTTAAGTGACAAATTTTAACTTTATTTGCGATGCGACTATTGATTGCTGCGGGACTATTAACTTGTGAATTACCCAATTGTGCAATAAATAAATCTGGATTGGGATAGGCTTTTTCTTGGTTAGGAAGGGTTAAGTCAGCATCCGGAACCGTAAAATCAGAATCACAACTATTAATAAATAAGAATTCTGAGGGCTGTAACAGCCTGTTATGAATGCCCAGCTAAAGGAGGATATACTGGGACCTTGGTAAAATGGGTAATTGTATTTCACCTTTTGTATTTTTAGGGCTGTGTGGTTGAAAAGTGGATGGTTTTAGGTAGTTCGCGTTTTGTTATTCTTTTCGGTGTTGATGTGCTTAGGTTTTAGGATTGGGAGTGAATATTAGGCTGTTTTCACCGGTTGGGCAAAGCTGTTCCATTAGGTGAATGGGGCTTTGTATTTTTCTTCCTGATTTTGATGATCCAGTAAGCAAGTGGCCCCCTTTAGTCGAAGAGTTCCACCGTAGGTAGGTCACCTACTTTGGCATCAGGGTTAGTTTATGAAGAGGTAAGTCTGTTTTTCCACCACTTCCAATACCAGCTGTCCGATCTGACTTTCGTTA